>ERZ791887.103-NODE-103-length-93794-cov-9.841667_pt1 | contig 93794 bp, 85 predicted proteins | sample MGYA00510157_ERZ791887 | MGnify/ENA primary metagenome ERZ791887 (study PRJEB30046, sample SAMN00792112) | human gut metagenome | study: EMG produced TPA metagenomics assembly of the A metagenome-wide association study of gut microbiota in type 2... | reverse complement strand
TACTTCAACGACAGCCAGCGTCAGGCCACCAAGGACGCAGGCACCATTGCCGGCCTGAACGTCAAGCGTATCATCAACGAGCCGACCGCTGCTTCTCTGGCCTACGGCATTGATAAGGAAGACGACCAGAAGATCATGGTCTACGACCTGGGCGGCGGCACCTTCGATGTCTCCATCATCGAGATGGGCGACGGCGTCACCGAAGTTCTGGCCACCAACGGCGATACCCACCTGGGCGGCGATGACTTCGACCAGCGCATCATCGACTGGATGGCAGACGCCTTCCAGACCGAGAACGGCATCGACCTGCGCAAGGACAAGATGGCTGCTCAGCGCCTGAAGGAAGCTGCTGAGAAGGCAAAGATCGAGCTGTCCAGCGCAATGAGCACCCAGATCAACCTGCCCTTCATCACCGCCGATGCGACCGGCCCCAAGCATCTGGATATGACCCTGACCCGCGCAAAGTTCAACGAGCTGACCGCAGATCTGGTCGACCGCACCATGACCCCTGTCCGCAAGGCTCTGCAGGATGCAGGCCTGCGCGCTTCTGACCTGAAGAAGGTCCTGATGGTCGGTGGTTCGACCCGTATCCCCGCCGTCTACGACGCCGTGAAGAAGGAACTGAACTGCGAGCCCTTCAAGGGCATCAACCCCGACGAGTGCGTGGCAGTCGGTGCTGCCATTCAGGGCGGCGTCCTGCAGGGCGACGTCAAGGGCCTGCTGCTGCTGGATGTCACCCCGCTGAGCCTGGGCATTGAGACCCTGGGCGGCGTTTGCACCAAGATCATCGAGCGCAACACCACCATCCCCACCCACAAGAGCCAGGTCTTCTCCACCGCTGCCGACAACCAGCCCTCGGTCGAGATCAACGTTCTGCAGGGCGAGCGTGAGTTCGCACGCGACAACAAGAGCCTGGGTGTCTTCCACCTGGATGGCATTGCTCCGGCTCCCCGTGGTGTGCCTCAGATCGAAGTCACCTTCGATATCGATGCAAACGGCATCGTGAAGGTCAGCGCAAAGGATCTGGGCACCGGCAAGGAGCAGAACATCACCATCACGGCTTCCACCAACATGTCCAAGGACGACATCGACAAGGCCGTCAAGGAAGCAGAGCAGTTCGCAGCAGACGATAAGAAGAAGCGCGAAGAGGTCGATATCCGCAACGGTGCCGACCAGATGGTCTTCCAGACCGAGAAGATGCTGAAGGAGAACGGCGACAAGATGCCCGCAGACGTCAAGAGCGAGGCTGAGGCAAAGCTGGCCGACCTGAAGACCGCTGTGCAGTCCGGCTCCATCGACGACATCAAGGCAAAGCAGGACGCTCTGAGCCACGTCTTCGAGAAGATGTATCAGGCAGCTGCTGCCGCACAGCAGGCCGCAGGCGCACAGCCGGGCCCCGATGCCGGTGCAGCCAACCAGCAGAAGCCCAATGACGACGGCGTCGTCGATGCAGACTTCAAGGAAGTCTAAGTTTTGATACAGGCAGCACATGTCCGGCCAAACCGGCGGATGTGCGCTGAGATATAAGCAAAAGCCGCTCCGGTTTTGCCGGAGCGGCCTTTGTGGGTTAAACCTCTCAGTCTCGCTGACACTCGCCAGCTCCCCAGCCGGGGAGCCCTTGGCAGGTCGGCCAGCATTGCGCAGATTGCTGGATGTTTCCCGCTGTGGGAAACGGGAGCGCGCTGCTGTCAGGGGGAGGTTGCTACGATACGAGAGGTGAGTGGATATGGCACAGGAAAAGCGTGATTACTACGAAGTGCTGGGGGTATCCAAATCAGCCACAGATGCGGAGATCAAAAAGGCCTACCGCAAGCTGGCAATGAAGTACCACCCGGACTACAACCCCGGCGACAAGGATGCCGAGGAAAAATTCAAGGAAGTCAACGAAGCCAACGAGGTGCTTTCGGACCCGAAGAAACGCCAGATGTACGACCAGTATGGTTTTGCAGGCGTTGACCCCAGCTACGCAGCCCAGAACGGCGGCGGTGCAGGCGGCTTTGGCGGGTTCGGCGGCGATGGCGTCGATCTGGGCGACATCTTCGGCGATATCTTCGGCGGCGGGTTCGGCGGCTTTGGCGGTGCATCGTCCCGCCAGGCCAACCCCAACGCCCCCCGCAAGGGCCAGGACATCCGTGTCCGGATCACCCTGTCGTTTGACGAGGCCGTCCACGGCTGCAAGAAGAACATCACCATCACCCGCCAGCAGGAGTGCACGGAGTGCCATGGCTCTGGCTGTGCGGCAGGCTCCAGCCCGGAGACCTGCCCCGACTGCGGCGGCCGCGGCTATGTCATCCGCCAGCAGCGCACACCCTTTGGTGTGATGCAGACCCAGCAGCCCTGCTCCCGCTGCGGCGGCAAGGGCAAGCTGGTCAAGAACCCCTGCAAGGTCTGCCACGGCTCCGGCAAGACGGCCACCCGGAAGACGCTGGAGGTGTCCATCCCCATGGGCATCGACGACGATCAGAGCTTTGCACTGCGCGGCATGGGCGATGCCGGTGCCAACGGAGGCCCTGCAGGCGACGTCATCGTGATGGTCACGGTGCGGCCCAGCGAGGTGTTCCAGCGCGATGGCTACGACGTCTGGGTCACGGTGCCCATCACCTACAGCCAGGCCGTCCTCGGCGATGAGATCACCGTACCGTCCATCGACGGCAAGGTGGAGTACACCGTCCCTGAAGGCACCCAGAGCGGGACCACCTTCCGCCTGCGCGGGAAGGGCATCCAGTATCTGAATGGCCGTGGCCGGGGCGATATGTACGTCAAGTGCGAGGTCGAGATCCCCAAGAAGCTGAACAAGGCCCAGCGCGACGCCCTGAAGAAATTCGAGGGCACCCTGAAAGAAGAAAACTACGAAAAGCGCAAGGGCTTCTTCAAAAAGCTGAAAGACCTGTTCAACTGATCACCAGAAACAGAAAGACCCTCCCGGAAAATTTCCGGGAGGGTCTTTTGTGTCTTCTGAACTCAGCCCATATAGCTGATGTTCACGTCGATCTGGCCGCCGTAGCCGGGGATGCGGGCGGTGCAGCTGCCCTGCCACATGTTGCAGGCGATGGGGCTGCTGGCGACGTTGTAGTGGGCATTCCAGATGTTGTACTGGGTCAGCCGGCTCATGTCCAGGCGCTTGCGGAACCAGGTGGTGGAGGCGTAGACGCCGGGCTGATAGCCCAGAGCCTTGACCTCTTCGCAGAAGGCGACCGCGCACTTGGTGCGGTCCTCCACGCCCAGACCATCGGCACGGCCGGAGCCGGAACCGGAAGCCTCGGTGTCAAAGTAGATGGGGTAGTCCAGCTGGCGGCCGTTCAGCACATACACGCAGGCCTGCGCTTCCTCGCGGGCTTCGTCCTCATTGACGGCCTGGGTGAAGCAGTAGACGCCCACCCGCAGACCGGCGTTCCGGGCGTTGGTGAAATGCTCTTCGAACTTGGGGTCCTGCACCAGCGTACCGGAACCGTAGCCGCGGTAGCCGATGCGGATGATGACGAACTCGACGCCGGCCTGCTTGGCCTGCTCAAAGTTGATGCTGGACTGATATTTGGAGACGTCGATGCCGAAGGTGGCGTTCTGCTGGACGCCATTGGCATCAAAGTAATAGAGCTTGTTGTCGATGGAGCGGATGCCGGTGACGGGGTCGGTGGTGTTTTGCTCATAATAATAGGTCTTGCCGTTCACGGTCCGCCAGCCGGAGTAGGTGGGGCGCGGTGCAGGTGTGGAGGGCTTGTCTTCCTCTTTTTTGCCGAACAGCAGGTTCCACAGCCATTTCAGGAAGCCGTTCTCGCTGTCAAGGCACTGGGCGGAGACGCTGCTTTCGTCCAGCGTTCCGGCGTCCAGCGCGGCGCGGATCTCTTCCGGCGTCAGCAGGATGGTGCCATTGGTATCGGAGATCCCGGCGGAAGCGACGGCCTCGCCGTTCTCAGAGGCGGCGGGGGTCTCGGCAGCCTCCGCTTCCAGCGTTTCCACCGGGGCGCTCAGCGGGTCTTCGGCGGCCAGTTCCGCAGTCTCCTGCACGAAGTGGGGGAAGAGGGTGTTTTCGTGGTCGTTCTCCTCGGCAGGACCGGCCATCGGGTCGGCGGCGGGAGTCTCAGCGGACGGCTCCGCAGGGGTCTCGTCCGGCACAGCGGCGGGGGCTTCTTCAACGGGGGCTTCTGCCGCAGGTTCGGTGCTGGAAGCAGGCACCTCAGCCTCCGTCGGGGTCACAGGCACCGCGGCAGAGGAAGCAGGGGCCTGTGCCGGTGCGGTCTCCTCCGCAGCCGTGCTGGAAGCAGACGCTTCCGCCGTGCTCTCCGAAACGGCCTCCGTGGAGGCGCTCTTCTCCGGCTGAAGGCTGATGGCGGGGGCCTCCCACTCCACCGCCGCAGGCGCGACGGTCAGACCCGCAGGCTGGGTAGCCAGCAGGATGGTGGTGCCCGCGCCGCCCACGGTCAGAGCCAGCGCCATGACGAAAGCGGCAATGGCCTGCCCCGCATTGCGGCGGGCGTTTTGATCGGATGTATGATCCGGAACCGATGAAAATTTGTGTTTCATGCCGTTTGCTTTTGCCTCCAAATAAGATCGGACGTGCAGCCGCTGCGCGGCCCGCAAAGCCCGGTAGAATCGGGACCGATCCAGAAATCCTGATTTCACTCTTCCAGTATACACCCAACCCCGGTATCCGTCAATCTTCTTTGCGGCGGTGCGAGGGAAAAACAGCGAACGGAAAAGAGAAAAATCGCTCCACAGGCAATACGGTTCAGCCTGCGGAAAAATTGCGTCCAGCGCTTCAAAATTTGGTTCTTTTCACGAAAAAGGCATTTTTCTCTTGCTGTCTTGACAGGTGTATGGTATGATGATGGACATGCAGTCCGGTTACAGAAATGACCGGAAAAGAAAAGAGGAAAATTCTATGGCAAGCTTCAAGGAGTTTTTGAAACGAAAAGATATCGTCATCACCCCGCAGCGCTACCTCATCGAGGCGCTGGGCGCGATGGCACAGGGCCTGTTCGCCAGCCTGCTCATCGGCACCATCATCAAGACGCTGGGCCAGCAGACCGGCCTGGACGTGCTGGTGGACCTGGGCGGCTACGCCACGGCCATGAGCGGCCCGGCCATGGCCTGTGCCATCGGCTGGGCGCTGCACTGCCCGCCACTGGTGCTGTTCAGCCTCATCACGGTGGGCTACTCGGCCAACGCACTGGGCGGGGCCGGCGGCCCGCTGGCCGTCCTCATCATCGCCATCGTCGCGGCGGAGCTGGGCAAGGCCGTGAGCAAGGAGACGAAGATCGACATCCTCGCCACCCCGCTGGTCACGATCTTTGCAGGCGTCGGCCTGTCCATGCTCATCGCAGCGCCCATCGGCGCGGCGGCAAGCCAGGTGGGCACCCTCATCATGTGGGCCACCGAGCAGGCCCCGCTGGTCATGGGCATCCTCGTGTCGGTCATCGTGGGCGTGGCGCTGACGCTGCCCATCTCCTCTGCCGCCATCTGTGCGGCACTGGGCCTGACCGGTCTGGCCGGCGGTGCCGCTGTGGCGGGCTGCTGCGCCCAGATGGTGGGCTTTGCGGTCATGAGCTACAAGGAAAACGGCGTCGGCGGTCTGGTCAGTCAGGGTCTGGGCACCAGTATGCTCCAGATGGGCAACATCATCAAGAACCCCCGCATCTGGATCGCTCCTACGCTGGCCTCGGCCATCACCGGCCCGCTGGCCACCTGCCTGTTCCACTTTGAGATGAACGGTGCGGCGGTCTCCTCCGGCATGGGCACCTGCGGTCTGGTGGGCCAGATCGGCGTCTACACCGGCTGGGTCAACGACATCGCGGCAGGCACCAAGGCTGCCATCACCCCGATGGACTGGGCGGCCATGCTGCTGATCTGCTTCGTCCTGCCCGCCGTGCTGAGCGTCGTCTTCTGCGAGATCGAGCGCAAGCTGGGCTGGATCAAAGAGGGAGACCTGAAACTGAACTAAAAGGCAGAACTCCCTCAGTCACAGCGTTGCGGTGCCTGCCCAGCGGTATTGCTGCAAAGCCTCCCTCACTGAGGGAGGTGGCATCCGCAGGATGCCGAAGGGAGTTCCTTCCCGTCCAACACGGCCTGCGTCAGCGTGTCGCCCTCATAGGTCAGCTTGAGGGAGAAGAACGGGCGGTCCTCTTTGAGCAGGCGGAAGAAGATCTTGTCGCCCTCCCAGATTGGCAGCGTTTCGACGGTGTCCGTCGGCACCCATTCCAGCACCCCTTCGTTGCGGGCGGGGTCCCGGATCAGTTCACCGGTCCAGCCGTCTGCGGTGTAAAGGTGCATGTACTCGGTCAGACGGCCCAGAATGAAGGTCACGATGCCCCGGCAGCGGAAGCGGGTCAGCTGAAGGCCGGTCTCTTCCCGCACCTCGCGCAGCAGGCAGTCTTCCGGGCTTTCGAACGGCTCGAATTTGCCGCCCACGCCGATCCATTTGTCGTGGTTCATGTCGTTTTTCTTGGTGACACGGTGGAGCATCAGCCACTTGCCGTCCTGCTCCAGATAGCACAGCGTCGTGTTCCGCATGGGAAATTCAGGGTTCATGAAGCGTTCTCCTTCTGATAATAAAAGCTGATAATAAAAGAGACCCTCTCGGTCATTGCTCCGCAATGCCGCCTCTCCCGAAGGGCGAGGTTTTGATGTTGAGTTCTGTCAGCATCAAAGCTCTCCCGACGGGGGAGCTGGCGAGCGGATGCGAGACTGAGAGGGTCTTTTCGTTCTTTTTTATTTCTTTATTTCCGTGCAGCGCGGCCCTTGCCGGCGTTGTTCAGCTTGCGGACCAGATCGTTCTGGTGCTTGCGCTGCGAGGGGGTGGGTTCCGGGTCGTGCGCCTCGTTGCCGCGCGCGTTGATCTGGGTGGAAGCGGGGTCCACGCGGACAAGGTTCCACTCCTGATTGCCGCCGGAGACGTAGTTCCAGATCTGGGCCTGGGCACCGTTCGCGGTGTTCATGCCCACGAGGTCGATGTACTTGTCAGCCAGCACGTTCCGGATGCGGGTGCGGCCGCTGCGGGTGGGTTCCAGCGCCCAGCACTGGCTCAGCCCGCTGCTGCGGCTCCACTGGTGCAGCCAGGTGCCCTCGACCACGCCGCCGAGCGCCAGATCGATGAACTTGCCTGTGAACCGGTTCTGGATGCGCCAGCGGCCCTCACCGGCGTCCACGAACTGCCACTGCTGCCACGGATGGCCTGCGTAATCCCACAACCGGATCGCAGCGCCGTTCTCGGTATTGAAGTTCTTTACCTCCAACACCTTCCCGTTCGGGGCTTTGATCAGGTAAAATTCATTTTCCATTAAAACGACCTGCGATGCTTTTGCCATAGAGCATGTTCTCCTTTCCGGTATCCGCCGATTTGATGGTTCTATTATAACGCATTTCTTCTCTGGCAACAAGGATGAAAAATCACAATCTTTTGTCGTTTTCTTGTGCGTTTTGCTTAAAAAGACACGTTTTTCCCGCCAACTTGGGCACCGTGTACCACAGGAACAGGGCCGCAAGGCTGAGCCACCGGATCTGGGCGTTCGTCAGGTGCTCGTTCAAAAGCCAGCCGACGCTGAACGAGAGCAGGTTGGCCGTCAGGGCGTAGAGCACCGGGCGGGGCGTTTTGCCCTCCGGCCAGGGCAGCCAGCGGCAGTAGGCGGAGGCTTCCACCGCGAAGACCAGCACTTCCATTCCGGCGTAAAGCGCAAAGCCCGCCCAGGGGCCGAGATAAAACAGCCCGTAGTGGAGAACAAGGTTCAGTGCAAGCTGCGTGGCCAGATTGACCCCGCCGATGAGGTTCTGCTGGGCTTTTTCGCGCAGGCCGAACACCAGGGCACCCAGCGCCAGCTCCAGGATCAGCGTGATGAGTAACCGGGAGGTGAACAGGGAAATCTGGTCGCTGTCGGTCCGGTTGGTGTAGACGTGCATCCAGCCGTCCTCCGGGTCGAACAGCACCTGCCATTCGCTGTCGAACGCATACCGCTGGACCGGCTCTTTGCTCATGGAAAAGACCCCGGTGTCCATATTATAAAGGAGCACATAGAATTTCTGGGGCGGGTAGTACCCCCAGGTGAAGGTCTGTTCGGTGTCGCCGAAGTATTCCTCGAAGTAGCCGAGGAAGTAGTACCCCTCCGGCGCATCGTAAGCCTGAAAGGCTTCCCACACCTCGCGGGAACCCATCCAGTCCCCGTATGCGCTGGGGGCGCTCCATGGGCCGGTGGATTCTGTATTGCCCAGCAGAGTCACGGCGTAATTCTGGTCGTTGTAGATGTAGAGCCTGAGCGTGACCGACGGTTTCGGCCCCATATCCGCGAAGGCAGGCGGCGAAACGGTCAGCAGGAGCAGGGAGGCGAGTAGAAAACCCAGGATTTTTTTGCAGAGTTTTTCTTTCATGATGGGGCCCTCCGGCTTTCGAAAACAAAAATTCCGACACGACTTTCCTTAACTTGTAAACGAGGGAGGAACAGCTGTTATTGCACGGCATTCCGCACAAACTTCAAGCAGGACTTTTGTGCAGCATTTCCTGTACTTGCAAGGAAAACAAAACGCCGGTTTCCGAGGCGTTTTGACCCAAAATATGAACAAATTGTTTCCGGCTCACGGCCAATTCAGAACACTGACTTCACATTTATAAAGCAAAGCGAACTTTTGCGCTTTACTTCGATGAGTAAAACGAATTTCAACAAAAGCTTTCAATTGTTTCATGATTTCGGATATTGACTTTAGATTAAAATTGCGGTATAGTAAAGATGCGGAGAGCGGAAAACGCCCCGCTGTGTACTGAACTTCGGGTCCAAGACCCGTAGAAAGATATAGGAGGTTTGATTATGTACTATTACATTCTGGGCTGTGGTATCGCATGTCTGGTCCTGTTCGGCATCAACAGCATGGACACGGTATGTGTCAAGCCGGCCGAGATCCTGGGCAAGGTCATTCTGTGGCCTCTCGCCCTGATGGAAGCAGTTGTTCGTTACAGCTCCACTCATCACAACATCAAGACCGCGCTGTAAAACATCTCGTTCCCATGCAAAACGACAATCAGGCGGCTGCGCTTTTTTGGAAGGCGCAGCCGCCTTTTTGTTTTGCACTTTGGCGCGGCGTATGGTACAATAAGAAAAACCCCGCCCGGCGGGCTCACCCTGAACAACGAATAGGAGAACTATGAAACCCGATTACAAGCTGGTCGCAAAGGCCAAATATATCCACATGACCGCCGACCTCGCCAGCGAGCTCTGGCACGAGGTCTACAAGCGCTATTACCCGGCGAAGCAGCTGGACGCGCTGGTGGAGACGCTGCAGAGCGCCGACGCCATCGAAGAGGACATTGACCGCGATGTGAACTACTTCCTCGTCTTTCTGGGCGACAAGCTCATCGGCTACTTTGCCTGGAAGATGGAGAACACCGCCCTGCACCTGCTCCACCTCTATCTGAAGCCGGAGTACCGGGGCAAGGCCATCGGCCGCGACATCGTGGCCTCCTGCGAGCGGCTGGCCCGCGGCGAGGGCCGGGGCCGCGTCTGCTGCGAGGTGCACACCAAGTGCCTGCCGGTGCAGCAGTTCTTCAAGGCGCGGGGCTACCGGCTGCTCAAGCCCGTGGAGAACGCGGTGGGCGGCATCTCCATGCAGCTGACCGAAATGGAAAAGATGCTCTGAAATTTCCCATTGCAATTTTCCTGCGTTTGTACTACACTAATGTAGTGCAATGAAGTGCCCATCGCGGGCCAGACCCCCACCAAAACGACAAGGGAGGAAACGAGCCATGGCAAAAGATCATCCCACCGGAGAGTCCGGCCTGTATTCGGCACTGCTGGAACTGAAAACGCCGGAAGAATGCTATCGCTTTTTGCAGGATGTGTGCAGCTACGCCGAGCTGAGTGCAATGGAGCAGCGCTACAACATCGCAGAAAAGCTGGTCAGCAAGCAGAGCTATACCAGTATCATGGGCAACATCGGCGCGTCCAGCGCCATCATCAGCCGGGTCAGCCGGGTCATCAGCAGGGAGGACAGCGTGCTGCGCCGCCTGTTGGAAGAAAAGGCCGAGGCACCCACCGAGGAATAATGCAGGACCGCGCACGGCGGGGCAGGGGAGCACTCCGCCCGCGGTGCGCTTTTTTATCCCCTGCTGCGCACAGCGCACAGCAGGGCCGCAGGAAGGAGCAGATACAATGAGCAAAGCAGTTGTCTTTTTCGCCGATGGCACCGAGGAGTGCGAGGCATTGCTGGTGGTGGACCTTCTCCGCCGCGCCAAAGTCGAGGTCATCGTGGCGTCTGCCATGGGCCGCAGAGAGCTGGTCAGCAGCCATAACATCCACCTGACCGCCGACGCTCTGGCCGAAGAGGTGGATTATTCCGACGTGGACATGGTCGTCCTGCCCGGCGGCATCCCCGGTACCCCGAACCTTGCCGCCAACAAGACCGTGACCGACACCTGCACCGCCTTTGCCAGAGCAGGCCGGAAGGTGGCGGCCATCTGCGCGGCCCCCAGCATCCTGGCTTCGCTGGGCCTGCTGGAGGGCCGGAACGCCACCGCCCACGCCGGGTTCCAGGACCAGCTGGCCGGTGCCGTCGTCCACGACGAAGAGGTCGTGGTGGATGGCAACATCACCACCAGCTACGGTCTCGGCGGCGCCATCCCCTTTGCGCTGGAGCTGGTCCGCCAGCTGGCCGGCCCGGCGGAAGCCGACCGCATCCAAAACGCCATCGCCTATCGGCACTGAGAGGAGGCTTCCCCCATGCGCTTTGTCACCTGCCGTCTGCCGGACGGCATCGAAGACCCGGCCATCCTGTCGGCAGATGGCCGTCAGGTCTGGCCGCTGAGCTGGCTGGGCCTGCGCTACGAGACGCTGTCCGACGCCATCCCGTTCCTGACCCCGCAGGTGCGGGCGGGGCTGTCGCTGGCCATTGCGGGCATCCCGGCCCTGCCCATCGAGGCCGTCACGCTGGAAAGCCCCATCCCGGCCCCGGCGCAGGATGTCATCTGCCTGGGCATCAACTACATGGCCCACTCGGACGAGGCGGAAAAGTATTCCGCCGACGCCTTTGCGACCCGGCATCAGGATGCCATCTACTTTTCCAAGCGGGTCACGCGGGCGGTGCCGGACGGCGGCTTCATCGAGGCCCACACCGACCTTGTGAAGAAGCTGGACTACGAATGCGAGCTGGCTGTGGTGCTGGGCATGGATGCCAAAGATGTGCCTGCCGGGCAGACGAAGGACGTCGTCTTCGGCTACACCATCCTGAACGACGTCTCGGCCCGCGATGTCCAGACGGCCCACAAGCAGTGGTATTTCGGCAAGAGTCTGGACGGCTTCACGCCGATCGGGCCTTGTATCGTCACAGTGGACGAGTTCGAGACCTACCCGCCCAGACTGGGGATCCGCAGCTTCGTCAATGGCGAGAAGCGGCAGGACTCCAACACCGGCCTGCAGATCTTTGACATTGACCACGTCATCGCGGAGCTTTCGCAGGGGATGACCCTGAAGGCGGGCACCCTCATCGCCACCGGCACCCCGGCGGGCGTCGGCATGGGGATGGACCCGCCGCAGTTCCTCGTCCCCGGCGATGTCGTGCGGTGCGAGATCGACGGCATCGGCACCCTGACGAACCCAGTCCGTTGAACGATGAGAACGACGGCCCCGGACATGACGCCGGGGCTGTTTTCTGGTTTCCGAACTGTAATATAATCGCTGAAATTTTGACTTTGTTTAGAAAAAGAGGGACAAACCCGTCTTGTTCACAAATTGTTCAAAATAAATTCATATACAATTCATTGACATCCGGTATACATAGGGCAACGAAAGGCGCACCGCTGCGCCAAACCCCAGAACCGTACAGCAATGCAGACCCCAAAAAGAACGGCCTGTGTTTGAGGAAAGGAATTGGAACGCTATGAAAATTGGTTTTACAGAGCTGATCCTTGTCGTGATCGTTGCGTTCGTGGTCATCGGCCCGGATAAGCTGCCGGAGTACGCACGCAAGCTCGGCAAGATGCTGCGTGAGCTGAAGAAGTACACCGGCGCAGCCTCCGAGGAGATCCAGAAGAACGTCGTCGAGCCGCTGAACGAGATCCAGGCTCCCATCAAGGAGGCGGTCGCCCCCCTGACAGACCTCAAGAAGGACATCGACGACAGCATGAAGGATGTGACCAAGAGCTTCACCAACATCGGCAAGACCAGCAAGGAAGAGGCCAAGAAGGCCGAGGAGGCCGAAGAGGTCACCGAGCTGGAAGATGCCGTGGAGGAACTGCCCGAAGAGCCTGCCAAGGCCGAGGCTGCTCCCGCAGAAGAGTCTGCGAAGGCGGAGGAAGCACCGGCTGAGGCTGCGGAACCCGTGAAGGCCGCAGAAAAGCCCGCCGAAACGGAAGCGCCCGCCCCGGCTGCGGAAGCTGCCCCCGCCCATGAAGCCGAAGCCGCTGCCCCGGCGGAAGAGGCCAAGGCCTGACCGTCCCTGTTTGGATGCACCCGCGCCCGCGGTTGTACGATACATTGTAAATCAGCCCGCCCGCACGGCGCGGCAAGAGTAAAAAGGAGATTTTATTATGAGAATCGGACCTCAGGAGCTTATCATTGTTCTGATCATCGTTCTGGTCATCTTTGGACCCAAGAACCTGCCGAAGCTGGGCAAGATGTTCGGCAAGACCATGAAGAACTTCAAGGAAGGCATGGACGACGTCGATGACAACGGCGAAGTCAAGAAGACCGAGACCCAGTCTGAGGACAAGGCTGAGAAGAAGGACGAGGAGTAATTCGTGGCTACAAACGTTAAGCGCAAAAAGAAAGCCGAAGTCATGTCGGAGGACGGCAGCATGACGCTGACCGGCCACCTGAAAGAGCTGCGGAACCGGCTGATCATCTGCGCAGTCGTGTTTGTGGTGGGTGTGATCGGTTTTCTGGCAGTTTCGGACAAACTGATCGATCTGCTGACGGCCATGGCCCGGAATGCGAACTATACCTTCGTCTTCCTGGCCCCGCAGGAGAAGCTGATGCAGTACTTCCGCGTCTCGCTGATCGCGGCGGTGGTCATCACCGTGCCGGTGGCGCTGTATCAGATCTACGCCTTTGCAAAGCCGGGCCTGAAGCGGAGCGAGAGCTTCTTCTTCAAGCTGGTGCTGCTGCTCGGCCTGATGCTGTTCTGCGTCGGCATCCTGTTCGCCTATAAGGTCACCCTGCCCTTTATGCTGAACTTCCTGGTCACTCTGGAAGGCACCGATTACATCACGGCGTCCATCAGCATCGAGAGCTACATCAACCTCTGCCTGACGATGTTCATCATCTTCGGCTGCGTCTTTGAGATGCCGCTGGTCACCATCATTCTGGCCAAGATGGGCATCGCAAACCCGGAGATCATGAAGAAGGGCCGCGGCGTTGCCATCGTGCTCATCTTCCTGGTCGCAGCCATCATCACCCCGCCGGACATCGTGTCCCAGTGCTTCGTGGCAGTGCCCATGTGCCTGCTGTACTTCGTCAGCATCTTCCTGAGCGGCATCTTCTACAAGCCCAGAACGGACGATGATGAGGACGACGAGGAAGAGGACGAACCCGACGAGGAATAAGCCTTCTGGCCTTTCATTGCAGCGAAAACGCGCTCTGCCTTGCGGCGGGCGCGTTTTTTGCGCCCTGCGGCCCACAGAACACAGCTGCGCCCCGCACGAGACTGGAAAAATCCGAAAAAATGGCTCCCCATCTGCGGCAGAATATGTTATAATGGCAACAAGGTAAAACGATCAGCGGGCGACCGCTGCGGAAAAGGGGTAAATGAATCATGAAAGAATACGCATTTGGCATTGATCTGGGCGGCACCACCGCAAAGGTCGGTCTGTTCACCACGTCCGGCGCACTGCTGGAAAAGTGGGAGGTGCCCACCGACACCTCCAACGCCGGTGAGCACATCCTCGAAAATCTGGCCGACGCCATTCATGGCAAGATGATCGAGAAGGAGATCGCCGCAGAGCAGGTCGAGGGCGTGGGCATCGGTGTGCCCGGCCCGGTTCTGAACTCCAGCGTCGTGCCCATCGTCTGTGCCAACCTCGGCGGCTGGGGAGAGCGGAACGTTTCCGCCCAGCTGTCCGGCCTGCTGGACGGCCTGAAGGTCCTTGTCGGCAACGACGCCAACGTCGCTGCCCTGGGCGAGATCTGGATGGGCACTGCCAAGGGCTGCCGCAGCGCAGTCATGGTCACGCTGGGCACTGGTGTCGGCGGCGGCGTCATCGTCAACGGCAAGGTCATTGATGGTGCCCACGGCGCGGGCGGCGAGATCGGCCACATCACGGTCGATCCGCACGAGACGGCCGTCTGCGGCTGCGGCAAGCGCGGCTGTCTGGAACAATACTCCAGCGCCACCGGCGTCGTCCGCTGCATGAAGAAGCTGCTGGACGAGAACCCGGAGGTGGAGTGCATCCTGCGCGGCACCGATTTTGCCGCCAAGGATGTCTTTGATGCCGCCCGCAATGGCGATGCGCTGGCCTCCCGCGAGGTCGAGGATATGTCCAACACGCTGGGCATGGCGCTGGCCAGCATCGCCTCCACTACCGACCCCGAAATGTTCCTCGTCGGCGGCGGCGTGGCCCGCGCAGGCGATGTCCTGTTCGACCCGCTGGTCAAACACTTCAAGGAATACGCCTTCCGCTCCTGCCGCGAGATCCCCATCAAGGCCGCAAGCCTCGGCAATGACGCCGGCATCTATGGTGCCGTCCGTCTCATCGTGGGCGAATAAGCAGCCGAACTTCTCCACGACAAAAAGCGAAGCCGTTGAATGCTCAGCGGCTTCGCTTTTTTCGTACAGAGATTTCGGGTTACAACGTATCTTTTCCCGGCAGCTGGTTCCACAGGCGGTAGTAGATGCCGTGCTGTGCGAGCAGCTCATCGTGGGTGCCGGATTCCTCGATGCCGTCGGAACCGAGGACGAGGATGCGGTCGTAGTTCTTGATGGTGGTCAGGCGGTGGGCGATGGTCAGGGTGGTGCGGCCGTGAGCCAGCTTTTCAAGGCTCTGGCCCACCAGGATCTCGCTTTCGTTGTCCAGGGCGCTGGTGGCCTCGTCCAGGATCAGGATGGGCGGGTTCTTCAGGAAGACGCGGGCGATGGCGATGCGCTGCTTCTGGCCGCCGGAGAGCTTGACGCCGCGCTCACCGACGTAGGTGTCGAAGCCGTTCTTCAGGGCGAGGATGAACCGCTCGGCACCGGCCAGACGGGCCGCTTCGATGATCTCCTCACGGGAGGCACCGGGCTTGCCGTAGGCGATGTTGTCCGCCACCGAGCCGCTGAACAGATACACGTCCTGCTGGACGATGCCGATGTCCTCGCGCAGGCTCTTGAGGGTGACGTGCTGGATGTCCTGCCCGTCGATGAGGATGCGGCCGCCGGTCACATCGTAGAAGCGGGGGATAAGGTTGCACAGGGTCGTCTTGCCGCCGCCGGAGGGGCCGACCAGCGCCAGCCGCTCACCGGCTTTGATGTCGAGGCTGACGTGGTGCAGGACCTTGTTGTGGTCGTCCGGGTATTCGAAGCTGACATCCTCGAACCGGATGGCACCGGGGCCGGGCTGAAGGGGCTTGGCGTCGGGGGCATCGTGGATGGGCACCGGGGTGTCCATGATCTCGGCAAAGCGCTCGATGCCGGTCATGCCGCGCTGGAACTGCTCGGCGAACTCGACGATGCGGCGGATGGTGGCGATGAGGGTGGTGACGTAGAGCATATAGGCCACAAGGTCACCGGCGGTGATCCTGCCGTTGACCAGCGACAGACCGCCCGCCAGGATGACCACCAGATACATCAGGCCGTCGAACAGGCGGGTGGAGGTGTTGAACGCAGCCATGGCGTAGTAGCCAAGGGTCTTGATCTGCTCAAAGTCTTTGTTGCCCTGCGCAAATTTTTGGCGCTCCTGGTCCTCGGCGGCAAAGGCCTTGACGACGCCCTGCCCCAGCAGGCTGTCCTCGATGGTGGCATTCAGCTCGCCGATCTGGACGCGCTGCTGGCGGAACCGGGCGCGGAGCTTCTGGTTCAGCTTGACCGAGACGACTCCCATCAGCGGCACACAGGCGAAGACCGCCAGCGTCAGCGGGATGCTGGCCCGGCAGAGGATGACGAAGGACGCCAGGATCTTGATGAAGGCGATGAAAAATTCCTCCGGGCAGTGGTGGGCGAACTCGGTCACATCGAACAGGTCGTTGGTGATGCGGCCCATGATGGTGCCGACCTTGGTGTTGTTGTAATAGGTGTGGTCGAGCAGCAGCAGGTGGTCGAAGGCATCGCGGCGCATGTCGGTCTCGATGTGGACGCCCATGATGTGGCCGATGCTGGACATGAAATACTGCGCCGCTCCATCAATGATGCGGAGCACGAAGTAGATGCCCGCCAGCTTGAGCACGATGCCGGCCGTCAGGGTGATACCCACCCCCATGGCCGAGTTGGTGATGGCGCTCATGATCTTGGGCAGGATGATGTCGCACAGGGTGGTCAGCGCTGCGCAGAACAGGTCAAAGAAGAGGACGCCCTTGTACTTGGCCAGATACGGCAGAAAGCGCCGGATGAGGGTACGGCTGCTGGTGTGGTGTGCGGCGGGGTCCTGGATGGATCGGATCTGTGTTTTTGGCATGGTTTCTCCTATTTTTGACCCTCTCAGGCAGCGCGCCAGCGCGGACGGAGAGGGTCGTAATGTTACTTTTTACGATAATCCCGCTCGCCGTAAATGGCGGTGCCGATGCGGACAAGGGTGGCACCCTCGCGGATGGCGTTCTCGTAGTCGCCGCTCATGCCCATGGAGAGGGTCTCCATCTTCACGTTGGCATAGCCGCGCTCTCCGGCCTGCACGAACAGCTTGTGCACCGCTGCTAAATAAGCGCGGTTCCGGGCGTCGTCATCGTTGACGGGCGGAATGGCCATCAGGCCGCAGACCCGGATGTGCTCCTGTGCGGCGGCAGTGTCCAGCAGGGGCCAGAGCTGCTCCGGCGAGACACCGGACTTCGACGCCTCACCGCCGATGTTCACTTCCAGCAGCACGTTCTGGACAAGGCCCGCCCTGGCGGCTTCCTTCTCGATGGCGGCAAGCAGATGCTCACTGTCCACGCTCTGGATGAGGCTGGCGCGGCCCAGCACTTTTTTGATCTTATTGGTCTGCAAATGGCCGATGAAGTGGCTCGGTTTGCCGCAGTAGGCCCCGGCGTCAAAGTTTGCGCAAAGCTCCTGCACGTGGTTCTCGCCAAACACGTCAATGGGCAGGGCAGCACTGGCCGCCACGGTTTCCGCTGTGCGGGTCTTGCAGGCAGCGCAGAGCTGCACCTCGGCGGGGTCGCGCCCGGCCTCGCGGGCCGCAGCGGCCATGGTCTCCCGGATGGCGGCAACGGCCTCCCGCATCTCTTCCAGCGTTTTTTCAGCCATACAACTCAGTCCTCCTCCGTATATCTGGCGCGCTCACCGCCGATGAGCTTCGGGCGGGTGCGGGCGCAGAGAATGTTCGCTTCGCCGATCCGGGAAAGGTTCAGCCGCACCGGCACGGCCACCCGGCGCAGGTGCATCCCGATAAGGGTGCCGCCGATGTCGATGCCCGCATGGGCGCGGATCTCCTCCACTGCGACGGGGTCCTGGAACTGCTTCCAGCAGGTGGTGGCCCAGCTGCCGCCTGCGTGGGGGCGGGGCACGACGCAGACTTCCTCCCAGCCGTATTTTTCGGCGGCTTCCCGCTCAATGATGAGGGCGCGGTTCAGGTGCTCGCAGCACTGCGCGGCCAGCCAGATGCCGTTTTCGGCCAGCACCGGCGCGATGCCGGCATAGACGGCCTGCGCGGCTTCCAGGCTGCTGTCCTTGCCGATGTGCCCGCCGACGATCTCGCTGGACGAGCAGCCCACGATAAAGACATCGCCTTTGCGCAGCCCGGCCTGCGCCAGAAGTTCGGTCACGGCCTGCCGTGCCTCGGTTTCGATCTGCTGTTTGAATGCTTCCGTCATTATGGATTCACCTCATATCTACCCTTGCGCGCAGGGCCCGCCGCCTCTTGGCATGGTGGGCCTGCGCGTTTTGTAAAAGACCGGCCCGGCCCGCAAAGCGGGACGGAGAGGGGTTACACCCTGACCCAGTGCAGTTTTGTTTCCCCGGAAATAGCCAGATAGACCCGGCTGCCCACCGGGCAGAGCGCCGTGGTGCTGCCGGAGCTGCCGCCGGGGATCGTCCGCTGCCAGCTGCCGCTGGCGGGTGCGACCGCCTCGGCGCGGATGTCGCTGGCCGAGAGGGAGAACAGACCCTCCTGCATCGTCTGGCTCAGCCGCAGGGCCATGCCCCGCAGCAGAGTGCGCCCGGCGTGGTCTTCCAGCCAGCCGGACCGGGCCCAGCGATAGCTGATGTAGAGTGTGCCGTCCGCGTCCAGCGACAGGGCACCGGGGTAGCCGGGCAGGCCGTACAGATGGGTCGGGCAGCCTTTGCCCCCGGCCGTCCGGTCGCGGGCGGCGGTGTCCACCGCCCAGACGCAGCGGCTTCCCAGGTCGGAGACATAGAGCGTCTCCGCTGCCTCATCCAGCGCAAGGCCAGAGGCCCCGGCGATGCCGGTCAGGACGGTCTCCACCGTGCGGGCGGCGGGGTCGTAGACGTAGACACTGCCGGTGTCGGTGTGGGCGGTCAGTTCGGTGCGCAGGGCGCTCTCCGCGCCGTGCCGGGCGCGGGCGGCGGCAAGGTCGGTGAAGTAGACCGTGCCGTCCGATGCGGCGGCCACTGCGGTGGGGCAGGAGAGGGCGCGGCCGTCGATCTGGCTTACGGTGAGTTCCACCGTCACGCCCCACTGGTCGCTGTTCACCCGGTAGAGCCGCCCACCCTCCGATTCCAGCGTCGTCATCCAGATGGTGCCGTCCGGTGCAAAGGCGAAATCGGTGATCTCGCCTGCCGTTGTCAGCACTTCGGTCCGGCCGGTGCCGTCCGGCTGCATCCGCAGCAGGCAGCCGTTCTTGCCGGATCGGGCGGCGGCATAGAGCCAGCCGTTGTTCTCCCGCAGGGCGGAGATCTCCGTGTAGGGGGCCAGTTCCAGAACGCCGCCTTCAGCGGCGGTCTGCGCTCCCGTCTCCTGTCGGACGTCCGGGGCGGTGTAGGGCGTGGGCGCGGCCTCGATGGGCCGTAGCACCAGCCCCCAGATGAGGGCCACCGCAGCGCAGAGCACAAAGACGATGCTCAGCTTCTGGAACCGCTGCAGCACCTCTTCCCGCTCGGCGGCGCGCTGGGCCTCCTGCGCTGCCCGGCGGCGGGCCGCTGCGGCGCTGGTCTTCTGGGCGCGGCGCATCCAGCGGTCCACCCAGAGCGCCGCACTGGGGCCGATGGTCAGCGATGCGATGAGCAGGATGAGCAGCAATTCAACAAGTCCGATCCGCATGGAGGACTCCCTTCCTCTGGTTAAAAACAGATGGGTATTCGTATCGTTTCAGTATAGCACAACTGTGCCGGAAAGTGCAAGCGTGCCCCGGCGGGGCAAACAAAAAGCAAGCGGCCTGGAACAGAGCCGCTTGCGGGAGGGTTCAGGTGCGCCATTTTTTCCGCCGCGCACCCAGAGCGCGGCGGAACGGACGGTAGTACCGGTAATAGAACTTTGCGCCGAGGAGCGGCTCCATCACCTCTTCGTCGAACCGCATGGCCCGGCTCTTCTCCTTCCAGCTGGCATGGTAATGGTGGATGGAGTAGGTATTGGGGGTGATGTCGCAGGTGGAACCGGCATAGGCCACCGGGCAGAAATACTCCACCGGAAAAACTTCCATCTCCGGGGTGGACTGGCGGGTGCCGTCGGCCCGGATGCCGAACCGGGCAAAGACGGGAAGATTTCGTTTCGGGCAGGGGGTCAGGTCGCAGCTGCCGTCCGGCAGCAGGAAGGGCAGGCTGTCGTAATCATCCAGCAGGGCTTTCACCACCGGGCTGCGGGCCTCGGCCCCGAAGCCAAGGCCGGTGGCGACCTCGTTGTTGTGCTGGAAGCCGAAGAAGGCCGGATACGCCAGCAGGTCGTCCAGCGGGCGGAGCAGCTCGACGTCGGTGTCCATGTAGATGCCGCCCTGCTCGTACAGGATCTTCAGGCGGGCATAGTCGGCCACAAAGGCCCAGCGGCGGGCATCGTAGGCCTGCCGGGTGTAAAGCGACTGGGAAACGTCGAAGTTCTGCTCGTTCCACTCGATGATCTCATAGTCCGGGCAGTATTTTTTCCAGCTGCGGATGCAGTTCTGGATGTTTTTGGGTTTGGGCGCGCCGCCAAACCAGCAGTAGTGGAGAACTTTCGGGATGCTCATAAACAAAACCTCCGGCTCAGGAGCGGATGCTGCTGCGCAGCGTTCGGAGCTTGTGCAGCAGGTCGTGGTCAAACAGGAAGGCAGCGCCCGCGAAGGCAGCGCCGATCCAGATCATATGCAGCAGGGCCACGCCGATGACGCCCAGCAGGCTGAGTTCCGGGCGGCTCTGGATGCCCACGATGCGCAGGATGAGAACCATCAGGCCCAGGTTACAGACCCATTTCAGCGCCGGGCGGGCCATGCGCTGGTGCAGGATGTTCCGGTAGGTGTAGCGGAAGACGAGCACCGTGCGGCAGAGCAGCGCGGCCAGAGTGCCGAACAGGCAGCCGTAGATGCCGAAGAACTGGATGCCAAGGAGGGTGATGGTCAGATTGATGGCCATTTCGACCAGAGCATGCCAGCGGGTCTGCTGGAACGCGCCTTCGAACTGGACGGCCTGGTGGTAGATGCTTTTGCCGCTCTCCAGCACGGCCTTGAGGGCGAAGAGCAGTAGCAGGAAGGCGTCAATGTAGTTGGTGTCCTGGATGCCGCTGGTGTAGATGCGGATGACCGGCAGCAGGAAAGCCGCCGTCATGGTGTAGCAGAACGCGACAAAGGCCAGATACAGCGTCTCGCACAGGTCGAACAGGCCAAGGAACCGCTCCCGGTCGGTGTGGAAGATCTGGCCCATCCGGAACGAGATGCTGTTGAGGAACAGGTTCATCACGAAGATGATCTGGACGAAGAACATGTTGTAGATGCTGTAGACGCTGACGAGCTGGAAATTGCAGAAGTAGGACAGCAGCACCATGTCCGTGTTGTTGAAGATCACGCCGGACAGCTGGTGCATCAGCACCGAGTTCTTCTGGGCGACGGCGGAGTAATCCGGTTTGGCGTGGTGGTCGATCCAGGGGTAGTTCTTGTGGGTGTACCACAGGATGACCGGGATGGGCAGCATGGAGCACAGGCAGTACAGCAGCTGCATGGCCAGAAGGTTCTGGGTGAGCATCAGCACCAGCACCTTGCCGATGCCGGAGATCAGGTTGGTGGCAGTCTCCAGGTTGCTGAGCACATAGCGGCGGCCGTCCACATCCATCAGCAGCCGGTACTTGCCCTGCACAAAAAAGCTGGTGACGGAGGGCAGGCCGTACAGGATGGTGTACAGTAAAACGACGCCGCGCGGCAGGGTGAAGTGCACCACCATGGGGTACACGATGCCGATGGCCACCACGATGAGGGCATACAGTGTGCCGGTGCGGCGGTAATAGTGGTCGGTGGCGGCCAGGATCTCGCTCACGGTCTGATGCTCTTCCATCGCCACCGGGCGGTAGAGCGCCTGGGTGGTGGCCAGACCGACTCCCGCTTCGAGCAGGTAGAGGTAGGCGAACAGCTGCTTGATGGTGTTCAGCTCGCCGTTGACGCCGGAACCGTAATAGGTCAGATAGAGCCGGGGCATGAGAAAGCCCAGCAGGATGGTCACAAACTGGCAGAACAGGCCGGTGAGCATGTTCCGTTCCACGCGGGAAAGGTTCTTGAACTTCATAGAAACTCCAACGCCTCCGGGAAGGCATACATTTTTCATTCTATTTTTTACTATAAAGAGTGCGGCCCGCATTGTCAAGAAATCCGGACGAAAAAACAAACGATCTGCGCGTTTTCACGGCAGGGACGGAAATTCGGTTGGATTGCACCGGCCAGTCGTGGTATACTGAATGTGTTCGGGTTTTCCAAAGCATTCACCCAAACTTCACAGAAATTTCCAAACTTCGCGGTATGATAACCTCAGAATATCAGACACTTTTGAGTGAGGAGGGAGCCATAGATGGCAAAAATTCTGATCGTTGATGATGAACCCCGCATCCGGGAACTGATCCGGGAACATCTGCAATATGCGGGCTATGTCTGCGAGGAGGCAGGCGACGGCTCGGCGGCGCTTTCGCTGCTGAGCGGCGGCGGATACGATCTGGTGATCCTGGATGTGATGATGCCGTTCATGGACGGCATGACCTGCCTGCGGGAGATGCGCACCCGCCACATCAACACGCCGGTCATCATCCTGACCGCACGCGGCGAGGAATACGATAAACTGGCGGGCCTGGAGGGCGGCGCGGACGACTATGTGGTCAAGCCCTTCTCCCCGCGCGAGTTGGTGGCCCGCGTCCGGGCCGTGCTCAACCGCACCATGCCCCGGAGTGAGGCTTCCGACGGCACCATGACCTTCGGCGACCTGACCATCGACACGGCCAGCCACACCGTCCGCGTGGCGGGCGAAGAAGTGAGCCTGACGCCCAAGGAGTTCGACCTGCTGGTCTTCCTGGCATCGAACAAGGGCATCGCCCTCAGCCGCGAAAAGATCTTGCAGAAGGTGTGGAACTACGATTACTTCGGCGAGGACCGCACTGTGGACACCCACGTCAAGATGCTGCGCGGCCACCTGGGCAAGTGCCGGGGCTACATCGCCACGGTCTGGGGCATCGGCTACAAGTTCGACCCCGATGCGGCACGATAAAACGGAGGAGCGCAGTTGATGCGGCAACTGGGAAAAAAGCGGCGTTCCATCGGCATCCGCGGGCAGATGATGTGGTTCTTGTGCCTGATCTGCCTGCTGCTGCTGGGGTTGTTCTGGTTCCTGAGCACCCAGCTGCTGGAGCCGCTGTACACCAAACACATCCAGAAGCAGCTGACGGCAGAGGCCGAGATGATCGTGGCCGAGATGGATGACGCCATCGCAAAGGGGGAGATCCTCTCGTACTGGGCGTTCGGCGGCATCAAGGTGACGAACGACGACTTCTTCGGCCAGCTGGGCAGCGACATCTATTCCAGCGGGGAGCTGAGCAGTTTTTGCGTGGATATTTCGGACGCAACGCTCCGCACCATCAAAAAATACGAGAACCTCTCCTATTGCAGCCTGCACCAGAAGTCGTTCCCCGATACGCTGGATGACGACATCGCTTATTCCACCGCCCGGCAGGTGCGGCAGTACTGCCGCGAGAACGGGGCCTTCGCCCGTGTGCTCCCGGCGGCCAAGCCGTCGGCCTACAATCAGCTGGTCGTGGGCCGGATGACCGCCGATGGGGCCTATACGGTGCTGGTGAGCACCACCCTGATGCACGTGTCCGAGGCGGGCGAGGTGATGAGCACAGTGCTGCCGCTGGCGGCGGCGCTCATCTTCGCCTTCTCGATGAGCGCGGCGTGGCTGTTCAGCGAGTGGTTCACAAAGCCGCTGCGCCAGCTCTCCGGTGCGGCGCGGCAGGTGGCCCAGGGCGATTATGCCGTCCATGTGGAAACGGGCCGGAACGATGAACTTGGCGACCTGGCCGAGGATTTCAACCACATGGCGAAGGAAGTCCAGCGGGCCTCCCAGATGCAGCGGGACCTGCTGGCCAATGTCTCCCACGACCTGCGCACCCCGCTCACTCTCATCAAGGGCTACGCCGAGACCGTGCGCGACATCACCGGCGACGACAAGGCCCACCGCGACGAGCAGATGAACATCATCGTGGACGAGGCCGACCGCCTGACGGCTCTGGTCTCCAGCGTCATGGAACTGAGCAAGGTGACGAGCGGCGCGGAAAAATGCGAGAAAGTCCATTTCGATATGGGCCAGCTCTGCGACGAGGTCAGCGAACGGTACGACGCCGTCTGTGCCCAGAACGGCTGGCAGCTGAAACTGGAGCTGCCGGACGAGGAACTGCCCGTCTACGCCGACCCCAACATGATGCAGCGGGCGCTGCACAACCTGCTGGGCAACGCGATGCACCACATGGGAGCGGACGGCATCTTCGTGCTGCGGGCCGCACCATCTGCCGAGGGCGTCCGGGTCGAGGTCGAGGATCACGGCCCCGGCATCGCTGCGGAGGACCTGCCCTATATCTTTGACCGCTACTACCGCTCCCGCTCCGATGCGGGCAAGCAGGGCACGGGCCTGGGCCTGTCCATCACAAAAGCCATTTTTCAGCAGCACGGCTTCCGCTTCGGTGTGCAGAGCACCGTGGGCAAAGGAACGACGTTCTGGTTCATCATGACTTCAGAGTAACAAAAAATCCTGCGCGAAAGCGCAGGATTTTTTGTTACGAGTCGGCAGAACGGTAGATGCCCAGGCTGTTGTCCGGGTCGGGCATCTTGACACGGGAGGCGCGGTCGTTGACCTGGACCAGCATCCAGCCCATGAGGGCCAGCACGGCCAGAATGATGAGCCATTTGACGGCGTTGGGGAGCTTTTTCATCGTGACGTTCCTTTTTTCTTAAACTTCCGGGCGGCAGCGCTTCCGGGCGCGGGCCAGCAGCGCGGCCGCATCGGCGGCGGAGGGTTCGTTCACCCAGGCCGGGCGGGGCGCAGCCCCCGCGCCGGAACTGCCCTTCTCCGCAAAGGAGGCAAGGCCGGTGTCGGCGCGGTCGTTCCAGGGCGAGAAGCCGTCGGGGGCGATGTGGGCACCGAGGCGGCAGTCCAGCACGGTGGTCTTGCCGGTGGGGCGCCAGGGCCGGCCCAGATAGACCGTCCCGGCCGGGCAGTCCGAGACGAGATCGCAGTCCCAGAAGACAAAGCCCAGCCCGTCCGCCGGGCCGGACGGTGCCGTGACGAAGCTGTGGGGAATGTGGTTGTTCACGGTGCGCAGAGTGCACTGCTCGAACAGGGCGTCTGCCCCGCCGAAGATGAAGTCGATGTCGCCCACGATCTCACAGTTCTGGTAATATTGCGCGGAGGCCCGCCGGGGCGCAAAGGTGCGGGGGCCGAGGAAGCCGTCCTTCTCCCGCTCCTTTTCGGGCAGCGGGGCGCAGAACAGGGTGTCCTGATTGCCCAGCAGCTTCATCCGGCGGAACACGGCCCGCGCGCTGTCCACATAGGCTGCGATGGCTTGCCCCACCAGACTGCCCGGCCCGGCATCGTTGGCGATGGTCAGGTCCTCCACGGTGAGGCTCTCCCCGCTGAAGAAGGCCGTGTAGCTGCGGAAGGTGTGGGTGGGCCGCCCGTCCGGGTGGGGCAGTTTGCCGCCGTCGGCCCAGACGAGGATGGTCTGGTCGGCACCGGCACCCCGCAGGGTGATGCAGCGTTTTTCGCAGACCAGCTTTTCCCGGTAGACGCCGGGCCCAATGACGATCTCGGCTTCCAGTTCATAAGGTACGGCCAGCACAGCCTCGGACACCGAAGCGTAATCGCCGCTTCCGTCCTGTGCAACGGTAAGGTGCAGCATAGAAAGGGACCTCCCACAAAAAAGATAGTGTTATTATAGTCCCTATTTGTGAATAAATCAACGCCCGCAGGCTTCCAGCCGGAGCACGGCTGCGGTGATGTCGTCGGGGCGGCCGGTCGCCTCGGCGCGGGCGCGGGCCGTTTCCACTAGCGTTTTGGCTAGCACTTCGGGCGGGTCGGCTGCGGCAGCAGAGAGCTCCAGCTGCTTGAGCACCCAGCCGGTGCCGTCCACGAGCAGACCGTCCGACACCAGCACGGCGTAATCGCCCGCCGCCAGATGCACCACCCGGCTCTGCCCGTTCACCCCGCCCAGGATGCCGATGGGCAGGCTGGCATCCCCCACAGGCCGTGCCCGCCCGCCGTGGACCAGAAAACCCGGTGCGGCCCCGGCCTTGAACAGCCGGGCCGTGCCGGTATAGAGGTCCACGCTGATGAGGTCGAGGGTCGCGCCGCTCTCCTCATCGCTCTTGAGGGCCAGTGCCACATTGACCAGCCGTGCAGCCAGCTCGGCGGTGAAGCCTGCCTTGAGCAGGCGGGCCGTCAATTCTGCGGCCAGGTTGCCGTCCACAGCGGCCGGGCGTCCGGTGCCCATGCCGTCGCAGAGGATCATCTGCGCGGCGGTGGGGCTGCAGAACTGCTGGACCGCATCGCCGGAGATGCTGCCCCGCGCGGCGCTCCCGGCGGACCCGAAGACGGCCCGAAGGGCGGGCTTTTCGCAGAAGAGCAGGGTCGTCATCCCCTTGCAGGAGAGCACCTGGGGCGGGTCGAAGGTGCGGCGGCAGAGCCGCCCGACCTCCTGTGCCAGTGCGGCCAGCTCCGGGGCAGAGAACCGGGTGCGGGGCAGGGTGACAGCGGCCCGCGTCCGGCCCAGGTCGTCCAGCGTGACGGCAGATTCCAGCGGCGGGGGGCCGAGGCTGGCAAAAAAGTCGGCCACCCGCCCGGATTTATAGGGCTCCGGTGTGCCGGGGCGGCCCAGCTGTTCGCTCAGCACCCCCAGCGCATCGGCCACGGCGCTGTATTGCTCCGTCAGGGCTGTGCGCATGGCTTCGGCGTGGACGCGGGTCTCCTTCCGGCTGCGGTAGAGCGCGAAGGATTTGTTCACCGCTGCGCAGAGCGCCGCCGGGTGGATGCAGCGTCCCAGCTGGGCCGGAAGGTCTCCGGTCTCCAGATGGCCGTTCCGTTCCAGAATGGGCCGCAGGGCGTTCATGCCGTCCAGCGTCGCGGTGTATTCCTGCTTCCAGCAGCTCTCCCGCCGCCCGCAGTTGAAGCAGAGCGCATCATGGGCGTTGTCGATGACCCAGCGGAAGGTCTCGCACCGGTGGGGCAGGGCATCGTAGACCTCGTTGACGGTCTCCGCGAGGGAGGACAGGCTTTCGGCCACTGCTTCCAGCCGGGTGGCCGCCGCCGAAAAACGGGGCCGCTCCTCCGGTGCGTCCGGTTCGTCTGCGGGCACCGGGGCCAGCCAGCCGCCGGGCAGCAGCGCGGCCAGCCCCAGCCCCGCCCCGGCGCTGAAGGCAAAGCCAAAGGCACTGCCGGGCGGCTGGACGCAGAGCACCCCCGTCACACAGCCGCCCGCATAGGCGGCAAACGCTTCCACCCGGCGTCCGGGGGCCAGCAGAGCAGCCGCTGCACTGGCGCAGGAGAGCCCGGCTGCCGCCGGGCCGAGGGAGGCATCCGCCCCGCAGAGGGCCGCACCCAGCACGGCACAGCAGGCAAGGGCTGCTTTCCCCTGGCCCCGGCAGCAGAGGGCGGCTTCCAGCGCGGCGCAGAACACGACGCCAAGGCAGACCGGCCCCAGTGCGACCCCGCCCAGGGCCGCAGCGGCAGCGGCCCCGACGAGCAGCATCCCCACGCCGGGCGTTTCGGGCGGGAACCGCCGCAGGGCAAAGCCCAGCGCCCCCGCCAGCAGAGCATCTGCCCCGCAGGTGAGCAGTAGGTCGACCCCGCCGCCGGTGGGGCCGAAGGCAAAGCAGACGGCTCCCAGCCCCAGGGCTCCGCAGCTCGCCAGCAGGGCGGGCCGGAACCGACCCGGCCAGAGCCACCGGGCCGCTACGGCGGCCCCGATGGCGCAGAGCAGACAGATGCTGTCCAGCGACAGCGCCCCGAACCCATGGAGCAGCAGCCCCAGCACTGCCCCGGCCGCACAGGCGGCGAAGCAGTCCTCCGCAAAGCCGAGCGTCAGCCCCAGCCCGAAGGGAATGAGCGCCCCATACAGCACCGCCCAGCCGCCGAGCAGCCCGGCCAGAAAAGCCGAACCCTGCCGCAGGGCCGGGCGGACGGCTGCGCGCGGCAGCAGCGCCGCCGCAAAGGGATGGAGGGTATCCTGCCTGAGAAGATCGTGCATAAAAAATCCCCGCTTTCCGGCGGGGATCGTTTGCGTTGTTCTGTTTCCCGCGCCTTGTGCATATACTGTAGCGCGGCCGCCGGGCGGTTTTTGGGAGGGTGCGGAGAAGTACGTTAAATCAGCAGAAATACCGCACCTCACCAAAGAAATTCTTCCATTTTGCAAGGACTTCTTCACTTCGGGCTTCGATGATCGCCATAATGTTCCGCAAAATGCGGGGCGGAATGCCGGAATTGTTGTGGCACAGATAGCATTTGCCCGCCCGTGTGATCCAGATCTTGGTGGCATTGCTGCTGGGCGCACCCTGCGAGACATGCACATGGACCGGTTCCAGAGGCTCATTTTCGTTGGCCCAGAAATAGACCCAATAAGAGCCGATCTTAAAAACCTGCGGCATTCTCTACGCCTCCCTCTTTGGAGAACTGCAAAATAAGATGTGCCGTGGTTTCCAGAAATTTCTGGTAGCGGTCGATATCGGCAGGGGAAAAGCCGCTGATCTGCTCCCAGGTATAATCCGGCAGATAGCAGACAGCGGAGTGAAAGCAATCTTTCGCATCCGGCTTTTCAATGTAGACCTTGACGCGGCCGTCCGGAAGCATTTCGGAGTGGACGATCTCGGTGTCATCGTCCAGCGTCATAAACGGATACATCATATAAATCCCTCCCGAAACGGTTTTCCAATGGTCGAAACGATCAGCCGTTCAGCTTCTCGATGGCGGCTTTCACGCGGGCAAGGGTCGTCTCGCGGCCCATCATGCAGGCGAGGTCGGTGCCGCCGCCGGGGGTGCGCTGTCTGCCGGACAGGGCGATGCCCAGCGGGTAGAGCAGCCAGCCGTTCTTCTTGCCCAGCTCTTCGGCCTTGGCCTTGCAGGCATCAAAGACGGCGTCGCGGTCGGAGAAGTCCAGAGCTGCATCGCTCAGCACGGGCAGCAGTGCTTCCAGCGCTTCCTTTGCGGACTCCGGGGTGGTCTTCTGCTTCTTGTTGGTGTACAGGCTCACGTCGTACTCCGGCATCGCATCGAAGAAGTCCAGCTGCGCGGGGATCTCGCCCAGTACCTCGCAGCGGGGCTGCAGGTTGGCGCAGAGCAGCTTCTTGTCGATGGGGGTGTGGACGGCCTGGTCGATCCAGGGCTCCGCCGCAGCCAGGAATGCGTCCGGGCTCAGGCGGCGGATATACTCCGCGTTGATGGCCCGCAGCTTGAGCGGGTCGAAGATGGCCGGAGACTTGGAGATGCCGTCCGGGCTCCAGACCTTGCGCAGCTCGTCGAGGGAGAAGATCTCCTGCTCGGCGTATTCGCCTCTGGGGTTCCAGCCCAGCAGGCAGATATAGTTCAGGATGGCAGCGCTCAGATAGCCCTTGGCGCGCAGATCCTGATAGCTTGCATCGCCGTTGCGCTTGGACAGCTTGTTCTGGGCGTCCTTCATGACCGGCGGGCAGTGGATATAGGTGGGAATCTCCCAGCCGAATGCCTGGTACAGCAGGTTGTATTTGGGGGTGGAAGACAGGTACTCGCTGCCGCGGATGACATGGGTGATGCCCATCAGGTGGTCGTCCACGACGTTGGCGAAGTTGTAGGTGGGCATCCCGTCGGTCTTGATGAGGATCTGGTCGTCCATCTCGCTGTTCTCGACCTCAATGTGGCCGTAGACCACATCATCGAAGCCAGTGATGCCGGTGCGGGGGATCTTCTGGCGGATGACATAAGGCTCTCCGGCGGCCAGACGCTTCTGGACCTCCTCTTCGGGCAGGTCGCGGCAGCAGCCGTCGTAGTGGGTCATCTCGCCGTTGGCGCGCTGCTCAGCGTGCAGCGCTTCCAGGCGCTCCTCGGTGCAGAAGCAGTAATATGCCTTGCCCTCAGCGACCAGCTGTTCGGCATACTGTTTGAACATCCCCATTCGCTCGCTCTGGACATAGGGACCGACCGGGCCGCCGATGTCCGGGCCTTCGTCCCAGTTCAGCCCGGCCTCGCGCAGGGTGTTGTAAATGACGTCCACCGCGCCTTCCACATAGCGGCCCTGGTCCGTGTCCTCGATGCGGAGGATGAAGGTGCCGTCCTCGTGCTTGGCCATCAGGTAGGTGTACAGCGCGGTGCGCAGGTTGCCAACGTGCATATAGCCGGTGGGCGAGGGGGCAAAACGGGTGCGGACTTTATTGCTCGGCATAAAAAACGCTCCTTATCTATATCGGCAAATAAATTTGCGAATTGCTACCTTCTAGTTTAACTGTTCAGCGCGATTTTGTCAACGAGGAGACGCGAAGAACGGCCGGAAGGGGGCGTTCTCTCCCGGAAACGATCAAAATCGTCGAATCTGCCCAATTTTCGGAGAAAAACTTTGGAGCGAAACGCTGCCGAAACGATTGACAAACGGCGCAGAAAACGGTCAAATAAAAACAACACATTTCAACACATTCGGGCGGAGGTGGAAATGATGAAACAAAAATCGTTCGATGCAGTGCGGCAAAAGAGCAGAGCGCTTGCGGTGCTGCTCTGTCTGGCCGTTCTGCTGCTGACCGGCTGCGGTGGAGGCGAGGCAGCTGCACCGGAACCGCCCGCGTCTGCTCCGGCGGCGGGCAGAACGGACGAGGATACGGCTTCTTCTCCGGCGGCACCCGCGCCTTCGGAACCAGAATCGGTGTCCAGTTCGACGGCCGCGTCTGAGTCGGAAGCTCAATCGCCGCAGGAACCGGAGGTGGAAGACTTTCTCCGCTGTGAGCCGATGGACTACACCAGCGTATCGGCGGTTTGCTCCGGGCAGGAGGGCACCCTTATCGTGGTAAAAGTCCGCGTGGAAAATACGACGGAACAGGTCGTCCATGCGTTCAACACCAGCGCATCGCTTGGGAACGTGACGGTGGACAACGCAGTGGACGGCATGTCTGCGGACCGGGTCGCTGCGGGCAAGGCCGCAGAACATCTGACGGCGGTGCTCCGGACGACGCAGGAGACCGTGGTGAAAAAGCCGGTCATTGCAGCCCTTGAAAGCGCAGCCGAAGCCTTGCAGCCGGGGCAGAGCGCGGTGGCGTATGGGTATATATTCCTCCCGGCCAGCGAAGGCAGCTGGACACGGGCGGATTTTCTGTGGAAGGAGCAGGCCATCGGCAGCCTGACGCCGAAGAAGAAGCCGCAGGCCCCTGCGGAGTCGGCTGCGCCGTCGGGCAGTACCGCCGCTTCGGCACCGTCCGCAAAGCCGGAGCCGCCCGCAGCTTCGCAGCCCACGGCATCGCCGGGCAGCCCGGCCGGGTCCGAACCGTCCTCGCAGCCGGAGACGTCAGCTGGGTCCGAACACCCCGCTGCATCCGAGGCACCGGCCTCGCCGCCTGCATCCAGCGCACCGTCGGCCCCGGAAACACCGGCAGCGTCCGGGACGCCTGCTTCGTCGGAAGTGCAGGAGCCGGATACGTCCGCGGCGTTCCCGGAGTTTACGGTGCTGGGGCAGACCCTGACGCCGTCCGGTTTCTGTGTGCACTTCCAGGTGAAGAACCACACAAAGGAGACGCTGGACCTGGAAAATACCGCCGCACAGTTTACGGATGCTGCGGATGGGACGTTCCGGGAAGACCGGCTCTACCAGAGCGGCACAAAGAGCCGCTGGATCGCTTCGCTCTGCTATCTGACGAATGGAGCGCAGACGGACGAATATCCCTGCTACGTTGTCACGTCGGCCCGGAACACCGTGCTGAAGCCGGGGGCCTCGGCGGAGATCTGGGTCTACGGGCACCTGTCGGATACGGAGAAGGTGTCCCTGGTCGCCGTGTCGTTCTCTGTCTGCTGCGGCGGCAAAACGTGCCCCATCCCGGACGAAGATGCCCTGTTTCTGGTGCCGGGACGGAACGGCTCGAAGCGTGGGACGAGCAGCAAAAAATCTTAAAAAAATCCCAAGAACCGGAACTTTTCGCCCGGAGGCGGACTGCCTTCGGGCGTTTTTGTGCCCATTCCAGAAACATCCGGGAAGTTTTTGTCGAAAAGGACCGCAAGCGTTGACGAAGCAGAAACTATTTTGTATACTAATGAAGCACTGGAACAATTTTCCTATCACCGGATTTATGGCCGGGCAGCGTGGCCCGGAAAAATGAGGAAAATACGAGAAGCAGTGCGAATTAGAAAAAGGAGAAGCACAAAATGAAAAGTACAGGAATCGTTCGCGGGATCGATGCGCTGGGGCGGATCGTTCTGCCCAAGGAGCTGCGCACCAGCATGAAGCTGGAAACGGATGCAAAGCTCGAAATCTTCGTTGATGGAGACGCCATCGTCCTCAAAAAGTACCGCCCGAAGGGGAGCTGCGACTTCTGCGGGACCGTCGATGAGCGGGCCGTGCAGTTCGCAGGCTACTGCATCTGCTCCGCCTGCCGGAAGAAGATCGGTGCCCTCTGAGCACGGGCCGCAAAAAGGAGAAGACGCTATGAGCCAGATGATCGATTTTACGCTGCCGTCGAGTGCACCGGGGCGGATGCTTCATGCGTTCCGCTGTGTGCCGGAGGGCGAAGTGCGCGCCATCGTGCAGCTCTCGCACGGGATGGTGGAGTTCATCGACCGTTATAAGCCGCTGGCCGAGTACCTCGCCGCACGGGGCATCCTCGTGACCGGAAACGACCATCTGGGCCATGGCGGGTCCATCCGGACCAGGGCCGACTACGGCTATTTTGCCGAGCCGGACGGCAACCGGGCAGTGCTGGATGACCTCCACGCCATGACGGTTCTGACGAAAAAGCTCTACCCCGGTGTGCCGTATTTCCTGCTGGGTCACAGCATGGGCTCGTTCTATGCACGGCAGTATCTGTGCGAGTGGGGCAATGAGCTGGACGGTGCCATCATCCTGGGGACCGGCTTCCAGCCGAAAGCGCTGGTCGCGTTTGCCCGTACGGTCTGCCGGGTGCTGGCGGTCTTTTTCGGCTGGCAGCATCGCAGCAGGCTGGTGGCGGAGCTTTCGTTCCTGGGCTACAACAAGGGGCTGGAGGGCCGCACCACCCACGACTGGCTCAACCGCGACCATGCCGAGGTGGACAAGTACCTCGCCGATGAGCGGTGCACCTTCACGTTTACGCTGAATGCCTATTACAGCATGTTCACGGGCATCCTGCGGCTGTACGACCCTGCCTTTCTGGCCCGGATGCCGAAAGATCTGCCGGTACTCTTCTTGGCCGGTGATGCCGACCCGGTGGGCGAGCGCAGCGCGGGCGTCAGGCGGGCCGTGCAGAGCATGAAGGATGCCGGGATGCGGGATGTGCAGGTCAAGTTCTACTCCGGTGCCCGGCACGAGCTTCTGGTGGAGACGAACCGGGCCGAAGTCTTTGCCGACATCGGCGATTTTGTGGAACGGCACCTTCCCTGAGCGGCATTGCCGTGGGATCGGGATGGGTGTTCGGAAGATGAAAAAAGACACCTCATGGCGAGGTGTCTTTTTTCATAGGGTGATGGTGGGCCAGGCAGGACTTGAACCCGCGACCAAGCGGTTATGAGCCGCCAGCTCTGACCAGCTGAGCTACTGGCCCGCAGAGGCACCCGGCGAAAAAGCAGGGTGCAACAGATAGTATAGCAAAAAACTGCGAAAATGAAAAGCGTTTTCGGACAAAATTATTTTGTGCGGTGGGCCTGGAGCTTCTGCATCATAAAGGTGTCCAGCATTTCCTGCGGGAAAAGCGGCTCTTTGTAGCCGAAGGATTCCCGGATGAAGATGAGGGTCACGATGGTCTGACGGCCGGGGTCGAGGCGGAGGGTGTAGAGGGTATCCAGCGGCTGCTGGGTGGGCTGATGGAGCGTGAGGTGGAGCAGGAAGCCGCCGTCATTCTCGCGGCGGCACTCGTAAGCGAACTCGTCGGTCTCGCTGTGGAGGTCGAGCCGGTCGAAGCACTCGTCCAGCGGCAGGTCGGTGCGGAACTCGCTCAGGCCGGCGGGGCCGTACTGGCTGCGGCGGGTGTTCTCGCGCCGGGTGAGCAGCACAACGATGACGCCCAGCGCCACCGCCAGCAGGATGATGGAAATGACAGCGTTCATGGAGCCCTCCTGAATGGTTTTTTGATCAGAGTTTTCCTTATTGTAACACAACCCGCAGGAAATTGTGTTATAATATTGGAAAAATTCTAAAATTTGCGGTCGCCCATGCCGTCTCATGGGCGGGGAGGCTCACAATGAAACTGAAATTCACCCACAAGACCTGGTACTTTTTCCTGCTGTGCGCAGCGGCGGCATCCATGCTGAACGGCTTTGCCGTGCTGGGCGGGATGGACTTCTCCTTCTTGGAGATGGCGGCATTCTGCATCACCGGCATCACCCTGCTGTTCCTGGCGGCGGAAAAAGGAAGCCCGGCCAAAGACAAGCGCAATTACTTCGGCCTCTTCGTGGTGCTGATGCTCAGCTATATGGGCCGGGGCTGGGCGGCATACATCTGCTCGGCGCTGGTCTGGCCCGGCCTGCTGGGCTACGAATACCAGAAGGGCAGACCCATTCAGCGGCAGCTGCAGCTGGTGGGCGCGGCAGAGGTGCTCCATCTGCTCTTTGTTCTGCTGACGGTCTACGGCGGCATGGCGGGCCTGAGCTTCTGGGCGAACCTGCTCTGGGTGTTGCTGGCCTGCGCCCGCGGCTGGGCCGCACTGAGCCTGTATAAGATGCAGGAGGACGCATGAGCCCGCAGCGGCGCGCACCGCGCAGGAAGAAAAAGATCGGCCGCCGGCGGTTCCTGGCGGGGCTGGGCTGTGCCGCCGGAGCGTATTTTCTGTACCGTTCTGTCCGGAACGTAGAAAAAACAGACCCGCCCGCAGTGCTGCAACCGGATGAGACGCCGAACCCGGCCCTGCCCTCCGGTGAGTGGCGGGCGGTCTGGGTGAGCTATCTGGAATGGGCGCGGATGGACTTTTCGTCCGAGGCAGCGTTCCGGGCGGACATCGCCGCGCTGATGGACAACTGCGCCGCTCTGGGGCTGAACACCGTCCTCGCGCAGGTGCGGCCCTTCGGGGATGCGCTGTACGAGAGCAGCCTGTTCCCGTGGAGCCATCTCTGCACCGGTGCGCAGGGGCAGGCACCCGGCTTTGACCCGCTGGATGTGCTCATCACCGAGGCACACGCGCGGGGGCTTTCGCTGGAAGCCTGGATCAACCCATACCGGCTGAAAAGCTCTGCGGCCATGCCGCCCAGCATCGGGGAGACGAATCTGATGCACACCCATCCGGAGTGGTGCTGCACGGTGGGCGAGGGGGTCTACCTGAACCCGGCCATCCCGGAGGCCGCCGCGTATGTGGTGCAGGGGGTGGCCGAGCTTGTGGAGCGCTACGCCGTGGACGGCATCCACTTCGACGATTATTTTTATCCCACGACCGAAGCCTCCCTCGACGCGGCGCAGTTCGCGGCCAGCGGTGAGAAGGATCTGGCATCCTGGCGGCAGCAGAACGTGACGAGCCTGGTCAAGGCTGCGCACGATGCCGTGAAGGCAGCAGACCCGACCCTGCGGTTCGGCGTCAGTCCGCAGGGGAATCCGGAGAACGATCTTGCCACCCAGTACAGCGACATCTACACCTGGCTGACGGCCAGCGGGGCCGACGCCGTGGTGGATTACCTCTGCCCGCAGGTATACTGGGGCTATGGATACCAGCTGCAATCGGGCAGCACCCGCTTTGCCTTTGAGAACATTGTGTCGGAGTGGCTGGGCATGGCCCGTGCCGGGGATGTGGCGCTGTATTTCGGGCTGGGGGCCTACCGCATCGGCGTGGGTGACGGCGGGGCCAACGCCGACAGCACGAGCCAGTGGGCCACCGGTTCCGCGCTGGCCCGGCAGACGGCCGATCTGCGCAGCCGGGGCGCGCAGGGCTGGGCGCTCTACCGGTACGATTCGCTCTTCGGCCCGGCCCGGAACGACCTTGCCGCCGCCGAATGCGCGGCCCTGACGGCACAGAATAGGGAAACGCGCTGAAGTGTCTTGTATGCAGGAAAAAAATGCGGTATACTATATCCGTATCATGCCTTGCAAAAGTACACTTTTCTGCGATTTTTGAGGATAAAAACCATGAAGAAAACAAAACGGATCTTTGCCTTTGTGCTGGCGCTGCTTCTGGCTGCGCTGATGCTCACCGGCTGCAAAAGCACACTGACGTCCATCGCCCACAAGCTGACCGGCGCGTCGGACGAGGTAAAGGAAGAGGACACCACCCAGTGGGCGGCCCCCAGCAGCGACCCGCTGATGATCGAGGGCATTGCCGACACCTCCGCCAAATACGCCACGGCTGTGGCCAACGGCTCGCTGAACATCGTCTTCAACGGCATCTGGAGCCGCCAGACCGATTACTTCACCGCGCCGAACGGGCTGCTCTCCGTCTACGGCTGCGGCACGGCGGAGGGTGTGCAGAAGTTCAAGATCTCGCTGTGGAAGAAGGTCGATGGCGGCGCACAGTATGTGGACAACACCACCTACTACTTCGTCACCGACGGCCAGAACTACCACTGCGACATCGGCGATCTGGACCCCAACGCCAGCTATCGGCTGACCATCTCCTATGATTCGAGCAAGTATTACCTCTACGGACTGCTCAAGGTGGAGGGGATCGGCGGATGAATCCACAGACCCGGCATTCCCTGATGCTGATGCTCTGCGCCCTGATCTGGGGCACGGCCTTTGTGGCCCAGAGCGCAGGCTCCGGCATGGGGGCCTATTCCTTTCTGGCCGGGCGGAGCTGGCTGGCTGTGCTGGTGCTCCTGCCCACCGTTTACGCCTTTGACGCCCTTCGCCGCCGCCGGGGCGAACCCACCGGCAGGCCGCAGACCGCTGCCGACCGCAAAACGCTGGGAACAGCGGGCTTTGTCTGCGGCACCTTTCTGTTTGCGGCCAGCGCGGCCCAGCAGATCGGCATCACGCTGAACCCTTCCACGGCCAAGGCCGCGTTCCTGACGGCGATGTACGTCGTGATGGTGCCGGTGTTCGGGCTGTTCGTGGGGCGGCGGGGCAGTGCCCGGCTCTGGCTGAGCATGGTCATCGCCGTGGGCGGGCTGTATCTGCTCTGCATGAAGAACGGCTTTGGCGGCATCGAATCCAGCGACTGGGTCCTGCTCAGCTGCGCCGTGCTCTTCAGCTTCCAGATCATGTCCATCGACCACTTTTCCCCGCTGGTGGACGGCGTCCGGCTGAGTCTGGTGCAGTTCGTTGTGGTGGCGGTGGAAAGCACCGCCGCCGCCTTCCTGTTTGAGACGCCCACCCTCGCCGAGTTCGGCACCAACTGGCTGCCCATCGTCTACTGCGGTGTGCTGTCCAGCGGCGTCGGCTATACGCTGCAGATTCTGGGGCAGAAAGAGCTGAACCCCGCCGTCGCGAGCCTCATCATGTGCCTGGAAAGCGTGTTCAGCGCTCTGGGCGGCTGGCTCATCCTGCACCAGAACCTCTCGGTGCGGGAGGCCTCCGGCTGTGTGCTCATCTTTGCAGCCGTGGTGCTGGCCCAGCTGCCGGTGGAGGAGTGGCGGAAATGCCGAAGCGCAAGCCGGAAGTGACCCTGCGCACGGCGGGCGGCATCCTCTACAAGGCCACCCGCCGGAAGGTGAAGAACCTGAACATCCGGGTGCATCCGGACGGCACCGTGGCCGTCAGCATCCCGTTCTGCTCCTCGTGGGAGGAGGCCGACCGCTTTGTGCTGCGGCATCGGGACTGGGTACAGGAGGCGCAGAGGGACCTGGCCGACCGCGAGGCCCGCACCTACTGGCGGCCCCTGCCCGAAAAGGACGTGGCGCTGGCCTATTTTGCGGTCATGAGCGACAAGGTCTACCCGGCCTTTGCCGGGGTACTGGGCGGGCAGAAGCCCATCCTGAAGGTGCGGAGCATGACGAGCCGCTGGGGCGTCTGCACACCGGGCAAGCGGCAGATCACGCTGGCATTGGAGCTCTACAACATGCCCGAAGCGGCACAGATCTATGTGGTGGTACATGAGTACTGCCACTTTCTTGTGCTGGATCACAGCCCGAAGTTCTGGGCGGAAGTGGAAAAGATCCTCCCGGACTGGAAGGCCCGGCGGGAGCTGCTGAAATAACCCTCGCAGTTTCGTATGAGTGGAGGGGGAACGTATCAGAGAATCGCCCTGCGGGCTCCAGAACAAGCGGGCCCTGCGCACAGGGGCGGATAGTACAGGAGTTGAAAAACGTGGCAAACGAAAAAAGCTCCGGCGGCGACAAGTATTCCAAGCTGGCCGGAAATACCATCATTTTTGCGATCTCAAGTTTTTCGTCGAAGCTGCTGACCCTGCTGGTCCAGCCGTTTCTGACCTATGCCATGGCGGAGATCTCCGACCTTGGCCTTTCGAAGATCCTGAGCCAGTACGCCAATCTGCTCATCCCGTTCGTGTCGATGGGCATGTCCAACGCCATCATCCGGTTCGGCCTGGACAAGGGCAACAGTGAAAAGCAGGTGTTCACCAACGGCCTGCTGACCATCCTGGGCGGTTTCGGCATTCTGGTGCTCTGCTGGCCCATCGCGCAGTTTTTGCCCGATATGGCACAGTACGGCCTGCTCATCTACATCTATGTTCTCATGAGCTGCCTGCGCACCCTGTGCACCCAGTTCGTGCGCAGCCGCCAGTGGAACAAGCTGGTGGCCGTGGACGGTGTGCTCTGCACGGTGGCGACCATGGCGTTCTACGCGCTGTATCTGGTGGGGTTCCACTGGGGGGCCAACGGCTACCTGCTGGCCATCATCAGCGGCGACCTGGTCAGTGTGCTCTTCCTCTGCCTGACCGGAAAGCTCTGGAACTTTGTGGAGCTGAAGGGCCTGAACAAAGACCTGTGGAAGCAGATGCTCCGCTTCTCGCTGCCCATGATCCCGGCCCAGATCAGCTTCTGGGTCATCAATGCGTCGGACCTGTTCTTCGTGCGTGAGATGTGCAACGGGCTGGACGGCCACAGCGGCGACGCCTGGAGCGGCCTGCTCTCCACCGGCTACTTCCTGCCCACCATCCTCACCACGCTGGGCCTCATCTTCTACGACGCCTGGCAGCTCTCCGCCGTGACGGAAGAGGACGGGCGCGCCCGGTTCTTCACCAAGATCTTCCGCACCTATTCCAGTGTGCTGTTCTGCTGCGCGGCGGGCATCATCTGGCTCTGCCGCCCGGTCATGCACATCATGAAGGCGAACTATTATTACGCCTGGCACTTCGTGCCTTTCCTGACGCTGGCATCCACGTGCAGCTGCTACAACCAGTTTTTGAACAGCGTCTATGTCGTCAACAAGAAATCCAGCCACAGCCTGTGGACCATGCTCTCCGGTGCAGTGAGCAACTGCGTCATGAACTACTTCTTCATCAAGTGGTGGGGCCCCATCGGCGCGACGTATGCGTCCTTCCTGGGGCTGGGCCTGGTGTTCACCCTCCGTGCGCTGGATGCCCATCACATGATCGGGATGTCCATCCATCCGGTGCGGGTGGCGGTCAACTTCGGCGCGTTGGCGGCGGAAGCCTTCGTCCTGCTGGCGGATGTCCCGCTCTACGGCCTGTGGACCGGACTCATCACGGCAGCGGTCATCCTGTACAACTTTGCAGGGGTCTGGGCCATGGCCCGCATGCTGCTGCCCAAGCTCTTCGGCCGCCGCGGCCGGGCGTTCGTGAACGCCGTGGACGGCTGGGCCGGTCATCGCAAGTGACTGCCGGTAAAAAAGCATAAAACAAAGGCGTCTGCATCGACCGGGTGCAGACGCCTTTGTTCGTTTCAGGAAATGGTCAGTTCGAGCTTGCGGCCGCGATCTTCCGGGCCGGGAGCTTTCCCATGGCGGAGCTGTCCAGGCTGTGCTGCATGGAGGCACCATAGGCAGCCAGCGCATCCTGCAGCTCGTCGCTCTTCATGTCGGCCAGGACCTGTGCGCGGACATCGTCCAGCGCTGCCCCGTCCAGCGGGTCGAGACGGACGGCCAGGATCATGGAGAGGGAGGAATACTGCACGGCGGCGGCCTGGCCGAAGGACAGGCTGCGGATGGTGTCGGCAGAGCCTTCGGTGGAGAACGCCGAGTCGAGGGTGCTGCTGCTCAGCAGCTCGGTCTGCAGGGAAGCGGTGTCGTCGGTGGGGACGGTGGAGTCCAGCACGGCGTAGATGCCGCTCAGAGCCGCAGAGGACACCTCATGGAAGGCGGTGAACTGGCGGACCGCATCTGCCGGAGCGGAGGCGTTATAGCTGTCCACAGCAGCCTGTGCCAGGCGGAGCATCGTGTCCTTCTGGTCGTCATCGGCGAAGGCATAAGTGCTGGAGTTGTAGAGCGGGATGCTGTAATAGGCCAGCTTGTACATCTTGTTCTCCAGATGGCTGGTCAGGTCGGCGTCGGAAACCGGGGTCTCACCGTTGGTGCCGTACACGAGGTCGAGCAGGTCGGTGCTCTTGAGCAGGATGCGCTCGAAGCGCTGCAGCGTCTCCAGACCGATGCCGTTGGACTTGTAGGTGTCGCCATACTGGTCCATCAGCTGGGAAGCGTAGCTGTCGGCCTGGGCCTCCTCGGCTTCGGTCAGCTGGCCGCCCAGCGCGTCGAAGCGGGCCTCGACGGCGGCGTACAGCTCCAGATTCTCCTGGGTCTTCTGGGCGACATAGTCGCTGACGGCTGCGGTCTCGCCGGAGTCCGCGTCGGTGGTGATGGTCTCCTTCAGAAAGCTCTTGACGTTGGTGGAATCCTGGTCAGAGGAAGCGAGCTTTGCGGCGGACTGGTAGGCGTTGTACTGCGCCAGCAGATAGAGGCCGGAAGAGATCTCCACGTTGCCGATGGAACCGACCGTGTCCGGCGTGGAAAGGACGCAGCCAGCCAGACCAAAGGCCAGTGCCGCCGCGCAGAGAAGGGCAAGAAGTTTGTGTTTCATAAAAGTGTACTCCTGATGTTTTGTGTTACGACCGCTCCGGCATCGCGGAGGGGGTTATTTTGTTCCTAAAATCTCGGCCATCGCCTTGAGGATGCTTTGCAGCAGGTCCAGCGGCTTTTCGTCGGGCTGCAAGGTGACGGAAAGATAGGGTTTGCTGCCGGCACCGGCGGTGACGCGGCCATTGAAGGCCACGAGCAGGCCGCGGATCATCGGGACATCCAGCGTCTCCACCTGCAGGACGAGGGTGTCCTTTTTCTGGGTGACTTCGTACACGCCCACGGCGGTGGCCTGCACCCGGACCAGCGAGACGTTGACCAGGTCGCTGACCGAGGGCGGCGGGTCGCCGTAGCGGTCGATGAGTTCATCCAGCACGTCGGCGGCGTCTTCGGGGGTCTGGATGGCCGCGATGCGCTTGTAGGCTTCGATGCGGCCGGGGCCGTCGGCGATGTAGGATTCGGGGATGTAGGCATCCACCCGCAGGTCCACAAGGCACTCGCTCTTGTCGCGCTGGATGGGCTCGCCCTTGGCCTGTGCGATGGCCTGCCCCAGCATCTTCACGTACAGGTCGTAGCCGACGGCCTCCATGTGGCCGTGCTGGCTGTGGCCCAGCAGACTGCCCGCGCCGCGGATCTGCAGATCGCGCATGGCGATGCGGAAGCCGGAGCCGAAGGCCGTGAACTCCCGGATGGCGGACAGCCGCTTCTGCGCGATGTCGGAGAGGGTCTTGTCCCGCCGGAAGGTGAAGTAGGCATAGGCTTTGCGGCCGCTGCGGCCCACGCGGCCCCGGATCTGGTACAGCTGGGCCAGACCCATCCGGTCGGCGTCCTCGATGATGAGGGTGTTGCAGTTGCGCACGTCGATGCCGGTCTCGATGAGGGTGGTGCAGACGAGGATGTCGATCTCGCCGTTGAGCAGGTGCTGCCAGACGGGGTTCAGCTCCTCCTCGGTCATCTTGCCGTGGGCGATGCCGACGCGGGCACCGGGCACCATCTGGCTGACGTGGGCGGCGGTGGACTCGATGTTGTCCACCCGGTTGTGCAGGTAGTAGACCTGCCCGCCGCGCGCAAGCTCTTTCTTCATGGCTTCGGCCAGGATGACGTCGTTGTATTCGAGGACGAAGGTCTCCACGGGCTGGCGCTCGATGGGAGGCTGCTCGATGGTGGACAGGTCCCGGATGCCGCTCATGGCCATGTTCAGGGTACGGGGGATGGGGGTGGCCGACAGGGTCAGCATGTCCACCCCGATGAAGTTCTCCTTGAGCTTTTCCTTGTGCTTGACACCGAACCGCTGCTCCTCGTCGATGATGACAAGGCCCAGGTCATGGAAGCGGACGTCTTTGGACAGCAGGCGGTGGGTGCCCACCACGATGTCCACGCTGCCTGCCTGCAGGCCGCGCAGGGTCTCCTTCTGCTGCTTGGCGGTGCGGAAGCGGGAGAGCATCCCGACCTTGACCGGGAATGCCTCCATGCGGGAGAGGATCGTGTTGTAGTGCTGCCAGGCCAGCAGGGTGGTGGGGGCCAGGATGGCGCACTGCTTGCCGCCCATGACGCACTTGAACGCGGCCCGCAGGGCCACTTCGGTCTTGCCGACGCCCACGTCGCCGCAGAGCAGGCGGTCCATCGGGTAGCTGCGCTCCATGTCCTTTTTGATCTCGGAGGTGGCGTTGAGCTGGTCGTCGGTCTCATCGTACTCGAAGCGGGCCTCAAAATCGCTTTGCCAGTCGCCGTCCGGCGGGAAGGCATAGCCGGGGGCCTGCCGCCGCCGGGCATACAGCTCGATCAGCTCCTGCGCCATCTCCTCGGTGGCCTTTTTGACCTTGGCGCGGGTGCGCTGCCACTCGGTGCCGCCGAGCTTGGCCAGCTTGACCTTTTCCTCGTCGCCGGGGGCGGTGTAACGGCTCAGCAGGTCCAACTGGGTGACGGGCACATACAGCACATCCGAACCGGAATACTGGATCTTCAGATAATCCTTGATAGCACCCTGCACTTCCAGCCGCTGGACGCCCGCATACATGCCGATGCCGTGGCTCTGGTGGACCACATAGTCGCCGGGTTTGATATCCGACAGGCTGGACAGGGCATTCTTGTTCTTTTTGCGTTTTTTGGCCTCGGCGGCTTCGTCCAGACCATGCCGCCGGGACGAGATGACCGCCATCCGGGCGAACGGGAAGGTGCACCCGGCGTTCAGGTGGCCGGGCAGCACCTGCACCAGCCCTTTGGCGGGGCGGACGTCCCGGCTCATGCTGACGGAGTAGCCCTTGTCGGCCAGATCGCGGGTCAGGGCCGCTACGCCCTTGGGCGTACCGGCAAAGAGGGTGACAGCATAGTCCTGGGCGATGAGCGGGTCGAGATCCTCCCGCAGGGAGGCCAGGTCGCCGCCCCAGTTGGGGGCCGCAAAGGCCTCTGCGTTGATGAGGTCTTTCAGCTGGAACTCGTTCATCCCGCGCAGGAAGTTCTCACACAGCAGGGTGCTCTGCTTCTGCGCCGCGAAAACGAGGTCGTCCATGGTCTGGTACAGCACATCCAGGCCGGGGCAGAGCACGCCCTCTTCGAGCAGGCCGGTCAGCTCTTCGCCGCGCCGGAACTCGGTGGCCTTCTGGGCGTCCCGGATGCCGCCCACCTCGTCCAGCACGAAGAGCGGAGAATCGAGGTGATCCAGCAGGGTGGCCGGGGCGGGATACCGCAGGCCGTAGTATTTGTCCATGGCTTCGGGCATCAGGCCGGAGTCCAGCTGAGACAGGTCGGCCTCCATGGCCTTTTCCAGCGCCGTGCGGTGCTTGCCGCGCGCCTTTTTCTGGGCCGCGCGCAGGGCCTCGGCGGTGTCGGCGGTGCTGCCGAACAGCACTTCGCGGGCGGGGGAGAGATAGATCTTTTCCAGCGAGCCGTCCCGCCGCTGGGTCAGCAGATCAAAGGAGGCCAGCGAGTCGATCTCGTCGTCCCAGTATTCGATGCGGGCGGGCTGGTGCATGTCGGGCGCATAGATGTCCACGATGTCGCCGCGCACACTGAACTGGCCGGGGCCGTCCACCTGGCTGCGGCGGACATAGCCGGCCGAGAAGAGCCGCTCCACCAGCGCCTCCCGGTTGTAGACCATGCCGGGCTTGAGGGTGAGGGTGTTCTTCTGGAACTCCGCGCGGGGGACGGTGTATTGCAGCAGGGCTTCTGCCGGGACGCAGACGGCGTTCAGCCGCCCGCCGGCCAGTGCACCCAGCACCGACAGCCGCCGGTACTCGTACTCGCGGCCGGCACCCTCCACCGGGCGGAGCATGAAGTCGCGGGGCGGGAAGACCGCCGCCGTCAGGCCCAGCGCCTTGAGGTCGTCGGCGAAGTGGGTGGCCTCGGCCTCGCCGGGCGTCACGATGCAGAGCACCCGGCCCAGGTCTTTTTGCAGGGCTGCGTACAGCAGGGCGCGGCCCGCCGGGGGCAGGCCGAACAGCGCCGCCGGGCCGGGTGTGGCAAGGCTCGCAGAAATCTTCTGGTACTCTGCCGTATGCTTCAGCAGGGATTCGTACATCGTGGACCTCCTCTCGTTTACAGCATCCGATTACCCGTTGTAGCGGCTCTGTGCCAGCCCAAGCTTGCCGTCCATGATGAGCCTGGCGGCCGCTTCCAGATCGGGGTAGCGGTCGGTCATGGCCTTGACGTCGTCGGGCGGGAACTTGCCCAGCACCCAGTCGGCCAGATCGTAGTCGGGGCGGGGCTTGGCACCCACACCGATGCGGATGCGGGGAAAGTTCTCGCCGCCCAGCCGGGCGATGATGCTCTTCAGGCCGTTGTGGCCGCCTGCCGAGCCAGAGGGCCGGATGCGCAGCTTGCCGGGGGCCTGGGTGATGTCGTCGCACAGGACGATGACGTGGTCGGCCGGGATCTTGAAGAAGCCGGCCAGCGGGGCGATGGAGTCGCCCGAAAGGTTCATGTAGGTCAGGGGCTTGAGCAGCACGACCTTGTGGCCGTCCACCTCGCCCTGGCCCCACAGGCCCTGGAATTTGGTTTTGCTGACCGCGATGCCCCACTTGCCCGCCAGATGGTCCAGCGCGGCAAAACCGGCATTGTGGCGGGTGCCGTCGTATTTGGACTCCGGGTTGCCCAGACCGGCGATCAGCCAGATGTCATTTGCATTCATAGATGATTTGCCTTTTCCTGTTTTATTTTTGCTCTGAAAGCAAGTTCTTAGTATAACATACGTGCGCGTAAAAAGATATACATTTAGAGTGAAAAATCGTAAAGCAACGAAAAAGAACCCTCTCCGTCATTGCTTCGCAATGCCACCTCTCCCAATGGGCGAGGTCTTATACTGTACGGTGAAGTACGGCAAAAGCTCCCCCATCGGGGGAGCTGGCGAGCGAATGCGAGACTGAGAGGGGCATTCAGAACGAGCAGGGGCTTACTTGCCCTGCTCATCCTCCAGCTTCTTCTTTTTGGCGATGTAAGCTTCCATCTTGGGGGCGGCCCAGCCTTCGAGGTTGGTCTGGCGGTCACGCGCGATGCCGAGGGCCTGCGCGGGCACATCCTTGGTGATGGTGCTGCCTGCGGCGGTGTAGGCACCGTCGCCGACCTTGACCGGAGCCACGAGGTTGGTGTTGCAGCCGATGAAGCAGTAGTCACCGATCGTGGTGCGGAACTTGTCCTTGCCATCGTAGTTGCAGGTGACGGTGCCGCAGCCGAAGTTGCAGTACTTGCCCACATCGCTGTCGCCGATGTAGGTCAGGTGGCTGACCGTGTTGCCGCGGGCGAAGTTGGAGTTCTTGGTCTCCACGTAAGCGCCCAGATGGACGCCGTAGTCGGTGACGGTGTTCACCCGCACATGGGTGAAGGGGCCGATGTTGTTGTGGGGGCCCAGATGGGAGCCGTAGACCTGGCTGGCGTTGACGGTGGTGCCCTCGTCCACGGTGCTGTCCTCGATGAGGCTGTTCGGGCCGATGACACAGCCTGCGCCGATGACGGTCTTGCCGCGCAGGATGGTGCCGGACAGGATGGTGGCACCAGGCGCGATGACGACGCCCTCGTCGATCTCTACAGTGCGGCTCTCGATGTTCACGCCGTTGGCGATGTGGTACAGCAGGATATCCTCCCGCTTTGCCTCAGCGGCGGCCAGCTTGGCGCGGGCGGCCTCACGTGCAGGATTGGAAATGGATTCCATGAATGATCCCTCCTTGGAACTGGATCGAAATTGATTGGGGGAGAGGAGAAATTGCGGCAGATCCCCGGAGGGCTGTCCGCAACAAAGCTCATTGGATAGAAAGATGTATCCAACAGACGGAAAAATGGCTCCAGAAAACAAAAACCTCTCGAAATCTTTCCCATTCTATATTACTCAAAAACTCAGTAAAATGCAAGGGATTGCACAAAAATTATCAAACAAATTCGGTGTTTTGCATGGTGGCAAGGAAGTGAATTTCTGGTATAATAGTTGAGCATTCACATGACAATGTTCATCGTATCAGTAATTGTGAGCAAACGATGAGACCGCCGGGACATCTGGACCGGGGGCCACGATTGGGAGGTAAACAACGCATGAGCAAAAAGTATCTGTACTACTTCAGCGAGGGCAACGACGCCTTCGGTGGCGACAAAGTCACCATGAAGAACACGCTGGGCGGCAAGGGTGCCGGCCTGGCTGAGATGACCGCAGCCGGTATGCCGGTGCCGCAGGGCTTCACCATCACCACCGAGGCCTGCACCCAGTACTACGCCGACGGCCGCCAGATCAACGACGAGATCACCGCTGACATCTTCGAGCACGTCAAGGGCCTGGAGAAGATCACCGGCAAGACCTTTGGCGACAACACCAACCCCCTGCTGGTCTCCGTTCGCTCCGGCGCACGTCAGTCCATGCCCGGCATGATGGACACCATCCTGAACCTGGGCCTGAACGATGAGGCTGTTGAGGGTCTGGCCAAGAAGACCAACAACGCCCGCTTTGCATACGACTGCTACCGCCGCTTCGTGCAGATGTTCGCAGACGTCGTCATGATGGTCCCGAAGAGCCTGTTCGAAGTCGAGATCGATAAGATGAAGGAAGCCAAGGGCGTCAAGAACGACGTGGACCTGACGGCAGACGACCTGAAGGAACTGGTCGGCATCTTCAAGAAGATCTATGAGGAGAACGAGGGCAAGCCGTTCCCCCAGGATCCCCGCGATCAGCTGATCGAGGCTGTCAAGGCTGTCTTCCGCAGCTGGGACAACCCCCGTGCAAACGTGTACCGCAAGATGAACGAGATCCCCTACGAGTGGGGCACTGCGGTCAACGTGCAGCAGATGGCATTCGGCAACTCCGGCGACCGTTCCGGCACCGGCGTCGCATTCACCCGTGACCCCGCCACCGGCGCGAAGAAGCTGATGGGCGAGTACCTGATCAATGCACAGGGCGAGGACGTCGTCGCAGGTGTGCGCACTCCTTCTCCCATCAGCCACCTGAAGGATCAGATGCCTGAGGTGTACGATCAGTTCGTTGAGATCGCGACCCGTCTGGAGAACTACTTCCGCGACATGCAGGATATGGAGTTCACCATCGAGGACGGCCACCTTTACATGCTGCAGACCCGCAACGGCAAGCGCACCGCGCAGGCTGCTCTGCAGATCGCATGCGACCTGGTGGACGAGGGCATGATCACCGAGCAGGAGGCTGTCCTGCGCGTGGAGCCCAAGCAGCTGGATACCCTGCTGCATCCCCAGTTCGACGCCGCTGCTCTGAAGGCAGCTGAGGTCGTCGGCAAGGGCCTGGCAGCTTCTCCCGGTTCCGCCTGCGGCCAGATCGTCTTCACTGCAGAAGAGGCAGAGGAGAAGGTCAAGTCCGGCGAGATGAAGAAGGTCGTTCTGGTCCGTCTGGAGACCTCTCCCGAAGATATCGTCGGTATGCAGGTCTCTCAGGGCATCCTGACGGTCCGCGGCGGCATGACCAGCCACGCAGCCGTTGTTGCCCGCGGCATGGGCACCTGCTGCGTCTCCGGCTGCGGCAATGACAACGACGTGAAGATCGACGAAGAGGCAAAGACCTTCGAGATCAACGGCCACAAGTTCGTCGAGGGCGACTGGATCTCCATCGACGGCTCCACCGGCAACATCTACGGCGAGCAGGTCGCAACCGTCGCCGCTACCGGCAACAAGAACTTCAACCGCTTCATGGGCTGGGCAGACGCTGCACGTCAGCTGCTGGTCATGACCAATGCGGATAACCCCCGTGACGCACAGCAGGCCGTTGACCTGGGTGCTGAGGGCATCGGCCTGTGCCGTACCGAGCACATGTTCTTCGCTGAGGACCGCATCAAGGCCGTCCGCGAGATGATTTGCGCACGCACCGTGGAAGAGCGCGAGGCTGCTCTGGCCAAGGTCGAGCCGTTCCAGCAGGGCGACTTCGAGGCTATGTACCGCATCATGGGTGAGCGCCCGATGACCATCCGTTATCTGGACCCGCCTCTGCACGAGTTCCTGCCCACCAAGGACGAGGACATCAAGGAGCTGGCCGCCGATATGGGCATGACCTTCGATGACCTGAAGAACGTCGTTGCTTCCCTGCACGAGTTCAACCCCATGATGGGCCACCGTGGCTGCCGTCTGGCTGTCACCTACCCGGAGATCGCAGCCATGCAGACCCGCGCTGTCATCAAGGCAGCTCTGAACGTCTCGGCTGAGACCGGTTTCATGATCACCCCGCACATCATGATCCCGCTGGTTGGCGAGGTCAAGGAGCTGAAGTTCGTTAAGGACGTCGTCGTCAAGGTTGCAGACGAGCTGATCGCTGCTGCCGGTGTTGACATGAAGTACCAGGTCGGTACCATGATCGAGATCCCGCGCGCTGCTCTGACCGCAGGCGAGATCGCCAAGGAGGCTGAGTTCTTCAGCTTCGGCACCAACGACCTGACCCAGATGACCTTCGGCTTCAGCCGTGATGACGCTGCCAAGTTCCTGGGTGCTTACTACGAGAACAAGATCTACGAGAGCGATCCGTTCCAGCACCTGGATCAGATCGGCGTCGGCAAGCTGGTCAAGATGGCTGCACACGACGGCCGCGAGACCCGCCCCGACCTGGGCCTGGGCATCTGCGGCGAGCACGGCGGCGACCCCACGAGCGTCGAGTTCTGCCACAACGTTGGCCTCGACTACGTCAGCTGCTCTCCCTTCCGTGTGCCGATCGCACGTCTGGCCGCTGCGCAGGCTGCGATCAAGAACCCCCGCAAGTAATTGCGTAAGGGCTTGAACCGACACAAATAACGCAAACGAACCGCCTCGGTTTCCGAAAGAGGAAGCCGGGGCGGTTTTTTGCGCTCACGGAGGGGCAGATGAAAAACGCGGTATGAATATATACTACATAAAAATGAATATATGCTAAAATTTCGGGGAAATACTTGCATTTTCATTAAAATGGGTGTATTATGACACCTGCCGACGAAATGCCGACAATCAACAAGAGAGGGATCGATACTATTATGTCTTTGAAGAAGAAAATTGCTGCGGCTTTCATCGCCTGTGCGATGACGCTTGCCGTGGTTCCTTCCGCCTTCGCCTGCACGGCACTCTATGTCGGCAGCGACCTCACCGAGGATGGCACCACCATGTTTGGCCGGATCGAGGATCTGGGCACCAACGATTACAACAAGCTGTTCAACGTCAGCCCTGCCGGGAAGCACACCGCGGGCGAGGTGTACGAGGGCTGCTACGGCTTTACCTACACCTTCACCCACGACAGCTACCGCTACACCGCCCGCCGGGACGACAACGGTCTGGGTGTCTGCCCGGACTGCGACAGCACCCACGAGCACACCCCCTATGAGGAGGCCGGCACCAACGAGAAGGGCGTCATGGTCTCTGCCACCGAGTCTCTCTACGGCACCGACGCCGTGCTGAGCGTAGACCCCTATGTGGACAACGGCATTGAGGAAGCCGAGATCACCACGGTGCTGCTGAGCGAAGCTTCCACGGCCCGCGAGGGTGTTGCCCTGCTGACCTCCATCTACGACAACGCCGGTGCAGCCGGCGGCTCCGGCGTGTTCATTGCCGACCAGAACGAGACCTGGTTCGTGGAGAACCTGACGGGCCACACCTACCTTGCCCTGAAGCTCTCCTCCAGCGTGGTCTTCATGCAGCCCAACATCGCCGCTATGGGCAAGATCGATCTGGATGACACCGACCATGTGGTGGCCTCTGCCAACCTGATCTCCGTGGCCCAGAAAGCCGGTACCTTTGTGGGCGATGCCGCTGCCAACGTCATCGATCTGGATGCCTCCTACAACGGCGACATCGCATCGGACCGCATGGCAGCCGGCCTGAACTACCTGTACGGCACCGACACCTTTACGAAGGACAACTACAGCGAGACCGATTTTGCTATCAGCAACGTCGGCGAGAACGGTGCCATTGTCCCGGTCTACTCCAACATCCAGCTGACCAAGAAGTTCTCGGTGGAGGATTCCATCCACTTCTTTCAGACCGAGCCCATCGGTAAGACGGGCAATGTGGAGACTCATCTGTTCCAGGTGAGCGCCACCGGCGATCTGAACACCGCCATTACCGAGTGGACCGCTTTTGACGACGACGTGTACAACGCCTTCGTCCCTTACTATCCGATGCTGACCACCGACACCGCAGATGTCTACAAGGTCTCGGTCCACACGGTCACCCGCTCCGACGAGCAGCCCACCGAGGGCGTCTGGTATCAGGATGCCAAGGGCCGCTACTACACCTACCCGGACGACTGGACCGACTCCTTCTACGGCGTGCGTGACGCCCTCTCCAACCTGCTGACCTACGGCAGCAATGGCAATCAGGTCACCGCAAAGGATCGGGCAGCAGCCAAGGCCAGCTATGCCGCGCTCCAGCAGGAGATCATGGCCGACTACGCCGATATGAAGGCCGCCGTTGCCGCCGCCGACACGCTTGAGGCCAAGCAGGCTGCCGCCACCAACGCCAGCAATGCCATGAGCCAGAAGGTGTACAACACCACCCTGAAGATGTACAATAAGCTCCAGGCCAAGACGGCCGCCAGGACATGGGTCAGCTCTCTGCTGCACTGAGGCTTTGCAGCGCCTGAGGCGTTTCCCATAAAACCGCAGCGCCCCCGGTTTCCATGACAGGAAGCCGGGGGCGTTTTGTGTATGACTGCTCCTTGCAAACGCCGCCCATTCGTTCTATAATAAACCTATCCTGATAAGGAAGAACGGAAAGTATGAAAATCACACAGGTGCGGCTGGGCCGCATTTCGACACCGCTGCGGGTGCCCTTTAAGACGGCGCTGCGGACGGTAAACAGCGTGGAGGATGTGATCCAAATTGCGGAAGAGAACGGTGCTGAAATACAGATTTGGTAAAAGTATAAGAGCGTAAAATCCTTCTGGAAATTTGTCGGACGAACGCATTAAAAATCAATAAGATTAAATCCCGCGGGATTCCTGCTGCGGAGTCCAACGGGATTCTTTTTACCAAAAGGAAAGACACGGCTCACTGACATTGGCTCATACTGCAATAACTCCAGTTTCGACATTTGGGATGGTTTTCGTCCAATCAGACAGGTCTGCTTTTCTTTATCAAGAGCCAGCGGGCATTTTGTGTCTTGTTTTGTGAGTGGAAAGAAGGTACAATAATAGCAAATGACTCACATCTGCGAGGTGATACCATGCTGAACATCTACTTTGGAGATATGCCGGAGGCAGTCTACAATACGTCGGTCTATTTTAACTATACCTACGAAGATGAATGGCTGACTTCTGACTTTGCCAAAGAGGTCATCAAGAAAATTGATAAGTCCGATGTCAAAGGCCCTCATGCGGTGGAAAGCCCGGTTCTGGGGGTCATCTCGCCGGAAAAACTGTCTGGAGGCACGAAAACGCTGTTGCTGATGGCAAACGACCCGGAAAAGGTATTCAATGCCTCAACTTGCGGTGACAACTGCGCACCCTTCATTCTGAAGCTGGCCCAAAAGAAGGAATTGACCATCAACCTGCGGCATCTCATGGATTTTGGTAAGAAAAAATTCCCGGTGGATGTGAAAGTCCTGAATACCGGTGATGTGGTGCACAGCATGGAAGAACTGATGCCGATTGCATTTCAGTTTGTGTGAGGCGATAGGATGAAGGGAAAACATAAAATCGAAGTCCGAAGCGGGCGGGTCGTTTTCACAATCGAACTGGAACGGAATATTACGATTCTGCGAGGGGACAGCGCCACCGGCAAAACAACGCTGGTGGAGATGCTACAGGCATACGAGACCTACGGCAGACAGAGCGGCGTAACAGTGAGCTGTGATAAAACGTGCCGGGTGCTGTCGGGTGTCAACTGGGAGTTGCAGCTGAATGCGACCCATGACAGCATCGTGTTTGTGGATGAAGGCAGTACCTTTGTTTCGAGTCTGGACTTTGCCCGTGCGATTCAGCATTCGGACAACTACTATGTACTGGTCACAAGAGAAGATTTGAGCACCCTGCCGTACAGCGTAAACGCTATTCTGGAACTGAAAAAGACCACCAGCCGCTTCAAACGAACCTATAACAAGGCGTACCCGGTCTATGATTCGCTGACAGCCAGCAATGTGCAGCTGGAAGGTGTTGAAAAGCTGCTGACAGAGGATGCAAATTCCGGGTATCAGCTGTTTACAAAAGTCGGCGAGAAATACGGCATTGTCTGTATCTCTGCGGCAGGAAAAGATAATATCAAACAAAAGATCTTCCCAATGAAATCCGAGAAGGTTCTGGTAATTGCGGATGGTGCGGCGTTTGGCCCGCAGATGAACGACATTTATCGCCTGATGCAGGAGGACAACGCAAAGTTCAGCTTGTACCTGCCGGAATCGCTGGAATGGCTGCTCCTGAAAGCAGATTTGCTCGGACAGCCGGACATTCTTGAAATTCTGGAACATCCGGCAGATTTCATTGAGAGCAACGAATTCTTCAGCTGGGAGCGATTCTTCACGAACTTGCTGGAACAGCGGACGAAAGACATTTCCTATATGCGGTATGACAAGGCAAAACTGCCGGAATTCTATTTGCAGGAAGAAAATTTGGAGAAGATCATTGCGGAGATGGGGTAAAACACACTGGAAATTCACAAATAACGTATCATCGTTACTCCGAACGCCCTGCAATTTTGGCACCCGCCCAGGCTGCGATTAAGTCTCCCCGGAAATAAAATCTGGTAGGGTAAAGAAGATAAAAGCTCTTGGCTTCTGTAATGGAGGCCAAGAGCTTTTTGCATCTTGTTTTGTAAGCGGAAAGAGGTTACAATAATAGAAAAGAAAGCGTATATCAGTCGAATAAGGTGGTAGGCCTATGAAGTTTTTCGAAGTGGTTCCCAGTGAACTTTTCTCGCCGTTGGCTTCGCCCAACCGTATTTTATATGCGGATGCACTGGACGTACTGTACGCAGCATACCAAGAAAACTTGAAAATACGGGAAGATGTCTTGTATTCAATGCTGCGCGGCAGGCTGGAACAGGAACTGGCGGATGCTACGTTTGAAGATGAAGACATTGACGAAGAGGAACTGAGGGATATCTCTGGCCGCGCCCGTTTTTTGATCCGCAAGCTGTGTAGTAAGGGGTGGTTTGAGAAGGAACGTGGGGATGATTTTGAAGAGTATATCACGATTCCTAATTACAGCAGCCGCTTGCTGGAATTATTCCACCAACTCCGCGATGATAGCCCGGCTCGTGGATATTCCTATGTGTTCGGAACTTTCTCAGTCTTAAAGACCGCCGACGACAGCAACAATGCTTACGAAAAAATGACGGCGCTTTACAGTGCCTACGATAACACAACGGCACTGATTAGTTTGTTGCAAATGGTCTATCATAACGTAAAGCATTACTTTCAGATGCAGATCGATATGCAGGATGTCAACCAGGTGCTGGCTGCACACTTCAATGACTTCGGACAAAAAGTTGTGGAGGCATACATCCGTCCGCTGAAAATCAAAGACTCAGTGCCGAAGTATCGTGTCCCAATTCAATCTATACTGAGACGGTGGGAAGAAGATGACGCGCTGCTGATGACGATGGCAAATGAAGCATTGCGTGATAAGCGGGGCAAGACATTGGAAGACTGCCGTGCCGATCTGCTGCGGAAAATTTTCTGGATCGAAGAACGCTATGACAATTTAGAGAAGGACTATCTTGAAGAAATTGATACGCAGGTCCGGCGCTATACCAGAGCAGCAACACAGAAAATCGAGAACCTGACGAACCGAGACCAGAGCGTGCGTGGAAATCTGAATGCGCTGCTGACGGCTTTATCCAGAAACCGTAGGGCATCTGAGCTGGTAGACCAGATACAACCAGCGTTTCAATTGTATGAGCAGTCTTTTTTGTCAGAAAAAAGTCTGTGGTACCGTAAGCGCCCCGAAAAACGGACAAAAACCGCGTCGGTGCTGATACAAGATGATCAGGCACCGAATACGGAAGAACAGGTCAGAGCGGCACAGTTACTGCAATCGAAATATGGCCGGGCAGCAGTAAATGCTTACGTGCAGGGATGGCTGGGAGACGCTGACATTCGTTGCTCGGAGGAGCTCTCGCTTGAAGAGGACAAGGATTATATCATGAGTTTGCTGGCAATCCTTGGAAGCAAGGATGCATCTGCCGGTTATGTGGTCCAGGAACTCGATGGCATTTTTTGCAAAAATGGCTATTCGATCCCGCAAATGCAGATCCGGAGGAAGGAGAAGAAGCCGTGAATTTTGATTTTGTTACCAATGCAACGGCAAAAGAACTGGAACAATTCAAATCTGTCTGCAATCAGCTGCTCAGCCGCACATACATTGTGCGAACCATCTACCAGCCGGGAAAAGGCAGGGTGGATAACCCAGACTATCTTTTTCTATCACGGCACTATGAGGCTGTACAGGAGTACCTGAGCCTGCTGGACTGGGATTTGCGCAGGGATGAACTGAACGGATATTTTTATGTGTTGAACACAGACGAGGCTAATCGTTGCAACCTCAATAAAAAAGAAACGGCGATTTTGCTGGCATTACGGCTGATTTACGAAGAAAATATGGAGCGTTTGGGTTTGGAGCAGGATGCCGTGTGTACTGTGCGGGATGTGCTGGAAAAAGTGGTGACCGACTATCCCGTTTTTCCGGCTAAGCCGAATATGGAAGAGGTCAAACGCGCGTTTACGGTACTGGAAAACCATTCTGTGATTCAAAGACTGGAAGGAAAATTCAACCAGGGCAGCTGCAGGATCGCAATATTGCCCACCATTCTCTCTGCGGTCTCCAGCGAAAAGCTGAACTTGGTGGTGTCTGTTTTGAAAAAGGAGGAAACAGATGAAGAAGCTGAAGAAGATCCTGCTGATCAACTGGCTCTATTTTAGTAAGGAACTGATTGAAGTGGGCGACATCAATTTCCTGACCGGCAAGAACGGCGCCGGAAAGTCAACGGTCATCGATGCACTGCAGATCGTACTGCTGGGCGAGACAAATTCCCGCAATTTTAATCAGGCAGCCAACGAAAAATCGCAGCGCACATTGGAAGGCTATCTGCGCGCCGACATGGATGATAACAGCCCGTATTCCCGCCGCGGTAAGGACTTTTCTACCTATATTGTCTGCGAATTTCAGGATGAGATGGAGGGCAGCAGCTTTGTGACGGGCGTTACCTTTGACTGCCGCAGCGATGGAAGTTACCGTGATACATTCTTTATTTACACGGGGACACTGCCGGAAAATTGCTTTATTGAGCAGGGCGAGGCAATGGAGACTTCTGCACTTCGCCGTTTTTTGAAGCAGAACTATGCACGGGCAGAATTTTACGATACTCAAAAAGAGTATCGCCACAACATGCTTGCAAAGTGGAACGTCCACAACGAGCAGGTCTTACGGATGATGAAGAAGGCTGTTTCGTTCCGGCCAATTGTGGATATCCAAAAATTTATTACGGAGAACATCTGCGATATTCCGGATAAACCCAATATTGAGCTGATGCAGCAAAACATCCGGGATTATAAACGGCACGAATTGCTGGCGCAGCGTCAGCAGGAAAAGCTGGATGCGCTGCAGCAAATCAGCAGGCTGTATCAGGAGATGAACCAAGCCATAGACCGCTGCCAGATCCAGAAGTTTCTGGTACGGTGGGCCGAAAAAGAAGCTGCGCAGACAGAGATCGACCAGAGGGAATTGGAACGAACTGAATGCAAGGAGAACCTTGCAAATGTGAATGAGCAACGGGAGGAGCTTGAGCGGCAGATCGAACAGAAAGAAACGCGCCGCAGTGAGCTGGAGCTGGCCTACAGGCAGAGCAACGTTTTCCAGGAGGAAGAGCGTCTGCTCAACATGGAAAAGGCTCTGAGAGATGAGCAGAAAAAGCTGGAACAGGGTCTGCAAAATCTTGAAGTGGAGATCAAGCGGGAAGCACGGCGTTTGCAGAGATTCTGTGGGGAGATACAAGAACTGGAACCGGAAGAACTTCTCATACCGGTGCAGGAAGCGGCGAACACGGCGCAGAAAGCATATGCTGTATTTACTGGTGACGAGAAGGGATTGTTTGCCCGGCCTGTGGAATTGTTTGAAACGGGGCAGCAGGCAGTGGCCGAATTGTCGGATGCTGTCCGCAGTGCGGCTCATAAAACAGAGGATCGTATTGCAGAGCTGAAGAAGCAAGCCGACCAGAAAAGTGCGGTGCTTGCAAATCTGCGCAGGAACATAAAAGATTATCCCCATGGACTTCTGCTGTTCAAAGACCGGCTGGAAAAGGATCTGGCGGATAAAACGGGGCATGCGGTTCCCGTTTATATTCTGGCTGATGTGCTGGAAATGGCAGATGAGCGCTGGCGTGGAGCGGTAGAAGGCTACCTAAATAACCAGAAATATTATCTGCTGGTGGAGCCGGGACGTTATCAGGATGCACTTAACATTTACGACCGGCTGAAGCAGGAAGCAGAGTACCGTGCGTTTGGTCTGGTAGATATCGGAAAACTGCGGGAAAAAGAAACACTTCGACCGCTGACCGGCAGTCTGGCAGAAAAAGTGGAGACAGAAAACAAGCTGGCACGCAGCTATGTGGACTATCTTCTGGGTCGGGTGATATGCTGCGACACGGCAGAACAGTTGCGCTGCTATAAGACGGCAATTACGGCAGAGGGAATGCTGTATCAGGGCTATGTGGCCCGCGCACTTCGGAAGGGCTGGATGGAAGACGCCTTCATCGGGCGGCGTGCGGTGCAGCTCCGCATCGACCATCTGGAAAAGGAACTGGCCTGTCTGCAGGAAGAGCTGCGGCATTGGCAGCCGCTCCAGAAGCAGCTGACCGGCCTGCAGGAGCCGCTTTTTACCCAAAGATTCGTCCGAATCGATGTGGCGCAAAAGCAGGAGGACTACCAGCGCGTCCAGACGATCATCAAGGAAATCGCAGAAGTCAAAAATCAGCTTTCCCAGTTGAATCTGTTCTGGTTGGATGAGCAGCGACGCATCATTGAACAGTTGAAAGAAGAGATCCTTGCATTCAATAAGGAAAAAGATGCGAAAAATGTGCAAAAAGGGAAGTTGGAAGACCGCATCCATCAGCTGGAATATGAGATCTTGCCGGAAAAATACCAACGGTATGAGGCCATCGAAGATGTTTTGAACGAGGAGTTCACGAAGGAATACCGAGAAACCATCGGCGTTCCCCGCTATCGGCAGGAGCTTGTCCGCTTGAAAAAGGCAGATGTCATCCGCAAGAACTTTGGCGACAGTTTGGCGCAGAGCACAAAGGCGATGGACGGGGCTCAGAAGAAACTGTTTGCAGCACGCAGAGAATATGCAGAACGGTTCAAACCCTGTGCATTCCAGATCGAGGTGATGGATAACACCGAATACGAGGAAGAACGGCGTACTCTGCAGGAAAGCGAGCTGCCCCGATACAAAGAAAAAATTCGGGCGGCACGGGAAAGCGCAATGGAGCAATTCCAGAACGATTTCCTTGCCAAACTGAAATCCAGCATCGACCAGGTGCAAGAACAGGTGCACAATCTGAACAAGGCCCTGCGCCAGGCACAATTTGGCACAGACAAGTACCAATTCCGTGTAGGGCCAAACCCGGATTATCTGGATTACTATAACATGATCACGGCAGATGAACTGATGGAAGGCGAATCCGGTCTATTCGCACTGCCCTTTCAGCAAAAATACGGCCCATTGATCGAAAAACTGTTCAGCCAGATCACAATGGCAGACGATACGCAGCTCAATGCCCGCAAACAGAGCGAACTGCAGGAGAATATCGTCCGCTATACAGACTTCCGGACGTATCTGAAGTTTGATTTGGAAACGACCGATCAGAACGGTTCCAAGCAGCTGCTTTCTCAAACACTGAATATGAAGTCTGGTGGTGAAACACAAACGCCATTCTATATTGCGGTGCTGGCCTCGTTTGCCCAGCTGTACCGCGTCAACGATGCTACCCGTTTTGGTAATACGGTGCGTCTGGTGGTGTTCGATGAAGCTTTCAATAAAATGGATAGTGACCGGATCACGGAGAGTGTACTCCTTCTCCGAAAGATGGGGCTGCAGGCGATCATCTGTACGCCGCCGGATAAGGTCTCGGACATTATGCCCATTGCAGACCGTACATTATTAGTGGACAAATCCGGATACCGGATGCACATCATTCCATTTGGAAAGGAGATGCAGAATGAAGGAAGTACAGGTGATCCTGAATCGTCTGCTGGATAAGTTTGAAAACAGTAAGCATCTTGCTGAACCCAACACATCCAGACGTCGGGTAATGCTGCGCATTGATAAAAGGGAGTTGCCGGAGTATCAATACGAAGATGCGGTGGTTCGGGATGCTTACAATATTGCAGCGCGGGAGCTGGAGCAGCAGGCTTTGGTGCGTCTGGAATGGGCGAGAAAGCAGAGCGTTCTCTCCTGCATTGTGATGGATCTGGAACGGGTCGCACAGTGCTATGAATGCGCCGACAGAGTGCATCCGCGAAAAAAGGCAGAAGAGGTTGCAAACATCATCATGCAGAAGCTGGCAGACAATCCCGTTCCATGGATCGCGGCATGGAGGAATGCTGTATGTGCTCAGGTGCGGAACAGCATGAAAGTGCCAACGTATTGCAGGGAAAACGACGGTCTGCTGCAGGAGCTTTTGCTCACGTTTCAACGGTATGCGGAGCTGTCTGGCAGTGTGACGATGCGTGCATTCAGCAGCCAGTGTTTTCACGATACCAAGTATTTTGAGCGAAATGTACGGGAGCTGTTTCTTACCATTGCACGAAAGTACAATACCCAACTGGCGGCGGCCTGTACAGAAGCGGAACTTGGTGAGCGGGATCAGCTTGCATTTCTGGGAATCTATGCCCGCCCGGAGCTTTACGAACTCTCGGGCGATTGCGCAATCTGCTTGAAGAAGGGAGAACTACAGCTCAGCGCAGCAGAACCTTATGGATTGGCTTTGCCCAGTACACTTGTGTCAGAGATTGTGGACATTGAACTGAAAAACATCTGCTGCATTACCTTTATCGAAAATAAAACGAACTATGATGAATATTTGCTGGCGGAAAAACAGCCGGAAGAACTTGTTGTTTATCACGGCGGCTTTCTGAGCCCGCGGAAGAAAAAACTTTTTGAAAAACTGGCTGCTGCGGCAGGGGAAACCATGCAAATTCGATTCTGGACAGATATTGATCTGGGCGGTTTTTGCATGTTTGAAAACCTGCAAACGGTGTTCCCACAGCTTGAACCCATGCGTATGGAAGGGCGCTTTGTGGAACAGTACCACAAAAATGGCCTGAAGCGGCCGGAGCAGTATCTGAAGAAGCTGAAGGAAGAGCGGAATGCGGGAAGACATACGCTGTTTGTTGATGCAATTGATAAGATTTTGCAATATGGGGTCACAATCGAACAAGAAACATTTCTGGAGTAGAATTCATGCGAAGATAAAAACGCTTGTTGACCTATAAAAACGTACTATTATTCTTTTCAACGCCCTGCAATTTTGGAACCCGCCCAGGCTGCAATTAAGTCTCCCCGGAAATAAAATCTGGTAGGACAAAGAAGATAAAAGCTCTTGGCTTCTGTAATGGAGGCCAAGAGCTTTTTGCATCTTGTTTTGTAAGCGGAAAGAGGGTACAATGATAGCAGAAGTACGCACATCAATGAGGTGATACTATGCTGAACATTTTTTACGGTGATATGAAGGAAGCAGTGTACAATACGGCTTCTTATTTCAAATACGATTACGAGGAAGACTGGATCGTTGACCCGATGGTCAAGGAAATGATTCAGGATGTGGACAAGTCTACCGTTATCGACAGTGGTGTAATTGACAGCCCGGTCTTGGGTAAAATTCCACCGATTGGTTTGTCTGGTGGCGTAAAGACACTGATTTTGGTAAAGTTTGAGCCAGAGAAAGTGTTCAATGTATCGACTTGTGGTGACAACTGTGCAAAGTGGCTGCTCAAAATTGCAGAGCAGGAGGATCACACAGTGAATTTGCGTCACCTGATGGATTTTGGCAAAAAGCCGTTTACAATAAAAGTGCTGAATACGAATCAAATCGTTCACAGTATGGAAGAGCTGATTTTGGCCGCAGGTGAGTTTGTGTAAAGGGGCTGACAGAAATGAAAGGCATTCATAAAGTGGTCGTTGGCACAAAGTACCTGAAATATGAATTTGAACTGCGACGCAACTTGACCATCATTCGCGGGGATAGCGCAACGGGTAAAACGACTCTCGTAGATATGATTCGTACACATATGAACGATGGAGAGAGTGGACCGGTCACTCTAAATTGTGATAAAAGTTGCTACGTGGTAGAAGGAAATCTTTGGAAGGGACAACTTGACAATATTCAGGACAGCATTGTTTTTATCGACGAAGGAAACGAGTTTGTCAAGACCAAAGATTTTGCACGTGCGATTCAGCAGACGGATAACTATTATGTTATCGTAACGCGGGAGGGCTTGCCAGCTCTGCCATACAGTGTGGAAGAAGTGTATGGTATCCGAACCTCTGGAAAGTATGGGACACTGAAACAGAGTTATCATTCGTTCTATCGGATTTACCCGGATAGTACGACTGAGAATATTAAGCCGGAGAAAATTCTGACCGAGGACAGCAATTCGGGTTAAAATCAAAAGAAAGAAGAATCGTAATGAGGATACAGTATACATTAAAGGTTTATCCGGCAGGGCTTGGGCGCAGCGTATACAGAACGATAACCATCTGTGGTACGGATACACTGGATCAGCTCTGCATGGCGATTTTGAATGCATTTGATTTTACGGAAGAGCATCTGTATGAATTTTGCATGGACAACAAGATGTACAGCGAAGACTGCTATCGATTCAATCCGATGGAAGATGACCTGTTTGACGAAGATGATGCAGAAGGAACCGATATTGCATTGGATGAACTGGGGCTGATCGAAGGACAAAAATTCTCGCTCCATTATGACTTTGGTGATGATTGGATGTTTGCCATCCGTGTGATGAAAATAGAAGAAGTAAAAAAACATCGCAAGCCGATGCTGCTCAGTTCAAAAGGAAGCATTGAGCAGTACCCGGAGGGAGAAGAATGATGCCGAACGCCCTGTAATTTTGGCACCCGCCCAGGCTGCCATTGAAAAACCGAGAGCATAAAGGACTTTGTGACGAATTATCGTTAAAAATCAAGAATACAATAAGGTTCACCGTCAGTTTTGGCGGTGAGCCTTATCATATCATAGCACCGTCTGCTTTTTGTCGCTTTGGCGCAGAACAAGCCCCATGAGACCGGGGACGGCAGTACGCCGTCCGGGTTCCATGGGGCTTGTTGTTTGCAGGGGGAAAAAAGCGTTACCGCAGATCCCGCAGCCGGGAGGCGGGGAGATGCGTCTTCAGGCGGTCCCACACCGCGTCCCGCTCCTCGCCGTTGACAAGGTAGGCTTGGGTCTGCTGGACGTAAAGGTACACGGCGTCCGGGGTGCGGTAGGCTACGTGAAGGTCCTGCCATGAGTACTGGTGGCTGGGCTGGGGCTTGTCCTGCTCCCCGGCCATCCAGACGGAAAGGCCTGCATCGTCCAGCTGGAGGCGGTAGAAGGGCCGGGGGAGGCCCAGCTTCTGGATCGTGGTGCGAAGGTCCCGGAAGAAGGTGTAAAAGTACACTGCCGGGAGCCCCAGCGCCACTATAGCCAGCACGACCGCCAGCAGGGAAGCCCCCTCCCGCACTCCCACCTGCGACAGGCAGATGCCGGAGGACCCCAGCAGGATGGCGGCGAACAACAGGGGCCGCTGCCAGCGCTTTTGGTGGTGGAACAGGTCGAAGGAACGGAATTTCTGGAACGATTCGGCGTCCATGGTGACAGAGGTCGTAATGGGCTGCGACATAGACAAGCATCTCCTTTTTTAGTCATAGTACCATATTCTTTTTCGGCAGGCAAGGGAAATCTTGCACAAATGGCCCAAAACGTGGTAGAATAAAAATATCTATGGGGCAAAAAACAAGCCGGGGAGGGGAAAAACTTGCATCGACAAAGTACGCTGAAGCAGAGGATGGTGCTGTGTCTGACGGCATTTTTTGCCGCGCTGGCGGTTCAGATCGTTCTGAGCTTTTACCAGTCCGGCACGGTGCTGCGGGAGCTGGACGACCAGATGGGCAACTTCAACGCCATCAGTCGCTTTCAGAACGGGGTGGAGCGCAGCCTTACGGCGTTGGACGACTACCGCTGGGAGTACGGCGACACCGATGCGCTGCTGGCAGAGCTGGACAGTGCCTTTTCCGTTACCAATGCGTGGCTGTGGCGCATCAACGGCAGCTTGGACACGGTGAGTGAGGAGCAGTACCTGCTGTACAGTGCTGTCTGCACCACCTATGACAGCTACACCGCCCTTGTGGAGGAGCTGCGGGCTGAGATCGCCGCTGGGCAGGACGCTGCGGCGGCCCAGCTCTACTACGAAAAAGTCTCGCCCTGCGGCGGCTATCTGCGGCAGTACGCCCAGCAGCTGCTGAACACCGCCATCTCCGACGCACAGAGCACCTACACCACGGTGTCGGCCCTCAGCAGCCGGGTCAAGTGGGCCCAGACGGTGGTGGTGGGGCTGTGCCTTGTGCTGGGTCTGGTGATGGCATGGTCCCTCATGCGGCTGCTGACCCCGGTGCAGGAGATGATCGGGGCATCGCGGGCCATCATCCGGGGGGAGCTGGAGACCCCGGACATCCCGGTGCCCCGGCAGGACGAGGTGGGCCAGCTGACGGACGCCTTCAACCACATGAAGCACTCCATGGCCCAGCAGGTGAACACCCTGCGGGAGAAAAACGAGATGGAGCAGGCCCTGCACCAGCAGGAGACCCAGGCTCTGGAGCTGCAGAACCGCATGGAGCGCAGCCGGATGCAGCAATTGCGCAGTCAGATCGACCCGCATTTCCTGTTCAACACCCTGAACGTCATATTGCAGACGGCAGGGCAGGAAAAGGCCTACCGCACCCAGGCGCTGATCACGGCCCTGAGCCACCTGCTGCGGTACAGCCTGATGAGCAACGATGAGCAGGTGCCGCTGGCCCGCGAGGTGCGGATCGTGGATGAATACTACTCCATCTATCACGTCCGCTTTGGTGACCGTGTAAAGATGCGGTGGTGCATCTCGGATTCCATTGACCTGACCGAGACGATGGTGCCCTCGTTTATTTTGCAGCCCATTGTAGAAAATGCGTTTAAGCATGGGATCGCCCCCAAGGAAGAGGGCGGTGCAGTGCGCATCCGCATTACGCCGCTGCGGGAGCAGGAGTTGCTGCGGATCAGCGTGTGTGACAATGGTCTGGGCATTGAACCGGAACAGCTGGCCCGGCTGCAGGCGGGGCTGGCGGCCCCCGGCGACCGGTGGGAGCACATTGGTGTGTATAACGTGGCGGCGCGTCTGCGGCTGCTGGACAAGCGCTGCCGGTTCGAGGTGCGCTCACACCCAGGGCGGGGCACGGCGGTGAGCCTGTATCTGCCCCTTGTGGAATTGACAGAAGAGGAGGACTTGGATGATGATTCGCCTGTTGATTGCGGATGACGAGCGGCTGGAGCGGGAAGCGCTTGTGGAAATGGTGTCCCGGCGCTTTGAGCATGAGGTGGTGCTGGAGACCGCCGAAAATGGCCGCAAGGCTGCTGATACCGCCATCCTGTGGGGAGCGGACCTCATTTTGATGGACATCGAGATGCCGGGTATGAGCGGTCTGGATGCTGCCCGCGCTGTGCTGGCCCAGCGGCCCGGCTGCCGGGTCGTCTTCGTCACGGCCTACAGCCTGTTCCAGTACGCCCACGAGGCGGTGCATCTGGGGGCCTGCGATTATCTGCTGAAGCCGGTGGACCCGGACGAACTGGAAGCCTCCATCCGCCGGGCCATCCGGCAGATCGAAACGGAGCGGAAGCTGGAAGCGCTGGCCCCGGTGCAGCCGGAGCCGGAAGCTCCCACCGCCCCGGAGGCCCCGGCACCCGCCCACCCGGAAAGTGAGAACCAGCAGACCGCCCTTGTAATGGCCCACGTGCGGCGGTATCTGGAAGACAACTATATGTTTGACATCTCGCTGGACAGCGTGGGGGAGATCCTGCACATCAGCCCCGCCTACCTGTCGGCCCAGTTCAAGAAATACCAGAAGATGAACTTCCTGGACTGCCTGACGGAGCTGCGCATCAACGCCGCCAAGGAGCTGCTGAATGACCCCTTCCGCTCCTCGGCGGAGGTGGCCTCCATGGTCGGCTATGAGGACGCCAGCTACTTTGCCCGTGCCTTCAAAAAGCGCACAGGCGTCACCCCCACCCAATACCGGAAACAGGCCGCCAAGGCCGCCAAAGACCAGCAGGAGGCGGCACTGTGAGCCGGGCGTTTACCCGGCGACAGGTGCTGGCGGCGGCGGCCGGAGCCATGCTGGGCTTTGGGGCCTGCCAGAAGCAGGAAACGGCTTCGGACAAGCCGGAGCTGGTGCTGCGCTACGCCGAGAACCAGCCGGAGGATTACCCCACCACGCAGGCGGCTCTGGCCTTTGGAAACCTGCTGGAAGAGCAGACCGGAGGCCGGGTGAAGGTGGCCGTGTACAGCAAGGGAGAGCTGGGGGCGGAGATGAGCGTCATCCAGCAGATCCAGTTCGGCGGCATCGACTTTGCCCGTGTCTCGCTGAGCCAGCTGGCAGAATACATGCCCGCCCTGAACGTGCTGCAGCTGCCGTTCCTCTATCAGGATGCCGGCCAGATGTGGCGTGTGCTGGACGGAAGCATCGGGGACGAGTTTCTGACCCGGCTGGATGCGATCGACCTGACTGGGCTTTCCTGGTTCGATGCCGGTGTGCGCAGCTTCTACACCCGTCAGAAGGTCACATGTCTGGCAGAGCTGCAGGGGCTGAGGCTCCGTGTGCAGGAATCCGACACCATGAGCATGATGGTCTCGGCGCTGGGGGCCGACCCGGTGCAGGTGGTGTACAGTCAGGTGTACGCGGCCCTGCACAACGGCCAGATCGACGGGGCGGAAAACAACTGGCCCAGCTATGAGGCCATGAGCCATTATGAGGTGGCGCCCTACTTCCTGCGGGATGAGCATACCCGCGTTCCGGAGATCCAGCTGGCCAGCATCCCGGCAATGGAAAAGATGGCCGCGCTGGACCCGACGTTTCCGGACATCCTGCGCAGCTGCGCACGGGAGTCGGCGCTGATCGAGCGCACCCTCTGGGCCGAGCAGGAGGAGGGTGCGGAACAGGAGATGCTGGCCCGCGGCATTGTGGTCACCGAGCTTTCCAGTGAGGAAAAACAGAAATTCCGCGCTGCAGTCCAGCCCCTGTACGATCAGTTTGCGGACCAGTCGGAGCTGATCGCCCGCATTCAGAACAGTTAAAAATATCAGGAAGAATCCCAGCCGTTGGCAGGTGTGCCCAAAGGCCGGGGTTTTTATTTGTACAGGATGCACAGAAGTTGTTTTCACATTTTTTTGAAAAACAGGATATTTTTTGGAAGCCCTTGTTCTGACCAAGAAATTTTGCTAAAGTGTGAACAGTGAATGAACGACAGCACCGCACCTGTGCAGGAGGATGCTGCCGGAAGGAAACAGAAGAATATATTTCAGGAGGGTTTTACCATGAAAAAGATCTCTCGTCGCAGCTTTCTCGCCGTTGCCGGTGCAGCTACCGCAGCTGCTGCCCTGACCGCATGTGGCGGCTCTTCCAGCTCCACTGCATCCTCTGCCGCCGGTTCCACCGCCGCTTCTGCTGCGGGCGATGCTACCGCTGCTGCCAACGATCCCAAGGTCACTCTGGTCTACGCCGAGGTCAACCCGCTGGATACTATCGTCGGCCAGACCGCTACCCACTTCAAGGAGAAGGTTGAAGAGCTGACCGGCGGCTCTGTTGTCATTGATGTGCAGGCTTCCGGTGTTCTGGGTTCTGAGAACGACGTTCTGGACGCCATCCTGGGCGGCTCCACTTCCATTGATATGAGCCGTATCTCCGCTTTCGCACTGACCAGCTACGGCTGCAACAAGTCCAAGCTGCTGAGCATCCCCTTCACCTTTGAGAACCGCGCACACTTCTGGAACTTTGCCAACAGCGACCTCGCACCGGAGTTCCTGAACGAGCCCCAGGAGCTGGGCCTGCCCGTTCGCGGCATCTTCTACGGCGAGGAGGGCTTCCGCCACTTCTTCACCGTCAAGCCTGTTTCCGGCATCGCTGATTTCAAGGGCCTGAAGCTCCGCGTGTCCAACGACCCCGTCATGAACGGCATGGTCGAGAGTCTGGGCGCAAACCCCACCGTTGTTTCCTTCGGTGAGCTGTACAGCGCACTGCAGACCGGCGTTGTCGATGGCGCTGAGCAGCCCATCGCAAACTACAAGTCCAACGCTTTCCCTGAGGTTGCCAACAACCTGATCCTGGACGGCCACACCCTGGGCGCGATCCAGGCTGTTATCACCGATAACGCATGGGCAAAGCTGACCGAAAACCAGCAGGCTGCCATCATGGAGGCCGGTGCTGACACCCAGAAGTTCAACGCAGACCTGTCTGAGAGCGCTGAGAACAAGGTTCTGGATGAGCTGAAGTCCTCCGGCTGCAATGTGGTCGATGTTCCCGATAAGGCACCCTGGCAGGAAGCATGTGCCAAGGTCATCAGCGACAACACCTCCGATCAGGCTGAGCTGTACCAGAAGCTGCTGGACATGAAGGCATAAGCAAAAACGCCTTTTCCATGCAAAAATAAAATGGCCCGGCGGGGACAACGGGAAATCGGCCCGCTGCCCCCGCCGGGCTTTTAGTAAAGGAGGAAACCTTATGCCGAAAATCTTTACCACATTGGATAAGATCAAGCCGGCGTACGACATTACCTATAAGGTGGTGCTGTTCATCTGCAAGATTTTGCTGATCCTGGACATCCTCATCACCACCATGTCGGTCATTGGCCGTTACGTCCCCTTTATCCCGGACCCTGCCTGGTCGGAAGAAGTCGTGCTGACCTGCATGAGCTACATGGCCGTTCTGAGTGCAGCGCTGGCCATCCGCCGCGGTGCCCACATCCGCATGACCGCCTTTGATGTCTACCTGCCCAAGACAGTCGTCAAGGTGCTGGACATCCTGGCCGATGCTGCCGTGATGGTGCTGGGCATCATTATGATGGTGGTGGGCTGGAACTACGCTACCACCTTGGGCGGCCGCGGTTTCTACGTTTCCATGCCCTGGCTGAGCCGCTTCTGGATGTACTTCCCCGTGCCGCTGGCCGGTGTTGCCATGATCGTGTTCGAATTTGAGTCCATCTACAACCACATCAAGAGCCTGTTTGTAAAGGAGGAGAATTGATATGACAGTTCAGACACTGGCGATCCTTGTCCTTCTGGTCAGCTTCTTTGTGATGATCTTTCTGCGGTTCCCCATTGCATACGCCGTTGGCCTTTCCAGTGTGTTCTGCCTGATGGTGCAGGGCCAGGCCCTTACGGATGTTTGCCGTCTGATGGTCAAGGGCATTTCGTCCTTCAGCCTGATGGCCGTGCCCTTCTTCATCACCATGGGTGTGCTCATGGGCTCTGGCGGCATCTCTGAAAAACTGATCGCTCTGGCCGATGCCTGCGTCGGCTGGATGCGCGGCGGCATGGCCATGGTCAACATCGTGGCTTCCTACTTCTTCGGCGGCATTTCCGGTTCCGCCTCCGCCGATACGGCTTCCATCGGCTCCATTATGATCCCCATGATGGTGGATCAGGGCTACGATGCCGACTTCTCCACCGCTGTTACCATCACCTCCTCCTGCGAGGGCCTGCTGGTTCCTCCGAGCCATAACATGGTCATCTACGCCACCACCGCCGGCGGCATCTCCGTGGGCAGCCTGTTCCTGGCTGGCTACCTGCCCGGCGCTCTGCTGGCCATCGTCCTGATGATCGGCTCCTATATCATCTCCGTCAAGGAAAACTACCCCAAGGGCTCGCCCTTCAGCATCAAGGGCTTCATCAAGCAGCTTGGTACTTCCATCTGGGCGCTGGCTGCCGTTGTCATCGTTGTCTTTGGTGTCGTGGGCGGCGTGTTCACCGCCACGGAGTCCGCAGCCATCGCCGTTATCTACTCCCTGTTCGTGTCCGTGTTCATTTACAAGGGCCTGGATTGGAAGGGCGTCTGGTACGCTCTGGACGAGTGCGTGAACACCCTGTCCATCGTCCTGATCCTGATCGCCACCTCTGCGGTGTTCGGCAACTGCCTGACCATGCTGCATGTGCCCGATCTGGCCGCAAACGCCATCACCAGCGTGACCGACAACCCCTACATCATCGCCCTGCTCATTGATGTCATCATTCTGGTTCTGGGCTGCATCATGGATATGGCCCCCATCATCCTGATCGCTACCCCCATCCTGCTGCCCATTGCAACCTCCATTGGCATCGACCCCATCCAGTTCGGTATCATCGTGGTGCTGAACTGCGGCATCGGCCTGCTGACTCCTCCTGTCGGCGCGGTCCTGTTCATCGGCTCTGCCGTTGCAAAGCGTCCCATGGAAAAGGTCGTCAAGGCGACCCTGCCGTTCTACCTGTGCATGTTCATCGCCCTGGTGCTGCTGACCTTTATCCCCGACATCAGCCTGGCCATCCCCAAGCTGCTGGGCGGCTACGTCAGCCCCATCCCCAATCCCCTTGGCCCGGTGTTCATCCACTGATGTGCGTGTGAGCAAGTTTCTTCTCCTGAAACGATAACCTATCTGCAAGAGCCATTCTCACGGTGCGATTCCTGCGCCGTGGGGATGGCTCTTTGTTTGGCGCTTTTTTTGCTGGAATCTCCAATTTTGCGGCCCTGAAATTGTGATATAATACAAAAATAAAATAACCTATTGAATAAATTGTGACAAAATGGTAATATAAGGCCAACAAATCGGGTGTATGGAAAGACCATCACTCGGATGGGTGCAGTGCGAAACTATTTTGGAGGATACGATTATGAAAATGTTCAAAAAGCTCATGGCTGTTGCGCTCGCTGGCGTTATGGCACTGGCAGTCCTGACCGGCTGCGGTACTTCTCTGAATGGGAAAGAACTCATCAAGCAGATGAACGACCAATTGACTTACACTTCGATGGTCGATCCGAGTTTTAAGAACTATAAGGAGTTCAAGGCCGACAAGGAAATGGATGCAAAGGCTGAGACGATCGCAAAGAAGGTCGCAGAAAAGGCAAAGACCCAGGCTGAGATCGTGACCGTGCTGAAGTCTGACGACGTGAAGAACATCCTGGTGGGCAAGGACGATACCAATATCTACGAGGTCAGCTATGTGAAGAGCGTTTCCTTCGGCAGCAAATACTACCAGACCAACAAGGACATGGTTGACCTGCAGGTTATTGATGAAAACGCAACAAGCCATTTTGACATCACCGCACAGGTGGGCCGTGAAGTGAAGGATGCCGTGGTTGGCGTTGGCTTTGCAGATGCAACGGTTGGCGACAGCGTTTATACCATCGTTGTCATGAAGGTCCCCACCCAGAAGATTGCATAACTTCGAACGATACCTTTTAACTTGGGCATTGCAATAAGATTGAAACACCCTGAACTGCACCAAATGAATCATTGAATCACACTCCTGCCCCGGAGCGAGCCATGCGGCCTCGCTCCGGGGCCTTTTGCGTTTGCAGTCACATCGCTGCCCGGCCCGGCATAGGCTGACACAGACCTTGGAGAGGGGGAGCCGGGCATGGAAGGACGAAAGCAGGTTGCGGTGATCGGCGGCGACGCACGGCAGGCGGCAGCGGGCCGGGCGCTGGCGCGGGCGGGATACGCCGTCTGCGGGGCAGAACAGGTGGCCCTTGCGGATTATATTTTGCTGCCGCTGCCGCTGGATGAGACCCGCACACCGTTGGCGGAGCTGCTGCGGGCGGCAAAGCCGGGGGCACTGGCGCTGGGCGGCAGGCTCTCGGCGCAGGCAAAGCAGATCGCGCAGGAGGCCGGGGTCGAGCTGGTGGATTACTTTGCGCGGGAGGAGCTGACCATCCGGAATGCCATCCCGACGGCAGAGGGCTGTCTGGCCATCCTGCTCCGTCAGCGGAAGCGGACGCTCTGGGGCAGCGGGGTGCTGGTGACCGGCTTTGGCCCGGTGGGGCAGGCGCTGGGGCCGCGTCTGGCGGCGCTGGGGGCCGACGTGACCATTGCGGCCCGCCGCCCGGCGCAGCGGGCGCTGGCCGAAAGTCTGGGGCTGCGCAGCGTCCCGCTGGCGGCACTGGCCGGGGTGACCCCGGCGTTTGATACGGTGGTGAACACCATCCCGGCGGTGGTGCTCACCGAGCCGGTGCTGGCGGCGCTGCGGCCGGGAAGCCTCATCGTGGACCTGGCGTCCCGCCCCGGCGGCACCGATTTTGCGGCCGCCCGGCGGCTGGGGCTGACGGCGCTCCATGCGCTGAGCCTGCCTGCGGCCTGCGCACCGGAGACGGCGGGCGAATTTGTGGCGCAGACGGTCTGTGAGATCCTGCGGGAACGGGAGGGGAGTGCATGAACACGCAACATCGGGGCAGAGCTGCATTTGCGGTCTGCGGGAGCTTCTGTACGCTGGGCGCGGCAGCCGCGCAGGCAGAGCAGCTGGTGCGGCAGGGCTGGGAGCTGCTGCCGGTCATGAGCTTTGCAGCGTCCCGGCTGGACACCCGCTTCGGGCGGGCGTCGGAATGGAAAGAGCGGCTGGAGCAGCTGACCGGGCATCCGGTGCTGGACAGCCTGCAGGCGGTGGAACCGCTGGGGCCGAAGCGTCTGGCTGAGGCGCTGGTCATCGCGCCCTGCACCGGCACCACGCTGGCCCGGCTGGCGGCGGGCCTGTCCGACACGCCGGTCACGCTGGCGGCAAAAAGCCTGCTGCGGGTGGGGTGCCCGGTGGTGGTGGCCGTCTCCACCAACGACGGCCTGGGCGCATCGGGGGAGAACATCGCCCGGCTGCGCCAGCGCAAGCACTATTACTTCGTGCCCTACGGGCAGGATGACCCGGTGGAAAAGCCGCAGAGCCTGAAGGCGGATTTTTCGCTGCTGCCCGCCGCGCTGGAAGCGGCGCTGCAGGGGCGGCAGCTCCAGCCGATGCTGCGGATGTTCTGAGCGTTGCATTTCTCTTTTCAGCGGGGAAAAAGTGTGGTATACTAAAAAAGATTAAATTGACGATGGAGTATACCAGATGAAAAAACAGATCGCCGTGCTGTGTGCGGTGCTGCTCTGCCTGCTGACGGCCTTTGTGCCCGGCGCGGCGGCCGCTGCCCCGGCACTGACCACCACCGAAGCCTACTGCATCCTGGATGCGGACACCGGTCTGGTGCTGGAACAGCAGAATATGGACGAAGAACTGCACCCGGCGTCCATCACCAAGGTGATGACGCTGGGCCTTGCCTGTGAAAAAGCGCAGGGCCAATGGGAGGACGTCAAGCTGACCGTCAGCCACGAGGATGTCTACTCGCTGGCGGGCACGGATTCCAGCCACATTGCCCTGCAGGAGGAGGAAGAAGTTCCGCTGACGGATGCCCTCTATGCCACGATGATGGCCAGCGCCAACGACGGTGCGAACCTGCTGGCCGAATACTTTGGCGGCGGCACCATCGCCGACGGCGTGGCCGCGATGAACGCACAGGTGAAGGAGCTGGGGTTGCAGCACACCCATTTTGCCAACCCGCACGGCATCAGCGATGAAGACCACTACACCAGCTGTTACGACATGGCGCAGATCCTGCGCTGGGCGCTGACCCAGCCGGGGTTCGAGACCCTCTTCACCCGGAACGAGATGTACACCATGGCCCCCACCAACGTCCAGCCGGTGACCCGGTACTTCCACCAGCAGGATAAAATGCGGGTGGCGTCCAGCCGGTTCTATATCCCGGCCATCCTGGGTTCAAAGATCGGCTACACCAACATCGCCCGGTACAGCTACGTCTGTCTGGCCGAGCAGAACGGCGTCCGGCTCATCTGCGTGACCATGCAGAGCAACATGAAGACCGATAAATACAACGATGTCCGCACCCTGCTGGACCATGCGTTTTCCACCTTTACCGGCTACACCGAGATCCCGGCACAGGGCGTGACGGCCCAGCTGGAGGTCGTGGGCGGCGGCGATGCCATGGGCACCGTGACCGTCAGCGACCCCGGCGTCCGGCTGCTGCTGGCCAATGGCCTGACCGCCGAAAACGTTTCGGTGAGTCTGGAATTGCCCGAACGCTATATTTTGGGGGTTGACCCGGAGGCGTATGCGGTGTATACCATTCAGGGCGGTGGATTGCAGGAGTCGGCCAGTGTCCGTGTCAAGGCGAAGATCGAAGGGCTGGAAGAGGTCGTGGCGGCCAACGCAGACGTTTCGCTCCCGGCCTCCCGCAGCCTGAAAAAGACCGCAGGCGGGCTCATTGCCATCTCGCTGGGCAGCACCGTGCTGGCCGCCGTGGTGGTGTTTGCAGTCATCCGCATGCAGGCAAAAAAGAAAAAGCGAAAGCCAGGAAGTAAGCATTAATATGCGCAAAAGCCGCCAAGGCTTTTCCAAATAAAACAAAAACGATATTTTTCAAAAAAGAAAACAGAGAGGAAACAATTATGGGCAAGTTCACATTTACGCAGACCGAGATCCCCGGTGTCGTCGTCATTGAGCCGCAGGTGTTCGGCGATGATCGCGGCTATTTCATGGAGACCTATCAGAAGGACCAGTTCGCGGCAGCCGGCATCGACAAGGAATTCGTGCAGGACAACCAGAGCCGCTCCACCCGCGGTGTGCTGCGCGGCCTGCATTTCCAGAAGAACCACACCCAGGGCAAGCTGGTGCGCGTGACGAAAGGCGAAGTGTATGACGTCGCTGTGGACTGCCGCCCCCACAGCGCTACCTTCGGCAAGTGGGTGGGTGTGACCCTGAGCGAGGAGAACAAGAAGATGTTCTATATCCCGGAGGGCTTCGCACACGGCTTCCTGGTGCTGAGCGACGTGGCAGAGTTCTGCTACAAGTGCACCGACGTCTACGACCCCACCAGCGAGGGCGGCATCCCCTACGACGACCCCACCGTCAATGTGCAGTGGCCGGACTGCGGCTGCGAGCACAAGACCAGCGCCAAGGACAAGCTGCATGAATCCTTTGCTTCCCAGAAGTTCGAGTTCTTTGAAAAGTGGTGATCGCCTGTGGCAAAATGGAAAGGAATGCTCAACGGCTTCTGGCGGTACCGCTATCTGCTGTGGAACCTCGTCAGCCGTGACTTCAAGCTCAAATACCGCCGCAGTGTGCTGGGCGTGCTGTGGAGCGTGCTCAACCCCCTGCTCATGTGCCTGGTGTACTGGGCGGTGTTCAGCAGCCTGATGGATATGCGGGGCAGCGGCATCGACAACTTCCCGGTCTTCCTGATGTGCGGCCAGCTGCTCTTCAACTTCTTCAACGAGGCCACCTCGGCCAGCATGTCCAGTGTGCTCAGTGCGGCCCCGCTGCTCAAAAAGGTGTATATCCCCAAGTATATCTTCCCGCTGGAAAAGTGCTGCTTTGCCATGGTGAACTGCGTGTTCAGTTTCGTGGCGCTGCTGCTGGTGATGATCTTCACCGGGGCACCGTTCCACCTGACCCTCATCGAGGCCGTCTATCCGCTGGTGACCCTCTTCTTCTTCAGCCTGGGCGTGGGGCTTTTTCTGGCAGCGGCCACGGTGTTCTTCCGCGACATCATGCACATCTGGAGCGTCTTCATCACGGCGCTGCTCTATTTCTCCGCCATCTTCTACGACCCCACCCAGATGACCTTCTCCATCGGCGGCTTCAACATGCAGCAGATCATCAAACTGAACCCGATGTACTGGTATATCACGGGCTTCCGCCGCACGTTGATGTGGGGCATCTCGCTGGACTTCAACATGTTCGCCGTCTGCGGTCTGTGCGCCGTGCTGTCCATGGTGGTGGGCGTCTGGATGTTCCGCAAAACGCAGGACCGCTTTGTGCTGCACATTTAAGGAGGGGAGAAAATGGAACCGATCATCAAAGTGGACAATGTTTCCATGTGCTTCAACCTCTCCACCGAAAAGCACGAGAGTCTGAAGGAATATCTGCTGGCCATGGTGCAGGGGCGGCTGCAGTACGATGAGTTCTACGCCCTGCGGGACGTGAGCCTCGACATCATGCCTGGCGATTTTTACGGTCTGGTGGGCCTGAACGGTTCGGGCAAGTCCACCCTGCTCAAGACCATTGCGGGCGTGTACAAGCCCACCAAAGGCAAAGTGACCGTCAACGGCACCATTGCGCCCCTCATCGAGCTGGGCGCGGGCTTTGACATGGACCTGACCGCCCGCGAAAACATCTACCTCAACGGCACGGTGCTGGGCTTCTCGCCCAAGTACCTCGACGAGAAATTCGACGAGATCGTGGAGTTCAGTGAGCTGCAGAACTTTCTGGACGTCCCGCTCAAGAACTACTCCTCCGGCATGGTGGCCCGCATCGGCTTTGCCATCGCCACCATCACCAAGCCCGACATCCTCATCGCCGATGAGGTGCTGTCGGTGGGCGACTTCCTCTTCCAGCAGAAGTGCGAGAAGCGGATGCAGGAGCTGATGGCGGGCGGTACCACGGTCATTCTGGTGTCCCACTCCATCGAGCAGATCGAGCGGATGTGCTCGAAGGTCGCCTGGCTGAGCCATGGCCGCCTGAAGATGAACGGCGACACCGAGACGGTCTGCAACGCCTACAAGGCAACGCAGCGCGGCGAGGCATAAGCGATGAATGTACGACTGAAACGCGCCAGAGAGCTGGCGGGCTATGCCGTCCAGCTGACGAAGGACGAGGGCCTGGGCACCATGCTGGTGCGTGGCGCGGGCTTCGTCCGGCGCCGCTGCTTTGGCAAAAAGGCTCGCTATCTGCCCGCCAAAAAGGTGCTGGAAGCCCAGCGCGCCGAACGGACCGGGAAGACGGCAGACACCTGCGGCCTGCCGACCATCTCCATCCTGACGCCGCTGTACAATACGCCGGAACGATACCTGCGGGAATTTCTGGATTCCTTCCTTGGGCAGACGGCCCCCAATGGGGAGCTTTGCCTGGCCGATGCGTCCGATGCGGAACACGCCGGGGTGCAGCAGGTCGTGGAGGAATATCAAGCAAAAAATCAACACATCGTATATAAAAAGATCGAAAACAGGGGCATTGCGGCCAACACGAACGCGGCAGCAGCCCTTGCTTCGGGCGAATATCTCGCGCTGGCCGACCACGACGACATTCTGGCCCCCCATGCGCTGTACACGATGGGCAAGGCCATTTTGCAGCTGCGGGCGCAGGGAAAGCCGGACGGCTTCCTTTACAGCGACGAAGCGCTCTTCTCCAAAACCATCCAGCGGCCCATCGTGGCGCATTTCAAGCCGGATTATGCCCCGGACTACCTGCTCTGCTGCAACTACATCTGCCATCTGGCCGTCTTCCGGAAAACGCTGTGGGAGGCCGTGGGCGGTGAGCGCCCGGCCTGCGACGGCAGCCAGGACCACGACCTCTTCCTCCGGCTCATCGAGCAGGTGGGCGGCGCGGCCCATGTGCCCCAGGTGCTCTATTACTGGCGGGTCCACGCCGGGTCTACGTCCGGCGGCACCGAGGCCAAACCCTACGTGGCCGAGGCTGCGAAAAAGGCGCTGGCCGACCATCTGGCCCGCACCGGCCGGACCGGCACCGTGGAGGATGGGCTTTTCCCCAGCACCTACCGCGTGAAGTGGGACATCGAGGGCGACCCGAAGGTCAGCATCCTCATCCCCAACAAGGACCACACCGCCGATCTGGAAAAGTGCCTGCAAAGCATCTGGAAGAAGACGACGTGGGACAACTACGAGGTCATCGTCATCGAGAACAACTCCACCGACCCGGCGACCTTTGCCTACTACGAAGCGGCAAAGCAGCGGTACGACGGCCTGCGGGTCGTCACCTACCCGGAACAGGGGTTCAACTTCTCCGGCATCAACAACTTCGGCCGGAAAGCGGCTGCGGGCGAGTACCTGCTGCTGCTCAACAACGACGTGGAAGTCCTGAACGGAGACTGGCTCACCGAACTGCTGCGGCAGTGCGCCCACAAGGGTGGTGCCGCCATCTGCGGTGCCATGCTCTATTATCCGGACGATACGCTGCAGCATGCGGGCGTCATCACGGGTCTGGGCGGCTACGCGGGCCACAGCCACAAATATAAGCAGAAGGGCGGCAGCGGCTACCTGTTCCGCACCGCCACGGTGCAGGACTTCTCCGCCGTGACGGGGGCCTGCCTGCTGGTCCGGGCCAGCGTCTACGACGAAGTGGGCGGGCTGGATGAGCAGTTCGCAGTGGCCTTCAACGATGTGGACTTCTGCCTGCGGGTGCGGGATGCGGGCTACCGCATCGCCTGGACGCCCTATGCACAGCTGGTCCATTACGAGAGCAAGAGCCGCGGCGGCGACGAGAAAGACCCGGCCAAGGCGGCGCGGTTCGCGGCGGAACAGCAGCGGCTCTATGCCATCCACGGCAAAGAGGATATCCTGGACGACCCCTACTACAACCCCAATCTGACCCGCGACCGGGAGGATTTCTCGGAGAGCGACGATCTGCGGCGGCTGAAAGAGGGAACGGTGACCGTACGTTTTCGTGGAGGCGAAGCATGAACATCAAAGGCCATTTTGAGACCATCACCCGGCACAAGCTGCTGGTGATGAAATACTGCTTTGAATGCGGTCTGTACGAACAGGGCCTGGCCCATGACCTGAGCAAATACAGCCCCACGGAGTTCATCCCCGGCTGCATCTACTATCAGGGCGACCACAGCCCCAACGAGGCCGAGCGGGAGGCCAGAGGCTACTCCTCGGCGTGGCTCCACCACAAGGGCCGCAACAAGCACCATCTGGAATACTGGATCGATTACAGCACCAACAAATCCGGCATGGCGGGCATGAAGATGCCCCTGCGCTATGTCTGCGAGATGGTCTGCGACCGGGTCGCGGCCAGCCGGATTTATCTGGGCGACCGGTACACCGACGCCTCGCCGTGGGAATATTACGACCGCAGCAAGGGCCACTATATGCTCCACCCGGAGACCCGCGCCCTGCTCGAAAAGCTGCTGAAAATGGTGCGCGACCTCGGCCAGGAGCGGACCTTCGCGTACATGAAGTTCCTGCTCGGCTGTCAAACGGATTACTGAAAAAAGACCTCTCCGGCTGTGTTCGGAGAGGTCTTTTTGTCAGTCCAGTTTATCAGTCCAGTGTGACCGGAGCTTCGGGTTTGTTGGCCGTGCGGGCGCTGGTGCGGCCTTCCGGCTCGATCTCACCCGCCGCGGTCAGGCTGATCTTGGTCAGGGTCGGGCCGACCAGCTCATACACGAGCACCGAGAAGAGCACGACATTCCGCACCATGTGGCCGTCGGAGAGCTCGGCGGCTTCGGCCGCCATGCCCAGTGCAACACCGGCCTGGGGCAGCAGGGTGATGCCGAGATACTTCTGGATGTTGTCGCTGCAGCGGGTGGCGCGGCAGCTGAAGTAAGAGCCGGAGATCTTGCCCAGCGAACGGGATGCGATGTACACCACGCCGATGAGGAGCACCAGCGGATTCGAGAGGATGTTCAGGTCCAGCTCGGCACCGCTGAGCACGAAGAACAGGATGTTGACCGGCGAGACCCAGCGGTCCAGACGGTCCATCAGCTCATCGGACGTGGGGCAGATGTTGCAGAAGACGGTGCCGGTCATCATGCAGACCAGCAGCAGCGAGAAGCTGCAGTGCACAGGCCCGATCTGGAAGGTGACCATGGAGAGGCCGACCGTCAGTAGAACGAAAGCTACCGAAAGGCTCATGCGCTTGGAGCGGGAGTGGAAGTAGATCTCCAGCTGGTTGAGCACAAAACCGGCCAGCGCACCCAGACCCAGCGAGAGGACGATCTCCACCAGCGGCTCCACGATGACGCCGAGAGGGTCGATGCGGCCCTGCTCCAGCGCGTTCGCCACGCCGAAAGAGGCAGAGAAGAGGACGAGGCCGACGGCGTCGTCGATGGCGACGACCATCAGCAGCAGGTGGGTCAGCGGGCCGTTGGCCTTGTACTGCTTGACGACCATCAGGGTCGCGGCCGGGGCCGTTGCCGCTGCGATCGCACCCAGCGTGATGGCCGAGGCCATGGAGATGATATCCGGGCGGAGCAGGTGCAGGACGACCAGTGCGAGATCCACCAGCGCGGTGGTGACGACGGCCTGCAGGATGCCGACCGTGATGGCCTGCCGGCCCATGCTTTCCAGCGTGGTCAGACGAAATTCGTTGCCGATGACGAAGGCAATGAAGCCCAGCGCCACCTGGGTGATGAGGCCGTAGCTCTCCACCTGAGCCAGGCTTCCGAAGCCGATGCCCCAGCCGCTCAGGCCGAGACGCCCCAGAAAGAAGGGCCCCAGCAGCAGGCCTGCCACCAGATACGACGTCACAGCGGGCAGGTGGGCGGCCTTGGCCAGCCGAGACATCAGAAGCCCCGCGATCAATGCGAGGGACAGACAAATGAGTAATTGTTCCATGTTCATTGCAGGAGCGCGTTCTACCATTCGGCTCCCCGATCCTCCCTTTGAATGTGCTGCAAGCGGGGCGGATGCCGGACCGCCGGGCGCTGCGCGTTGAAATGATGCCTAAAAATTATACCCTATTGTAAGCAAAAAAGCAACAACAGTTCATCTGCTTCAAATCTGAAGTTTTCTTAACGTACTGGGATACAAGCAAAAACCGGGCTGCTGAAAACGACAGCAGCCCGGTTTTGGAAACATTTGTGCAAAAAAAGCAACAAGAATGGTCTCAATTGAATTTGAAGATCTTCTGTGCGATGCGGTAACAGCCCACCACGATGGCGTCGCCCTTGGGGAAGTTCAGGTTGGTGATGCCGCCGAAACCGTAGCGAATGGCGCGGTAGACATCGGGTTTGGTGTTCTCCTTGAGGTACTTCCACAGGCCTGCCTTCTTGGCCTGCGCCTCGGCGCTGCCGTCCAGCAGCAGGAAGATGTCGCTGACGGCCATCATCGTGGAAAGGTAGTGCAGCATATAGGCGCGCAGGCGCTTTTCGTTCCTGAGGGCGTCGAGGTCCTGGCAGTCGATCATGTGTCGGGTCACGCGCAGCTGCTGATCCACCCGCTTGACCATGACGCTCTCGTTCACGCTCTGGTCCGAGCGGCCGATGAAGTAGCGGTAGAGGTCAAGATCCATGTAGTACATGCTCTTGACGTAGGGCAGCGGCTGATAGACGAAGATGTTGTCCACGTAGAAGGTGTGCTTGGGCAGCACCATGCCGCAGTCCCGCAGGACCTGGGTGCGGTAGATGACCGAGTGCATGAGCAGGTTCTGGTCCGGGCGGAAGTGGCCCACGTGCATCCAGCTGAACAGGCGGTTCTCCGGGAAGACGTTGGTGTAGCGCACGGTGTGGGTGGTGTTGTCCTCCACATGCTCGTAGACGTAGTTGCAGATCATCAGGTCGGGGGCGGTGCCGCGGGCCACAAGAGTCTGCAGCTTGGCCAGCACGGTCTTCAGGGCGGCGGTGTCCAGCCAGTCGTCGCTGTCCACGACCTTGTAATACAGGCCGGTGGCGTTCCGGATGCCCTGATTCACGCCCTCGCCGTGGCCGCCGTTCTCCTGATGGATGGCCTTGACGATGGTGGGGTATTGGGCGGCATATTCATCGCAGATGGCCGGGGTCTCGTCCTTGACGGAACCGTCGTCCACCAGGATGATCTCGGCCTGCTCCCCGGCGGAGAGCAGGGTCTCGATGCAGTGGCGCATATAGGCCGCCGAGTTGTAGCACGGGACGGCAAAGGTGATCAATTTCTGCATAGGTTGAAATACTCCTTTTTTCATCAGATCCGGCACAGCATTGGCCGGGATGGAGATATGTGTTCTTATTATATCATTTTCGCGCCTGAAAAGCTATCCATTGGAAAAAATCCGTTTGTTATTTCGCGCATTCCGGCAAAAAACGAGGCCATCCCCCTGCGAAACCGGCAGTTTTGTGGTATACTGAGAGGGCTGCGAAGGCAGCTCTCATAGAGTATAACGGAGGAACGCATGGAAAACCCGCATTCGATTCTAAAAAAAGTGTTCGGCTATGATGGCTTCCGCCCCGGTCAGGAAGAGATCGTCTCCCGGCTGCTGGCCGGGCAGGACGTTCTGGCCGTGATGCCCACCGGTGCGGGCAAGTCCATCTGCTATCAGGTGCCCGCGCTGCTGCTGCCGGGCATCACCATCGTGGTCTCGCCGCTGGTCAGCCTGATGAAGGATCAGGTGGGGGCGCTGGTGCAGGCCGGTGTGGCGGCGGCGTTCCTGAACAACAGCCTGACCGACAACCAGAAAGCCCTGATGCTCCGCCGTGCGCGGGAGGGCTGGTATAAGATCATCTACGTGGCCCCGGAGCGGCTGGAGATGCCGGGCTTCCAGCGGTTCGCGCAGGAGCGGGAGATCAGCATGGTGACGGTGGACGAGGCCCACTGCATCAGCCAGTGGGGGCAGGACTTCCGCCCCAGCTACCTCCGCATCAAGGCGTTCGTGGACGGCCTGCCCAGGCGCCCGGTCATCGGGGCGTTCACAGCGACGGCCACGGCCCACGTCCGGGACGATATCCGGAGCTGCCTCGAACTGAAAGACCCCTACGAGGTCACGGCCAGCTTTGACCGCCCGAACCTCTACTTCGAGACCCGCCGCGCCCTGCCCAGCGAGAAGCCCCGCGTTCTGCTGGAGCTGGTGCTCAGGGAGCGGGACCATGCGGGCATCATTTATTGCAGCACCACCCGGCAGGTGGACGAGACCGCCCGCCTGCTGCAGAGCCGGGGCATCCGGGCGGCGGCGTACCACGCCAAGCTCGACCCCGATGCCCGGCGGCAGAATCAGGACGACTTTCTGTACGACCGCATCCAGATCATGGTGGCGACCAATGCGTTCGGCATGGGCATCGACAAGCCCAATGTCCGGTTCGTCATCCACTACAACATGCCCAAGGATCTGGAGAGCTACTATCAGGAGGCCGGGCGGGCCGGCCGCGACGGCGAACCGGCCCGGTGCACCCTGCTCTACTCCGGCACCGATGTGCGGACCATCCGGTTCTTCATCGAAAAGGAGATGGAGGCCGACAACGGCCTGCCCGCCGATGTCAAGGCCGAAGCCGCCCGCAAGGCCGAAGAGCGGCTCAAGTATATGACCTTTTATTCCACCACACCGCGCTGCCTGCGGGGCTTTCTGCTGAGCTACTTCGGCGAGGCCGCACCGCAAAAGTGTGGCAATTGCTCCAACTGCCTGCTGGCCGAACAGGCGGCCGAACAGGTGGAGCAGCAGGCGGCGCAGGCCAAAGAGCGGGCCGCTGCCAGCGCCAGACGTCTGGCGGGCGGCCGCCGCCGCAATGCAGACGATGTGCCTCTGAGCGAAGCGGACGAAGCGCTGCTGGGCGCGCTGTACGCCCTGCGCAAGCGGCTGGCGGCAAAGCAGAAGGTGCCCGCCTACATGATCTTCAACGATGCCACCCTGCGCGAGATGGCCCGGAAAAAGCCGCTCAGCCTTGACGAGCTGCTGAACATCACCGGCGTGGGCGAAAAGAAAGCCGCCCACTATGGCCGCGACTTCCTCCGCGTCATCGAGGAGATGGTGGAGAGCCGGGCCTGAGATGGTTCAGGGGGTCTGATAGAGCTTCAAGGTCGCATCCACGACCTTGTCCCACTGGAAGCGGTCGCAGATGTAATCCGAGGAGAGCCATTTGAACATCCGGACTGCGTTGGGGTGCTCGATGGCATAGCGCAGCTTGGCTTCCAGATCGTTCACGTCTCCCTTGCGGAAGGTGATCCCCCGGTCATGGATGACATTGGTGCATTCCTCAATGTCCGATACCAGCACACAGTTGCCGTAGCTCATGGCCTCCAGCAGGGAGAGGGGCATTCCCTCCAGGTCGCTGGGCAGAACGAACAGATAGGCGTTGCTGTACAGCTCATCCCGCAGCGCGCCGTCCACGAAGTCGGTGAAGAGGATGCGGTCATCGCCGGCGGCCAGAGCCTTCAGGGTGTTTATGTAATCGCCGGAGTCGGACACGCCGCCCGCAATGACCAGCTTTTTGTCGGTCTTGAGCCGCTTGAAGGCTTCGCACAGATGGTGGCAGCCTTTTTCCGGCACCAGACGGCCCAGAAACAGCAGGTAGGAACCGTATTCCAGCCCAAACCGTTTCCGGATGAGCTCCGGCGGGGCATACGCCGGGCGGTTGACGCCGTTGGGGATGTAGTGGGTCTCGCGGTGATAGGTGTCGCGGAAATAGGTCTGGGTGCTGTGGTTGAGCACGATGATCTCGTGTGCGAACCGGGCACCGACCTTCTCGCCGAAGTGGATATACCAGGAGCCGAAGCTGCCCTTCCACTTGTCCCGTGCCCAGTCCAGCCCATGGACCGTCAGGACGACCCGCTTGCCGAACAGCCGGGGCAGCCAGCAGAAAGCGGCCGGGCCTTCGGCGTGGACATGCACGACATCGTAAGGGCCGAGCGCCGCCGCAAGGCTGGCAAAAAAGCTGGATGTAACGGCTGCAAGACCTTTTTTGTCCAGTGTTGGCACACGGCGGATGCGAATGCCGCGGTATTCGTCCAGCTTTTGCACTTCATATTCTTTTCCGCTGACGTGCTGGCCGGTACGGTTGAAACAGGTGACCTGATGCCCCTTTTCGACCATCCGCGCGGCCAGCTCTTCAACAACGACCTCGATGCCGCCCTCGTGGGAGGGGATGCGCTTGTGGCCGAGCATTGCGATCCGCATGATTGACCATTCCTTTGTCTGTTGTAGAGAAGCATCGGCAAGCCCTGCGATGCTCTGATATATCTTTCATTCTACACAGTTTTGCGGTTCAGGTCAAGAAAAAATAGGAAACTTGCGAAAATTTGCAAAAATCATGTCGAAAAGATGAAATTTATGGAATATTCTGGAAGGTTTCCACTGCTTTTGGGAAAATCCAAATTCAGGATGGAAACTTCTGCGTCAATATGCTATGATATAAGGTGCAGAACGATCTTGCTGAACGAATCCTTATTTTATATAGAACGAAAAGGGAAGGATCTTTATGGGAAAGTATTTTGGGACCGATGGCTTCCGCGGCGAAGCCGGGATCACGCTGACCGCCGACCATGCCTACAAGGTGGGCCGCTTCCTCGGCTGGTATTACAACAAGCTCCGCGAGCGCAACGGCAACAATGAGCCTGCCCGCATCGTCATCGGCAAGGACACCCGCCGCAGCTCCTACATGTTTGAGTACAGCCTTTGTGCCGGTCTGACGGCCTCCGGCGCAGACGCCTATCTGCTGCACGTCACCACGACGCCCTCTGTGGCCTACATCGCCCGCGTGGACGACTTCGACTGTGGCATCATGATCTCGGCCAGCCACAACCCGTTCTACGACAACGGCATCAAGCTCATCGACTGCTACGGCGAGAAGATGCCCGAAGAGACCCTGCTGCTGGTCGAGGACTACATCGACGGCAAGCTCCACGTCTTCGATCAGGACTGGCCGGAGCTGCCCTTTGCCCACCGCGAGCACATCGGCTGCACCGTGGACTATGTGGCAGGCCGCAACCGCTACATGGGCTACCTCATCAGCCTGGGCATCTACTCCTTCAAGGGAATCAAGGTCGGCCTGGACTGCGCCAACGGTTCCAGCTGGAACATCGCGAAGTCTGTGTTCGATGCACTGGGTGCCGACACCTATGTCATCAACAACAAGCCGAACGGCCTGAACATCAACAACAATGCCGGTTCCACCCACATCGAGGGCCTGCAGAAGTTCGTGGTCGAGAATCATCTCGACGTCGGCTTTGCCTACGACGGCGACGCCGACCGCTGCCTATGCGTGGACGAGAAGGGCAATGTCATCACCGGCGACCACATCCTGTACATCTATGGCTGCTACCTGCAGGAACACGGCGAGCTGATGAACAATACCGTCGTCACGACCGTGATGTCCAACTTCGGTCTGTACAAGGCCTTTGATGAAAAGGGCATCGGCTACGCCAAGACCGCTGTGGGCGACAAGTATGTTTACGAGTACATGGCCAAGAACGGCTGCCGCATCGGTGGTGAGCAGAGCGGCCACATCATCTTCAGCCAGTATGCCAGCACCGGCGACGGCATCCTGACCAGCCTGAAGATGATGGAGGTCATGCTGGCCAAAAAGCTGCCCATGAGCAAGCTGGCCGAGCCGCTGACCATCTATCCGCAGGTGCTGGAAAATGTCCGCGTGACCGACAAGAAGGCGGCGCAGGACGATGCTGCTGTGCAGGCCGCCGTCAAGGCGGTGGCTGAGGCTCTGGGCGACACCGGCCGCATTCTGGTGCGTGAGTCCGGCACGGAGCCGCTTGTCCGCGTTATGGTGGAAGCCCCCGACCACGACACCTGCCAGAAGTACGTGTCGCAGGTCGTGGAGGTCATCAAGGCGCAAGGGTATGGCGTCTGAACGACGCCTCAAAAAGAGGAAGTGCAATGAAACGAGCAAAACAGAGGCTCGCCGTGCTGCTGTGCATCGCAGCACTGTGTGTGCTGGCCCCGGCGGCGCTGGCTGCCCAGCCGCTGGACGAGAGCGAGAACGACGGAAAAGTCATCATTTATTTTGAAACCTGCGGCGGCACCGGCATCCCGGTGGTGGAGCGTACCAATGCCGAAGGCAAGCTGTCCAGCCTGCCCACCCCCATCATGGAAGGCTATACCTTCAACGGCTGGTTCACCGACATCGTGGGCGGCGACGCCATCGTCGCGGGTGAGACTGTGTTCTCCGGCGAGGAGGCCACCGTCTACGCGCAGTGGAGCCCCATCGACCAGGTGCCCACCGAGCCGACGGCTCCGGCTGACACCGCTGCGGGCATTCTGGAACGCCATAAGGGCACGATTTTGATCGTGGGCGGTATGCTGGTGCTGGTCGCGGTAGGCCTTGCGATGTGAAAGGGACTGGAATGGAACAAAAACTGAAACTGCCCGCCCAGTGCGCAGCGATCCCGCAGGAGGAGCTGGAATCCATCTGCGGCGGTGCCCCCGCCTGGTTCGAAAACACCGTCACCGCAGTCAAAAATACTCTCCGCCCGGCCAAACCCTATTTCAAGGCCGCCTGGGAGGTGCTCATGGTCACGATGGCCTGCATCAATGAGCTGTATCAGGCATACGGTTATGGCATGATCGTCATCTCTTCTCTGAAAGGCATCAAGAAGTGCCTGAAGGAGTTTGGACAGTAACGGACAAACGATAAGACCCCCTGTGCAGGATGGGATGCTGCACAGGGGGTCTTTGCTGTCTATGGGATGTGATGGGAACGTTTAATCGTCATCGCTGTCGAGCTTCAGCACGGCCGTGAAGGCCTCGCTGGGGAGGGAGACGCTGCCGAGCTGGCGCATCTTCTTTTTGCCTTCCTTCTGCTTTTCGAGCAGCTTCTTCTTGCGGGTGATGTCGCCGCCATAGCACTTGGCCAGAACGTCCTTGCGCATGGCCTTGACGGTCTCGCGGGCGATGATCTTGCCGCCAATGGCAGCCTGGACCGGGATCTCGAACAGGGTGCGGGGGATGTTGTCCCGCAGCTTTTCGCAGATGCGGCGGCCCTTGCCGTAGGCGTTGTCGCGGAAGACGATCATGGACAAAGCGTCCACGGGGTCGCCGTTCAGCAGGAAGTCCAGCTTCACGAGGTCGCTCTCGCGGTACTCCTTGAACTCATAGTCGTAGCTGGCATAGCCGCGGCTGCGGCTCTTGATGGCGTCGAAGAAGTCATAGACGATCTCGCCCAGCGGAAGTGCATAGTGCAGGTCCACCCGGACGTCGTCGAGATACTTCATGTCGGCCAGAACGCCGCGCTTCTGCTGGCAGAGGTCCATCAGGCTGCCCACGTATTCGTTGGGGGTGTAGAGGTGGACGTCCACGAACGGCTCCTCCTGCTTGACGATGGTGGACGGGTCCGGATAGCTGGACGGATTGTCGATCATCTCGACCGTGCCGTCGTTCAGGGTCAGGCGGTAGCGGACGCTGGGGGTGGTGGTGATGATGTCGAGGTCGAACTCGCGCTCCAGACGCTCGGTGATGATCTCCATGTGGAGCAGGCCGAGGAAGCCGCAGCGGAAGCCGAAGCCCAGGGCTGCACTGGTCTCCATCTCAAAGGTCAGGGAGGCGTCGTTCAGCTGCAGCTTTTCCAGTGCGTCTTTTAAGTCGGGGTACTTGGCACCGTCGGCGGGGTAGATGCCGCAGAAGACCATGGGCTTGACCTGACGGTAGCCGGGCAGGGCCTCGGCGGTGGGGCGGTTGGCCAGCGTGACGGTGTCGCCCACGCGGGTGTCCTGCACGGTCTTGATGCTGGCGGTCAGATAGCCGACCTCACCGGCCTGCAGCTGGTCGCAGGGGGTCAGGCTGGTCGCGCCCATGTGGCCGACTTCCACCAGCGTGAACTGGGCACCGGTGGCCATCAGGCGGATGGTGTCGCCGGGCTTGACGGTGCCCTCGAAGACGCGGATGTAGACGATGACGCCCTTGTAGCTGTCGTAGATGCTGTCAAAGATCAGGGCCTTGAGGGGGGCGTCCGGGTCGCCGGTGGGGGCGGGGATGTCGCTGACCACCCGTTCCAGCACCTGGTCGATGTTCAGGCCGGTCTTGGCCGAGACGCGGGGCGCGTCCAGGCAGGGCAGACCGATGACGTCTTCTACTTCCTGCGCCACCTCGTCCGGGTGGGCGCTGGGCAGGTCGATCTTGTTCAGGATGGGCACCAGCTCCAGATCGTGTTCCAGCGCCATGTAGGTGTTGGCCAGCGTCTGGGCCTCGACGCCCTGGGTAGCGTCCACCACCAGGATCGCGCCTTCGCAGGCGGCCAGGCTGCGGCTGACTTCATAGGCAAAGTCTACGTGGCCCGGCGTGTCGATGAGGTTGAACTCGTACACCTTGCCGTCTTTGGCGGTGTAGTTCATGGTCACGGCGCGGGCCTTGATGGTGATGCCGCGCTCGCGCTCGATGTCCATGTTGTCAAGGATCTGGTCCTCCATGGTGCGCTCGTCCACGCTCTTGGTCAGCTCCAGAATGCGGTCCGACAGGGTGGATTTGCCGTGGTCGATGTGTGCGATGATGCAGAAATTGCGGATGTTGTCTCTTGCCATCTGTTCCTCCAACGGAAAATAGTGGGTGTTCGATTGATTATAAGATCCAGTCCTCCACGGCGATGATCCGGCCGTGTTCGAGGTAGACGCGGGGCACCCGGCGGGAGACCCCGCAGAGCACCTCGTAGGAGATCGTATCGGTCTTACGGGCGATGTCCTCGGCGCTGTCGCTGACGGTGCCGCCCCAGAGGATGGCCTCGTCGCCCTCCTGCACATCGGGCACGGCGGTGACATCCACCATGAGCTGGTCCATGCAGACCCGGCCCAGCACCGGGCAGGGGACGCCGTGGACTTCTACGATGCCCTTGCCGCAGCTCAGCAGGCGGGGGTAGCCGTCGGCGTAGCCGGTGCAGAGGGTGGCCACTCTGGTGGGGGTTTCGGCGGTGAAGCGCCGGCCATAGCTGGTGGACTGGCCCGGCTGCAGCTCCTTGACCATGCTGACCACGGTCTTGAGTTTCATAACCGGGCGGAACTTCCCGAAGCGGACTTCGTCGCTGGGGTCGAAGCCGTACAAAATGATGCCGGGACGGGCCATGCAGGGCACGGAGACCGCGCTGCTGGGCCAGTCGGGATGGAGCATGACCCCGGCGGAGTTGTCGCAGTGGACGAGCGGCGGCTCCTGCCCGGCAGCCTTTAAGGCGCGGTAGGCGCGGAGAAAGAGCTGGTACTGCTCCTCGGTGTAGGCGACGTTCCCGGCATCGGTGTCGTCGGCCACGGCGAAGTGCTGGAACAGGCCGGTCATCCGCAGGCCGGGCAGGGTGCAGACCTCCAGCATCTCGGCGATGGCCCGGTCAAAATCGGTGCGCAGGGCAAAGCCGATGCGGCCCATGCCGGTGTCGGCCTTGAGGTGGATGTCCACGATCCCGCCCGCCCGTTCGGCGGCCGCGCTCAGGGCCCTGGCCTGCGGCAGCGAGTAGCAGGCGGCGGTGATGTGCTTCTTGATGAGGGCGGAGGTGTACTCCGGCTCCACATGGCCCAGAATGAGGATGGGCAGCGTCCGCCCGGCATTGCGCAGCTGCAAGGCCTCGGTCAGGCAGCTGACGGCCAGCCAGGCCGCGCCCTCCTCGGCGAAGACACGGGAGCACTGGACGGCCCCATGGCCGTAGCTGTCGGCCTTGACGACGGCGCAGAGCGGCAGGCTGCCCGCCCGCTCCTTCACGGCCCGGAAGTTGGCCCGCAGGGCGTCGAGGTCGATCTCCGCCCAGACATGTTTTTCAAAGGTGGTTGTCGGCATGGAAGATCCCTTCCTTTTCTGTGAGCGGCCCTCAGGTCAGGGAAACGCTCTCTACAAGATTCACGATATCACTGATGGAGGCCAGCTTGGTCAGGCCCGAAACATAGACCACATCGCCGCTGTCGTATTCCACGGTGGCAAGGACTGCATAATAGGCCTGGATGTCGCAGCGCACGGCGGTGACGGTAGCCCCCTCGATCTGGATCTTGACCTTGCGCGGGCTGATGACGCCGTAGGCGCTCTTCAGGTCGGATTCCGACTGGCCGATGTAATCCTCGTAGGTCGAGGCGTCTCCCCGCTGGAACAGCACGATCTGATAGTTCGCGTTGTCGCTGTCGGTGCCGGAGGCCAGCTTGAGGGCGTGGCCGAGGGTGTCGTCCTCGGTCATCTCGCACACGGGCCAGACGGCGCTTTCGTAGTCCAGCACGATGCCATTGTCGGCGGTGTAGTGGGTGTCGGGGGCTGCCGGGGTGCGGCGGTTGACGACCAGCGTCAGCACAAAGTAAGCCAGCGCACCGACCAGCACGATCACGCCCATGGCGAGCAGCAGCCGGGATGCCCGCTGCTGGGAAGAGTCCTGCGTGTGAATGTTCTTCGGCATGGAATAGTCTCCTTTTTACAATATCAAATATAGTATAGCACATCTCCGGGCAAAATTGTAGCGCCCCGCCCCAGAAATCCGCCCGCAGCGGCAAAAAATCAGTTGAAAAATCCGAAATCTGAAATCGTGAGATTTCAAGAGATTTCAAGCGAAAACGAGAGAATGAAAAGTTTGTACCGAAAAAATCAAAAAATTCTGTTGACAGGCGCGTTTTTGTGATGTATACTGACACTCGCGCCCCAAAAGGGTGCCTGAACCGTTAAAACACTTATCAGGAGGAAATAGATATGAGCACTACTCTCGTAAAGCCCGCTGAAGTCGAGCGCAAGTGGTATCTGCTCGACGCATCCGGCAAGAGCCTGGGTCACGTCGCTGCTGAGGCTGCTGTTCTGCTGCGCGGCAAGCAGAAAGTCAACTACACCCCCAACGTCGATTGCGGCGATTACGTCGTTGTCATCAACTGTGACGAGGCTGTCCTGACCGGCAAGAAGGCCGAGCAGAAGTTCCACATCACCCACAGCAAGTTCATCGGCGGCCTGAAGAAGGTCCAGTACAGCAAGCTGATGGCTGAGAACAGCGATCTGGCTATGACCTACGCTATCAAGGGCATGATCCCTTCCAACACCATCGGTGCCAAGGCTCTGACCCGCCTGCACTGCTACAAGGGTGCTGAGCATGCTCAGGCAGCTCAGAAGCCCGAAAAGATCGAGTTCTAAGAAGGAGGCAATCGAATATGTACGAAACCAAACCTTATTTCTACGGCACTGGTCGTCGTAAGGATTCCGTTGCCCGCGTTCGCGTTTACACCGGCACCGGCAAGATCACCATCAACGATCGCGACATCGACAGCTACTTCGGTCTGGAGACCCTGAAGCTGATCGTCCGTTCTCCGCTGGTCCTGCTGGGCCTGGAGGGCAAGTATGACGTCGTCGTCCGCGTTTCCGGCGGCGGTGTTTCTGGTCAGGCTGGCGCGATCCGCCACGGCCTGAGCCGCGCCCTGCTGCAGCAGAGCGATGAGAACCGTGCAGTCCTGAAGAAGGCTGGCTTCCTGACCCGCGATCCTCGTATGAAGGAACGTAAGAAGTACGGTCTGAAGGCTGCTCGTCGCGCACCTCAGTTCAGCAAGCGCTGATTTACCCTCAAAATGTATTTTTGCAACCCTGCTTCGGCAGGGTTGTTTTTGTTATAGCTGTTTTTCGCTGAACGGGGGTGCGCGGCTGCATCGCGGCCCCGGACAGCACGGAGGGCCCGGTGCGCCATGCACCGGGCCCTCATCTGTTTACTGGCCGCTCTTCAGTTTGTAGAAGTAGTCATCGGCTTCGATGGCCTCCGGGGTGAACGAGTTGTTCTTCCACCAGCTGACGAGGGCGGCGGCCACGGTCAGGCCGGTGGAGACCAGCTGCTCCAGCTGGGCCGACTCGATGGGCAGCACCGCGTGGCCGGTGGCGCTGAGGATCTGGTTGGTCAGGGCCAGCGCCAGCGCGGCGGTGCGGGCAATGGTCGAGGGCGAGATCTTGTGCTTCATAAAAACTCCTTTCGTTCCGGGTGATGTGCAGGGTTCAGCCGGAAAAGCGGCCAAGCCCCGCGCGGCGGCAGAGGGCGGGGTAGTCCTTGTAGGCGTGGCTCAGATCGACAGGGCCGTCGATGCCCGCCACATGGCCTGTGCTGGTGTACTGCCACATCCCGTGGGGGCGGGTGGGGCGCTTGCCGCGGTAATCGGCGAGCCAGAGGTCGTAGGCGGTGAGTGCATCCATCGCAAGGGCAGTGTCCGCAAAATTCGTGTAGGTGTAGACCATGGCGTAGAGATTCCAGGCTTCGAGCTGGGCGGCGGCCTGGGCCACCCGCTGCGCGAGCGCGGCAGGGGAGAGGGAGCGCAGCCGGGCGTCCTCCACATCAATGGCAAGGGGCAGCTGGAACATTTTCCCGCGCAGCGCGGCCCGCAGGGCGTTGAGCTCCGCTTTGGTCTGCCGGGAGGTGACGGCGCAGGTGTAATAGTAGCCGCCCACCGGGATGCCGCGCGCCGTGCAGGCAGCATGATTGCGCTCGAACTGCGGGTCGGGGTAGGGCTGGCCGTTTCGGCTGCCCAGAACCCGCAGCATCACGCCGTCAATGGTGCCAGAACGCTGCACCGCGTCCCAGTCTATGCAGCCCTGCCATCGTGAGACATCCAGCACCCGCAGCGGGGTCATCGGATGGCCTCCGGGCGGTGAGTCGAATCTGGTGTTTGTGTTATGGAACAGACCTCCTTTCTGCTGTTGTCCCGATTGTACAGCCGGGATACGAAATGCGGAAGTGTGGTCTTTTTTCTTGCGGATCTTTGCCGTTCGGCATTTTGCCAAGGAGTGTCTCCGGGGCAGAAAAGCAGGGGCAGAACAGGGCCTTTTTGAGAGTAATTCTGGGTGCATTTTCGGGCGGAAAATGGCGTCTGTGAATGGTTTGTGATGACAAAAATCAAGGGAAATTCGGTCGATTTCTGGCCTTGAAACAGCACTTGAATGTTAAAAAACTGTGAACAAATTATGCCCGGATTTTGCAAAAAAATCGGGAAGAATCGCTCGAAAATTTCACGCATCCGGGAAAACTGTGTACAAAATTCACAAAAAACTATGTTAAGAATCTGGCAAACTGGAAATGTCAAATTTGACAAATCGGTTTTGGTCTGCTAAAATAGCTTCCGCTCAACGGACGTTGCAGCGTATAAAATTCATCACATTGAAGTGAAAAGCCGCACTGCGGCTCCCGAATACGGAGTGAAGAAACTCCGTGCCACGGCGGGTATTGGAAGGCCCGCATCGTATTCCAAACTGTAAAAAGAGAGGAGTTGTTCCGTATCGCTTCCGTCAAATTTCAAAAAGCATTGAGCGGCCGCACCCGTGCCGCCGCCCCCCGTGTGCTGGCGTTCTGCGTCATGGCCGTGAGCCTGTTGTTCACGCTGGCTGTGACCGCCGCGAATCTGCGGCTGACCTACGTCACTGACTCCTATGGTGCGCGGCAGCTGGTGGTCAGCACTGACGCTGACAGCGACCCCGCCCGCGTGATGAGCCTTTCCGGCATGGAGGCCGAAGAGGGCGACCATGTCTATTACACCGCGTTCAGCGGCAGCCTGGCTTCCCTGAACATCGAGCGCGCATTCACCGTGACCATCCAGGCCGACGACCAGGAGTATCCGGTGAAGATGGCATTTGGCACCGTTGCCGATGCGCTGGAACGCGCCGGCATCACCCTGGATGAAGAGGACTACACCGAGCCTGCACTGGACCAGCTGGTCACAGCAGGCAGCAGCATCGTGGTCCACCGCGTCGATTATCAGGACAAGGTCGAGACGCAGGCCATCCCCTACGATACCGAGTATGTCTACACCAGCCTGTACTTCCGCAACACCGGCCGTGCCACCACGTTACAGCACGGCTCGGAAGGCCAGCAGGCCGTGACCACCCGCGAGCGCTGGGTGGACGGTGAGCTGGAAAACAGCATGGTGGTCGATGTGACCACCACGGTGGAGCCCACCAATCATGTCGTCAAGACCTACGGTGCCGGTGCGCCTGTCTCGCCGCTGACCGGCACGGACGGCACCACCAATGCGCCCGCTTCCTACAGCAGGGTCCTCACCGGCAAAGCCACCGGCTACTATTCCAAGTCCGGCAAGGGCTCTTCCGGTCTGGGCCTGGGCTACGGCACGGTCGCCGTGGACCCGGACGTCATCCCCTACGGCACCCTGCTGTATATCACTTCCACCGATGGCCGCTTCGTTTACGGCTACGCCATCGCGACCGACACCGGCATCGCCGTTCAGAAGGGCGAGATCCTCGTGGACCTGTTCTACGAGACCTACGCTGAGTCGGTCATCAATGGGGCGATCCAGGTCAATGTTTACGTTGTAAACTGAGTCTTTGGCCCCCCGCGCACACGGAATGAACAGAACATCTGCCCCCGCTCTTTGCTGCATTTTGCACAGAGAACGGGCGCAGATGTTCTTTTTTGTTTTATATTCCGTCAGGTTTACCTATAATTTTTGCATAAATTTGGCCAGGTTGTCCATATCACTAAAATATCCTCGAAAAGATTATGGTACATTTTCCGGAAAAAGCCTTGAAAAATGTGCCAAAATTCTTTAATATAAGAGAGTAAAAAGGTATAGGCCCCTCTGCGGCCTGTACGGGGAGGAGCTGTTTATGAAACCGACGGAAGAAAAAATCCATACGGATCCATCGGATCTGCCGATCTATCTGTTCAAGCAGGGCAATAACTGCGAAGCATACCGCTACTTCGGTGCACACATCGAGACCCGCGCCGGAGAGTCCGGTGTCGTGTTCCGCGTCTGGGCACCTCACGCCGCCGCCATCAGCGTGGTGGGTGATTTCAACAGCTGGAAGCCGGGCAGCCACCCGATGCACAAGGTGGATCAGGACTCGGTCTGGGAGCTGTTCATCCCCGGCATGAAGGAATATGACGTTTACAAATACTGCGTGACCACCCGCGCGGGCGACCTTGTCTACAAGGCTGACCCGTATGCCTTCCACGCCGAGACCCGGCCGTCCAACGGCAGCAAGGTCTACGACCTGAACGGCTTTGCGTGGCACGATGCCGCATGGCAGGAGGCCCAGAAGAAGGCCGATGTCATCAACGGCCCGATGAACATCTACGAGATGCACACGGGCAGCTGGAAGACCAAGGGCGAGAATATCCCCTACAACTATTCCGAGCTGGCCGACCAGCTTATCCCGTACATCACCGAGATGGGCTACACCCATGTCGAGCTGCTGCCGGTCATGGAATATCCTTTTGACGGCAGCTGGGGCTATCAGGTCACGGGCTATTTTGCCCCCACCAGCCGCTATGGCACCCCCAAGGATCTCATGGCCTTTGTGGATAAGCTCCATGCCGCCGGCATCGGCGTCATCATGGACTGGGTGCCCGCGCACTTCCCGAAGGACCAGTTCGGCCTGTACCGGTTCGACGGCGAGCCCTGCTACGAGGACCCGAACCCCAAGCGCGGCGAGCACAAGGAGTGGGGCACCATGGTGTTCGACT
>ERZ791887.86-NODE-86-length-100490-cov-12.918992_pt1 | contig 100490 bp, 73 predicted proteins | sample MGYA00510157_ERZ791887 | MGnify/ENA primary metagenome ERZ791887 (study PRJEB30046, sample SAMN00792112) | human gut metagenome | study: EMG produced TPA metagenomics assembly of the A metagenome-wide association study of gut microbiota in type 2... | reverse complement strand
TGCTGAATCCATTGTTGAAAGTTAACAGAAGTCATTTATATTACCAGTTTGCTACGGTTGCATTGAATATTTGGTCGGTGATCTCTTTTGACATTTCAGCTATCAGCCCGTCCTGCACGGCAGTCAGCAATTGGCTGGAGTCGTAGGTACGGAAAGCGGAGAACTGCTGTTCAAAGTCTTCGGCATGATTTGTGTTGTTGACAAAACGGACGTTCACCGTGATGGTCAGCTTCGTTTCCGAAGAATAACCATCGGCGGACACCGCCTGGTTATACTGATTATATCCCGTGATCTCACCGTCAATCTGCAAGTCCGCATTCTGATTCGGCTTCAGCAATTGCAGACGGGTCTGGCGGATAAATATATCTTTCAGGTCTTCATTGAACTTCGTCGCCAACGGGGCATACACATACTCCGACTTTATCGGGAAATCGGCAATGGAAATCGTCTTCACCTTATCATAGTTGATAGATGAGCCGTTAAACTTATAGGAAACAGTGCACGCGATGACCGCCAATGGCAAAACCGCCAGCAGCAGAGGGCGTGTTATCTTTTTAATCCAAATCATATTCTTTTATTTTTCTATAAAGTGTACGCTCGGAAATGTTCAAATCCTTAGCCGCACTCTTCCGTTTTCCATGATGTCTCTCAAGTGCTTTGCGTATCATTTCTTTTTCTACTTCATCCAGCGACAGGGACTCTTCCACATATTCTTCCGTGTCCTGAATATCGTCATCATCTTTGCAGACAGCTGGTTGCTGCACCGGATGAATAATGGCAGGAACCGAAGGTTGCGCCGTCACTACCGGAGTGGCAACCACCGCACTGACCGGGCTTACCTGTCCGGCACGTTCAGCCATCAGATTGTGCACCATCTTTTTCAGTTCCGCCACTTCCTGCCGCATATCGAACAGAACGGAATAAAGAATCTCCCGCTCGCTTTCAAAACCCTTGCTCTCACGTGTACCCAGCAATGCGGGAAGACGTTGTGTATTCTGCGCGGGAAGATAAGTCTGCAAGATGGCAGCGTTAATCTCCCTGTTAGTTTCAATAATCGAAATCTGCTCGGTGATATTCTTCAACTGGCGCACATTTCCCGGCCACGGATAGGCCAGCAATTCTTTCTTTGCGTCTTCCGTCAACTGAATGGCCGGCATTCTGTATTTCTCTGCAAAGTCGGCGGCAAACTTACGGAACAACAGAAGTACATCGTCTCCGCGTTCACGAAGAGGCGGTATCTGGATAGGCACGGTATTCAACCGATAGTACAGGTCTTCACGGAAACGTCCCTCCGCAATGGCTTGCGTAAGATTGACATTGGTAGCCGCCACAATACGCACATCTGTCTTTTGTACACGTGACGAACCGACTTTGATAAACTCACCGCTCTCCAGCACACGGAGCAGCCGCGCCTGAGTGGGCATGGGCAACTCCCCTACTTCATCAAGGAAGATTGTCCCTCCGTCGGCTTCTCCGAAATAACCTTTCCGCTCGCCGATCGCACCGGTAAACGCGCCTTTCTCATGTCCGAACAGTTCGGAATCAATTGTGCCTTCCGGAATCGCTCCACAGTTGACAGCGATATACTGTCCGTGCTTCCTCCGGCTATATTGATGAATAATCTGCGGGAAACTTTCTTTTCCGACACCACTTTCTCCGGTAATCAACACAGACAAATCGGTAGGAGCCACTTGAATAGCAATATCAATGGCGCGTGATAAAACTTCGGTATTACCAATAATACCGAAACGTTGTTTCACTTGTTGTAACTCCGCTCTTGTCATTACTCTTTTACTCTTCGTCTACTGTATCCAGTTTCAGTTTGTCACTATCATCCCGTTTCTCGTAATACTGTTTCCGCAACGGATTCGCACGGGCCGCTTTTTCCCGCTGACGATTGCGGAACACATCAATGGCAACATAGACTGCCTGACGGAAAGAGTCTTCACTCGCCAGCCCCTGCCCTGCAATGTCGTATGCCGTTCCGTGTGCCGGAGAAGTGCGAACCACCGGCAATCCAGCCGTATAGTTCACTCCGTCGTCCATTGCCAGTGCCTTGAACGGAGCCAATCCCTGATCATGGTACATCGCCAGAATACCATCGAAATGAGTATAATTGCCCGAACCCATAAAACCGTCGGCCGCATAAGGACCGTAGCACAGGATTCCTTTTTCTTCCATTTCCTTCATGGCAGGAATGATCACTTCCTGTTCTTCCATTCCCAGCAAACCACCGTCACCGGCATGAGGATTGAGCGACAGTACTGCAATGCGCGGAGCACCGATACCGAAATCCTGTTTCAGGCAACGATGAAATATCATCAGCTTCTCTTGAATCAATTCTTTGGTAATCGTTGTCGCAATCTCCCGGACAGGGATATGCGTTGTCACCAAAGCCACACGGAAATCATTCTTCATCAGAATCATCAATGACTTATTGCCATTGCCCAGCCGTTCCTCGATATACTCGGTATGTCCGGGAAATGAAAACTCTTCCGACTGAATGGTATGTTTATTGATCGGTGCCGTTACAATAACGTCAATCAGCCCCTCACGATATTCTTCGATGGCACGCTCCAATGCGCCCAATGCAGCTTTACCGGCTTCAGGATCCGGTTTGGAGAATTCCACTTTTACCTCATCATCGGTACAGTTCACTACACTCAACCGGTTGTATCCCGCTTCGGAAGCACTGTTGATTATACTGAAATTAGCCTGAACATCCAATGCTTTCCGGTGATAGGCAGCCACTTTCGGCGATCCGTAAATAATCGGAGTGCACAACTCCAGCATAGTAGGATCCGAGAAAGTCTTTAAGATCACTTCATAACCTACCCCGTTTATATCTCCTTGGGTAATGCCGATTCTTATTTTGTTATCTTCCATGTTTTTATTTATTAGTTTGTTCCGCTTCCTTAGTTTCCTCTCCCAATGGAATCTGGTTCTGCTGAACTTCGTTCGGAAGTTTCAGCGTGTACAGAGAGGCTTCCATCTGGCGAACCAAGTTGCGTTTCATTTTATCAGGTGAATAGACAAATATTTCTGCTGTAATGATTCGTTGGTTCTTCTCGTCAAGACGGGTATGCGACACATACGGACCACCCATAAAGTCACCCTTCATGCGCCACAGCCCGCGCGCTTCCATCGTGTAGCTGTTCTGCACATTGATGGGGCGGACATCCGTCAGCAAGCTGTCGGTTGCCATATAAACGCCTTCCTTGAATCCGGGAATGTTGGCTTTCATCACAGAGTCACGTTTATGGACAAAATATTCTTTGGTAAACGTATCCTTATCTGTATAAGGATAAGAGTACATCACGAAGTTACGGTCGGCAGTACCGGTATTGGTAGAAGCCCAGAAGAAGTCTTCCCCTGTCTTTGAATTAGTCAGCTCGGCAGGCAGCCAGATATCGCAACCGAACAAGCTGTCCACCTTGTTTGAAATAAAGTTGCTGTGCTTCTTTTCGAGCGAAGTGATCTGGCGGTTCATTTCCGCACGGGTGAAGAAATTGATAATCGTCTGTCTGTTCTCCTTCACAAACTTCTCGAACTCTTCTTCGTTCGGAGCCTGGATAGTCAATATCATCTGCGGATTGGCATACACATCTTTCGCATATTTGAAAGAGGCCTTTGTATATATATCCTGTATATCTACAATAATAATGTTGCGTATCAACTTCAGCGTAGAGTCATAATCTTTGGGTGAAGTGTACATGATACGGAAAGAAGGTTCCGATTGCGGCAATCCGGGCATATCGGAATCGAGTGCATCATGCAAAGCTCTTCCTGCCGCACGATCCCAAACACCGTGGTCTACTACTACCAAAAGCTCGTATGCACGTCCACTAGAAGTGTGGTTTCCTTTCAGACCACAAGAAGCAAAGACAAAGGTTACCAAAGCAATGCTCAAATAAGAAAAGTACTTTTTCATGATGTTCGGTTTTATATATTAACTCTTATTATTTTCCTCCTGTTTCGCTGTTGACAACATACCGCAAGCTGCAAAGATATCTTCACCCCGCGAAGCACGGATCGTAGTGAAAAGCCCGTGCGATGTCAGGTAATCGCGGAAACGGGTCATCGTATCCATATCCGCTCCCTCAAGGTTTACACCCGGTATGGCATGAAAACGAATCAGATTGATTCTGCAATCCAATCCGCGAAGGAGCTTCAGCAACTCTTTGGCATATATCTGCGAATCATTGAGTCCTTTAAAAACAATATATTCAAATGAAAGTCGACGCTGTTTGCTAAAATCATAGTTTTTTAACAGTTCCACCATTTCGGTAATAGAGAACGCTTTTTCCGCCGGCATTAACTCGGAACGCTGGACCGCCACCGGAGAATGCAGGCTGATAGCCAAATGGCAATCGCTTTCTTCGATAAACCGCCGCAGTCCTTTCCGCAGTCCTACTGTAGAAAGAGTGATACGCTTCGGACTCCATGCGTAACCGTAAGAGGCGGTCAGCACTTCCAATGCCTTAAGTACTTCATCGAGGTTATCAAGCGGCTCGCCCATCCCCATCATCACTACGTTGGTCAGTTTGTCACGTTCCGGCAATGAATGGATCTGATTGATTATCTGATTGGCAGTCAGATTGGCGGTAAAGCCTTGTTTGCCGGTCATACAGAACTTACAGTTCATCTTGCAACCGACCTGTGAAGAGACACATAACGTCGCCCTGTCGTCATCCGGAATATAAACTGATTCAACAAAATGGTTATCGCCCACTCTGTACAGATACTTCACCGTGCCGTCCACAGAACGCATTTCATCCACAGGAGGGAATACTCCTACCTCATAGTTCTGTTTAAGTAACTCACGGTGTTTCAATGACAAATTAGTCATCTCATCAATCGAGGTCACCTTCTTTTCGTAAAGCCAGGACGCAATCTGCTTGGCAGCAAAACCGGGCATTCCCAGTCTTTTTGCCAATGCTTGAAGCTCTACGAGGGTCATTCCTAAAAGGGGATATTTAGACATTCTTCTTTCTGTTGATGGTTTATATCTGCAAATGTAAGGAAATAAAGTCGATTTCCGTATAGTGATAATGTAAAAGTTAACAAAATTCGCTTATTCACCACAGAGTGCACAGAGGACACAGAGAAAAAAATCAGGCATAAATTATACGTATTCTTCTGATACATATAATTTATGCCTGATTATATAATAACTTCGAGTTCTCTATGTTCTCTTCACATCTCTATATTCTTTTCACCCTCAGTGTCCTCCGCGTCCTCTGTGGCGAAATAAGTTAGAAGAACAGGAAGCGTGTATCCTTTACATTTGCTTTCAGATACAAGTCGTTCATCAGACGGCTGGCGAAGCGAGCGTGCATATTAGCCAACGTAGCTTCTTCCGTTTTCGCGTCAAATGTCTCGTTCAGTTTGTCCTTGCCGTAAACTTGCAATACAAATACTCCGGCATTACCTTTGATAGGTGTGCTCAACTTGTTCATTTCAGCAACAGAAGCATAGGCGCCTACCAACGGTTCACTGCTGCGCAATGCGGAAACATAAGCAGGAGCGGCGAAGGTAACCATCTTCAAAGAATCGCTTACAGCGTTAGTCATAGACTTGTATTGGTCGAATGAAGTGGCATTTGCCGATTTCATATCCGCCATAATCTTTTCAGCCTTCTTGTCTTTTACGATTTCAGCTCTCAACTGATCCTGTACAGACTTCAAAGAGCGGTATCCTTCCGGTTTGATGCTCACCAAGCCTACAACCATCATGTGATCGCTTTCGCCACATTCGTACAGGCCGGAAACTTCACCCGGTTCAGCTTTATCAAATGCCCATCTCAAAGCTTCTTTAGTACCTCTCACGCCACCGATACCGTGTTCAGAGCTGTTCAAATCTGCTCTGTCAAGCAATCTGTATCCGGCTTCTTCAGCGTTAGCCACCATCTTCTCAACACTGGGATTGGCTGCGATAAACTGGCTGAAATCATTGTAAGCACGATTGTAAGTTTCTTTACTGAACTCTACTTCACGCTTGACAACAGCTACTTTATATTTGTCTTTTACAGCTTTCTTGTTGGTTACTTGCAGAATTACGTTTGCTTGTCCCATCGGTAAGTTCACCAATTCGTTCACACCTGTATTGTTGATGGCAGAGATGAATTTCAGGTTATCACCGTCGATCTGCGCACCTTCGTACTGAGCGGCAGTTAACCAATTAGAATCACCGGTCTGACCGTATTTTTTAGCCAGCTCCACGAAGTTGGCGCCACCTTTAATCGCATTGTAGATACTGTCTGCCAATGTCTTTGTTTTCAACGCGTCTTCCACGTATACCTGAATCTGGCGGAATTCGACAGAGTCGGCAACGGCAGCCTTAGCAACAATCTTGAAAGAGTTGATTGTGTTATCGGCACCATTGTAGTAAGGACCGTATACCGCACCTACGGAAGCAGAGTCCAAACGTGCCACTACATCCGACGGGAAAGCAGTCTTGTTATAGAACAAGTCTACGTACGGAGCATCCGAACCTACCGAGCGGATAAAAGAAGTGTAATCGTCTGTTGTAGTAGCCAACTGAGCAGTTGCCTCGTCCACTTCTTTCTGGATAGCAGCTCTGTCCTCAGGGCTTGCAGTCACCTGTACATCGATGTACTTGATGTCACGAGTTTCCTGATATTGCTTGAATTGTTCTTTCTTCTTGTTATACAGTTCTTTCAGTTCCGATTCTTTCACAACGATTGTAGAATCTACTACTGAAGAGTAAGGAATGCCTGCCAGCAACACATTGTATTGATTCACTCTTGCGTCGAAAGCGTCCTGAGCCTCTACCGGGTTAGAAAGAAGAGCTTTAGCGACCAAAGCCTGGTATTTTTCAGCCAAACGGCTTTGAATCAAAGTTTTCTGAATAAACGACCAGTATTTATACATATTATTGTATTGTTCGGCATACTGTGCCGGCATCTGTGATTCGTTCATCTTAGCATATTCAACAAGGAACTTATTCAACATATCCTTATCGAAGTTGCCTGTTTGCGGATTTTGGAAAGGAGTCTGTCTCAGCAGAGGATGCACACCAGCTTTCAGAATATCCTGAATTTCAGCAGTGGAGACAGTGAGCCCCAAAGCTTTTGCTTCCTTTTCGATCAGTTTATTGTTTACGTATGAACGCCATACTTCATCACGCACCTGGTTGGTTTGTTCATCGTTCAAGGCGTTCACTCCACGCATGAGTTTCACCACTTCGGTATATTCTTCCACCAAATTCTGATACTCCTGAGCGGAAAGAGCGTCTCCGTTCACCTCACCTACGTCATGCGCCTGATGCGGCTGCATCACTTTCCATGCGTCACCCGCAATGAAAGCAAACAGCGCCAAGCCGATAACAATCACCAATAGAGGTCCTTTCGACCTAATGTTTTGTAACGTTGCCATTTTGATTAATACGATTTATGTTTATTATTATTTCTTTCTTTTGTCGTTTTAGCGCACGAAGATACAAAAAATGCTAATATGCTTCTATTTATTAGCTAAAAATTTCTTGATTATCGTCATTATTCCAAGACTTTTAAACGAACAAGTTCGATTTTCGTCGCCGTCACCTTGATTATCTTGAATTGATAACGTCCGATCTGAATCACTTCATGTAATTTCGGGAAGCTCTGATATTGGCTCAGGATCAACCCTCCTACCGTCAGATAATCATCCGATTCGGGCAGGTCGAGTCCGAACGTCTCATTCACCTTCTCTATTTCCAGACGGGCGGCCAGCACATACTCATGTTCGTCTATCTGCTTGCAGATATAGGAGGTATTATCGTGCTCGTCCTCTATATCACCGAAAATCTCTTCCACCAGGTCTTCCAAGGACACAATGCCGGACGTGCCGCCAAATTCGTCTACCACTACGGCAATCGTCTTCTTCTGCTGCATAAACAGCTTCATCAGCTTATGTGCCGACATTGTTTCAGGCACAATCGGCACTTGCTTCACATTGTCGTGCCAGTCTTTCGGGGCACGAAACATTTCCGAAGAATGGATATAACCGACTACATTGTCGATATTCCCGTCGTATACGATTATCTTAGAGATACCGGACTCTATGAAACGGTTTTTCAGTTCGTCCAACGAGGTTGTCAGATCGACAGCTACCACCTCCGTACGCGGAACAATGCAGTCGCGTATTTTTATATTCGAGAAATCAAGCGCGTTCTGAAATATTTTTACTTCCGTATCCAACTCTTCTTCATTCTCGGCATTGTCGATACTACTCTGTACAAAGTAATCCAGATCGACTTTTCCGAATGCGATATCAGACGCTTCCTTATTCACCTTCATGCCAAAAATGCGAAGGAACAAACAAGACAGTCCGGAGGATAATTTGGAGACGGGATACAAAATAATGTAACAGACAATAAGCGGAACGGCAAAAACGTTCAGTACCAGATTGGGATTGATCTTGAACAATGTTTTCGGCAAAAACTCTCCGGTTACCAGGATGATTAAGGTAGAGATAACGGTCTGCGCCAGTACCATAAGGAAGTGATTTTCTATGAATCCCGACAATAAATTGTCTCCGATAATCTGTGCCATCAGAATACCGTAGATAACCAAGGCTATATTGTTGCCCACCAGCATAGTGGAGATAAACTCATTCGGATTCTTGAAAAAGACAGACAGGATGCGGGAAGTGACTCCCCCTTTGCGTTCCATTTCAAAGCGCAGTTTGTCTACCGAGACAAAAGCTATCTCCATTCCCGAAAAGAAGGCGGAGAAAACCATAGTGATAATTAGAGAGATATAAATATTCATAGCTTATTTCACAGAATCTTTTTTCACGGAATCCGGCAAGGCTTTCAGTTCCGGCTGCGTGGTGCCCGCTTCATCATCCACATAAAAAATACCCTCTATATTGTGAATGGTGTAAACTGTCATTTGCTGGTTGGAGTCGAAGCCATGTCCGGTGATAGTACGGTCCGGCTGCTGAATACGTATAAACTTGTCAGAATACACCTTCTGGGTAGCTTCGTTCCAATATAACAATTCCGTATTGAAACGTTCGCCTTTCCGGTTCTGTATATCTACGTTCCCTATCAGCTTCCAAAGCCTTTCTTTGTCATAGTAGTAGGCAGTATCCGCTTTGATACTGGCTTCTATATGAAAGATAGAGTCAAACTGTTCCAGATATACTCCTTTTTCAAATGCCCAATAAGAAGGTTTCTTTCGGTCGAACACCTGCCACTCTTCCGTATTCACTCTATAACGTGTCACTCCGGAATCGGATATAAGGGTAGTGACCCCTAGCGTACTCATCATCGGAAGAGAATCCCGTTCAGTGATAGCTTCACCTATCGCTTTCGACTTGCCGCCACAGGAAGGAAATAAAAGAAGCATAACAATTGTCCCCAGGACAATTGTTATGCTCATGCTTTTATGCAATAAACGTTTTCTTCGTTTTCGCAACATACATTTATCTAATCGTTGTAGTCTCTCCGATCCAACCGCCGATAGTGATGCGGTCACCGGCTTTATAACCTAACATGAAAAGGTCTTTAGCCTGCGGAGTATGAGCAGAATATCTGCCAATCAACTTGTTCGCTTCTTCAGCCACACTAGGATCTACCGCCTTTGCACGTTGCAGTTTGTCAATCACTGCAAAATAAGTACACTTGTTCAGAGCGGATTCATCGCTCCAGTTAGGACTCATCGCATAAAGGTTAGCTATCAGAATGTAAGGAGCACCATAATTTTCGTTGAAGCTGATGGCCTTCTGGCAATAAGATCTAGCCTGAGACAGTTTCTTGGCGGAAGCCAATACCGCTGCTGCCGCATACGCCTTTTCTGCTTTCTTCAAATTGTCAGTCTCCAAGTTCACTGCTTCGTCAAAGAACTTCACAGCACTGTCGATATCACCTTTCTTGAATGCCTGATATGCACATCCTGTGGCAGCTTCGGCAGTAGGTTCCATTTTATAAGCATAGAATGATGCCTGCAAATATGCTTCACTTTCAGTACATTTCATCATTTTCATAATATCAATGACTTTCTTCAAGTATGCCAGATCCGTTTGATTAGCTTCCACCTTCGGTCCGTAAATACCTTGCAATGATTCACAATCGGCAGTTCCGCTATTAACGAACAAAGCGACCAAGTTATCTTTGATACCCATATAGGCTTTCTTCTTTGATTCCTTAGTCTCGGCAGCAATAGCTGCATCTGCATACTCGGAAGCAGCCAGATAATCCTGAATGAATTGTTCCTTATGAGTAGGATCCGCTTTTAACTTATCCAATGACATCTGCAAGAAATAGAACAAAGTAGCGGCAGCCGACTCACCTTTCACAGCGTTGACAGACTGGCCCAACCACTGATAAGCCTGATTAACGTCCAACTTCGGAGCAAAAGCGATATAATCTACAGCCTTGATACCCAATGCTTCTTCAGGAGAAGAGACCTTTACTCCCTTAGCCAAGAAGTCAGGCGTATATTTGATACGCAAATCGTGCGTATTCATCAGTTCATTAAAATATTTCTGATAATCCGGATTGTTTCTGTCTTTGATTTGCCCCATCAAACCTTTCAGAATTTTATATCCGTCCGTAAAAGTATAGAAACGAAGCGTCGGGCAATTTTCCAACACAGCTTTCCATGGAGTATACGCATCTTTAAAGTTACCTGCACGCACAGCTTCATGCGAGATACTACTGTTTGAATTACAGTTCGCATCCTGTGCTACCACAGTAGTCGCCCCTGCTGAAAGGAACAACATAGCCACAAGCGTTTTAATCTTCATTGTATTTAATTTTTAGTTGTTATTATAAAGTCGTCTATTCTCTCTCACTTTGTTGCAACTAATTATTCTACCCGGCGCTTGAAGAACCAACGTTCGTTGAACGTCAATCCAATGCTCACACGGAAGATGTTTTCATTCACCATATTCGTTTCCAATCCTTTGACGCGGACAAACTGCCCACTTATACTGAGAATGGAACGCGAACGAGGAACAGGCAAACCGAAACCGGCAGTCACGCCATATTCGCGGGAAGCCTTTTCACCGTTGATTTTATAATACGGAGTCGTATAATAAGCTCCCAAACGATATTTAATATGGGCAAGATAAGAGCGTCCTATCAAATTAGGAATGTACTCCGCACCCATTGATATTTTATGACGGTCACAGTAAGTATATGTTTCATGCATATCATTGTCCACATCATCACCCTTATAGTTTACATCAGCCCATTTCTGAAGACTATAATCAACACCTACCGTCAAATGCCTATTATAATTGTAAGTAACTCCCACACCAAAAGAATTAGGCAATCCCAATGTTGCATCCAACTCATTGCTAACCGTTGTACTAGCCTGCGTGGTTACCGTTACATCGTTATTCAAATTATGCTTCGGCGAATAAACCGCACCGATTGTCACCGAATGTTTTTTGCCAAAGTCCTGCGTATACTGTGCGCCAAAATCCAACTTATAATCAGAAACAGACACAGCATTCTGTCTCACAAATGAATAAGAAGAAGATGTATTCGGATAAAGCATTGTCAATGAACGAGTGATATCTCCCCAAAAATAAGAAACATTGACTCCCAAAGACAAATTCTTTAAAACCTTCACTCCTACTCCCGCATACAACTGGTGCAACCCGCCATCTCCGGCAAGAGTCTTTGTATAGTCCGGCGTCGCGTCATTGGCGCCAGGTGTTGTTTCCGCAGTACCGCTATGACTTTCCGACACATTATATCCGACACTTGAGAAAGGCAATAGCCCCACACTCATTGCTATTCTAGGATGCAAGCGGAATTGCATTGCCAGATAGTCAAAACTAGAGTTCTTAGCGTTCAGCTTCACACCGCCGTTATTGACATTCATATTTTGCAGACTGACACCTCCTTCGAAAATGAAAGTCAGAGAGTCAATGGCTGTATACGAAGCAGGATTCAATGGATTGATCTGCGCTCCATCACGGAGTCCAAAAGCAATTCCTCCCATCGCCTTGCTATTTCCGAAACTTTGATCGGACAAATCGCCATAGCCATATCGTGTATAAGGAGAGTTTGTATTATTTTGAGCAATTGCCATTCCGGTAACCATCGTGAGCAAAAGCGCACATAGTGTGTGTTTAAATCCTACCATTATTATAGTTTAAAATTCTATTTAATCCTTTCAACACTAAAAATCTATCTGCAAAGATGATACTTTTTACGCTGCTATCAAAAGAAAATTCATCTCCACCCGTTAAAAAAACCAAAAGTTCAGGATATTTATGCTTCATAGACTCAATATAACCTGAAATTTCGTATTCCATCCCTTTTAAGACTCCGGCACGTATAGCCGTTTCAGTATCCCGTCCCATCGGGAGTTTGCGCCCGTTGGTATCCACCAGAGGCAAACGTCCGGTGAACTGCTGGAGCGCTTTGAAACGCATTTGCATACCGGGAGAAATATTACCGCCATGATACTGACCTTTCGAGTCAATGAACTCATAAGTAATACAAGTCCCTGCGTCAATGACTAATATATTTCTATGCGGGAACTGTTCATTCGCACCTACCACAGCAGCCATACGGTCGTATCCCAATGTTTCAGGAGTCTCGTACAAGTTGACCACCGGCAGAGGTGTCTCATGATTCAACCAGAGTAAAGGAAACGGCAAAGCAGCCAGATCCGCCAACACCCGTTCGTTCAAATCAATGACAGTAGCCACAATCCCCTGATTCACCGGATATTTGGCGCAAAGTGTTTTCAAGCAATCCAATGACTGATTGGATTCTGTGAGCACTTCCACCATCTCCCCGTCATTGAAGAGAGCGACTTTCGCCATCGTATTTCCTATGTCGATAATTAAATTCAATGCGTTTTTTATCTTTAGCGGGCGCAAAGGTATAGTAAAAAAAGAAAAGATGAAGCATACGAAAAGAATTATCTTATCAAAAACGTTGCAAACCATTGAAATATAAGTGATTTCACCATACTTGTATACTTGAAAGCTTTATAGATTTTCATACATTTGACAAGTTCCGATTAGCTATAATGAAAGCAAAATTAGCTATAAAGAGATGACCACTGTGCAGCACAGGGTATCTTGAGGGTAAAAGCCTATGATTTTCTTTATGTAATAACGTACACGGACGCAGGCGCGAGAGAACACGCTTTTTTTCTAATAAATATAATAATATAGAGAAAACAATAAGTAGTATACATCGATTCTTCGTATATTCGCCGCCGAATAAAAAGAATTTCCCCAAAAGAAACGTCCGATGAAACGATTTAATGACTTTTTCCGCTGTATGTCGCCGCTTGTGCTATTCATGTTGTTCTTTTCCACCACTGATGTGTCCGCAATGAAAAGCAACGGTCCGGCCGCAGACGGTCATGACTCCATCCGTATCAGCCTGCTGACCTGTGCTCCCGGCGAGGAGATTTATTCTCTGTTCGGACATACAGCCATCCGTTACGAAAATCCTTCACAAGGGATTGACGTAGTTTTCAACTACGGTCTGTTCAGCTTCAACACCCCCAACTTCATACTTCGCTTCTCTCTCGGAGAGACAGATTATCAACTAGGCGCAACCGATTATGCCCATTTTGCGGCAGAATACGCATTCTTCGGACGTAGCGTATGGCAACAGACTCTGAACCTGACCGAAAGAGAAAAGGCCGAATTAATCCGTCTGCTACAAGAGAATTATCGGCCCGAGAACCGGGTGTATCGTTATAATTTTTTTTACGACAATTGCGCCACCCGCCCCCGCGACAAGATAGAAGAAAGTATTGCCGGAAAAGTGATTTATCCCGCAAAACCGCAGGACGGCTCACGGTCTTTCCGCGACATCGTGCATCAATATTGCAAAGGTCATCCGTGGGCACGCTTCGGCATTGACTTATGTATCGGAAGCGAAGCAGACCGTCCTATCACACAGCGACAGATGATGTTTGCCCCATTTTATCTGATGGATGCTTTTGCCGGAGCGCAAATTGAGAATGACTCCATTCAGCGACCGCTTGCGGAAGCCGCCCGACTGATTGTAGACGCCACTCCCGGGACGGATGAAAGCGGCTGGATATTCACTCCGTTACAATGCGCCCTGCTTTTATTTATATTGACAGTCGGCGCTACCATCTACGGTATCCGTCGAAGAACCGGACTATGGGGAGTAGACCTCTTCCTTTTCAGCGCGGCAGGTATCGTAGGTTGTGTTCTTGCCTTTCTGGCTTTCTTTTCCGAACACCCGGCCGTCAGTTCCAATTTCTTATTGTTCGTGTTTCATCCCGGACAACTTCTCTTCCTTCCCTACATCATTTATTGTGACCGAAAAGGAAAGAAATGTTGGTATCTGACCTTGAATTTGATCGTTTTAACACTTTTTATAGTGCTTTTTCCGCTAATTCCACAAAGATTTGACTTAGCTGTTGTACCTTTGGCACTCAGTTTGCTGGTACGTTCAGTGAGCAACTTAATTGTGACATCTAAAAAGAAATAATGAAAGGATTACTGACTTCCCTTATCACCGTACTTACCTTCACCGGGCTACAAGCCCAGTCGTTGCCTGCCGCACCCAAGCTCGTGGTGGGACTAACGATTGACCAACTGCGTACGGACTACTTGGAAGCATTCTCATCACTTTACGGAGAGAAAGGTTTCAAACGCCTTTGGAAAGAGGGAAGAGTGTTCTATAATGCCGAATATACTTTCAGCGGTGTAGACCGCTCGTCTGCCATAGCCGCCATTTACAGCGGAACGACTCCCTCCATGAACGGAATCATCTCCAAGCGATGGATGGACGCGGCTACCCTACGTCCTGTCAACAGCACAGACGACACGGCTTTCATGGGGTACTATACCGACCAGACGTGTTCTCCTTCCAAATTATTGACTTCCACCATTGCCGATGAGCTCAAAATAGCGACTCAAGGCAAGGGGCTTGTATATGCCATCGCCCCCAAATGTGACGCGGCGATTCTTGCCGCCGGACATGCCGGGAACGGTGCTTTCTGGCTCAATCCCAACACGGGAAAATGGAGCGGAACAACTTATTACGGAGAATTTCCTTGGTGGGCAAGTCAGTACAACGACCGCCAAGCCGTCGATTTCCGTATTGCGAATATCGTATGGGAACCGGTATTTCCTCGCGGGATGTACACATTCTTGCCAGATTGGCGGGATATGGTTTTCAAATATAAATTTGATGACGACCGCAACAACAAGTACCGCCGTTTCATCACCAGCCCTTTCGTGAACGATGAAGTGAATGCGCTTGCCGAAGAAGCATTGAACAAGAGTTCAATCGGCATGGACGACATTACTGACTTATTGGCACTGACTTATTATGCCGGCAACTACGCACATAAATCCGTACAGGAATGTGCAATGGAAATGCAGGATACCTACGTGCGCATTGACCGTAGTATTGCCAACCTGCTCGAACTGCTCGATAGGAAAGTGGGCTTGCAGAACGTGCTCATCTTCGTCACTTCCACCGGATATACAGACAGCGAATCGTCTGATTCGGGATTATACAAAATTCCCGGAGGAGAGTTCTACCTCAACCGTTGCGCCGCTTTGCTGAATATGTATCTGATGGCTACGTACGGAGAAGGAAAGTATGTGGAAACTTATCACAACCAACAGATTTATCTGAATCATAAGTTGCTGGAACAAAAGCAACTCAATCTGACGGAAGTACAAGAGAAGTCCGCCGAATTCCTGATGCAATTCAGTGGAGTGAATGAGGCATATTCCGCCAACAGGCTTCTGTTGGGTTCGTGGACTCCGGAAATCCACAAAATACGTAACGGATATCATCGTAAACGCTCGGGGGATCTGGTAATCGATGTTCTTCCCGGATGGTCAATCGTTGACGAGAACAGCCACGAGAACAAGGTGGTACGCCATTCGTTCATCCCCTCACCGCTGATTTTCATCGGTCACTCGGTGAAACCGGCTATCATACAGACTCCTGTAACCATTGAACATATTGCGCCTACACTGGCTCATTTCATGCGTATCCGGGCTCCCAATGCCTGCAGCTCCGCCCCTATTACCGACTTGCGGTAAAAGTTTACTCATAAAAACAGGGTGCAAAACATAAATAAATCAGCATTTTAATGTAACTTTGCAGGGATTATCCACCATGGATCCCACAGATTCACTCAGATTGAAAAGAAAAATCTGTGTCCTGTATAAAAGATCCGTGAGAATCTGTGAAATCCGTGGTGCAAAAAAGATAAATAATAAACTAAATAATAGAACATGGGATTTAATGAATTTTTAAGCTCGATTTTCGGAAACAAATCCACACGAGACATGAAAGAAATCAAGCCCTGGGTGGAGAAGATTAAAGCTGCCTACCCGGAGGTTGAGAAACTGGATAACGACGCACTCCGCGCAAAAACGGAAGAACTCAAAAAATATATCCGCGAATCAGCAACTGCCGAACGTGCGAAAGTGGAAGAACTGAAAGCGAGTATCGAAAGCCTTGAACTGGAAGACCGCGAAGAAGTATTTGCGCAAATAGACAAGATAGAAAAAGAAATTCTGGAGAAATATGAAAAAGCATTGGACGAAGTATTGCCCGTTGCTTTCTCCATCGTTAAGGCAACTGCCAAACGTTTTGCCGAAAATGAAGAAATTGTAGTGACTGCCACGGAATTCGACCGCCAGCTCGCTACAACAAAGGATTTTGTACGCATCGAGGGAGACAAAGCCATTTATCAGAATCACTGGATAGCCGGTGGTAACGACACGGTGTGGAACATGGTTCACTACGACGTACAGTTGTTTGGTGGTGTCGTTCTCCATAAAGGCAAGATTGCGGAAATGGCAACCGGTGAAGGTAAGACATTGGTAGCTACCCTCCCGGTATTCCTGAACGCATTGACCGGAAACGGTGTTCATGTGGTAACCGTGAACGACTATTTGGCAAAACGTGACTCCGAATGGATGGGGCCTCTCTATATGTTCCACGGTCTGAGTGTGGATTGTATCGATCGCCATCAACCGAACTCCGACGCACGTCGTCAGGCATATCTGGCCGATATCACTTTCGGAACGAACAACGAATTCGGTTTCGATTACCTGCGTGACAATATGGCTATCAGTCCGAAAGACCTTGTACAACGTCAGCACAACTACGCGATTGTCGATGAGGTTGACTCCGTATTGATTGACGACGCACGTACTCCGTTGATTATTTCCGGTCCTGTGCCGAAAGGCGATGACCAATTATTCGAACAACTCCGTCCGTTGGTTGAACGTCTGGTAGAAGCGCAGAAGATATTGGCTACCAAATATTTGTCTGAGGCCAAGAAGCTGATCGCAACCGGTGACAAGAAAGATATGGAAGAGGGATTCCTCGCTTTGTACCGGAGTCATAAAGCATTGCCTAAAAATAAAGCGTTGATTAAGTTCTTGAGTGAGCAAGGCATCAAGGCCGGTATGCTCAAGACAGAGGAAATTTATATGGAGCAGAACAACAAGCGTATGCATGAGGTGACTGATCCGTTGTATTTCGTCATCGACGAGAAGCTGAACAGCGTAGATTTGACAGACAAAGGTGTAGACCTGATTACCGGCAACTCAGAAGACCCGACCTTGTTCGTACTCCCCGATATCGCCGGACAACTCTCGGAACTGGAGAATGTGCCGGACCTGACTAACGAGGAAAAACTTCAGAAGAAGGACGAACTACTGACTAACTACGCCATTAAATCGGAACGCGTACATACGATCAACCAATTATTGAAGGCGTACACCATGTTCGAGAAAGATGACGAGTATGTGGTTATCGACGGACAAGTGAAGATTGTAGACGAACAGACCGGACGTATCATGGAAGGTCGCCGCTATTCTGACGGACTGCATCAGGCTATCGAAGCAAAGGAACGCGTGAAAGTGGAAGCTGCTACGCAGACTTTCGCCACGATTACTTTGCAGAACTACTTCCGTATGTATCACAAGCTGTCCGGTATGACCGGTACTGCCGAGACGGAAGCAGGCGAACTTTGGGACATTTATAAATTGGATGTTGTGGTAATCCCGACCAACCGTCCGATTGCCCGCAAAGACATGAACGACCGCGTTTACAAGACTAAGCGTGAAAAATATAAAGCCGTGATCGAGGAAATCGAACAATTGGTTCAGGCAGGACGTCCGGTGTTGGTAGGTACCACTTCGGTAGAAATCTCCGAAATGCTGAGTAAAATGCTGACCATGCGTAAGATTGAACATAATGTATTGAATGCGAAGTTGCACCAGAAAGAAGCCGAAATCGTAGCGAAAGCCGGTTTGAGTTGCGCGGTAACGATTGCAACCAACATGGCAGGTCGTGGTACGGATATCAAACTAAGTCCGGAGGTAAAGGCTGCGGGCGGTTTGGCGATTATCGGTACAGAACGTCATGAGTCCCGCCGTGTAGACCGCCAGTTGCGTGGTCGTGCAGGACGTCAGGGTGACCCGGGTTCTTCTGTATTCTTCGTATCACTGGAAGATGACTTGATGCGTCTGTTCTCTTCCGACCGTATCGCAAGCGTAATGGATAGACTCGGTTTCCAGGAAGGCGAAATGATTGAGCATAAAATGATTTCCAACTCTATCGAACGCGCCCAGAAGAAGGTAGAAGAAAACAACTTCGGTATCCGTAAGCGTCTGTTGGAATACGACGACGTTATGAACAAGCAACGTACGGTTGTCTACACGAAACGCCGCCATGCGCTGATGGGTGAACGTATCGGTATGGATATCGTAAATATGATTTGGGATCGTTGCGCGAATGCCATCGAAAATAATGACTACGAGGGTTGTCAGATGGAACTGCTCCAAACGTTGGCTATGGAAACTCCGTTCACAGAGGAAGAGTTCCGCAACGAGAAGAAAGAGAAATTAGCCGACAAGACTTTCAACATTGCGATGGAGAATTTCAAACGCAAGACCGAACGTCTGGCCCAAATCGCTAATCCGGTTATCAAACAAGTATATGAGAATCAAGGACATATGTATGAAAACATTCTGATTCCTATTACGGACGGCAAACGTATGTACAACATCTCTTGTAACCTGAAAGCGGCTTACGAATCGGAATCGAAAGAGGTGGTGAAATCATTCGAGAAATCAATCCTGCTCCACGTGATCGATGAAGCATGGAAAGAGAATTTGCGTGAACTGGACGAACTGAAACATTCGGTACAGAACGCCAGCTACGAACAAAAAGACCCGTTATTGATTTACAAGCTGGAATCCGTAACGCTGTTTGACGCAATGGTGAACAAAATCAACAACCAGACTGTGTCTATCCTGATGCGTGGACAAATTCCTGTACAGGAAGCTCCGGACGAACCGTCCGCACGCCGAGTAGAAGTACGTCAGGCTGCTCCGGAACAACGTCAGGACATGAGCAAGTATCGTGAGAACAAACAGGATTTGAACGATCCGAACCAACAGGCTGCCGCCAACCAGGATACCCGCGAACAGCAGAAACGCGAACCGATTCGCGCCGAGAAAACGGTAGGGCGCAACGATCCTTGTCCATGCGGAAGCGGTAAGAAGTACAAGAACTGTCACGGAAGAAATCTTTGATCAATGAGGTAAGGAGCAGACGACAGAATTTGTACCCGGCGCTCCCTATCTTCCAATTATAAAAGAAAGCCTTAAACGGTTAAAAACTGTTTGAGGCTTTCTTTTGTTCTTTCAAAATAGTACTTTTGTTCAAACTACTAAATGTATTAAATTGTATTGACTATGGCAAAATCTTATTCATTGGCATTCGTTTCTCTGTTTCTATTGCTATTCGGCAGCTGTCAAAGTATAGAACAGATTTCCATTGATTATCTGCAACCTGCCGATTTGAGTTTTCCTCCTCAACTTCGTAAAGTGGCCATCGTAAATAATACAAGTAATGCACCGGACGATAAGCTGACTCCCCAAACTAAAAAATCGAAAGACAATAGAGTTGAAATAAGCCGTGCCATAGCTTATGCCAATGGCGATCCTAAGGTTGCGGCAGAAGCGATGGCGGAAGAAATAGCGCATCAGAACTACTTTGACGAAGTGGTGATTTGCGACTCTGCCTTGCGGACAAACGATAAAATCTCCCGTGAAAGTACACTTTCTCAAGAGGAAGTCCGCCAGCTAGCTTCCGATCTGAGAGTAGATCTGATTATTGCTTTGGAAAATCTGCAATTCAAAATAACGAAAACAGTACGTTACTTGGAGGAATTCGGGTGTTATCAAGGTGCAATAGATGCGAAAGTCTATCCAACGGTATCCGTATACCTGCCCGAACGGAGTAAACCGATGGCTACTATCCGTCTCAATGACAGCATTTTCTGGGAGGATTTCGGAATTTCACCTACAGAAGCCGCCGCACAAATCATCCCCACAAAAGATATGCTGAAAGAGGCTTCTGAGTTCGCAGGAACCGTACCCGTAAAATATATTGTCCCTATCTGGAAGAACGGGAAACGTTATCTGTATACCGGTGGCTCCGTCCCCATGCGCGATGCGGCTATTTATGTACGCGAAAATTCGTGGGACGAAGCATACGAACTTTGGAATCAAGCCTACCAATCGACTAAAAACGAAAAGAAAAAGATGCGTGCAGCTCTTAATATAGCTGTTTATTATGAGATGAAAGATAGTCTGGCAAAAGCGGAAAAATGGGCTACTACCGCTCAACAACACGCCCGGAAAACAGAATTGAAAAAGAATACCGGCAACAATAAAATCAATACCGACGAAGCACCGAATTACTTCTACATCAGCCTCTATTTAACCGAATTGAAGGAGAGAAACGCCCAATTATCCAAGCTTAAGCTACAAATGAACCGATTTAATGATGATTTTTAAAGAAATCGTGTATCAAATCTTATTTTTTTTATACCTTTGAGCTAACAAAAAGAAGGAATCCATGAAATTGAGCGAACAATCACTATCTATTATCAAATCGGCTATCCAAAAGGCAGTCGCTAAATACACCTGTAACTGTGAACAAACAGCAGTAACCGATATCCACCTCCAACCGGACCAGACTTCAGGGCAACTTAATGTTTACAACGATGATGATGAAGAATTAGCCAACGTCATGATAGAAGAATGGGCTACATACGACGGTGATGATTTTTTGGAAAATGTAGAACCTTCTTTGCGCAGTATCCTGTGCAGAATGAAGGAGGCGGGGGACTTCGAGAAGATTACCATCTTGAAGCCTTACTCATTCGTTCTGGTAGATGAAGAAAAAGAAACCGTAGCCGAGCTATTATTAATAGACGACGATACGATACTGGTAAACGATGAACTTCTGAAAGGATTGGATAAGGAATTGGACGATTTCTTAAAAGAGCTGTTAGAAAAATAAACTCCTTCACTAATTACAATTCTTTCTATCAAGCTGATTCGTTCCAGCGCTTAGATTGGAACGAAATATTCAATATTAAAAGTTAATTAAGAAGAAACAGCACTTATTGAATTAAAAACAGAAGGCATCCCAAATCTAATTGAGATGCCTTACATATACCAAAAGTATCAGAAAGTTATACCTTCTTCAAAGCCTCAATACTTTCTTTCAAAGATTTGATAATACTTTCCGCATCTGCCTGTTTCTTACGTTCCAATTCAAGAACAGCCGCCGGAGCATTATTAACGAATTTCTCGTTGCTAAGTTTTTTCAGCACTCCTTGCAAGAACCCTTCTTTGTGTTTGAGTTCCGCTTCCATACGGGCGATCTCCGCTTTCACATCAATCATATTCCCCAATGGAACGGCGAATTCAGTTGTTCCAATCATGAAGGAAGCTGCACCTTCCGGCTTGCTCTCCACTACTGTAAGAGAAGAAAGATTACACATCTTAATGATAACCGGATTCATCTTCTCTACCGGATGACTGCCTACAACCTGTAATTCAAGTTGTTCTTTCATGGCAATATTCTTCTGCAAACGAATACTGCGAACATTACTGATAATTTCCTTAGCAACCTCAAACTCTTGCAGGAATTTCTCATTCACTTCATTCGGCTCGAACATTTGGGTTACCATCAAGCTAGCCCCCGGTTTACGTTCACGCAGTTGCTGCCACAGTTCTTCTGTAATAAACGGCATGAAAGGATGAAGCATTTCAAGCAGACGTTCGAAAGAGCTAAGAACCATATCATAAATAAAACCATTTACAGGTTGCCCGTAAGCCGGTTTCACTATTTCCAGCAACCAAGAAGAAAATTCATCCCAGAACAGCTTATAAACCAACATCAACGCTTCACTCAAACGATATTTAGAGAAAAGATCAGCTACTTCAACTGCCGCCGCATCCAATCTTTGATCAAACCATTGAACAGCCAAATGCGCATCAGCGGGAATGGGAACGGACCCCATACCGTTTGTCCATCCTTTAATCAGACGGAAAGCATTCCATATCTTGTTGCAGAAGTTACGTCCCTGTTCGCAAAGGGCGTCGTCGAAAAGAATGTCGTTTCCGGCGGGAGCTGAAAGCATCATACCCATACGTACACCGTCAGCACCATATTTGTCAATCAGTTCGAGCGGATCAGGAGAGTTACCGAGCGACTTGGACATCTTACGACCCAGCTTATCACGAACGATACCCGTGAAGTAAACGTTCTTAAACGGCATTTTTCCTTCATATTCATAACCTGCCATAATCATACGGGCTACCCAGAAGAAGATAATGTCCGGTCCTGTCACAAGGTCGCTTGTCGGATAGTAGTATTTGATTTCTTCGTTGCCCGGGTTGTTGATTCCGTCAAACAAAGAGATAGGCCACAACCAGGAAGAGAACCAAGTGTCCAGGCAATCTTCATCCTGACGAAGGTCTTCCATTGTCAGGGCGGCATTACCCGTCTTTTCTTTTGCTTTTGCCAGAGCTTCCTCGGGAGTAGCGGCTACTACATAGCCACCTTCCGGCAGGAAGTATGCAGGAATACGATGTCCCCACCACAACTGACGGCTGATACACCAGTCTTTGATGTTTTCCATCCAGTGACGGTAGGTATTCTTGTATTTGGCAGGGTAGAATTTCAGATCGTCGTTCATTACCGGAGGCAATGCCATATCTGCAAAATGTTGCATCTTGAGGAACCATTGCATAGACAATTTCGGTTCGATCACAACGTTGGTACGTTCCGAATATCCTACCTTATTTGTATAGGCTTCTATTTTTTCCAGCAATCCGGCAGCTTCGAGGTCCTTCTCGATCTGCTTACGAACATCGAAACGGTCCATACCGATATACATACCGGCAGCTTCGCTCAATGTACCGTTGTCATTGAAAATATCGATACTAGGCAAGTTGTATTTTTCACCCAGCATATAGTCGTTTACATCATGGGCCGGGGTTACTTTCAGACAACCCGTACCGAATTCGATGTCTACATAATCATCCTCAATCACAGGAATGACACGGTTTACCAGCGGAACGATCACTTTCTTTCCTTTCAGCCATTCGTTCTTCGGGTCGTTCGGATTGATACACATAGCCGTATCACCCATAATTGTTTCAGGACGGGTTGTTGCAACAACCGCGTAGCGACCTTCCGGATCACCTTCTACCTTATAGCGGAGATAATACAGTTTTCCATGTTCTTCTTTGTAGATGACCTCTTCGTCCGAAAGGGCAGTCAGCGCTTTCGGGTCCCAGTTCACCATACGGACTCCGCGATAGATCAGTCCTTTATCGAACAAATCAACGAATACTTTGATAACGCTTTCGCTACGTTTCTCGTCCATAGTAAAGGCTGTACGATCCCAGTCGCAGGATGCACCGAGCTTGCGAAGCTGTTTGAGGATGATACCTCCATGTTCGTCCGTCCAGTCCCAGGCATGTTTCAGAAATTCGTCACGGGTCAAGTCGGTTTTCTTGATACCTTGCGCGGCAAGTTTGTTTACGACTTTCGCTTCAGTGGCGATGGAAGCATGGTCAGTTCCCGGCACCCAGCAGGCATTTTTGCCTTCCATACGGGCACGGCGAACCAAAATATCCTGAATGGTATTATTAAGCATATGTCCCATGTGCAACACACCGGTGACATTAGGAGGAGGGATGACGATGGTGTAAGGTTCACGACCATCGGGTTTAGAACTGAATAAATGATTGTCCAGCCAATACTGGTACCACTTTCCCTCCACATCAGCGGGATTGTACTTACTTGCTAATTCCATATTGCTTTATGTATATAATAGATTGTATATTCAGAAATAACGGGTGCAAAATTAATAATTTAAATTCAGCCCTTAACAGTTTTTCATTAAAAATAGAGGTATTTTTTCGCGTAACGTCTATTAAATGCATATTTTTGTTGACCAAAATCCGAATGAATGATAAAACGGTGGTTGAAAAACAGACATATAGTATTGGGAGTATTACTGCTTTTAGTATGGATGACGCAGTTGATTCCTGCCTTGGCAACCGTATATTCTCAAACAATCTACCCCTTTATTTCCTATGGTTTATCAGCTATTTCCAATCTATTCCCTTTTGCGATAGGAGATTTGTTTATCTTCCTCAGTATCGTAGGGGTTATCGTTTATCCTATTTACGGCCGTTTCCGCAAGAAACTGCCTTGGAAGAGAGTTTTATTACGTGACGGAGAATACCTGTTATGGATTTACGTGTGGTTCTATCTTGCCTGGGGACTCAATTATTCCCAAAAGAACTTTTATCAACGGACTGAGATTCCTTACACAGCCTATACGCCGGAGAATTTTAAAGAGTTTGTGAATGATTATATCACGCAACTCAATCGTTCCTATACTCCGGTGAATAGTATCAATCAGGATTTGGTGCGTGAAGAAACCGTACGAATTTATAATCAGCTGAGCGACAGCCTCGGGGTGCACCGTCCGCCACATGATTATCTCAAAGCAAAAACAATGCTGTTCACTCCGTTTATCTCGATGGTAGGGGTGACGGGCAGTATGGGGCCTTTCTTCTGTGAGTTTACACTGAATGGAGATTTGCTTCCCGCTAACTATCCGGCCACTTATGCTCACGAACTGGCGCATCTGCTGGGCATCACAAGCGAAGCGGAAGCCAATTTCTATGCTTATCAAGTCTGTACCCGTTCCCAAGCAATGGATATTCGTTTTTCCGGCTATTTTTCCGTACTCGGCCATGTATTGGGAAACGCACGCAGGTTGTTGTCGGGGGAAGAATACACTCAACTGTCTGAACGTATCCGCCCGGAAATAATTGAACTGGCAAAAGACAATCAAGCGTATTGGGCAGCGAAATACAGTCCGGTGGCAGGAGCGGTACAGGATTGGATATATGACCTCTATCTGAAAGGAAACAAGATAGAGAGCGGTCGGAAAAACTATTCGGAAGTGGTGGGACTGCTGATTTCGTATCGGGAGTGGGAAAGATCTCTTTAATGGATATCTCCGGTTAATAATCCTCACAATTAGAGCCTGTAAAAAACAAAGTTTAAAACAGGCTCTAACAAAGAACAATATTCCAATACATGATTTTCCTAAAATCAGGGGTGGAACAGACATTGAAGCTGTTCTTCCGAGAGTTCGTTTTTCGGATCAAATGACCTGCTATCCATATATTTCAACAAGCTATAACGCAGTTGACGGGATACAGGTCGTGTGTCCGAATTCTTCATAAAGTCTACGCTACAGACCAAAAGCCGTCCTTTGCCGACCCGAGCCTCGAACAACAGAGCCAAATTCCTATTCTTAAAAAAGTTGTCCATCATACAGATTATAGGTCGCAAATCAGCGTCAATTCTGTCTAATTCCATCACCGCAGCATGCTTGCAAATATCCCACCATTGCCAATTGCTATGCCTTTCCGTAGGAAAATGCACCAATGACGGATGGGTAGGATCGCAAAGTATTCCCATTGTCCCAACCTGTTTCGGAAAATGAAGCGGACTCCAAAACACGGGAACAAATTTTCCATTTATTCCATAAACAGCCTCCGGAGTCGGATTCAACAGCACCTTCTTTCCAAGCCGTAAAGCATCCTTGGCTTCCTCCAAATCCCTGGTATAGACGATGTCCTTCACTGCATTCGGCAATCGGGAAGGATATACCCATACATGCCAGCTGTTCTTCCACTCCCCCATTTCCAATGACAGAATCAACTGTTTCGCAACATCTATTTCCGATAAAGATATTGAAACGGCTCCCAAGGAACAAGCGTTGCCGACAGGTATGTTCCGAACAGGTAACGAACCTTCCTCAAAAGAAGTCCCTGCCATGTCTTTCAAACTCCACTTCGGGCACATCTGTTTCAGTTCTTCACTGCTGAAGTTAGCTGCCTCAAACATTACATCAAGTGTCTCATTATTCATATAGACAGCCTTTTCAAAACGGGCCAACGGTACTACCGGAGCACAAAACCGTCGGAATTCTTCAGCAGACACTATACCTTTACTGTCCCAAAATGCATCAAGGACTCCGACCAAAGACATACTTTGTCCGGGAAAATCGCGCAGTCCCAAAAGCTGGAATCCGCTGAAGCCAGGAGTTTTCAAAGCTCTCTCTATTTCTTCTTTATACAATAATTTGGCAAACATACCGCTGGCGGTCAAATAATCATCCGCCATGTCCAACCGTCCTTTTTTCTCCAAGTCTTTGGCTACCGCCTCAAGGCCCAACGGTAATAGACAACCGGTATATTTACCAATCCCTTTTAAATCCGGATATATGCCATACTGACCGACTTCATGCGCCACAACCGGTACGGTAAGACCCTCAATTGAAGCAGAGTAATCCTCATTGAAACAGATCGGTTTAGTATCAAAGATACCTTGTCCGCGTATCCATCCTTTCTTGGTCCATTGTGTCACCCAAAAATCATCATTGGATTCCGGCCACCGCCCATGCTTGTCGCCAAAAGAGAACGTAGTGGCACTATACAAACGACGTTTTCCGTCATTCTCCCTTAAATAGACGAGAATGTCATCCAGTACCTCATAATCCCCCTTAAGTTCGTTACCCAAACTCCAGAAACAAAAAGAAGGATGGTTTCCATACGTATTCATAATACGTTCTGCTTCACGGGACTGAAAAGCGATAATGCCTTTATCCGAACCTATCTTCAAATCCCACCACGGCAGTTCCACTTGCAAGTAGAACCCCATTCTGTCCGCGACACGGAAAGCTGCTTCCGGCGGACACCAGGAATGGAAGCGCAGATGGTTCAATCCATAATTACGGGCAGTACGAAAAACTTTCTCCCAGCCAGGTTCACCCGTAGGCGGGTAACCAGTCAACGGGAATACACAACATTCCAAAGTACCTCTGAGAAAAAGCCTTCTCCCGTTTATCTGTAACAGTGAGTGTTCGTTGGTAAGTTTACGCATACCGAACTGCTCGGTTCTACGCTCCTTTTTACCGTCTACCCGGAGAATTGCAACAGCCTCATACAAATTCGGCGCAAATTCATCCCAAGTCTTCATCTCATGTATAGGATAATCAAAACAGATCTCATTACCGACAACAGAAGACTTCCGAACCGGGAGCCTTTTACCTGCCGGTGTTTCCACAAAGAAGCGGAAATCGGGCTTCGAGAAAGACGCATCTTCACCGCCAAGACAAATTCTCACTCTTACTTTCTCATTGTCTACATCCGGAATCAATTCCATTGTTTCTATCCAGTTACGGTTCTTGACCGTCAATGCAATTTTCCCTACAACACCATTCCAAATCGTCTGAGACTGATTTGTATAGGCGTGTGACCAATTGGTAGCCTTGATTTCTTTTGGAGGACGGTTATCGATACGAAGCACCAACGTATTCTTCTTTCCGGGAAGTAAAAGCCCGCCTATGTCGAAAGAATGCGGAACAGACAAGCTCTCACCTGTATGATTTACAGGTTTACCGTTTACCCATATACGGGACTGCCAAATAACCCGTTCTAAAGTAAGAAATACTTGCTTCCCTTTCCAAGATTCCGGAACGTGTACTTCTTTTCTGTACCACGCCGCACCTACATAATCGTATTTCCGCTTCAATTGAGCAAATACACCTTTATCCATTACAGGCTTAAACGAACAAGGAATACCATACCCGCCTTCGCAAAGCGTTCCCGGTAAAACAATATGATCAGGAAAAGATCTGTCGGCCCATTTTTCAGTTACTCCAATATCCAAGCTGTCCAAGGCAACTTCCCACTCTCCGGCAAGGTTTATTTCTTGTGCCGACAAGGCACAAGAAATAAACCATAAATCCATTATGCACAAGAATGATTTTATAAATTCTACTTTTTTCATTAATTTCATTCCTTTTCCATCTCTGCAAAGAAAGCCTCAACTGCTTCTCTTTTTACAAAATAGAATTCTTTTCCACATACAGTCTTCTTCTCCATTAATTTGTAAAGTCCTTCGTACCCTTCGGCATCGACTCCAACCACTTGTTCTTGATAGTAATCAGAAGCCTTGCGCGCACCCGCATCTTCCGGAATGTCCGTGCAGTTCCCCAGATACCAGTTGTTCTCAAACAGTGCATCGGCTCCGTTCATGACGAACTTGTGCGGCTTGGTTTGATAAGGTGCATAAAACACGTTACTCCGGAATACAGGGTTCTTCACTAAAGCTCGTCCATTAGACGCCGTCACCAGGCTGAAGTCATAATCGTCTTTTACTTTGGTGGGAGAAGTGTGGATGATGTTATGATCTATCTGCGGATTTACGGCACCACCCGAAAAATGAATTAGGGCAGAGGGATCTTTCTCCTCTTTTTCAGGACGTATCCCATCGTTGATACTGATGTTATATCTTACTTTACTTTCCAACACACCGATATTATTGATATGAGTAGCGCTAGGATCATCGCAGAAAAGCACAAAACCACCATGATTGTTAGTGCTGTAATTGTATTGTATCACCGTGTTCCGGCAGTTATAATCGCAGTCAAAAGCCTGTCCGTCCGTCATGGCCTGATGACCGTCCACAAAGTTATATTGAATGGTCACATTGTCGCTGCTCCAAGGCCAGAACCCGGCTGCCGCCCTCCATTTCTTTCCCAACCACGGGCACTCCCTCATTACATTATACTCGACCAGCACACCGTCGCATCCCATTGGCAGGATACCGTCACCGGGTACTTTCTCCAACAGATTACCGCGAATAATGATATCACTATTTGGATACCAGTTCGCACGGTTGCAATAAGCGCTTCCCGAACCGCTCCAAAAGATGCCGTTACGGGTACAGTTGACGATGTGGCAGTTCTCGATAAGCAATTTCTCAAATTTCGTTTTTTTCTCCTTTCCTGTGTTGGAAAGCATGATGGCTCCACTGTATTTGTCCTTTGGAGCATGCTCCATTGTATAAGCTCCAGTGACGTTCTGCACAGTCAGTTCTCTAATGACAAGGCCTCTGGACGTACCATAATCTTTACATTCAATCTTCAGTCCTGAGCGCGAAGATAAGTATTCGCCTTTGTTTTCGATGGCAATGTGCTGCATCGTCACATAAGAAGAATTATAGATACGTGCAGCATACAAATCCATTTGTCTTCCCTTTACAAGAGGCTTTTCTTTCTCCTCTTCACCATACGCATCAATCACGACAGGCTGTTTTTTTGTACCTTCTGCCGTGATGTCCAACACCCCCTCAAAGGTCTCGCCTCTTTTTAAGAACAGGGCATCACCGGGCTGATACTTGAAAGTACTCGCTTTATCCAGGGTCTTCCACGCCTTTTCCGGAGAAGTACCTTCGTTCTCGTCGCTACCAGCCGTAGCATCTAAGTAATACGTTTTCGGGGTCTCATTTACCGTTTCTATTTTCCGGTATTCATAACTGTCTAGTCCATTCTCGCTGCATGCACACAATAAAGCAGCAAAAAGCATATTTCCGATACTCATATATTTCATATTTTTGTTTTTTATCAATTGAATAAATCATTTTCCTTGCAGGTTCACACTTCCTTTCAACCCCACATACGCATTAGGGACGGCTTGAAGCAACACACGCAAATCACATATTCCTTTCGTGGACGGAAAGTCCACCTTGAAGTCCTTTTCCTGAAGTTCGTCTTTCTTGCCCAGCAACTTGCCGTTCAGCCATATTTCCGCCTTTCCCGCCAAGTTCTTGAAGACCAGTGCTCCACCGCCCTCACGGTATTCCACGTAAGGAACAAACGTGGTGCGTACCATGACGTAACGCGCCTTATTGAGCTTGATGGATCTGCCCCGTCCGATAGTAATGGGCTGCCAGCTGTTCATGTCGTTGTCTGCAATCACACAGGTCACATCCGGCCTTTCCAACGAAAGCGGAGAGGCAGACCAGCTGCCCAGTGTCATAGGCGGATCTTCCGGTTGCACGAAGGGGAGGCAGTTCGCACGGCTCACCGGTATGGTTAGCCTAAAAGGCTTCAATCCGGATGCCGTAGCGGTCAGCACAGCTTCACCTACCGCCTCGTCTGCTTGCAAGATTACCTGCGCCAGTCCATTGAACAAACTCCGGCTATTTCCTTTTTCCGCTTCGTGGCAGTTAGGGTCCCCATTACCTAGTCCTATTATCCGGACAGGTCCTTCTACGGCAAATGTCACCTTCAAGTTGGCAGTAGGCACGGGACGTCCCTTCCAGTCAAGAGCTTCCACCGTCACGGGCATGGCATCCCTTCCGTCTCCCGACAAAGAAGTGCGGTAGGGTTGTAAACGAAGTGCCACCGGCTTGCCGGTTGTTTCCACCTGCGCACGTGCAGCGACTTTCCTGTTCCTATAACCCACGACTTCCAATTTGCCTGGAGCATAAGGCACGTGCCAGGTATTCATCTCAAACGAATCTACTTTCTGTTCCGACACCAGCTTGCCGTTGAGCAGGAGCTTCACACGGTCCAGGTTGCTGAATGCCATCACTTTCACGGGCTTTCCGATAGAATCTTCCGGCCAGTTCCAATGGGGTATCAACTCCAACACCGGTTTGTCTTTCCTCCACTGCGCCTGATGTAGGTAATAGGCCGATTTCGGGAAACCGCACAAATCCATTATGCCGAAGAACGAACTGGCAGAAGGCCAGGCAAACGGGGTTGGCTCGCCATGATAGTCGAAACCGGTCCAATAGAAGCAACCTGCCATCCACGGACGCTCGGCCACTGCGCGCCATGCCTTACGGTGAGTAGCTCCCCATCCTACGGATTGCGTGTCATACGAATCAAGCACATGGCGTGAGCGGTCGGTCACATATTCCCCTCGCACCATGATGGCCGATCCGTCTTCCGAGCTAGTCAGCGGCAATCGAGGTGTCTGAGCATGAAACCGGTCATAAGCATGTATCTGATAATTGAAGCCTGCCACATCTACGGCCATTGATACATTGTATTCCGAGAAGAAACCACCATTCATGGCCGCCGTCACCGGACGTGTTGTATCCAATTGTTTCACCACGGCACTCATCCGGCGTACCATCTCGTAGCCGTTCTCCGAGCCCTGCATGGGTTCTTCGTTAAACACCGACCACAGAATCACGCTCGGACAGTTGCGGTCACGGCGTACCAGCCATTCCAACTGCCGCACGTATTCGGGCGACGTATTGAAGAGGCGGTTTTCATCCAACACCATGATTCCCATGCTGTCGCACGCCTGCATGAATTCCTTCGACATTGGGTTGTGCACCGCACGGAAAGCGTTCACACCCATTTCTTTCAGCTTGCGCAGTCGAAACTCCCACATCGCATCAGGCATGGCCACGCCTACTCCGGCATGATCCTGATGACAGCACACACCTTTTAATTTCAAGTTCTTGCCATTTAGCCAGAAGCCGGTGTCCGCATCGAAGCGGATGGTGCGGAAGCCACAAGCGGTTTCCACTTCGTCTGTCACCGTCCCGTTCTGTCGCACTATAGTCCGGACTTTGTAGAGCACCGGAGAGTCAGGCGACCACAGTTGCGGATTGTTCACAGACAACTTCAGGTTGGCCGTGACCTGTTGCAAGGCATCTACCTGCACACGTGCTATTTGCGCAGCCACTTCTTCCCCGTCGGGTGTCAGCAAGGTGACTTCCACCTCGCTATCAGCAGACTTTTTGCCTGAGTTATAGAGCGTGACTTCCGCCGGGATTTCCCAGCTTCCATCTTCCCGTTTCACCGGATGCGCGAACACGCCATCGGTCGGGATATGGAGTGCCGAGCGCTTCACCAGCCAAGTGTGGCGGTAAATACCGGCTCCCTCATACCACCAGCCCTCCTGAGCTTCAGCGTCCACACGCACCGCCACCGTATTCAGGTCGTCCCCGTAGGTGGCATAGGGCGTGATATCAATATACATGGAAGTATAGCCACACCAGTTGCGGTGGAGTACCGTGCCGTTCACCCAAATAGTAGCGTGCGTGGCGATACCGTCAAACTGCAATTCAATGTGTTTCCCCTTGTCTTCGGGTGCAAGGCGGAACTTCCGCCGATACCATCCGAATCCGCGGTGGTAATACCCCTGCGAAAGGTTGGCGGTAGAATCTATCCGGCCTTCGATTGCCCAGTCGTGGGGCAGATCGAGCGTCCTCCACGAAGAATCATCGTAAACGGGGGCAGCAGCTCCCCTCACGCCTCCAGCCTTAGTGCTGCGGTAGGTCTCATTGTGCCCTTTTATTACCGGACGCGGGATGTCGCCCAAATGGAAACGCCATCCTTTATCCAGTGAAAGGACCTCTCTCCGGGTAAGGGCTTCCTGCGCCTGCAAGAAAACAGTTGTTCCCATACACAGCAACAGAAAGATTACGCATCCCCACACACAACGATTAAAATGAGATATTTGCATAAACGGATTCTGTTAGTTAGCTGTCTGGTTCACTTTCTCCTTTTCCACTTTCTGCACATTTTTCGTACGGAACTTCATGTAGTCCTTAGTGTTCAGTTTTGGAAATCCGTACTTTTCGATGTGAGCCCCCACCTCTTTCAGAGTCTTAATATTGGCTTCCTGAATGCTCCCGTCCGGATAAGGCGCGATATTCAGCAGGAGGTTGGCATTCATCTTTGCGCAGTTTTCCAGAAGTTCCAGCACCTCTTCCTTAGTGCGCTGGTGCTGGCGCGGCGATTCATAATATCCCCAAGCCATCGTCTGGATGGGAATGTTCAACTCGGCCGGCTTACTCATGTTGCTTTTCCAAGAACGGTCAGCCGCGTCCTGTACCGACTTGGGCAGTCCCGCACCTTTGAACAGGGGAGCCAGCGAACCCATGTTCCGCTCTCCGGTAATGAAGTCCTCGTTACCGTTAGCACCGGTCTTATACACCACCAAAGCATGGGGTTGTATGGCATGAATCATGTCATATACTTCCTGCACGTTGAACATATCGGGATGCTGGTATACGCCACCCACCGTATCGAACCAAAAACCTGCTATCGGACCATATTGGGTACAAAGTTCCATGATCTGTGTCTTGGCAAAGTTCATGTAATGCTTGAAGTCTTCCGGCTTTTCATATCTGTACTGCGCAGGCTGAGGATCGTACTTCGGCCGTGCGGGATTGTACATGGAGCGCGGCATATAGAACGGGTGATGCCAATCGAGCCCCAGCGAATAGTAGATAAAAAGTCCCACCCCCGCTTTCCGGCAGGCCTGCGCCAGCTCCTTCAAGAAATCACGCTGAGGCGTGAAGTCCATGCAGTCATAATCACTCGCTTTAGAATCCCACATTGCGTAGCCATCGTGGTGCTTAGACACAAAAGTGATGTATTTCATCTTCGCGCTGACGGCCAAGTTCACGTAATCTTGGGCATTAAAGCCCTCACCCGTAAGTTCACGAGCTTTCTGCACATATTCGTCCAAGGGAATGTTGCGGTTGTACATAATCCATTCGCCTTTCTTGTAAAGGCTATAAGGTCCCCAGTGGATGAACAGCCCGAAACGTGCATCCTTGAACCAAGTCAAAGAGGCTTCTTTCGGCGAACGGGCATACTCGGCCTCATACCCTTTCAGGAAATAAGGCATTTCTCTCCAAGTCTGTTCCTGCCCTCTTGCTATCCAAACCAAAGAGCAAAAATACAGTATTACTACAAATCTGTTCATAAACATCTTATTTAAAATATAATTTCACAGTATCTACCTGTCTGGTTCGTAACTCATTCGGAATGGAAAGCCTCAACACCCTATTTTTGTATTGGAAATTGATTTCGTCACCTGTCCGTAGCAAGACCGCTCTCACAGGTTCTTGGTTCAACTCTTTCACGGTAATTGTGGATTGAAAGTCGGGGAAAGCATGCAAATAAATGACATGTTCCTCCTCTTTCACCGTCACAGGCTGATTGGCAGTTTCTGACCAACCTCCTCCGCGAGTACCATAAATAGATTCGCCCGAGTGATTCATCCATTTTCCTATCACATTCCATGCCTCCAGTGCCTCTTCGGGAATACTACCGTCGGCAGCAGGTCCCACATTGGCCAAATAATTGCCACCCCACGCACGTAAACGTACTAGATTCTCTATCACGTCATCTCCGCTATCCATTCGGTCGCAATATGAGAATGACCAACGGCGACTTGGCCAACAAGGATCGCATGTTTCAAACCAACCGATAAATCGCTTCTTGGGTAATCCTCCTTCAGAATCTCCATAATCCCCTCTTTGCTTGTTGCGGCGGTTGATGACAATTCCAGGTTGCAGTTTCCTAATCCAATCATTCGATACTTCGGCCTGTCCGCCATCAAACCACATGAGGTCAATCCTTCCGTATTCAGTGAGTAGTTCCTTCAATTGGTTGCGAACCATCTTTATTCGCTTCTCGTCATGTCCTTCCGGTTTTTGTGGAATTGAGGCTACCAGCTCATGATTGTAATTATAATACTTATCACCTTTTTTACCAAAACTGCGATAAAGTCGATCGTAATGCCAATCTGGTGGCGAGAAATAAAGCCCGACCTTTAGTCCATACTTGTGGCAGGCATCCACCACTTCTTTCACCAAATCCCGACCGTTCATTTTTTGCTTCACACCAAAGTCACCGTATCTGCTTGGCCACAATGTATATCCATCGTGATGCTTGGCAGTAAATACCACATATTTGAATCCGGCTTCTTTAGCCGCCTTCACCCAATTGTCTGGATTGAAATTCACAGGCTTCCATTTGTCTGCCAGCTTCCAATATTCCGTAGGAGCTATTTCACCATCTTCCCAAGCCTTGTTTCCTATCATTCCCCAAGACAAGTCAATGCCGCCATGCACAGCAGCCATCCCAAAATGAACAAAGAGTCCTAATCCTGCATCAGGAAACCACTGCGCCAGAGGGTGATTATTGAGCAAAGGCTGTTTGGAACCTATCTGTTGTAACAGCGCATGCTGCTCCTTTGAATCATTGTTCTGTGACCACACCATTGAAGGAATCAACACTAAACAGAATAAAATATACTTTATTTTCATCGTTTTTATCCTCCAAATACATCTATTTATATGTCAACCAAGCCGTTGCTTCTGTATCCGCGTCAGTAGAGAACCGGATCCAACGTGCCTGGAATTCTTCTGGAAACTGCCAATTCCACACTTCACCGGCTTTCACGGTCTGTACTTTGTAAGTCATCCAGTCTCCGTTGCCGGTAGGATCGGCTTCAATAGTAAACGTTACATTCTTGTCGGCCTTATGTGACAAGGTCAATTCTTTCCGATCGTAGAATCCTATCAGGTAAGGATCAGACGGAATACCTGCCTTTACAATCGCATCCTTCCACGGACCTCCCTGCCCCACAGGCTTACCTAGTTTCCACAAGTCGTCGATGGCTCCGGCCCATACGGCAGCTTTCCCATCGTCCGACACGATAATGTGTGCATTGTCTCCCGCTTCCTCCGGCTTCACTCCGGTCAGCACTAGCATGCCGCGATAAGAGGCATAATCATGAATGCGGAATGGATGAGTGGCTATCGGACGAATTTTTGCATACCCGTCCGCATTTTCAGCAGGAAGTTCATAGAAAGTACCCATGCAAGAGAAGAGATCACGTTCCGTAGCCACTTCGCGGCAGATGCGGAGACGCGCCTGTTCGGTCAGGCTTCGGTAGCTCTCATTGCCCAAAGGCAACCGCCAGCGACGTCCGGCCTCGTCCACCACCAGCACCGAACCGGATTCGATATCTACCACACGTTCGGGGATAGCAAACTTCTCTCGGATAAAGTTGGCGGTAGCCGTGTCGGTCTTGTGCACCAACTCCAGTTTTTCACCCATTTCATAGTAACCGGTTTCCACCACTTTGCCATCGGTTTCCGTGCAGGCGAGCAAGCCTAGCGCACGGCGGTTGTCACCCAAACCATACAGCAAACCGCCAGTGAGCGTAGTGTCTTCTGCTTTGACCAGTCCGGCAAACATCGAAGCCGGTTTGGCAGCACGCGTATCGGGCACAGTATAGGTGAATGCCACGGTAGCACGTGTGGCCTTATCAGTCTTCACGCGAATCCATTCCCCTTTATCCGTGGCCGGGAAATTCACAGCGCAAGCTTTGCCCGCATCCACGGTGACTTGCTTCAGGTTCTTCCAACTATTGTTACCTTGTTCGTCCACTTCGTAGGTGAAAGTGACCGCTGTATCTCCATCGTTCTTTATCCAACCCATACGGACGTTCCATCCGGCAAACAGATAAGGGTCGGAGCATTCACCGGCCTTCACTTCCTCTTTTATCCACAATGCACCGTCCACGGTAGCAGGACCTAGCTCATCGGGTTTGGTAACCGATGTGAACCACAGGTTCGAGTTCGATTGGCCAGGACCTTCGATACCTCCTTTTGCCTTACGCCGGTTGAGAAACTCCTTCTGTGCCGAATCATCACAACCGAACACCAATTCGTCGTTCCAGCGGGTGAAATCACCAATGACTTTCAGATAGCTGGTACGCGGGCGAATGCCGGCTGACGAAGTCGTAGTAAACGTGCCGGGAAAACGCCAGAAAAGTCCGTGCATAGTCATCAGATAATCGGGCGATCCTTCTTTGCCGATATTGCGGATGCGCGGCCATTCGGTGTTCCATCCGTGAGCACCGTCATATGAGTGGCTCGCTTTGGGAAGACGGTAAAATGTCCATTCCTTTTCGGGTTCCCTTACGCCTAATAACACCGACTTGTGGTCCCAACCCGTTGCCCAAATGGGGTCTGTTTCCGGATGAGTACTTCCGTAAATTCCGTCAGGACCGGTAATTTCCACAAACTGGTTGCGACGCACAACTTTCCATTCCTTACCATCCCATTCGGAAAGCGATCCGGACTCCGCATCAAAGTATTTCATGGCCTGCGGTGTGTTCTCTCCATTATCTGAATACACCAGCACGCCCTGACCTGAATACAGACCTTTCCCGTGCGCACCCGGCAGCAAGTCTTTGTAAGGCGGATTGTGTACCGGGTCTTCCTTATGACGTCGGCGACCGGCATTACCGTCGGCGAAAAGTTCGGTGACTTCCAGAGAGTGCACGTCCACCTCGTAGAAACCTTCTTCCATAGTGGCGATATAGAGTTTGTTGTTCGGATCGGTCAGATGGCGTGCCGAACCGGTGTAGCGACCGGGTGCGGTCTGCCAGGGAATAACACGCACTGTCGAAGTGCTGTCTATCCAATAAGGACCGATGTTCAGCTGCTTCGATTCGCGGTGAATCATGCGGTTAGCATGTGTTCCACCAATACTTTCCGAGCGTACAATCAGTTTTTTGTCAGGTGTAATCTCATATAATTTGTCAGAGGAGCCGAAAGCCATGTGGGGTCCGTAGGTAACGGCCCAAAGACTGCCGTTCCAAGGAACCACGGCCCCAGTACCGCACTCGCCTTCATCATTGTAGAAGGCGAGGTGCGGGTAGATTCCTGAAATACAATCTATCTGTTTTTTTTCTTGAAGAGAACAAGCCAATAAACCCGCGCTCAATACCCCTCCATATAATAAATTTACAATTTTTTTCATAATCACATATATTATTCAGTTATTTCTACTACGTCATACATCTTAAATTCACTCATACAAAAGCCACTCTTATATGATCCATAGATACTCTTTGTCATAGTAGCTATAAATTTCACATAAGTAAAAGCAACGGAAGCCTTACATTCTTTTGAAATAAATTCCCCAGATGCTTGATCCGGTAACCCGTCTACTGTTGTAAGCGTGGTCACTTTCTGCCACTCATCTGTTTCTGTCGCTCTTACATAGCACTCTAATTCTGTAATGACACGGTTATTAGTTGTTGAAGTTGAATTTTTATAATAGAATTTCAAATAGGTCTGCGGTTTCGCGCATGTCACATAGATATTCCACACATCTTCAGTCCCTGCACTTCCCCAAGGATAAATGATAGTATTATCTTTTCCATCCGTCAAAATACCCTTTGATTGATAATCAGCCGGTGAACATTTTGTCTTTTCAGTTCCATTCGATTCAAGTACCAAAACTGCAATAGCTGAAGGTTCCAGATTCATCACGGTTGATTCAAGAACAGGTATGGCCGGCTCGCTTGGCTCGTCAGGAGTTTCCACCTTGTCTTCTGCTGTTCCTTTCACCGTTTGTATAGTCCCCGGTGTAAAGGTTTGGCTGAAAGGTTGCAGGGTGAAAGTGTATTCCCCATACTTGCTCCCGGTATTTTCGATACGGTAGGAACTTTCATAACCGCTTACCGTTTTCATAACATCCTTTCCCACCACCGGGTCGTGGTAACGGATTTCCACGTAACGGTTACGATTCTCTTCCGTATCTTCCACATAATGCCAGTTCAAGGTAATGGTACCCTGATTTGTTGTGAATGCCAAATCACTAATTTCATTTGCAGGAAGGGTCTGTCTTTCTTCATCATTACAACCTGCCAAAAGCAGACCCGTATATATCATATATAGCAAAGCTATCTTAAATTTCTTCATATCCATTCGTTTTTAAACATTAATCATTATATCCCGGATTCTGCACCATTTTGTCATTCATGTTGACTTCCTCAATCGGAATAGGAAGCAGATAGTGTGCGGAAATAAAACGACGCTGCACATCCACTGTCATGGGTTGGGCAAACCTTTCCAGTTCTTTTTCTTTCACGGACAGCCCCATGGGCTGTTCACCCAAAGATTCGGCTATACCCCAACGTCGTAAATCCCAGAAATTGTGGTTCTCCAGATAAAGTTCTATTTGTCGTTCTCTGTGGACTATTTCTCGCAATTTCGCTTGGTCAAGCGAAGCCACCCCCTTCCAGGAGTCTTCTACCTTGGGAATACCGGCACGCTCACGCACCTTATTCAAATAAATCTTTCCTTCATCCAACAAGTTCGCTTCGATACAAGCTTCCGCATAACCTAAATATATCTCCCCCAGGCGAATAATCGGCCATGGATACTGCATCACATCAATTCCCTTGTCCGATACGTTTGTGCTTGGATGAGTTCCCTTCTTGTTCAAGTAGCCGGTTTTTGTTCCATACTTTCCATCAGTGTTTATACCCATATTCTGCTCTTTACAAAACTGTACATATTGTTTGTAGGCATTCACCTTATATTCTGGAGAGAACGAATTCTTTTCACCCGTAGTATTCTGTCCTTTTACCTCATAATAGCCCTCGTGGAAAGCTACCCATGCATAAAAACGCGGTTCTCGATTAAGGTTCATTTGGAGTGTCCGCTTATTTTGTCGGCCGTATGTCCAATCAGCTGGAGTACTCACCAACTCATACATATCCAGTTCTCGGAATGCCGGATCTTCATCAATAGGCAAACCATTTTTAGTGTAAAAACGTTCAATCTGCCGTAAAGTAATGGCCAATCCTCCAAAAGAAATACTTCCCCAACGAGGTACCGACTTCGCCTGCAAATTCCACCGGTCTTCTTTAGCACAATAGGCCCAAATCACTTCTTCAGTATTCTCTTTGTCTACAAAGGTAAAACGCAGATTGCGCAGTGTCTTGTCGGCCGGTTCCGGTGCGGAGCTCATCAATCCGACACCTTCAGCCTTGTACAGTTCGTACACACCTTTCACCAGTTGCAGTACTTCCTGATAGGCTTCCACAGCCTTGTTCCATTTCTGAGCATCGTAGGCAGTACTGATGAGCTGCGTGCCGTCCGGATTACGGAACGAGGAATACATTCCTCGAAACTTCTCGCCTCCGTTAAACTGGGGGGAAGCCGCATAGAGCAGTAACCGTGCGCGCAGTGCCATAGCTACTACTTTGGTAGCACGTCCGTAATCATCCCCCTCACGGGTGAGTGGCAACCTTCCAGCTGCCGATTTGAACTGTTCGGCTACCCAGTCCACACATTCGTCATACGGGCGCCTGCCAAGTAGATTTTCGTCATTTAAATCTACCAACTGCTTCACTAACACTACCGGTCCATACAAGCGCATCAGATAATAGTGGTGATAGGCGATTAGAAAATCCGCCTCGGCAATATATTCGTCCATCTGTTGGCGAGTCATGCCGGGCACAGTCTCTATGTTCTGCTTCAACATGTAACATTGACGTATTCCTTTGTATAGGTCGTTCCAGTAATTAATAATCGGATTACTCGGTGTATAGGTTCCTTTTGCAAAGTTGGCAAACTTCTCATGTTCCCATGCTGTCACTACATCATCTCCTGTCAGCAAGTCTATGGATTCACTGGTAGCGCTCGGTGATTTCATATATGCATAGCAAGAATACAGGTATCTCTCCGCCGCCGCTAAATTCTTGAAGGCATCCGCCTCCGTGGCATTCTCATCGGGTACAATATCCAGATAGTTGCAGGAATAACAACTTACTACCAACACAAGCACTAGAACTATCTTATTTATCACTTGTTTCATAATTTATCATTTTTAGCGTTTACCATTTATTGTCATCTGAAAACCAATATTGAAAACCCTTTGCGTAGGATATTTCAATCCATTTCCTCCGCCCTGTTCCGGATCCCACAAGTCGAATTTGGAAAAAGTCAGCAAATTGGAACCACGCAGATAGAAACGCATGGACTTATATGTGTAGCCTAATTCCATGTTCTTTAGTTTCAGAAAATCACCGTCGCGCATCCAATAAAGAGATGTCTGCGAGTTGTTTTTGTTCTCAATGGCGGTAAGACGCGGATAGGTGGCATGAATATTCTGGTTGTCCGGGCTCCAATGGTTTTCTGCTATGAATGTTTGCAAATTTCTCACAAACCCCTCGCCAAACGGCTGCAAATTGCTCATAAACAGAGATGTTTTCGCTACTCCTTGAAAGAAGAAAGAAAAGTCCCATCCTTTCCACCGGAAAGAAGGACCGAACCCGTATACAATCTCCGGTGTAGTGGGATCACCTAAAGGTACCCGATCATTTTGATCAATCACCCCGTCATACTTCCCATAACGGTTGGGCACATTTACATACTTGATATCACCGGGACCTACAAAGCCGCCTACCAGCTGTCCAGGACTATTGTCAATCTCTGTTTGATCGACAAACAAGTGGTCGGATAGATATCCCCATTGTTGGCTCACGCTGTATCCTACCTTCGACAGATTGGGATAATCACCGTAACTTTCATTGTATTTCCGGATTTCATTGTGAGCATACGTAAATGTCCCCTTAAAAGTCATGCTAAAATCCCGGTTAAACTGGTGTCCGAAGTCGAGTGACAGGTCGAATCCCTGATTACGCACTTCCGCATTATTAGCATAAAACTTTGTTCCATATACTCCCGAATAATACGGAATGTTCTCGATGGTTTGGAAAATATTACTACGGTCTTCACGAAAGATGTCAAACGTCAGGTTAATATTTTTCCAAAAGGTCATATCAAACCCTAAGTTATACTTCTTGCCTACTTCCCAAGTCAGATCGGTGTTGGCAAAGCGTTTGTAAACCGGACCTTTTAACTCGATTTCCTGATTCTTTCCCGTAGTGAAACTGTCACTTCCCTTTAAATCCACGTCCGATAGGTAAAGAAAACGGCTGTTGCTTACCTGATCATTACCTACAAGACCGTAAGAAGCCCTGATTTTCAAACGCGGGATGTATTTTCGCAAAGGTTCGAAAAATGCTTCCTCACTGATGTTGTATCCGATGGCAAACGAGGGGAATAGACCGAAACGGTGATTCTTCGCAAAGTTTTCCGAACCGTTATAACCCAAGTTGATCTCCGCCATATATCGGTTGTCGAACATATAAGAGGCACGGGCAGCCAATCCCTGACGACGTTTCGGAAGGGCCTTCAGTAAATCTTTTCCCGGATTGTGATCCATATATTCGTCTTGATTGTAAATCAACAATCCGCTTACGTCGTGTTTGCCGAAAGCACGGTTATACTCTAACATAGCTTGAAAATAAATCTGACGGTGTCCCGTATTCGAACTGGAAGTGGCAAGAACGGGATTCACTTCTTCACCTACACGACTCAACGTGAAATCATAAGTTCCGTCTTCATAGCCCGTATAGTTTTCCAATGTAAAGGTATTATACGGGGCTGTGCGATTCTGTGTGGAAGTGGAAAGACTTTTGAAAGAGGCCAGTGCCTTGAACTTTAATCCCGGAGTGATGAACTTCAAATCCTGGTCGAAAGTAAATGAGGCGGTTACAGTGCTCTGAAACAAGTCGGAATAGCCTTTCACCAATTCCGCCACCGGATTGCTGGCTCCTGTGGCCCCCCACTTCACGTAGGTGGTCTCTCCGTCGGTCGGAAAATATACCGGAGCAACCACCGGATTGGTGTTTATCACGTGATTATATAAGCTCGATGTAGAGCTAGAGGGCGAACTTTTGTCCACTAACATCACGTTCAGACGCAAAGACAATCGCGAAGTTTCGCCTAATTTGGCGTTAATATTGTTTTGAAACGAATAACGCATGCGATTGATATTGTTACTAAATGAAAAGAACTCCTTGGAACGGTTTCTCAACATACCTTCCTCGTGGACGACCGAAACGCTGGAGAAATAATCCACTTTCCGTCCACCTCCACGAATATTAAAATTCACTGACTGACTGAACGCCTGGTCTTTGAAAATCTCATCATACCAGTTGACATTCGGGAAAATATAAGGGTTCAGTCCCTTACGGGTACCTTCAATCTTTTCTGTAGGGTAGGGAATCTGTCCCGAAGGATGGTTGTTTACCGCTTCGTTAAACAGTTCCATATATGAAACACCGTCCACAAAATCGGGAATATTGGTTGGTGCAGACATACTTCCTTCTACACGGAAGTTGATTATCGGTTTGTCAAGACTTGCACCTGACTTTGTGGTAACAATCATAACACCGTTGGCTCCACGCATACCATACATGGCTGTAGCGGTAGCATCTTTCAGAATAGAGAATCCTTCAATCACCTCTGGGTCAATGGCGTTCAAGTCAGCGGCGGTAGCTTCCACTCCGTCAATAACAATCAAAGGGTCTGTACTAGCACTTCCCAATGTGGAAACTCCGCGAATCCAGAAATTCGCTCCATCGGCTCCCGGCTCCCCTGTACGCTGCATGGCAATGACACCAGCCAAACGGCCCGCAAAAGAAGTGGAAAGATTAGATGATGGCACTTCCAAATCAGACGGACGGATGGTCTGCACCGACCCCACCACGCTGACTTTTTTCTGCCCCGTTCCGAAAGCGGTGACCACCACTTCTTCCAATACCCCGGTATCTTCCTGCAACACCACTACTACCTGATTTCGTCCGCCCACTTTTACCTGCTGCGCTTTGTAGCCGATGTAAGAGATTTCCAATGTGGCATCTGCCGGTACAGAGAGTGAATACAATCCGTCAATGTTCGTGGTCGTACCGGTGGAGGTACCTACCACAGTCACGGTAGCACCGATAAGCGGTTCTCCCCCTTGGTCTTTGACCAATCCCTGAATGGTCTTTTTGTGTTCGCTTCCGGTAGGAGAAGATGTTTTCTTTTCTTCTCCTGCCTTCAGCAAAATCTGCCGGTCTCTAATCTCCCAGACCACAGAGGTACCCTGAAACATCTTTTCCAATACTTGCACAATGGTGTTATTGGTAGCTTTTACCGTGACACGGCGTTTGTCATCCACCTTGTCCTCGGTATAGAGAAATACATATTCGCTTTGTTTTTCAATATGCTTTATCACAGTACGCACTGAGACGTCCGTCAAAGTGAAAGTGAAGAGTTTCTGGCGGTTATAATCTGACAAGTCAGCCGCCTTAGCCTGTAAAAAGAATAAAAATAAGCAAAATAAGAATAAAGCTTTACATAGATGGGGACTATGAAAGCAATTCAAACTAAATGTTTTCATAACTTTGTTTTTAGAATGGTTAAACTAAGGTCAAAACATTGGTTTTAGCACAAGCAAGAAGGTCCGGATAGTATTGCCGTATTTATCCGGCCTTTTTTTCCCTCAACAGGAAGTGTTCGTCTGTCTTTTCATGTTACCATAAGTTTTAATTTTAAGTTTATAAGTTCCTTATTTCTCGGTGACGCAATAGCCCTCGCTGGTCTTCACTACATTAATCGGAGCGATGACGGAAATGCGGTCGAGCACTTCGTCCAACGGGCAGTTCAAGTCAAGCATGCCGCGGATGGTGAGAGCCTGTGAACCGACATCAATGACGATGCTCTCGCCGTAGTATCTCGAAAGACGGTCAAACACGCGTTGTATAGGCTCTCCCTCCAACACCAATAGGCCTTCTGTCCAAGCACTGTACTTCCATGCCTCTACCTGCTTCTTCCCGATCAGGCCTCCGTCAGAAAGGTTGACCTGTTGGTCGGGGAGCAGTTCTACAATCTGTTTCCGGCTGTCGGTAAGTTTCACCGCCCCACGCATCAGGGTGACTTCGGCATAAGCGTCCTCGCGGTAGGCGTTGACATTGAAAGCCGTGCCCAATACCTCTATTTCAAACCTGTCGGTCTTTACGATAAAAGGTGCACTTTTGTCAGGATGCACATCAATGAAGATTTCCCCGTTGACGTATATTTCACGTTGTCCTTTACGGAACACACGCGGATACACCACTTTCGTGCCGGAATTGACGAAAAGGCTGGAACCATCAGCCAGCACCATATGCATATGTCGGCCTTTCGGCACCACCAGCTGTGCATACTCTCCGGCATCGGCACGGGAGTCTGGCACTTCTACCCGCTTCTCGTTTACGAGGATACGCCCCGACTGGGAATTAACCACCTTAGCCGATTCCCCCACTGTTATCGTCTCCTTTCCCGAAAGAATCAGCTGTATCTCGTTGTGGTTATCCGTCTGCTCCATGAGCCGATCAGCTACTTTCACAATGTCCACTGTATGGTCTCCTTTCCAATAGAAAAGCACACCTGAAAATAATAATCCCATAAATACAGCGGCTGCGGATACAGTGCTCCAACGGTGAATCCGCCTTTCTATCTGTTTTCTCCGTATGCCTTTTTCAATCTGTCTCCAAAGAGCATCGCGCTCTTCCGGTATGGGAAGTTCTTCCTGTGCCTTGAAGTAACCCACCAGTTTGAAAAATGTATGTCTCCACTCAACTTTCATATATTTGCAAGTTTATTTATTATTAGAACCGGGAATACGGGAAAACCTACTCATTCTTTTTGTGTCTTTATCGTTAAAATAGATTAATACTACATTCTTTTAAACCCGCATAAGCATTGGAGGAGTAGCTTTAAAAGCCACCGTTTTGCTCAATAAAGTCCTTTATCTGCGTGTAGGCATCCGCCATCCCTTTCTTGGTGGGACGCTGTCTGTAGCCTGCTTCGTCCACGTATTCTATATTTTCCAACACAATGTTTGGCACGTCATAATGTTCACACGCAGCCTCAATACCGCTCACATATTCTTCAGGAAGGCCGTCGGCCGTAATATGGTAAATTTTGGCAGTGGCGTAATTCTTCGTCACGTAGTCCAATACCTCACAGAAAGCCGGCAGGAAATTCACACGTGTTTCGGGCGACCAATCAGCATAAGTCACCTCGCCAAGTGGTGCTTTAGAGACTGCCCAATAGTCTTCCAGTCCCCCCTCTATAAAAATAATATCCGGATTCTCACCCAAATTCTTCATGCGGACAAGGTAAGAACGGTAAGAAATACCCTCTGCATTCAATTTGTTACCAGAATCCCATCCTTTGCTGCTCACCGTACCGCCTGACCAGGATTCGTTGCGCTCCAAAGCCAGTCCGTAGTCATTAATCAGTTTCCACCACCAGGTGTCTTCCACAGCCTGCACATCGTTTTTTTCCTTAGTGTCCGGATACCAAGCAGTGTTGCCGGCCGGTAGATAACCCTTAAATGTACAGTATGCGCCGCCCAGAATGGAGACTTTCAGCGGTGCTTTGGCCGAAGACGAGACTTCCACTCCATCAGCCAGCTTGAAGACATAAACGTCTCCGGAGGGTGTCACGGGTGTTTCGAGATCGAACGCCGACACGCGCCCAGTTTCTTTCTTATCCATTATCTTCTTCCATGTGGATCCGTTATCTACGGATAAGTAATAGGCATCATGGGTGAAATATCCTTGCCGCCGTAAGTTTTCACCCACCGTCACTTGTGGTATGGTGCCGGAAACGCCTTCGGATGTGGCTATAAGACTAACCTGCAACGGATTACCATCCGCATCACTCAATACCGTGCCATTCAGAGTCCAATACAGCCCCGTGTCGCTGCCTGTTCCCTGCTGAAGACCTATCAGCGGAGTTTCTACATCTACTTTCTCCATGCGACGGATGACGACAGGTTTTTGTTTCTTGAATTTCACAGTGTCGGTCGTGCCCTCCGCGTTATGGGAAACCGAGGTGATGTAATCTCCCGGCACCACAATGGCTTTCATGGCCTCAATGTCCATAGTCATCTGTTCCTCCCAAGCCTTCATTTGAATAATCCGCTCCTGCTTTTGCTGCTCTTCCATCGTAGCGCTGTTTTCCTCGTTGTCATTGCATGCCGCAAAAGACAGCAGGCATGCCAATAAAAAAATAACTTTCTGTTTCATGATATTAATAATTATGAGGTTAAAATATTTCCTGCCACCGCAGGTATTTTATATTATAACCAACGTAGTTGAAAAACCTACTCACTCTTACAGAAGTTTTTTCTAAAGGAGGACACTATGCCCGTCAGGAAGCCAGCACCTTAAGGAAGACACCCACCCACATCAAATCCTCCTTGGGCATGACAAAAGTACGAAGCTTCGCCAACGTACGGTTAAGCAGATTCATGGACGACTGTTCATTCATCTTCAGAATGTCAGCGATTTCCCGATGCGAGAGTTCGCTCACGTAACGTAGGTAGAGAGCATGCTTCTGTCGCACAGACAGTTGTGAAAGGGCATGGAGCAACCTGCGCGCCATGTCTTGTTCCGCATCGTCCTTCGGAAAGAGGCATTCGAACAGTTCCTCGTCTTGCGGAATACGAAAGGTACATGTCTCGATATCTTCCATGTCCTTCCACTTGGTCGCATAGTTAAAGAGGATATTCTTCAGCGAACAAAGCAGGTAGGAACGCACAGTGACATCGGACCTTACCCGTCCATTGGCAAATATACGCACAAAAAGGTCTTGAATAGCATCTTTCACCTGTTCCCGATCATCGCAACAGCGCAGACCATAGTTCATCAGTAAAGAATAATATTTCTCATACAATTCCTCCATTGCCTTCCGGTCGCCTTTTATAAGACGTTGCCACAAAAACAGATCATCTGCATCTTGTAAAGGTTTCACTGTTTCCATTGTGCAAATAAAACCTGAAGTATTAATATACGAAATAAAAAATAGCACAAAATACATAAATTAAACACATATTATACTAATTTAGCAATTTTAAAAAAGGATATATTGCAAAAGATGATATTGAGACCGGATATGGAAATATTATTCCTCTTTGGAATTTCGGAATGAATTATTAGTAATATCTTTGCACGAATCTTAAAAAATAAAGCGATTATGTCACATACCAGACAAGAACAGATGGAAGCCTTCGGACGCTTCCTCAACATCCTCGACGAGCTGCGTGTCAAATGTCCCTGGGACCGCAAACAGACCAATGAAAGTCTGCGCCCCAACACCATAGAAGAGACTTACGAACTTTGCGACGCCCTGATGAGGGATGACAGGAAAGAGATATGCAAGGAATTGGGGGATGTACTGCTCCACGTAGCTTTCTATGCTAAGATAGGTTCGGAAACAGGGGATTTCGATATCAAAGACGTTTGCGACAAACTGTGCGATAAATTGATATTCCGCCATCCCCACGTGTTCGGAGAAGTAAAGGTCGAGACGGCAGGACAAGTATCCGAAAACTGGGAACAATTGAAGCTAAAGGAGAAAGACGGCAATAAGAGTGTATTGAGCGGAGTACCCGCTGCCCTCCCCTCGCTCATCAAGGCTTACCGTATTCAGGACAAGGCCCGTAACGTAGGTTTCGACTGGAAAGAACGCGAACAGGTGTGGGCTAAAGTGAAGGAGGAAATCGGAGAGTTTCAGGCGGAAGTAGCCAATATGGACAAGGATAAGGCGGAGGCCGAATTCGGTGACGTTATGTTCAGCCTTATCAATGCGGCACGTCTCTACAAAATCAATCCTGATAATGCTTTGGAACGCACCAACCAGAAATTCATCCGCCGTTTCAACTATCTGGAAGAACATACCATCAAAGAGGGCAAGAACATGAAAGACATGACTCTGGAAGAGATGGATGCTATTTGGAATGAGGCTAAGAAGAAAGGATTATAATCTTGCACGAACTTGATACCGCAAAAAATGAAGGCTCTGTTCCAATGGAACAGAGCCTTCATTTCCTACAGACGAAACGTCTGTCCGCACCGGACAGAGCGTCTGATATATTCACTTACTTTTTCTTTGTATCTTTACTTTCTCCCTTGCGGTGCATTCCTCTAATCATCTCCCTATGGAAACGCATTTCCGCACGTTGCACGAGAAAAATCTTCTTACTGGAAAGGATTTTATTGAACTTGCCTAAATAGGTCTTGTCAAGTTGGTCGGCAGCAATACGGTTCTCAGCAATCTTCTCGTTGATTTCCTTGTATTGAGCTTCCGTCGTCTTATCATCTTTACCTTTGCGCATCAAATCCCACGATTCATCATTCAGCTTCTTCTTCTTATCCTGAAGTTCAAAATAGACGGAAAAGAACTTGGCTGCCTCTTCTTTACTCAATCCAGCCTGTTCGATAATGAATGCCTTTTGTTTTGCCCTGAACTCCTCCCGGGATAAATGCTGGTCACATCCGTCAGCAGCCCAAAGAACAGGCATAAAGCCACACAACAAAACAACCCATGCAATTAGTTTTCTCATTTTCTGTATTCAATCAGTTTTAATAAATCATTCTACACTTGCATCACTCAAATAAACATATAACGAATAATCATCCAGCATAGCACGGTCCAGTGCCACATCCAGCATTTCGTCCGATACAACTTCAGTATCCACCTCCGTCACCGCCACTTCATCGACCGCAGCAGGTTTGTGATCTGACGACGCCACCCGTATAATCAAGGCAGCCCCCACAAACATAGCTGCCATATAGAGCAATGGTTTCAGTCTTGTCCATGTACTGACAGGTTCTTCCTTGAAAACCACTTTCTCTTTTTCAGGAAGTTTATTCATCACTTCTGAAGTCAGGTTCTCAAAGTAACCATCAGGAACTTTGAAGGAATCTTCCTTACCAAGTTTCTTCAATAGGATATCTTCTTCTTTCATTCGTTTTTCTCCTCTCTTTGATTTAGACATAGTCCGAGTCCAAAGGTTTAATCAATGTCTTCTAAAAACTTCTCTATTTTCTTCACTGCATGATGATAAGACGCTTTCAAAGCACCGACTGAGGTACCGAAGATTTCAGACATTTCTTCATATTTCATTTCTTGATAGTATTTCAGATTGAACACCATGCGCTGTTTCTCCGGTAAAGTCATTAATGCCTTTTGCAAACACAACTGCGCCTCATCACCCGAAAAGTACGGGTCGCTTTCCAGTTTCTGCACAACCGCTGCTTCCGGATCATCAATGGCCAAGGTAGTGACAGCACGTTGTCTATTCAAGAAAGTAAGGCATTCATTCAACGCAATACGATAGAGCCAGGTAGACAATTTCGCCTCAGCACGGAAATAATCAATATTCGTCCATGCCTTGATAAAAGTATTTTGCAGGAGATCGTTCGCATCCTCATGCGACAGCACCAGCCGACGGATCTGCCAATACAATTGTTCGCTATACTGCGCCACAATCATTTCAAATCCTTGTCGCTGCGTACTCTCCTCCTGGAGGAGCTTCAGAACTTCGCGCTCGTTATAAGGGGTCATAATCTCTTGTATCTCTATGTTTATTTATGGTTTCAAATCCAGATCGGTCATTGCCTTTAGTAAAGACGGATCATACTTATAAATGTCATCACAATACATCAAATTATTATCGGCAGACAGATAAACAGTCTGATAATCTATAAACAAAGGCACATATTTCTCCAAACTATAATGTTTCAATTCACGATAAGCCGCACTGATAGGAAGCTTCTTTCCTTCCTCGCTTATCGGCTTGAGGTCCATTGCAATGCGGATGCGGTCTTCCAGTAATTCATCCGGTTCTTCTAATAAGAAGAAAGCAAAATCGAGTGCTTTCTGAAGACGTACACAACCATGGCTCACCGCCCGGTTCTTTCGCGTGAAAGCCCAACGGGAAGGAGTATCGTGCAAATAAACGGAATAAGGATTTGGGAAACGGAAGATGATACGCCCCAACGAATTTCCCGTCTTATTATCCTGTTTCACAGTATAAGGTACTCCCTTGCCCGCATACCTCTCCCATTTGATACTATGAGGATCGACTTGTGTACCATTCTTATCATACACCTTCATGCGGTTACGGGTAAAGTAAGTCGTATCCCTGCGATAAGTAGGAATAATCTCTTTCCGGATAATACTTTGAGGAACATTCCAATACGGATTCAGCTCCATATAATAGATTCTGCTGGACAACAAAGGTGTTTTATTCCTCACACTTCCCACACAAATGCGCATTTCCAGAATAGAGTCTGTTTCCTCGTTGACGGCTTGCAGCATGAATGCCGCCACATTTGCCACCACATATTTCTTCCCTTTATCCAGAGCATACTGCCAACGCGCCCGTTCCAGATTCAGCAATAAACGATCCCAGTAATAATCCGTAGTATCCGTCTTTCCCCAATCATTCACGCGCACCAATTCTTCCTGCATTTTCTTATAAAGACGGGAAGAGGGTTGCGCCCAATGAAAGGCGGCAGTGGGATTGGCACGCAAAGAATCAAGAGCCGACAATGCAAATTCCATATCACAACGCTTCAGAGAAATACGGTCTATCGAATCATTCCATCTGCGCTCCGGAGGTAGAAAGCCAAACTTTAACCGGCACACATACGAAAGATAGGCAGCTGTCAACTGATATTCTAAATCCGCCAACAGGGAATTCATCGTTTTTCCATCTTGCAATTGTAATGTACGTATCTGCTGCAACCCATTACGAATACTATCTACAGGATAAAGTCTCGGATTAATCCCATGCCGCAATATATTCTCTAACCAGTACAACATTGAGTCCGCTGCCTGCACAGTCGGTTTATCGGAGACCAATGAATCATTCAACCATAAGAAATCGCCTTCCTCCTGATAATGAGAGACTAACGCAGAATCCCAAACTGTAGCCAGTTTATTTTTTTCCAAACAGGCATGAATGAGCTGCCGAATACTATCCGCACTGATCTGATAGGCAGGATTAAACAGTTCTTTGAAACCTGCCAAAGAGTCCGGTATCGGAGACAAAGGCTTCTCCTTTCTACAAGCAGCCAAACAAATTATACATATTACTCCCAAAAATAACCGGCTACTTTTCATATACAGTTCCTCCGTCAATATCAATACATAAATTCTCTTTCGCTAAAATTGTCTGCGGAAAAATGGCGGACGCTTCATTAAGTAAAACAGCTTCATCTTCATATCGGGCTGAGAAATGCCCGATAACCAATTGTTTTACCTTTGCATCCAAAGCGATTTGTGCAGCTTGTGCAGCTGTCGTGTGATAAGTTTCTTTTGCCCGTGCTTGTTCCGCTTGTGCAAAAGTAGCTTCATGGAACAGCAAATCCACATTGTTGATTTGTTCCACTATAGACGGACGAAAAATTGTATCGGAACAATAAGCGTATTTGCGTGCCGGGGTCGAAGGACGGGTCAAACGCTGATTGGGAATAACTTCTCCTTCGGGAGTAACAAAATCCGCTCCGTTCTTAATACGGTTCAGTTCGTAAACCGGAACTTTATAAAAATCCACCATTTCTCTAATGATATGATTCGGACGTTGCTTCTCCTCAAACAGGAATCCGCAACAGGGAATTCGATGTTTAAGAGGGATCGTAGTTACAGTCACCGAACGGTCATCATAAATCTGTGTCGGTTCTTTCGTCTCAAATTCGTGAAAAAACACTTTATAGGTCAGTGTCTTACAAAAAAAAGCTAGCATCGGTGCGAATAATTCTTCCAGCCCCTTAGGAGAATGAATATGTAAATCAGCCGTCCTCCCCAATAATCCGAATGTAGAGATTAGCCCCAAGAGTCCAAAGCAATGATCACCGTGCAGATGAGAGATAAAGATATGATTCAAACGGGAAAATTTAAGCCGGGAACGACGTAATTGCATCTGAGCCCCTTCCCCACAATCAATCATAAATAATTTTTCACGCAAATTGACGACTTGTGAAGTCGCAAAATGTCGTGTAGTGGGCAAAGCGGAACCGCACCCTAATATATGTAACTCAAACTTTTCCATCTCCGGCAAAGATAGAAAAAAAACATATTAATTTCGCAAGCAATGAAACAAAAGTCTTATTACCTGCCATATAGTATCAAAAAAGAATATATATTTGCATATCGACAACCGGTTTCAAGAACATGATATGAAAGCTGGTCACAGTATCAGAAAAAGAAGTATTTAATATGACGAATCCCTTTATATACAGAAAATTATCAGTATTGTTCCTACTGTTTATTACTTTCGGGAATGTTTATTCCAAGAATAAAGAAATGGAACAATTGTTTTCCAGATTGGATTCCGTATTGACAAACAGTGAAAAGTACGTTTTAGAGAAAGAAGATAAAATAGAAGAACTGCGTAAGAAACAGTCTATGCCTCTAAAACCGGAAGAAAAACTATGGCTTAACAAAATGCTGTATGATGAATATTTTGTCTATAATGCGGACTCGGCTATGGTTTATGTAAACAATAATATAGAGATAGCCAACGCATTAGGCCGAAAGGACAAAGAACAGGAGTGGATACTGCATAAAGTTTTCCTTCTTGCAGCCCAGGGGCTACTGAATGAGGCTGAGAAAGAATTATTGAATGTAGATATAACTTCATTAAGTAAAGAAAATATGTATCAGTATTATGATACAAAAATCTATCTATACTCCCATTTGGTACAATTCATCGGTAATCGCCTGGAACTGACAAATTCTTATTACAATCTTGAGAAGGAATTCAAGCACGAAGCTAAGAAATATATAACTCCCGATCATCCTTCATATTATAGTTTTTGTGCGTCACTACATAGAGAATATCCCCGTTCTGCAGAGGGAGACAGTATAAAATTAAAATTAAAAAATATAGTAGACAAGTCATCATTGTCCACGCGGGTGGATGCCATCAATTCTTATATGCTTGCTATCATGTTTTACAATGAAGGCGATGAAGATAATTACGTAAAATACCTTATTTATTCTGCCATAGCCGATATTAAAATCTGCAACCGCGATATAGCTTCATTGGAGGAACTTTCCAATATCCTCTATTTGCGTGAAGACATAGACAGAGGCTACACTTACATCAGTTATTGCTTTAAAGCCGCATTGCTGTATCCCAACAGGGTGCGCGTAATAAACATATCGACCGTTATGGATAAACTACAGCAGGCCTATCGCGAAAGGAACAAAATACAGGAAAGCAAATTGCGTAAATCACTCTACACCACAAGTATATTATCCATTGTATTACTCATCTCCATCCTACTCATTTATTTCCAATTCAGAAAACTGTCTCGTTCACGTAAAAAACTGAACGAAAGTAACCGACTGCTTAATTCACACGTCAAAGAACTTTCTGAAGCCCAACGAATGCTGGGTGAAGTGAACGGAGAACTTAGCGAAGTAAATGAAAAGCTAAAAGTGATCAATAACCAATTACTAGAGTCCAATTATGTGAAAGAAGAATACATCGGATATGTATTCTCAATATGCTCCAATTATATAACCAAACTTGAAGAATACAGGAAGAATATCAGCAGAAAACTTAAAGCCGGTCAAATAGACGATATCAAATCATTAACTTCCAACATTACGATGGTACAAAGTGAGTTGAAGGAGTTCTATCATAGTTTCGACGCTATTTTCCTACACGTATACCCCGATTTTGTAAAAGACTTCAATTCCCTCCTGCGTCCCGAAGAAAAGATAATGCTTAAAGAAGGCGAACTCCTGAACACGGAGTTGAGGATATATGCGCTTGTCAGACTCGGAATAAATGACAGTATGAAGATTGCAGAATTTCTTCATTGCTCTCCGCAGACGGTTTACAATAATCGTTTAAAAACCAGAAACAAGGCAATAATTCCTAAGGAAGAATTCACCGAGACGGTACGTTCATTGGGTAAAATGCAAAAATAGAGAGAGCAAACAAACCATTTTACTTCATAAACTATTTACCTCTACCAAACATTATATAATTAATAATCAACACATTAACTTTTTATTTATTTACTCTTACTATTTACTTGTATATACACCGTACCTTATACTATACTACCTTTGTCCTCCAAGAAATTAATCAAGAAATTAATCGAGTATATACTTTTTAAATTTAATCTATGAGGCAAGAGAAACTACTAGGTCCAAAGCAAACTATGAAACATACGTTTGTAATCTCAGACGCTTTCTTTTCACAAAGTGCTAATTTGTTATTTTACTTATCATGAAAAATGTAATATTATTATCTTTGCTAATCCTTTTGTCCATTCCCCTTTCGGCACAACAGGAAAAAGTCTCCTTAGTCAACGACAGAACAGGTTCCAAGTTGCTTGTGAACGGTAAGTCTTTTATGGTGAATGGTATGAACTGGGATTACTTCCCAGTCGGCACCAATTATTCATATTCCTTATGGACAAAGCCTGACGATATAATCAAGGCTGCTCTCGATACGGATATGTCTTTATTAAAGAACATGGGTGTAAACGCTATCAGACAACACATAGGCGTTCCCCCCAGATGGGTAAAATATATCTATGAACAATATGGTATTCACACAATGATATATAGCTCCTTCGGACGCTATGGAGTAGCTTTGGACGGGGCATGGATGGCTAACACCGACTATTCCGACCCTAGAGTAAAAAAAGTACTTCTCGACGAGGCGAGAGAATTGGTAAAGGAATACAATAATACTCCTGGAATACTCCTCTATCTTCTTGGAAATGAGAACAATTATGGTTTATTTTGGCAAGGAGCAGAAACGGAAGATATTCCGGTAGAAGATCGTAAATCCACTATTCAAGCGGTTCACTTATATAAACTGTTCAATGAAGCGACTGTCGAGATGAAGAAAATGAATGCTTCAGCTCCTATAGCCATTTGCAACGGTGACCTTCTATTCCTTGATATTATAGCCAAAGAATGTAAGGATGTTGACATTCTAGGAATCAACTGCTATCGCGGTGACTCGTTCGGCGACTTGTTCAGCAGAGTAAAAGCTGAGTATGGAAAACCGGTATTGTTTACAGAGTTCGGATCCGATGCATTCAATGCCATAACTCAAAGTGAAGCACAAAAAGAGCAAGCAGACATTCTGTTGAAGAATTGGACTGAAATATATCTGAATGCGGCAGGACTAGGCAACAACAATAACTCACTCGGAGGTTTCACTTTCCAATTTGCCGACGGTTGGTGGAAATTCGGCCAAAATACTAACCTGAGCATACATGACACCAATGCATCATGGGCCAACGGTGGATATGTATTTGACTATGTGAACGGTGAAAACAATATGAACGAAGAATGGTTCGGTATATGCGCAAAAGGAACTCCTGACAGCCGAGGAATATACGAACTTTACCCGCGTGCCGCATACTATGTGCTGAAAGATGTCCACAAGATTAATCCTTATTCTCCCGGAAGTACCACCTCTTCGATAATAAGCAAACTTTCCGATATCAATGTAATGTCAGCCGTTTTATCCTCCAGAAGTGATAAAGCTGCCTTGCAAGGCGAAAAGACTCAGCTAATACGCCTGAGCGAACTGAGAGGTGACATAACTACCTACAATACAGGTGCAAAGAATACTACCACTCCAAGTTCCAGGCCGAAGAATCCGACAAGTTTCCCCAGCTTTAAAGGCTTTGACCATACTGAATCGTTCTACGTAGGCGTAGCCTCAAAACCGGCAGAGAATGTACAGGCGGAAGTCACTGTAAATGTTCTTGGAAATGTGGCGGAGAACCCGATAGACGAAATCTTTTATGAGAACAGAGGACGCTCCAGATATATAACGGACGAAAGCGGAGAAGTAGTAGATCTGGGTCCGTTGGAACGCTTAAGACTTTATAGTGCGAGTTTTGACTGGGATGGCAAACTGTTTAATCTGAAAACATTTTACCGCAAAGGACACTATCATTGGGGATACGAAGGAGACTTCTTTGGATTGTATCCCGAAGCGAGCTACGGTGATAATATGGATATTTATGGTGGCGAAGCTCCTTTCGGAAGTGAAATTGAAGGTAAGAAATACTTCAAAGGGCTGAAAATTGCTTTCGGTCCCGAACTATGGTGGGGTGCAAACCCGGCTCTGCTTGTCAAATACCAACGGAATATAGGTAAATATAACGTAGCAGGTATTTTCCATTATGATATAGACCAGCGTGAAGGAACGACTACTTCTTACGCCATACCCCGCCCCAAGAATACACGGGCCTCTCTTATGGTGGAAAGAAATTTCGGACGTTTCAATATTACAGCGGGCGGATTATGGTCAGGAACAACGCTTGTAGGACGGGAATTTCAAGCTACCACAGAATACAATAAAGAAGCTATCGTATATTCCGACGTGATAAAAACATCCGATACATTCGGAGGGAAGATGAAAGTGGTATATAGCGGAGGAAAGTTCAATGCCTATGCGCAGGGGGCGATAATGGGATTGGTAGCCAGTGGCGGAGCCGATTACACACAGACTTTAACAGGATGGAGGCTAAAAGATAGCGGTAGCGGAAATCAATCGAACGTCCTTGCCGGTTTTACTTATCAGATAGGCAACTTCCAGATTGCCCCTAATTTCCTGTGGCAGAAACCGCTTGTAGGTCCAATGCCTAATGGAATCGATGCTCCCGGAAGATTACGAAATATTATTGATGATCCTTTTGCTGTTAGGGATAACAGGGAGACAACAGCGGGAGAATTGTTGCTGACTTATGACCCGACACCCGCTACTTGGATGTACGACTGGGAGAATGACAATAACGAAGATGCACCGTTTGCCGCTTCACTTGGTTTCATTTACCGCCATCATCCCACCTCACAGGATGCAGCCATAGGTATACTTGCCAACGGTCGTTCTACCTTTGCTTTCGGAGGAGCTGCACCGGCTCATGATTTATGGGAAACAAACCTGAAAATAGCGTCTAGAATATCAAGAGATTTCGGTATCATATCAAGTGTCTACTGTGGTACTGCCCAAGCCAACGGAGATGATACCCGTTTAGTTAAGCGGGTAGGTGCAGACGCCAGAATGATTTATAAGAAACTGCGACTGAACGCAATGGTGAAGTTTAATGACTGGGGGCCGTACGACTATCACAGGGATTTTAACCTTACTTTCCCTTTCCAATGTATGTTAGACTTTTCGACCAGTCTCGCCAAGCCTAAATGGTTGGGTCCGGTATCCACTCGCGTAGGAATCAGAGGTACTTTCAGAACATTAGATCAATATTCTCCTCGTTACGTTGCCGGATATATACCGGACGGTTCCGGTGGTTTTGAACCAAGCACAGATATTATAGGCGCAGGTCGTGGCAACGAATGGGAAATAAGAACCTACATTTCATTCAGCATTTTCTAATCTACGAACTAATTAATAAGATAGTTTTATGAATCACAAAATCAATATATCATGTAAGCTCTCTGTTGTCGCTGTTCTCTTTTCGTTGACAGGATGTACAAGAGATATAAATACGGATGTGCTGGCAACTTACCCACACTTGTCTGATGTCTTTATCGATGAATTTGCATCCGACCTGCAATACCAGGCATGGGGAAAAGTAACTAATTTCGGGGTGGATACTGAAACCACCTACGATGGCACGTCATCTATGCGAATAGAAGTTCCCAATCCGAGTGATCCTATGGGAAGTTGGGCAGGAGGTACTTTCTATTCCGCTACAGGCAGAAACCTGTCCGGATATGACGCACTGACTTTTTATGCCAAGTCTTCCGTAGCTACCGCTATTGAAGTTGGAATAGGAAATTATGATACTACCGAAAATCTGGTTCAAGTTAATGATGTCCAACTGAATACAAACTGGAGCAAGATTATCATCCCTATTCCTAATTCCGCAAAGCTTTTATCGGAAAAAGGATTATTCTACTACTCCGCCGGTGCAGTAAATGACGAAGGCTACACCATCTGGTTCGATGAGGTCAAGTTCGAAAAACTCGGTACATTGGCTCATGCCAAAATAGAAGATATAGAGGTTCCCGGTTTTCCCGGAAAACTGACGATAGGAACTCTGACCGAGACTATCAATCTTCCGAACGGCATTAACCGTAAAATGCGGGTCTCTCCCAATTATTTTACATTCGAGTCATCTGACGTCAATGTGGCTTCGGTAACAAATGATGGTAACATAACCGTGCACAAAACAGGAGAAGCCGTTATCTCGTTAAAGGAGGCTGAAGGCGAAATAAAGGTACATTGCTACGATTTCGCTCCAACACCCACGAGAGACGAATCGGAAGTGTTGTCTCTGTTCAGTGATTCTTATACTAATAAGATTTCTGCAAACTGGAATCCTAGATGGGAATGGTCAACAGCTGAATATACGGAAATAGATACCGGTGATAATCATATAGCACGGTATAGCGGTTTGAACTTTGTAGGTATTGTATTCAACAAAACTGCGGATTGTTCGTCAAAGACTCACCTCCACCTGGATGTATTATGCATGGACGAAGTAAGTGAAAGCACTATTATAACAGTCTCTATATACTATGGAACAACGGAAATAAAGTATCCGATAACATTGGAGAAATATCCTGATTTCAAATCAAAACAGTGGCTGTCACTCGATCTGGAACTTGAAAAAGAAAATAAACTAATACCACAATTGGCATTGGCATGTGATGACAACACCAGGAACATTCTTTTGGACAATATTTATTTCTATTAAAAATGATAACTTATGAAACCATATAAAACAATATTGCTTAGCTTGCTGATACTTCCTTTGCCACTGTTACTTGGAAGTTGCGAGAAAGAAGAAGAGATAGAAAACACCCGATGGGTATTGGTGTGGTCGGACGAATTTGACACACCGACTCCCGACAACAGACCCGATCCTTCAAAGTGGACGTATGAAAAAGGCGCTTCAGGATACGGTAATCAGGAACTTCAGAACTATACCGACAGAGTAGAAAACGCCTCATACACAACTCACAAAGGTTTGGGATGCCTGAAAATAACAGCTTTGAACGACAATTATGACGGAGTAGCTTACTCTTCTGCCAGAATAAAGACCGAAGGACTGTTCGAACAACGATACGGACGTTTCGAAGCACGTCTGAAACTTCCGTACGGTCCGGGACTTTGGCCTGCATTTTGGATGTTAGGAGCAAACTATGCCACCGATGTATGGCCAAAATGCGGTGAAATAGATATTATGGAAAATAAAGGATACCAACCTAATATCGTATCAAGTGCTCTACATTTTCCGGGACATTCGGGTGGAAATCCCATAACACAGACTTTTGGCTATGAGAACCAACGTTTTGACACAGACTTCCACATATTTGCCGTAGAATGGGATGAATCCCAAATAGACTTCTTTGTGGATAATGTACTTTACAAAAGAGTGAAAGCCGCTGATGTAACAGATGGTGAATGGGTATTCGATCATCCATTTTTTATTATTCTGAATGTAGCGGTAGGCGGTACATTTGGTGGTGATCCCACAGCAGACACTGTATTTCCCCAAAGCATGTATGTAGATTACGTCAGGGTTTATCAGAAATCAACAGAAGTACAACCCGGAACTAATACCGGAGATATCTCTTCAAACGGTTCAATTCCCGGATGGGATTTTAACGGACCGGATTCTGATAAAGGGCTTATAGAGCCTGAATTAAAATAAATAACAATGTAACTGCTAAAGATTAAAATTATGAATTTAATAAAAATACAAGGATACTATTTAGGGCTTATGGCAGCCATAAGTCTTGGAGCGGTTTCATGTACGAACGAAACGGAATTTGCCAATTCGCTGGATAAAGGCGACATTACTTTCTCAGCTCAAGTAGGAAAAACGATGAGCAGAACCACAGAAAGCGCATGGGATGGTGACGAACTGATAGGTGTGAAAGCGGGAGAAACAGTAAAAACTTACAAAGTGACAACCAATGGAAAAATGTCTACTGAAGATACACCTTATACATGGGATGGCACAAGCTATGATCTGCTGGCATGGACTCCCCTCACAGCAGAACAGATAAACCTAACAGACCAAACTACCGAAGAGAAACTCTTTGACTGTGACTTATTGGCAAGTAATGCGAAAGTGGAAGCAAAGAATGTACATTTTGTATTCAGACACCAAATGACCCGGATGTGGTGGGAACTTCAGAAATTTGAAGGATATACAGATGAAGAAGTGAACACCGCAAAAGTTTCGTTTATCGGTTATGGAAGTGTAACGTATACTAATGGAGAAATCACAACGGTAGGCGATGCTGACCAATTGATTTCTACTCATGACACAAAAGGAGAATATTATAGAAACGGCGAAGCTATGATGGTTCCTTGTGAAATGTGGGAGAAACCATTGATAAAAGTAGAAATAGGAGAAGATACCTATATCTATACTCCAAGTAAGTCCAACCCCAATGACGTCAATAAGAAAACCGGAGATTTGCTTCCCAATACATGGCAAAGATATTACTTGTCTGTCAGCAAAAAAGGACTGACTGTAGAAATGGAATCCGGAGAAATTAATTGGGATAATGAAAAGATCGATGACAATCAGATTACGGATGCTAAATTTAAGGCTATTATATCTGATGAAGTATCAAATTTGACCAATTGCCAGTTTACAGGTTTGGAAAACAGTTTCATTGACAACGCAACCAACGGCTTCTCCATAACTTATAAAGAAACAAATGCAAGCGGAGGCATCGATTACGAAGGTCTATGTGACAGAGTACGTACAGTTGATACCCCAAACGGGACTGTCACTTTCACATTCTGCAATATCCGTTCGGATATCAAATTAACATATACTAAAGAATATATGGAAGTAGGCTATTATTTCTATAGTGACGGTACTTACGGGACAGATTACAAAGACGGTTCCACCTTAGGTATTATCTATAAGATAGGAAAACATGAGACGGACAACGTAACAAATTACGAAGGTACGGATATAGAAACCATTCATGGATATGTAGTAGCGCTAACTGATGAAACTAGCGACGAAAAGAGTAGTTTCAAATGGAAAGAAGGTAATGCAAACTTGTATGGGGCAGATTTTCCGGAACACGGCATAAGAGACGGAAAAACCACACAATATCTAGGATACCTTAACACTAAATATCTTATAGCAAAAGCAGCTGTAGCAGAGGCTACAACAGTGCCGGCAGCCTCAACTTCTACCAGCAAAAACAATAATTCACTTATACCCGGCACATCTGGTTGGTATTTGCCCTCTCATACCCAATTAAGAGATCTAGCAACTCTTGCGGGTAACACATTCACTAATTACAGTGCATTGAATGGCACATATTGGGACAGTACATTCGACAGTGACCCTAATGCTTATATAGTAGTTTTCAATGAAAATGGCGCAATAAGCAGTACTGATTTCTACAGGGCTGTAGATTCAGAACAAAAAGTTCGTCTTATTCTTACTTTCTAATTAATCATACAAATTATGAAACAAATATATTCACATATCAAACTGGCAGCCGTATCGCTATTAATATTTTCGGCTTGCACCCAAGACGAGATGTTACCTCAGATCGGAGAAAACGAAACCGCCGTTTCTGATGTTCTGACTATTCAAAATGTAAATGTAGCCAATTTCGATACCGGAAATCCTACTACACGGGTAATCAATGATGGTGTCACAGTTCTTTTCGAAGCAGGAAACAGCTTGGAAGATGTCAACGGCGATGAAATCGGTATTTTACTGATAGACAAAGATGGAATCGGATTCGCCAATGAACCCTTTAAGTATATAAACGAAAACGGTGTAAACAAATGGGTTAGTAAAAACAGTGTGAGTTATACCAGCAAAATTAAAAAAGTCATCGCCTACTTTCCATACGCCCAAATAGTGAAAGATGGAAAAGAGTTTGTTCCTTCATCCGTTAATGAACTAAAAGAACTAAAGAAAGAGGAAGAAACAACGGAATTTAAAGACAAAGATTTGCTGATAGCAGAAATCAATGATATTCAATCCCATCAATTGACAATCAACTTTAAGCACGCCTTTTCATTGATAGCGTTCTCTGCGGAAGCGACCATTAAACTAGATGACACGGAAGAGATTTCCTATTTATTAGATCTTTCCGATGTATCTTTCTCCATTGGCGACGAACTGTACACGCCCGAATCAATGAGCGGCAAGTACATCTGTCTTGTTGACGAAGAACAATTAGTAAAAAATGATTTTCGCTACTTCTACACGATTGATAATATTACTTATTCAAAGACGCTGAAAGATCCTATAACACTGGCAGCCAACCAATGTTACACTTTCCCTTGCCCAACATCCTCCGAAGGAACGGCAGATATTGCAGTAGGTGACTTCTACTGTACCACAGAAAGTAATAAAACAATCATTCTTCCAAGAAATGCAGCCGGTATTCCTACCGGTCTTACCTGCAAAGGAATCGTATTCCACATAATAGACGATTTTGAAACTTTTAAATCTACAAATGATTTAAACGACTCCAATTTAAATGGATATCAAGAAAAACATGGCTTAGTAGTCTCTACAAAAAAAGGAAATAATTTTGGCACTGTGGCAGCAGCTGATATAGAGCAAGCCTTTATTGATGGAAATGTAGAGAAATACACTGATACGGAAACATCAAACGGTTATAAATTGACACAAATTTTAGTAGGAACTGAAAATCTGGGATTTATCGCTTTGAATAATCATACTGAAAAACTAAACAATAGTACCGCTTGGTATGCTCCTTCGTTCAATGAACTTAAATACCTGATACAAGGTGAAAATACTCAAACAGGTTCTACATCGGGGCAAGAGTACATTAACAAACAATTGAAAAAAATAAATGCGGATGAACTGGCAGGTACAATTCCTTCTGTCACTTTTTACAATGGTGTCGGAGACCATGGATTACGCCTTATGACGGGCGGTTCTGAAAATGGATGGCACGGCATACCTGGCGAAGCTTTTTATCCAATCTGTGCATTTTGATGCATTCCCCCCAAAAACAAGAACTAATAAATATTTCCAATAATAAAAGACGATTTATGAAGATAAACAAGTTATTATTTACCACAACACTGACAGCATTGGCATTAACAGCCTGCTCTCCGAAAGGAACCAACTCTGATTCTGAGATAGAGAACAAAGTAGAAGCCTTACTGGATAAGATGACTTTAGAGGAAAAGCTAGGGCAGATGAATCAGTTGAGTCCGTGGGATCCTAACGAACTGGCAAACAAAGTTCGTAATGGAGAAATAGGTTCCATATTGAATTATATGAATCCCGAAGAAGTGAATAAAATACAGAAAATCGCAATGGAAGAGTCACGGTTAGGTATCCCCCTACTAGTGTCACGCGATGTAATTCACGGTTACAAGACTATCTTCCCTATTCCATTGGGACAGGCAGCCACATTCAATCCACAGATAGTAGAAAACGGAGCACGTGTAGCTGCCATAGAAGCTTCAGCTGATGGTATCCGTTGGACTTTTGCGCCCATGATAGATATATCACGTGACCCTCGTTGGGGACGCATAGCCGAAAGTTGCGGTGAAGATCCCTACTTGACTTCCGTAATGGGAGTAGCTATGATTAAAGGGTTTCAAGGAGATTCGCTGAACAGTCCGACTTCAATAGCGGCGTGTGCCAAGCACTTTGTAGCTTATGGTGCATCCGAAGGCGGTAAGGACTATAATTCTACATTTATCCCCGAAAGAGTACTGCGCAATGTATATCTACCTCCGTTCAAAGCTGCGGTAGACGCTGGTTGTGCCACTTTCATGACTTCATTCAACGATAACGATGGTGTGCCGTCTACGGCAAATAAATTTGTGTTGAAAGATATATTGCGCGATGAATGGAAATATGACGGTATGGTAGTAACCGACTGGGCTTCGGCTGCCGAAATGATCAATCACGGTTTCTGTGCAGATGGCAAGGAAGCTGCCGAGAAATCGGTAAATGCAGGCGTTGACATGGATATGGTGAGTGAAACGTTCATCAAAAACCTCAAGCAGTCTTTAGCAGAGAATAAGGTTTCCATAGAATCAATAGACGACGCTGTACGGAATATTCTCCGTCTGAAATACCGAATGGGCTTGTTTGAAAATCCGTATATTGTTACACCACAGAATGTGAAATATGCGGAAGAGCACTTGAAAATAGCAAAAGAAGCGGTAGAGCAATCCGTTATTCTCCTGAAGAATGACACACAAACATTACCGCTTACAAACAAAATCCGTACTGTAGCGGTAGTAGGTCCGATGGCTGACGCACCCTATGAACAGATGGGGACATGGGTGTTCGACGGTGAAAAAGACCATACTCAAACACCTCTCAAAGCCATCAGAGAAATGTATGGCGATCAGGTTAACGTAATTTTCGAACCTGCACTCGGTTATAGCCGTGACAAAAACCTAAACGGTATCGCCAAAGCCGTAAACGCGGCACGCCACGCAGATGTAGTCCTTGCTTTTGTCGGTGAAGAAGCAATACTTTCGGGTGAGGCCCATTCTTTGGCAAACCTAAATCTTCAGGGAGCACAGAGTCAACTGATACAAGCACTGTCCACTACCGGCAAACCATTAGTAACCATAGTGATGGCAGGACGCCAACTTACAATCGCTAGTGAAGTTGAAGCTTCGGATGCAGTTCTTTATGCGTTCCATCCGGGCACTATGGGAGGACCTGCCATTGCCGACATCCTTTTCGGGAAGGTTAATCCAAGCGCAAAGACTCCGGTTACATTCCCCCGTATGACAGGTCAGGTTCCTATATATTATGCTCACAACAGCACAGGTCGCCCGGCCAACCCGAAAGAAATGCTCATTGATGAAATCCCTGTCGAAGCGGGGCAAACATCTGTTGGCTGCCGTTCCTTCTATCTCGATGCCGGGGCTTCCCCCTTGTATCCGTTCGGCTACGGATTGTCTTACACTACCTTTGAATATAGCAATCTGAAGTTGACTTCCGACAAACTTGCTATTAACGGCGAGATATCAGTCACGGTAGATCTAAAGAATACAGGAAAGTATGACGGCACGGAAGTAGTACAACTTTACATTCAGGACAAGGTAGGCTCTGTAACCCGTCCGGTAAAGGAACTGAAGGCTTTTCAACGTGTAGAACTCAAAGCCGGAGAATCAAAGAATGTTTCATTCTCTCTGCCTGTTTCAGAACTGGCTTTCTGGGGCTATAACATGACTTACAACGTAGAACCGGGAGATTTCAAATTATGGGTAGGAACAAACAGCGCTGAAGGTTTATCTGCCGACTTTACCGTATCGGCTTTATAAACAATCCTCAAAGAACATAAAAACATAGATAATAAAAAAGGTGTATCGCTTTCGCAATACACCTTTCTGTTTATTTAGAAGTACTTTTTATTATTTCTTTCCTTCCAACTGTTCTTTCAATGCAGCAAGAGCGTCGATATCGCCCAGCGTAGTTGAAGCAGCCTGGTTCTGGATCATCGGAGAATCTTCTCTCTTGTTGCTAGAAGATGACTTCTTAGCACCAGAAGCAGCTTTCTTTTCTGCTCTTTCTTCAGCCTTAGCTACATCTTCGAAGATACGGCTGTGAGACAGGATGATTCTCTTAGCGTCTTTGTTGAACTCGATCACTTTGAATTCAAGTTTCTCATCCAACTGTGCTTGTGAACCGTCTTCTTTTACAAGGTGTTTCGGAGTTGCGAAACCTTCTACACCGTAAGGAAGAGCTACAACAGCACCCTTATCCAACATTTCGATGATTGTACCTTCGTGTACAGAACCTACAGTGAACACAGTTTCGAATACATCCCAAGGATTTTCTTCGAGTTGTTTGTGGCCGAGGCTCAAACGACGGTTTTCTTTGTCGATTTCCAATACCTGAACTTCGATATCAGCACCAATCTGAGTAAATTCTGATGGGTGTTTTACTTTCTTAGTCCAAGAAAGGTCAGAGATGTGGATCAAGCCGTCAACACCTTCTTCGATTTCTACGAATACACCGAAGTTAGTGAAGTTACGAACTTTTGCAGTATGCTTAGAACCTACAGGATACTTTTCTTCGATAGTTTCCCATGGATCTTGTTTCAGTTGTTTGATACCCAAAGACATCTTACGTTCTTCGCGGTCCAGAGTCAGAACTACAGCTTCCACTTCGTCACCTACCTTCATGAAGTCCTGTGCAGAACGCAAGTGTTGTGACCAAGACATTTCAGATACGTGGATCAAACCTTCTACGCCCGGAGCGATTTCGATGAATGCACCGTAGTCAGCCATAACGACTACTTTACCTTTCACCTTGTCACCTACCTGCAGGTTAGCATCCAAAGCATCCCATGGGTGCGGAGTCAGTTGTTTCAAACCAAGAGCGATACGTTTCTTTTCGTCATCGAAGTCAAGGATAACAACGTTGAGCTTCTGATCCAGTTCAACCACTTCTTTCGGATCGCTAACACGTCCCCAAGAAAGGTCAGTGATGTGGATCAAACCGTCTACGCCACCAAGGTCGATGAATACACCGTAAGATGTGATATTTTTAACAGTTCCTTCAAGAACCTGTCCTTTTTCAAGTTTACCGATAATTTCTTTCTTCTGTTGTTCCAGTTCAGCTTCGATAAGAGCCTTGTGAGATACAACAACGTTTTTGAATTCCTGGTTGATTTTAACCACTTTGAATTCCATTGTTTTGCCAACGAATACATCATAGTCGCGGATCGGTTTAACGTCGATTTGAGAACCCGGCAAGAATGCTTCGATTCCGAATACGTCTACGATCATACCACCCTTCGTGCGGCACTTGATGTAACCCTTGATAATTTCTTCATTTTCCAGAGCAGCGTTAACGCGATCCCAAGAACGAGTAGCGCGGGCTTTTCTGTGTGACAGAACGAGCTGTCCTTTTTTGTCTTCCTGGTTTTCGATGTATACTTCTACAGTATCACCTACCTTCAGGTCCGGATTGTAACGGAACTCATTCAAAGGAATGATACCGTCTGATTTGTAACCGATGTTCACAACTACTTCACGCTTGTTCATTGCGATTACGGTTCCGTCAACAACCTCACGGTCGTTCACTTTGTTAAGCGTACCGTCGTAAGCTTTTTCCAGTTCATCGTGGCTGACGTTGGTTACTGTTTCGCCATTTTCATAAGCATCCCAGTTGAAGTCTTCAATAGGAGCTACGTTCTTTAAGTTTTCCATTAATAAATAAATTGTTTAATACTTTAATTAAATAAGACATTATATTATCTATAAATCGGGCGCAAAGGTAGGAATATTTTCTTGATTGACAAAAGAATGGTTAAATAAAAGATGCCTGCAATCCCCTTTTTTCTGAGAAAAAACATCATCGGTTGAACAACTCAAACGTGAACTTACAGCCTATTCCTCCAAATTTCCAGTTTTCGCTGCTCACAAAAACTCCAAAATCAAAGATATGCGTACCAATGCCATACCCTACTTCCAGATAAGGCTGAAGGTGCGGCATAGTGAGCGCACCGACATAAATGCGTTCATTTTGCACATAACGGGTGTACTTCATCAGATGTCTCAATATAAGGAACGGGGCTTCGTAAGTAAAATGCCCGCGCACATACCGGCGGGAAGAGTTGTACCAGCGTCCGTCAAGCACTTGGAATACTCCGCCGATTTCGTCATTCCAACCTACGGGAAGATTGTGACGGGAAAAATTGGCAAAGTCAACAAAATATAACTCATCCTGATTAGTAAACGCTCCGAAGCCGAAACGATAATAAATATTACGCATCAATCCCAAACGGATTTGATGCTGGAGATCAAATTCTATTCTTTCGTATTCGCCCGTACTCTTGAATACGCCTTTGATTCCCCGTTCATAATCAACCGATAAAGTAGGATACAATGAACGCAGATTTATCTTCCGCTTCCCGTTCATATAATAATAGAGTCCCGGTGTCCATTCCACCCGGACACGAGGGGCGAAACTTATATAAGTATTCTTGAATTTGTCCATAAACTCCGGAGGAGGCATCGGATAATCACCGGTTATCACAAAACGTGAAGGTTCTACGGCAGTTCTCTTATGGGCAGAGAAACCGACACTGACATCCAATCCATTGACAACCTCGACTGTATGGCGGAAATTGAAATACAAGTCCTTGAAATAATCAAGATGAATCAAGTTGAAATTGAATATACTGTCCGGCATGGCTTTCAGTTCATCCAGCACCTTACTGCTATAAATTCGGTTACCATTCCCCACATTCAAGCGGACAAATCCCCGTTTCTGCGGCCAGTACTCAAAATCTGCGTTCAATGACCAATAAAACTCCTTGCGTGTGAAATTATATCCGAGTTTAGGAACAATACGGAGCAGTTTATCTCCCCTAAAAAGACGGTTATAACGAAAATCCTGCCGATATGACAAGCCATTGCTTCCACTATAACTGAACAATAGAGGATTAATGAATGGAGAAAAACGTACACTTCCGATATTAGCCAGGTTGAATTTATAGTCCTCTACCATCAAGTCACCCACCGTTCCCCAGAAAGCCTGACTTTTGGATGGCTTATGCGTTGTCGCTGTGTCACGCCTGAGCAGGTAATCACGGTAGAGTTTCTTCTCACTCTCACTCAATGGAATAGGACGCATGACAGCAAAGGTCGAAGCATCCGTCTTGTAAGCATTCGTATCACACTGCAAGGAGAATGATTCCGACAAGTTATACTTTTTCTTTTCTTTCTTGCGTACTTTCTTTTCTTTCAGTTCAATCGATTTATAATTCAAAGAAGCGGTATAATTGCCATCTACCCTATTTCCGAGAAACTTGAAAAGTGCCTCCACATTGTAACGGACCGGCAAAAATTCATCTTTCTTACCCACCTCTCCCATCTTAATCCAACATGTAAATGTTATCAGCTCCGACCGTCCCGAAAAACGTATTTCCCGGACACTCCAGACATTACTGCTGACAATCATATAGCCGCCGACCAACTGATCGCTTTTTGTCCGAGGGATAAAGCGTATCCGGTAATCGAGATTATTGGGATCTCCCATCACACTATCTATCTGATATTTATAATATTTCTGTCCGTTCTTGGCAAGCGGCGACAGTAACCGTTCATCATTCAGCAGCGAAGACGAATAGATATTGACACTGAAATATTCAAGCAAACCCGGCAGTCCTCTGTTTCCCCGCACAGTACCTTGATAAGCTTTTACTTTTTGATCGTAAATATTAGGAGCCGTATAATGAAGATCACTGTAAGTTTCGAGCAAATATTCGCGTACACCTTTCTGCAGACGGAACATAGAGGGCACATAGCGAAGAATAAAATTCTTTTTCTGGATATCCATCTTACCTTTTATATATAGGCTGGCACGATAATCACTGACGATCGTTTCATACAAAGGGGCAAAGGTCATGACACGCTCTATGATGGAATCGGCGGAAATCTCCTGACGCGTATACGGATTCATTACATAATCGTGAGCCGTTCCTTTTGAAGTAAAAAAGAACAACCCCAATATGCATACTATCAATATTTTATATCTCAATCGTCGTATCTCCTTCATTAACGGAGACAAATATAAAAAAGAATATCGAAAAGCAAGAAGAGTTAGACACTAAAAAGAGTTATCAAAAGAAAACCTTCACATGGCATAAATACATAACTGTACGGAAATAAACAGATTTGTGTCCGAACAACTCATATTTTCTATACTCCCTCTTGCTTTTTACTGATTAATTTCGTATCTTTAGTGGTTTCCATCCTTTCAGATATAGATGGTCATCTTGCATAATGACTAATGTCACGTTATAAGCAGACTAATGTCACGTTACAATGTGACATTGGTCACCATGTAAGGGGACCACTACTCGGGTGCATAAAACTATTATAGTTTTATGCACTGCAATTTCAAATTCCCTGCACAGAATAACCTTAAAGACTACGAATCATCACCGGACGAATCAAACTAAAGGAGTATAATCCTAAGAAGGGGGTATACGTCCAAAAACACATCTATTTTCAAAAATACCCCCTTTAAAATAGGGGTACTTTCAGAAAAAACATATATTTTTGCACCATCAACCGATAAAAAGAAGACCATTTATGTCTAAAATGAGATTTTTTGCATTACAAGAACTTTCCAACCGGAAACCTTTGGAAGTGACTGCCCCTTCCAACAAACTCTCTGATTATTATGGCAGCCATGTGTTCGATCGCAAAAAGATGCAGGAGTATCTTCCCAAAGAAGCTTATAAAGCTGTCATCGATGCCATCGAAAAAGGTACACCTATCAGCCGCGAAGTGGCAGACCTCGTTGCCAACGGCATGAAAAGCTGGGCAAAGTCACTCAACGTCACACATTACACGCACTGGTTCCAACCTTTGACGGACGGAACAGCCGAAAAGCATGACGGCTTTATCGAATTCGGAGAAGACGGTGGAGTAATTGAACGTTTTTCGGGAAAATTGCTGATCCAACAAGAACCCGATGCTTCCTCTTTCCCTAACGGTGGTATCCGCAATACTTTCGAGGCACGCGGTTACACAGCATGGGATGTTTCCTCACCTGCGTTCGTAGTAGATACGACTCTCTGTATCCCGACCATCTTCATCTCTTATACAGGAGAGGCGCTAGACTACAAGACTCCGCTACTGAAAGCACTAGCCGCTGTAGATAAAGCTGCAACGGAAGTCTGCCAGTTATTCGACAAGAATATTACACGTGTATATACGAATCTGGGATGGGAACAGGAATATTTCCTTGTGGACTCTTCCTTATATAATGCACGCCCCGATCTTTGCCTGACAGGACGGACTCTGATGGGACATTCTTCCGCCAAAGACCAACAGCTGGAAGACCATTACTTCGGTTCTATTCCTCCACGTGTCACTGCCTTTATGAAGGAACTCGAAATTGAATGCCATAAGCTGGGGATTCCCGCCAAAACCCGTCACAACGAAGTAGCTCCCAATCAATTCGAGTTGGCTCCTATCTTCGAAAACTGTAATCTGGCGAACGACCACAACCAGCTCGTCATGGACTTGATGAAACGAATCGCCCGCAAACATCACTTCAACGTACTTTTACACGAGAAACCTTATAACGGAGTCAATGGTTCCGGCAAGCATAACAACTGGTCTCTTTGTACCGACACAGGTATCAACCTGTTTGCTCCGGGAAAGAATCCGAAAGGGAATATGTTATTCCTGACTTTCCTCGTCAACGTATTGATGATGGTCTATAAGAACCAGAACCTGCTGCGCGCCTCCATCATGAGTGCCAGCAACAGCCACCGTCTGGGGGCCAACGAAGCTCCTCCCGCCATCCTGTCCTGCTTTTTGGGTTCGCAACTCTCCGCCACTCTCGACGAAATTGTCCGCCAAGTAGGAAACGATAAAATGACACCGGAAGAAAAGACTACACTGAAACTGGGTATCGGACGTATTCCTGAGATTTTGCTCGATACAACCGACCGCAACCGTACTTCTCCTTTCGCTTTCACCGGAAATCGTTTCGAATTCCGCGCCGCAGGTTCGTCTTCCAACTGCGCTGCCGCAATGATAGCTATCAACGCTGCCATGGCAAATCAATTGAACGAGTTCCGTGCATCGGTAGAGAAACTGATGGAAGACGGAGTAGGAAAAGACGAAGCCATTTTCCGGTTGCTGAAAGAAACAATCATCGCTTCCGAACCAATCCGTTTCGAAGGCGACGGTTACTCCGAAGAATGGAAACAGGAAGCCGCGCGACGCGGACTGACCAATATTTGCCACGTTCCGGAAGCATTGATGCATTACGTCGACAATCAGTCTAAATCGGTGCTTATCGGCGAACGTATCTTTAACGAAACCGAATTGAACAGCCGTCTGGAGGTGGAACTGGAAAAATATACCATGAAGGTTCAGATTGAAGGCCGCGTATTGGGTGACCTTGCTATCAACCACATTGTACCGACCGCGGTTGCCTATCAGAACCGTTTGCTTGAAAACCTTCGCGGACTGAAAGAAATATTCCCGGCTGAAGAATACGAAGTATTGAGTGCCGACCGCAAAGAACTGATCCGTGAGATTTCACACCGGGTGACTTCCATTAAAGTATTGGTTCGCGAAATGACTGAGGCACGAAAAGTTGCCAACCACATGGACAACTACAAAGATAGAGCCTTTGCATACGAAGAAAAGGTACGCCCGTATCTTGACCAGATTCGCGACCACATCGACCACTTGGAGATGGAAGTGGACGATGAAATATGGCCATTGCCTAAATACAGGGAACTGTTATTTACCAAATAAAACGTCCGTAAGATTGCACGAAAGCTCTCACTTTTGTGCAATCTTTTTATAGATTCGTTCATTTTTTCATTTTTTATTTCTACTTTTGTGCTGTATAACACAGTTTTGTAGCACTCATGGTAAAAATGAATATGTCAGACATCGATATTTCGGAACCGTTATCCGATATGTTAGCTCCTCTAAACAATGAACAAAAGGAGTTTCTGATGAATAATTATACGATTCAAACCTACAAAAAAAATGAAACCATTTACTGTGAAGGAGAAACGCCATCGCATCTAATGTGTCTTATCAATGGTAAAGTCAAAATCTTCAAAGATGGTGTAGGAGGTAGAAGTCAGATTATTCGTATGATTAAGCCACACGAATATTTTGCATATCGTGCTTATTTTGCCAAAGAGGATTTTGTTACTGCCGCAGCAGCTTTCGAACCTTCTGTTGTTTGCTTGATTCCCATGAGTGCCATCATGACTTTAGTTACCCAGAACAATGACCTGGCCATGTTCTTTATCCGCCAGCTTTCCATTGATCTCGGCATTTCTGACGAACGAACCGTCAACCTGACACAAAAACACATTCGAGGACGTTTGGCCGAATCTCTGATCTTCTTGAAAGAAAGTTATGGACTGGAAGAAGACGGCTCTACCCTAAGTATTTACTTATCACGCGAGGATCTGGCAAATCTGTCGAATATGACCACTTCGAATGCCATCCGCACACTGTCACAATTCGCTACGGAACGGCTGATTACAATCGACGGAAGAAAGATCAAAATCATCGAAGAAGAAAAGTTAAAGAAAATAAGCAAGATTGGGTAAGAGTGTTCCTACACCAATTACTCCACCCTAAAAGTGAACATACATATAGAAAATATAATTGCAGACATAAAATGTGGCAACAAACAGGCTTTCAAAAAGCTATTTGATGACTACTACCCTATTCTTTGTGTTTTCTCCAACCATTATATCGAAGACAAAGAAGTTTGCAAAGATATTGCACAAGATGTATTTCCAGCCGTTCGATCTAGCTCCTATCCCGGAAAATGAATCGAAAGTGATAGAAATAAAAGTAGAAGACGGCAAGCTGGCTCCCATCACCCGGCAGTTCTTCATCGACCACATTTTCGACTTCCGCAAATGGAAAAAATGGCAGAGCAATACAAAGGGAAAGTGCGGTTCTACAAAGTGAACGCCGACAAAGAAAAGGATTTATGCAATCACTTTGATGTGCAGGCATTGCCTACTTTATTCTTCATACCTGCAGGCGGCAAACCGATTATTGAAGTCGGAGCTACTCCGGAGAAGTACGTACAAATCATCGAAGAACAACTACTGAAATAGAAAGATAAAATAATTGCAAGTACTTTTAGTACAAATACTTCATAATGACTGCCCCCTAAAAGTTTTTTATTCAACTTTTAGGGGGCAGTTCAAATAAGTTTTAAGTTCCGTCTTTTCCTCTAATGCAACAAACTATCAAATCTTCCCAATCGAAGAAAGATAACGCTCCGCCTCAATAGCCGCCTTGCAGCCACTTCCCGCAGCAGTAATAGCCTGGCGGTAATGCGGATCGGCAACATCTCCTGCAGCAAATACTCCCGGCACTTTCGTACGTGGGCTATCTCCATCCGTGATAATGTAACCTACTTCATCCGTATCGATATAGTCTTTGAATATATCCGAGTTCGGTTTATGACCGATAGCCAGGAAGAAACCATCGATAGGCAGGCTGTAACGTTCTTCATCAGGTTCGCCCCAACGTTTTACAAGGTTCACCCCTTCTACTCCATTATCACCATACAAACCAACAGCGTTGTGTTCAAAAAGCACTTCAATCTTCTCGTGATTCATCACACGCTCCTGCATAATCTTTGATGCACGCAGGAAAGGTTTGCGGACAATCAGATATACTTTAGATGCCAGACCGGCAAGATAAACAGCCTCTTCACAAGCTGTATCACCACCGCCGACAACAGCCACGATTTTCTTACGATAGAAGAAACCGTCACAAGTGGCACAAGCGCTGACACCCATTCCGGCATATTTCTTTTCATCCTCCAACCCCAGATATTTAGCAGTAGCTCCAGTAGCGATAATCAATGCTTCCGTTTCTATTTCTTTCTCACCGTCAATCGTAATCTTATAAGGCGCTTTGCTTAAGTCTGCCGCAGTCGCAATGCCAAAACGGACATCGGCTCCAAAACGGCTGGCCTGAGCACGTAGATCTTCCATCAATTGCGGACCGCTGATTCCTTCCGGATAACCGGGAAAGTTCTCTACGTCCGTAGTCGTTGTCAACTGACCGCCGGGTTGCAACCCTTCATAAAGCACCGGACATAAGTTTGCACGTCCTGCATAAATCGCTGCCGTGTATCCGGCAGGTCCTGAACCAATAATCAGGCATTTAACTTTTTCTATTTCTGCCATTTTATTATACCTTTATCGTTTTATTTAATCAAAAACATTTTATCTCAAATCTATAATTTCCGCACTCGGATATTGCTTTCTGTCAAAAGTGAAAAGAGTATCCGCATACTTCTGTCCGGTCTGATACCCCGTAACGGTAATCGCGTTACGTGTCGGATGCGCACGTTGCTGAAGCAATATATATAAAGGTTCGTATCTCTCTTTCGTCACATAAAGAGTAATGCGTTCCAAATCCTGTGCCTTGTCTTTGGCCGTCAACACCACTTCCCAAATGGCTTTGCCACGAAAAGTTTTCATTGTTCCCAGCTTATAAGAGAATCCCTTCTGATACATATAAAGAAATGTATAAGGATTGATTTGCTGCAACTCTTCCTGAGTCGGGTTGCTAACATTCACTTCATCATTCTTCGCTACATAACTCCACTGCGTTTTCCCATCAAACCAGGTTACAATATCGGTTGTTTTCAATACGAATTTCTCTCCTTTCAATTGGATCGTTCCATGCTCGACACCTTCTATCAGACCATCCGTTATAACCTTTACCGTAAAATCAGCCTTCACTCCTCCTGCTTTCCGAAAAGCCTCAGCAGTTTTATCCAGAATACTCTTAGCCTGCGACTGCTGTTGTTGAGCAATCACAGGCAGTGACAGTAAAGCTATTAAAACACTAAAAATGTACTTTTTCATTTGATTTATAAACGAACTGTTACTGCAAATTGTTCAAACGCATTTCAAGGTCATTATCATCAATACACAAGACGTCACGCGCCTTGCTGCCTTGCGTAGGGCCCACGATACCTGCTTTCTCCAACTGATCCATAATACGTCCTGCACGATTGTATCCGATAGCAAATTTACGTTGGATTAACGAAGTAGAACCTTGCTGATGAATAACGACTAATCGGGCGGCATCTTCAAACAAAGGATCAAGACGCCCCATATCAATATCCCCTACCTCATTACCACCATCCTCACTCACATATTCAGGCAAAAAGAACGGAGTAGGATAACCTTGCTGACGGGCAATGAACTTCGTTATTTCTTCCACTTCCGGCGTATCAATAAAAGCGCACTGCACACGTACCGGATCAGCTCCCTGTAAGAAAAGCATATCTCCCTTACCAATCAACCGGTTCGCGCCCGGACGGTCAAGGATAGTACGTGAGTCCATCATAGCAGATACACGGAAAGCGATACGTGCCGGGAAATTGGCCTTAATCGTACCCGTAATAATATTCGTAGTCGGACGCTGTGTAGCGATAATCATGTGAATGCCGACAGCACGTGCCAACTGTGCGATTCGCGCAATCGGAAGTTCCACTTCCTTACCTGCCGTCATGATCAAATCACCGAACTCGTCAATCACAACTACGATATACGGCATAAACTTATGTCCCTTTTCCGGATTCAGGCGGCGATTGATAAACTTTTCGTTATACTCTCTGATATTACGCACATGAGCCATCTTCAGAAGGTCGTAACGAGTATCCATTTCCACACAAACCGAATTCAAAGTTTGTACCACTTTAGTTACATCCGTAATAATCGGTTCACCTCCATCCGGAAGTTTAGCCAGAAAATGATTCTCAATTACCGAGTAGATACTAAATTCCACTTTCTTCGGATCGACCAGCACAAACTTCAGTTCGGCAGGATGTTTCTTATATAATAAGGAAGTGATAATCGCATTCAGCCCCACAGACTTACCCTGACCGGTCGCACCTGCCACCAACACGTGCGGCATTTTACAAAGGTCGAACATAAAGACTTCATTCGTAATAGTCTTACCCAATACGATAGGCAAATCATATTTAGACTCCTGAAACTTCTTACTTCCGATCACACTTTGACCGGAAACAATTTTCGGATTCTTGTTCGGCACTTCAATACCGATAGTTCCCTTACCCGGTATCGGAGCAATAATACGAATACCATCGGCAGACAGGCTCAATGCAATGTCATCTTCCAATCCGCGAATCTTGGAGATACGAACTCCCTGTTCCGGAGTAATCTCGTACAGCGTCACCGTAGGACCAACCGTCGCTTTAATGGTGCTGATCTCAATTCCGAAACTACGTAATGTATTGATAATACGATCTTTATTCGCATTCTGTTCGTCCATATCAATCGTAGGATCATCATTCTCAAAATGTTTCATCAAGTCGATCGTAGGAAAGCGATAGTTTTCCAAATCCTTAGTCGGGTTGTAAGGTTCCAGTTCAGGGCCCTGGTATTCCTCTTCTGTAACTGCCGGTTCCACTTCAAATCCGGGTTCTTCTTCATCTTCGGTATCCTTAGGTATCGACGGAACCGAATCTGAAACAGTCGGTTCAAATACCATCGTTACTCCTTCACTCTCATCTGCCGGAGAAGAAGGCTCATCCGGTTCTGCATGCTCTGTTGGAAACCCTTCCTCTTCTTCGGACTGGACATCCACCACAGCTGCCGGAGGAGGAGTCTGCTTATAAGTCCGTTTCAAATTGAATTCTACTTCCTGAGGTTGAGAAGTAGTAAATTCCGGATTATCTCCGCCTGCCGGAATCGTCTCAACTTCTTCTTTCTTTTTACGTTTCAGAAAACTCAAAGCAAAAAGTTTACGCAACCAGATAATCGTGCGCGCACTGATATATATAAAGAAGCAGATAGCTGTTATCAACAGAATCATCCACACACCGGGCACACCTACCTGGGAAATCAGCCAACGGCTGACATTGTATCCGTGCATTCCCCCCAGATAGATGAAAGAATCCTGATAATGCTCCATGAAAGCAAATCCAAAGAAAACGGAGAACCAGACCAGCAACAAGGTACATCCGATAAACCATTTCCACAGTCGTACGACACGTACACGCATCAACTTCAATCCCGCCACAGCCAAAAAGACAAGGATAAAGAAAGAAGAGATTCCAAAACAGTCGTTGATCAGATAACTGGCCAACTGTGCTCCGCGTGAACCAGCATAGTTCTTCACATGATTATCAACGACCGACAAATCTGCCGGATTTCCACTGTCGATAATACTCTGGTCGGCCGCTCCCGTAAAAAAGAAAGAGGAAAAAGCCAAAAGTAAATAAACAGAAAAGATAACCAACATCAGCCCAATCACAAAATGGACAGTCTCATTCTTGAATATTGCAATAATTTTGCTAGGGGAAGAGGGAGTACGTTCCGTCTCCTTATCTAATTTCTTCTTTGCCATGAGTCTTTTTATTCTTTTTATAAAACTGGGATCATAATCTAAGCTGCAAAAATAATAAAAAAATAACGAGCACTACGCTCATTCAATCCTTTTTCTTACCTTTGCGTTTCAAATCAATGCTGATTATGGAAAAAGAAAGCCAAACGATATTTGATAAGAATGTAATTGAGTTCGTAACGGTAGCCGCCGAATTTTGCGCATTCCTCGAACGTGCCGAACGCATGAAGCGTAGCGATTTCGTTGATACATCCCTTAAAATACTTCCCCTACTCTATCTCAAGGCATCTATGCTCCCCAAATGTGAGACTATCGGAGAGGGAGTGCTCGAAACGTATGTAACGGAGGAAATCTATGAGATTCTACGTATCAACCTTGCGGAATTGATGGGTGACAAGGATGATTATCTGGATGTATTCGTACAAGATATGGTTTATAGCGACCAGCCGATCAAGAAGTCCATTTCGGAAGATCTGGCGGATATCTATCAGGATATCAAAGACTTTATCTTTGTTTTCCAATTGGGGTTGAACGAAACGATGAACGATTCATTGGCTATCTGCCAGGAAAACTTCGGAATGTTATGGGGACAGAAACTGGTCAACACGTTACGCGCATTGCACGACGTAAAGTACAGCCAACAGGACGAAGAAGACAATGAAGAAGGATTTTACGAACCAAGTGACGACGGTAACTGTTGCGAAGACGATGAGTGCCATTGCCACGATGACGATTGCCACTGCCACGAAAACGGCTGTCATTGTCACCACGATGAATAAATAAAAATGATTGTAAGAAGAACTATAAATAAAGATGAAGTAAAGGAGCTCCCGAAAACGGTTTTTCCGGGACGGATTTATGTCATCCAATCGGAAACGGAAACGGAAAAAGCAGTGGCTTATCTGCAATCCCGGTCTGTAATAGGTATTGACAGCGAAACGCGCCCTTCCTTTACAAAGGGACAATCACATAAAGTGGCACTCCTTCAGATTTCGTCGGAAGAATGTTGTTTCCTGTTTCGCCTCAACATGACCGGACTGACCCGGCCGTTAGTCGATTTATTAGAGAATCCGGACGTGATAAAAGTCGGTCTCTCACTAAAGGATGACTTTATGATGTTGCACAAACGTGCTCCTTTCAACCAGCAAAATTGCATCGAATTGCAGGATTACGTACGCCAGTTCGGCATCCAGGATAAAAGTCTGCAAAAGATTTATGCAATCCTGTTCAAGGAGAAGATTTCCAAGTCACAACGCTTGTCTAATTGGGAAGCTGATGTGCTGAGCGACGGCCAAAAGCAATATGCCGCTACCGACGCATGGGCCTGCCTCAACATATACAACTTATTGCAGGAACTGAAGCAAACGGGCAATTATGAAATTGCTCCCGAAGAGAAGAAAGAAGAACATTTAATTGAATCAGATAAATAAAATATCATGCATAAAGTATACCTCAAACCCGGCAAAGAAGAGTCTCTCAAAAGATTTCACCCCTGGATTTTCTCAGGTGCTATCTCCCGTTTTGACGGAGAACCTGAAGAAGGTGAAGTAGTAGAAGTATACACCTCAAAAAAAGAATTTATAGCCGAAGGACACTTCCAAATCGGAAGTATCGCTGTACGTGTGCTTTCTTTTCAACAGGAACCTATCAATCACGATTTCTGGAAGCGTAAGCTGGAAATAGCATACGATATGCGCCGCAGTATCGGTATCGCCACGAATCCGACCAATAATACCTATCGTCTGGTACACGGTGAAGGAGACAATCTTCCCGGATTGGTTATCGATGTCTATGCCAAGACTGCCGTTATGCAGGCACATTCGGCAGGAATGCACGTAGACCGTATGGTTATTGCCGAAGCTTTGTCCGAAGTGATGGGAGATCAGATTGAAAATATCTATTATAAATCAGAGACAACCCTTCCTTTTAAAGCAGACCTTTTCCCAGAGAACGGTTTTCTGAAAGGAGGAAGCAACGATAATATCGCACAAGAATATGGCTTGAAATTCCATGTAGACTGGCTGAAAGGTCAGAAGACCGGTTTTTTTGTAGACCAACGTGAGAACCGTTCTTTATTGGAACGGTACGCCAAAGGCCGTTCAGTACTTAATATGTTCTGTTATACCGGTGGCTTCTCGTTCTACGCCATGCGTGGAGGTGCCAAGCTCGTTCATTCTGTTGACAGTTCCGCTAAAGCGATCGACCTGACAAATAAGAATGTCGAATTGAATTTTCCCGGCGATCCCCGCCATGAAGCTTTTGCCGAAGACGCTTTCAAGTATCTTGACCGTATGGGCGATCAGTATGATTTAATCATTCTTGATCCTCCTGCTTTCGCCAAACATAAAGATGCGTTACGAAATGCACTGCAAGGTTATCGGAAACTGAATGCCAAAGCTTTCGAGAAAATCAAGCCGGGCGGCATTCTGTTTACTTTCTCCTGCTCGCAAGTAGTCAGCAAGGATAATTTCCGTACAGCCGTGTTTACAGCCGCAGCTATGTCAGGACGTAGTGTACGCATTTTGCATCAACTGACCCAACCTGCCGACCATCCGGTAAACATTTATCATCCTGAAGGAGAATATCTGAAAGGGCTGGTACTCTATGTAGAATAACCGAATCCGTGTAATCTGTGGTGAAACAGCAAGTAATAGCAGAAAAAAGAAAGCTTAAAAGTTAATTAGAGTTAATAAACAGAAGTTTTATAGCAAAACATTATGTTGTATAACATAAAACCACTTATCTTTGCACTGTGTTTTTCATGGTATTAGATTTAAGGTTAACAAAGATTGGCTGTCTGGGATAGATAGCCTTTTTTTATGCCCATATATAAAGAGGAAAATTAACATTCTGATTATCAAATAATTAATTAAAGGTAGTAGAACGGATAAATAGCCGAAATAAACAAAAATAGCGGGTAACCTCTATTCTTATGTAGGCTGTTATGTAGGCAAAAAATTGGCCTACATGAGTACACGTAAAACCTAATTAAAATGTATTCGATCAACATTAAAGGAAAAGTGACCTCAAAAGACAAAAAACTGGTGAAACAGGAAATGATCTTCTTCCAAACAGGCTACAACAGAGTTTCTAAAGTGCTAAATATCACCGGTCCCATCAAAGACTGGGACAATGCGTCACAATCATTTATTTCCAAATCAAGCGATGCTATCAAAAAGAACAAGATGTTGCTTGATCTGAAATTAAAGTATCAGAAGATTGCGGAAGAATGGGAAGAGGAAGGACGTAAATGGAGTCCGGCCGAATTGGCACTTAGTCTTGATAAAAAGAAAGGGAAGGAAATGAAAGAGGAAGACCGTTCTCTGTCCGTTTCCCAGATGATTGATTATTTGATTAAAAAATTCTCTGAAAAGGAAAAAAAAGAAAAATGACAAGATTGTGAAAAGCCTGGCGAGTGTAAAGGACTATAAAATCATAAAGAAGGCTTTGGAAGAATTCACACAATAGAAATACAATAAACCATTATCCGTGTTTTATTTCAGTGACATAACAAAACAGTTCCTCTTGGATTTTGTTCTATATACACAAAAAAAGGGATTGCCAATGGTAATAAAGCAGGCTTGAACCAGAAGTTGCGTAAACTGAGAGCCATAGCCAACTATGCCAAAGGGCTGAATATGCACGGTGCTGATCCGGAAATATTCGACTGTGTGGAGGATAAGATGAAATGGCACAAGTTTGAACCGAGAACTGCTTCCAAGAGAGTGATACAGTTAATTGAGAATGTGGATAGAAGCTTGCTTACACCTAAAGAGGAATTTTGCTTGGATTTATTTCTTTTCAGTTATTACACAGGAGGTATGGTCAATGTGGATATCTGCCATTTGACGTACAATATGATTCAAGGAAACCAGGTTATCTATGAACGGATGAAATTCCCGAAAATTGGAAAACCCTTGTTGATAGAGAAATCAAAACAAATTATTGAGAAACATGAAGGTCAAGGCATTGACAACTATGTATTCCCCGTATTCACAAAAAAACATACCACAGAGGCCAAAATGCGTAATAGAGTCATTCAAATCTCTAATAGAGTCAGCAAGACGTTGACTAAAGTTTGCAATATTCTGGATATAAAAGAGAATATAACTTGGTATTCCGCACGAGATACATTTATCTCCCGTATGGTAGATGCCGGTTGTTCTCCAGCTGTTACGGCAGAACAAGCAGGAAACAGTGTTACGGTAATCTTTAAGCACTATTACAAGTTCACCGAAGGCGAAACCTTATTGACAAAAATGAATTCTGTATTCTAAAGTGGCAATCAATAAGTTAGAATTTCCGGATATTTTAATGGATGAAGCCGGATTTGACAGGGCTATTGTTTTATTATTCGGGAAGTTTCGCTATCATTGTTACAATGAAGACGCCAGGCTGGGTATGATTCCTGCCGTCTTCATACCCAGCCTGGAAATAGACGGGGGATATACATATTACACGTTCGCTGAACGTCTTGGAATAGAAAAACTTGCACTTTTCAAAAAGGCAGGATGTATACGCAATGTTCATGCTGTGTATACTTATATAAAATGAGTTCACGCTGTTCTTTTGGGTACAAGGCGAGCATAACCATTTTTTCAATCTGAACTATTATGCCGGTCTTGAGGATGATGCAGACATGGGGATAAGAATGATAACTTCTTTTCGAATTTATGATAATATTAAAAAGAATATCTGTCTGGCTACCTTGTATAAACAAAAAGACTGTTTTACATAATTCTATGTCTAATGTATATAATAAAAATACGATTGCTCATTTTTAATTTTGCAGCATCATAATTAACATCATAAAACAAGTATTTTTATCTCAAAAACAATCAGCGACAATATGAAAAAAATATGCTTTTTTTTCTTTCTGCTGTTCAGCTTGCAGTCTTTCTCACAGAAGGTTGTGCTAAAAAACAACCTTGTCTATGATGCCCTGCTGACACCCAATCTTTCTGTAGAGTTTTCCCTAGGGAAGAAATGGACCTTGGATACCCAAATCGGTATGAATTTCTTTTTTTATGAAAATGATGCCACGGCAAACGGTTACAAAACAAAGAAATGGAGTCACTGGCTTGTACAGCCGGAGATAAGATATTGGACCTGTGAAACATTCAATGGCTGGTTTCTTGGCCTTCATGCCCATGGAGGGCAGATGAATGTGGGAGGCATAAATATTCCTTTTATTATTCAAAACCACTCCAAAGAAATGAAAGATTACCGTTATGAGGGGTATTTTTACGGTGGGGGTATTAGTACGGGCTACCACTGGATACTGTCCAACAGATTCAGTGTAGAGGCATCCTTAGGACTGGGCTATGCGCGTGTTAAATATGACAGGTTCAGATGTACTTCTTGTGGGAAAAAGGATGGTAAGGGGAAAGCTGATTATCTGGGACCTACAAAGCTTGCCGTTTCGATTATCTATATAATTAAATAAATGATGCTTTGCATATATAAACATTAAAAACAGAATCAATGAAACCAATACAATATTATATAGGAATACTCTCTGTGCTGGGATATGTATACTGTTTACCGGTGGTAGGACAGGTGGAGGATAAGGTTGTCAGAAAGGGGAATCCTCGTTTGGAATATACAGATGTGAAGACTGGACGTAGCCCGGAAGGGAAAATGTTTACCGTTTCTTTCAATATAGTAGAATCTATCAATCGGTTGAGGACACAGGAAATTGTTTATATCTATCCTTCTCTGGTATCTTCTGACGGCAATATCAGGACTGCTTTCTCGCCTTTGTGTATTTCCGGAAAGAAAAGATACAAAGTTGTTGCCCGTAAGGAAAGACTGGGTGGTAACCCGGGTACATTACTTCCTGTGAAGGATATTCACAGTTCCAAAGATTTGAGGGAACCTGGAATCTCCGTCAAGGAAGCATTGCCTTTTGAACGTTGGATGGCTTCCGGCCATCTCTTTCTTCGTGAAGAGGTGTATGGATGTGCCGAGTGCGGTAAAGGTGTGAGCCAGTTGAATATACCGGTAACCGGGATAGACCTTTTTGGCCCGGAAGACTATAAATACATTTTTTATACTCCGGAAAAGGTGGAGATAAAATGTTATGAAGAAGAATTTGACTGTAAGGTCACTTTCAAATCCGCACAGCATGGACTTCTTCTTGGATTTGGTAAAAATCAAGAAGAATTAGCCCGTCTGGATGATTTTGTATCCAAAGGGCTTCGGATCAAAGGGGCTAGGCTTCGTGAGGTACATATCATGGGATACGCTTCTCCGGAAGGTGAGTTTAGCTATAATAAACATTTGGCGGAACGTCGTACTCATACGCTTTCTTATTATGTACTGAGTAAGTACCCGCAGCTCAAGAAAGCCTCCATATACGAAATAGAAGGGGTGGGTGAAGACTGGAAAGGCTTGGAAAATATTATAAACGTATCTTCTTTGGCATATAAGGATGAAATTTTATCCGCTATTAAGAGGCATCATACGGATGTGGCCCGTGAAGCGGCTATACGCTCTTTAGATGAGGGAAAGGTTTATGCGGAGTTGCTTTCCACAGTTTATCCCACTTTGCGCCGTACCGTTTTTCACATGGGATTTGATGTTCGTTCCTATACGGATGACGAATTGGAGGAAATGTTTATTACCGTTCCCGGATGCCTGAGCCAGTATGAGATGTGTAGGTTGGCGCAACAGTATGTCGAACAGGGAAAAAATCCGGTAAACATATACAAGAAGGCTTATGAACAGTTTGCACTTGATCCGCTGGCGGCACTCAACTATGCCAATGCGCTTTTAAAGTATGAAAAGGATGCGGATAAGGCTCTGATGATATTGGACACAGTAAAGAGTGACAGCCGTTCTATTTATCCTATGGCAATTGCCCATAGTATGAAAGGAGACTGGCAGAAGGCGGAGGAATTACTGGAAAAAGACATGGAGTCCCGGGAATGAAAACTTCTGGACTTTCCATGACAGGATTAACGGATAAATAGCAAGCATTTAATATATTAATTATTAAATTATTTATTTACTAAACAGTTTAAGTTATGAAAGCAAACAATTTATTTTTAGCGGGAATTGCAGCCTTAAGTCTGGGCATGACAGCTTGTAATAATGAGGATGTCCCTCAGGTAAACAATCCGGGCGAGGGAACAACATTTGCAGGAATGTATATTTCCTCTATGAAGGATGTCTCAACCAGAGCGGTGAATGACAAACAGGAAGATTATGGAGGAAGAACGGAAGAGAGTAAGCTTACGGAATTACAGCTTCTCTCAAATGTCCTGCCTCAAACATGGACGTTAGGAACGGCAGCTGATGAAACAGGCAAGTTTTGGGAAACGCAAACAGCCGGTACATTCAAGGTTGCTCCATGGAAGACGAATCCCGGTCCTCAATCCATGGCGCTGTTGTTTAACAAGGGGACTCTTTCCGCCGATATTGCAACAGCCCCGGACAAGACGCATGGCAGTACAGCTACCGCAGTAAAAGATATTGCCGCTCTTGCCACAGACAACAAGTTTGTCATGACTTCGAAAGCCGAGCAGAAAACCATTGCTCCCGGCATTACCGAGAACGCAGCCAAAACGGGTACAAGTGAGGCTCAAAATGTATTCTCCTTTGATGTGGAGCGCGTCGTGGCACAAGGACTGGTCGCGAAGGATGCCGCATTGAAAGAAACAACCGCGGATGGAAAAGGAAAGGTTGATCTTACCGACATCACGTATACTGCCATCAACGGTGCCGCAAAGACATATCTTTTCCGTAACCATGCGGGAAAGCGTACAATTGGAGATGCCGACGGCCTTTACGAGGGCTTTGCATCAGCCATTGATGGATATACCGATTTTGAGACGGCCAAAGAACCGGAAGGTTCAGCTAAAGAAAATTTAATCCGTTTGGGGAATCTTCTGTCAAAAGACAATCCACAGCAGGATGATCTTGGTATGTATGCTGCTAAAAATGCTGCAGCAAGCGCCTCTGAAGCTAAAACAGGAGCAGGCATTTATTTTCTGGAAAATTCCGTAAAAAAGGATGCATTCACTGCTAAAAACAAGAATTTCGGTTACTACCGTCTGCCCTATGCCAAGGTCTATACCACTTATACTCCGAATGAAGTATGGAAACTTGAAGACGGCAAATTGGTCAAAGAGACTAATTTTCAAAAAGGGACAACATTTTTCCGGGGGGAAAAAGACGGTCTTATCTATGCTAGCAAGGAAGCCGCAAAGAAAAGCCAGTTAAATCCGGATCAAGGAGCTTATACTTACATGAACGGAAAATGTGCATACCGTGCGTTGTGGAACCGTCAGACTGTTACAGCTGATGGAAAATCGATTGTGAACGCTGACACACGCCGTAACAACACCTATCTGTTGACAATCAAGGCTTTCCAAGGATTGGGCATGCCATGGGATCCTTCCGATCCAAAAGATCCATATCTGCCGAAACCGACAGATCCTACTGAACCGACAAATCCAGAAAATCCGGATATCGAGAAAGAAGAAACCTATATGCGTGTCGAGGCTAAAGTGCTCCAATGGAACCTCGTTTCACGTGATGTCGTTTTGGAGTAATTTTAATATTAGATTGCTGATAAATTCAGCCTGCAATTTCTTACATAGCTGTGAGAGGGAAGAGGAATTTTTCCTCTTCTTTCTCCAATCAACAAACAGTTTGGTTTCAAACTGTTAAATAACCCCAACATAAACTATATCAAATGAGAATCAGAAGTGTACATTACATCGCATTTATCATGTTGCTGGTTTACTGTCTTATAGGATGTAATTCTGCGGTATTTGATAACTTGGGTGGTTGTCCGCAAGGTGTTTATTTCCAGTTCTATAGACAGACCCCTTGCGAACAATTTCCTGGATATCCGTCAGATATCAGAGAAGTCCGGGTATTTGTCTTTGATGATGATGATCTGCTGGTGGGCGAATTTTCTGACAAGAAGGCAGTCCTTTCGGCAGATTATTCTTTGTCCGCCACATTGCGGCACACGGGGAAACTCACGTTTGTCGCATGGGGTGGCAGTGACCTGGAGGCCTATGATTTTTCAGATTTTCAGGAAGGCGTTACTACCAGACAGGAAATGCAGGTGTCACTGCGGTTGAAAAACGGACGGATTTCCTCAGCCCCCGGGCCTCTGTATGTCGGTCTCGCCTCCATATCACTGGAGAACCGGAAGGATATGGGAAGCGTGTATGAACGGGTGGCTTTCAATATGCAGGAATTGACATACCGGGTACACTTCACAATCAGTTCCATAGGTTCCCCTTTCCCCATAGACGAGGAATTCGTCATCAGGATAGAAGATGACAACGGTGTGTATGATTTCAACGGCCGGATCGCCCTTTGTGAACGTTTTGAATACGCGACCGAAGCCATACATGACGCTGAAGGGGCATTGAAAGCGGATTTCACGCTGATGAAACTGGAAGAGGGAAGAAATGCGTTCGTATCTCTGATTGACAAGACAACCGGGGAGATTCTTTATACCGCTAATCTGGTTGATGACATCCTCATGTTCCGGGGAGATGCGGGCGAACCGCCGTATAGCCTGGAATGTGACCATGATTTTCCCATAACCCTGAAACTCAAGTACGAAAAGGAAACATGGATGCTGATACAAGCGACCGTTCTGGATTGGAATGTCGTTTCCCGCCCCATAGAATTGGAAAACTGATAATCAGACAGATTTTAAAACTAATGATTCGTGTAATATTAGAAAGGAATTGGTATTATTATAAAAATGATAGATAATGAAATACGGAATTGTGATAAAGCTGTTGATGGTGGCCTGTGTATCAATTGTACAATTGACCGGATGTTCGTCTGATACGGAAGAGTTAGAAAAGTCAGTTTCGGGTATTCCCATCCGGATTGTGGCGGAAATGAATGGAGGAACCGGTATTTCTCAGATGACAAAGGCGTCTGTACGTTCATCCGGAGAGTGGAAAGAGAACTATATCGGTGCAGAGGAATATGAGAAAACTGTTAAACATGTTCTTCTCTTCGCTTTTAAGAATATGGAGAGCTCTCCGGAAAAAGTTATTTTCTATTATTCCCAAGGAACAACCAACCCGTTGGCGGGTATAACCGGCATTGAGCATTTTGAGATGAGAGAGATGGGTAGAGTGAATACAGGCGAATCCAATATAGCCTTGGACCTGGAGTTGATGGGAGGCGATTATAATTTTGTTTTGTTGGTTAATTGTGAATCCGGATTGGAAAAAATCAGGAATGGACATACAATTCCTGATCCGAAGCAATTAATGGAAAAGACCGAAATTTTCACATCTGACGATCTGAAAGGAGAAAACCGGAAGTATCTTCCCATGACTGGGCAGTGTAACTTCCATGTTCCGGATAATGTAGTTAGTAATAATAGGATTACCCTTTCTCCCTGCATACTTCTGGAACGTATGCATGCCCGTATTGAATTCATACTTACAACAGTTGATGACAGGGGGAATTATCTGTCTCCTTTGTTACCTCTTTCCAAAGTGACAAAACTCTCTCTGAATAATGAGGTCAGCGGTTATTCTGTCCTGCCTTCCGCCGGGGAATATACGGCAACTGGTGGGGGTAATCCGGATATGAGAGGAGTAGATTATGCGGGGACTCCCCTATTATTGCCGGAAAGAGCCAGTTTCCATAACGGTGCCAACGAGGGGGCCGGAGAATCCGCTTTTGTGACCAAATGCAAAGAAAGACTGCTTCCATATATGGGTAAGACACCTAGCTACATCTATGTGGCTCCGGGAGTCTACGGGAAAGGGAAAGAGGGGGCGCTGGCCTTGGTCTTATCCGTCGATTATCGGATGGGAACCCCCGATAAGCCGTATAGGATCGAATTCTATAATCCGGATCTTTCCGAGAATGATAAGGGTTATTACAACATCCGGCGTAATACGGTTTACCGTGTCTTCGCCACACTGAAAGGACCCGGAAATATGGAATATGACATAGTTGTGGACGAATGGGAGGATACGGAGGTGGCTATCCCCTGGTAACTAAGGTATGGTCAGTCATGCCATCACGAAGAAAAACAGTTTAAAGAATAGATACATATGAGAATCAAACATTACACTTTGATAGTCGCTTTTCTGGCGATATCTATGGGAATCCCTCTCGTGCAAGGGTGCAGTGATCCCTTCGATGAGTATGGAAACGGCGGGACAGAAATGCCTGTTAGGGAAGGCTGGACGTCTGTCAGCATGTCTGTCGAAGGACTTGGTCTTCGAAATCCCCTGACACGGTCCCTTACACTGGAGGGGGAGAATTCCACGGCAGCGGAGAGGATTAGGGTACTTGTGTTTGACAAGGACAACAAGTTTTCATATGAGGCCAAAGTGACCTCCTATATTCCTTCCGGTAATCCGGCTGACAAGAAAGACAAGGGTACCATGACCTTGTTGGCGAAAAATACTCCTTCAGGCGATACCAGTACATTCGTGATGCTGGCCAATGTCACCCGGTCAGCTAATACAGACGGACTGGCTGGAAAGACACGGGAGGAAGTCATGCAACTTTTCACTTTCTCCATGCCGGACAAGGGGATATGGAAAGACGGGGAGTTGCCGATGTGGGGTGCCTCGGACCCAGTCAGGGTGGATCACAGTGCCGGTGCCGTTCCCAAACTTGGAACTGTCTATCTGGTCCGTGCCGTGGCACGTGTGGACGTGGGGCTTAACTTAAGCAACATATCGGAAGGGGCTTCTACATTCGACGAGAAAGCCGGAGGGATTGAAGGGATAACGCTGACTAAAGTATTTTTTTATAATACCAATACGACGGGACGGGTCTCTCCGTTCGAGAACGGGATTTACTGGGATGAGGCCAATAGAAAGGCGAAACAGCCTTCTATTCCTGATCCTGCTCCGGCTGTGACAGGAAAGATTGATAGAACATCTTCCATAGTGGATGAGAAAATCTTGTTACGTGAGGTATATGTTCCGGAGGCGGTCAATGTGCCGACGGCTGCCACGCAAGGGGCCAACGGAGAGACTCTTCCTGAGAATAATACGGAAAAGTACTTGAAACGTCCTTATATCATTGTCGGACTGACCGGTGCAGATAAGAGCCGTCCTGACAAGGAAACTTTCTTCCGGATAGACTACCTGAAACGTACTGGAGCCGAGGCTGATGCGACATACGAGTACCTTCCCTTGCTGCGTAACTACCGTTATCTGGTGAATATCAAGGCTGTAGGTGGTCCGGGATTCGATACGGAAGAGGATGCTAGGAAAGGACCGGCCGCCAACATCATGTACAATGTTGTGGTATGGAACGAGTCCACTATGTCTGATGTATTGTATGACGGGCAATATATGCTGGGGGTCAGTGCCGACCATTTCACTTTTTATAGGGAGGGAGGCAGCCTGACGGCGAAAGTGCAGACTTCCTGGCCGGAAGGATTTACGGTAGAGGGACTGCCTGCATGGATCAGTTATTCTATAAAACCTTCGGATCCGGATAAGACCGCACCGACGGATGAGAAAACCGTGACCTTTACGGTCACAGAGCATGTGGATGCATCCCGAAGGTGGCCGGAAAAGCCGGAAGATGCTCAGAATACGTTGAAAGCCGCTTATGTGAAGGCGGGGCGTATGAAATGGTTTCTTGGCTTTGAGCAGTCTAAGGATATCAATGTCACCTTACAGATTTTTGCGGACGAGGCCTGCAGCCGACCGCTGGAGTTTATTGAGGTCAATCAGTATGGCGAAAGCTATGGGCAGGCGGATAAGGTGATAACGAAAGACGGGCGGACGCTTACGGCGGAAGAGGCAGGTGCCAGGGTTACTTTCTATGTAAAGACAGAACCGCATGATTTGGAACCCGTTTTCCATGCCGAAGCCGCCAATCCGTTCAAGATAGAGAAAGCGGGTCAACTTGCCGGGGGAATATGGAAGTACACGGTGACGGCTTCCGACATTACAGGAAATACGGAGTATTTCGATAATTTCAATACCACTTATACTTTGACCGTCACCCATGTGGAAACCGGTAGAAGTGCGTCGGGGAAACTCAGCCTCCTGCAGAAGGAATATAATGCTATCCCCTTTTTTGACAAATTCCTGCATCAGTCATTGCTGGTATCCAATAACAGTATCTATCTGATGGATGGCAAACAGAAGCAATATTATGTCAAAGCCAACAGCGAATACAAAATTGAGTTGGTTTCGGCTTTGTCTGACAACAATGCTGGTAATGTGATAGAAGACTTTACGCTTTTCTATGAGAAGGATCCTTCCCTTTCTGGAAAACCTGTGCCTTTCATAGCTGTTGACGATATGACGTCTCCGCGTCTTTACTCCGGTAAGGCGAAATTCAAGATTTATTCCCCTGATGCTCTTTTTCCGGAAAGAGAATTTGAGTTGGAGCTGGTTTCCGGAATTGTGCAGCCTGAAGCGAATACATATATGCTTAAAGCGGGAGCAAAGCAAGGGATCTTTATTCCTGTTTCCCGGGTAAATACTGCCTATGAGTATTACAAAAAGCTTCTGGACCATGACGCTGTTTTAAGTGGTAAGCAGGGACTTCCCGGTAGCAAAGAGGATTTCATGTTGAATAAGTTGGATGCAGATGATGATTGGAGAGTCAATATCGTGTGGACGGATATTAAAGAGGCTGGTGGGCATAATGATATAGAAAAAGCGGGACTCAGTGAATTGTCCGAACAGGGAGGTTCAGGTCCAGGATCATATATTTATGTCAAGCCAGGGCAGACTCCGGGAAATGTGTTGATAGAAATTAAATCTGGCAAGATCAAGGGGAATCCGACACTCTGGTCCTGGCATATCTGGATTGTTGACAAGTATCCGACAGTATTGGATGTTGCGAGTCAGGGAGGTGATGATCCGAAAACGGTTCAATTGATGTCGCATCTGTTGGGAGCGTACGAAAGGGTCCAATCACAGTATAGTGCAGATGCATATAGGGAATTTGGTATGCAATATCAATGGGGCAGGAAAGACCCGTTCCCGGCACATGATGTTCGTGTCAATAAAAACTTTTATGACGGCAGCGGTAAGCTATTTGATTTCCTTTGGGAACAGAGAGGAAATGATGTGGATTATGGAAAAACAGATGCTCAGGAAGCGAGAGGGGCTGCTCTTACGATGAAACAGAGTATCGAACATCCAAATGCCATCGTCTCTCATCAAAGTTTCTGGCTGTATGAATGTTTCCCGCATAGGTTTGTTAGTTATTTCAAAGACCGCTGGGTATTCCTGTATCCATGGAATAAACCTTCTGCGGGGAATCCGGAGGATGTAGGCGGGAAAACCGTATTTGACCCTTCTCCTTACGGATTCCGGATTATGTCGCAGAAAGAGGCTGTAATTTTGAGGTCTGCATATTATTATGCAAGTCGTTCCGGCCTTAACACACCGCTGCCTGGAAGTATTTATGACGGCAGTTTTACAGATGGCAAGTCTGGGGGTAATGAAGTCATTTTCGCCGTGGCACAAGCCAGAAGCGATACTCATGCAGGGCGTTATCTGCTTAATTCCACTGGAGGTCCTGCCGGTTGGGCGCCTACTTCCAATACAAGCGCTGTTTACAGGCGTTGCATGACCTATTCCGTACGTCCGGTCATTGATCCGGATGTGCAGGAAGACTACAAAAAGTATTTGCCAGAATAAGTCATACTCCGTGTGAGCTTTTGCTTGCACGGAGTAAAAAATCTTGTTGTATTTTTCTGTAGCGTATCATATTTTGGTGTCTTTTTATAGTCATATATTCACGAAATAAATATTGTGAGAACTTTGTTTCATATCACTTTTACACGAGCGTTTGGTAACTCAGAGACATATTTTATGAATACTGTTTTAAGAATCGGTATACCATCGGATGGTAGTCAGTCATAAAAATGCATGGTCTTATAACCTCCAAAACTCTTTATGTCCCAATGACCTATCAAAGACCGATTGATTGACCAGTATATGTTTTGTGTATTTAATTTGTCTGTTTTAGTTGAGAAATTGTCTGTTTTCACAAAAACAGCTATGTCTTGATTTTTGTTGTAATAAAAAATAAGAAATATGAAATTACTATATCTGAATGAACATTTATCCTGTCTGAATTACCAGATGAATTCGGATGTAGGATTTACTTGTCAGCAACTGGAGAAGGATGAGGTATACCGGATTGATAATAGCAAGTCGTCGTGTACTCTTTTTATGATTGAAGGTGATGTGATTTTTGATCTGGGTAAATATAAAGGTTTACGAATTTTACAGAACCAGATGGTGTTCATTCCACAAAACATAGGAACCCGGATGAAGTCTATAACCGGTTCGAAATGTATGCTTTTATTTTGGGACAGGAACATGAGTGTATGTGACAAATTGTTTTTGGGCTCGTTGTCTGCCAGAGGGGAGGACCGAACGGCTGATAATTTTATTCTTCCCGTCAGGAAGCCTCTTGCTGAAGTGCTGGATTCTGTCGGAATGTATCTGGAGGCAAGGTTGCTTTGTAAACATATGCATTTGCTGAAGCAGCAGGAACTGCTTTTGGTGTTGAAGGGCTTTTATACAAAGAAAGAACTGACAGCGTTCTTTTCCGCATCGACCGGCATCAGACAACGTTTTGAGAAATTTGTCATGGAAAACTATAAGAAAGTGAACTCTGTCAAGGAATTCGCTGATTTATACTATGTTTCCGAACGCTCCTTCAGCCGGAAGTTCCACTCCTGTTTCGGGGAAAGTCCTTATAAATGGATGCAGAAGAAAAGGGCGGAACAAATGTTGGAAATGATTTGTGATCCGGAGTTTTCCTTTCAGGAAATATCCGACAGGTTAGGTTTCAGTTCACCTTCCCATTTTACGGCATATTGCCGCAGAATGTACGGGATGCCTCCCACCCTATTGAGAGAAAAAAATAAGAAATGAACGGATTTTTATAATTACATTTTAACGGAGAAACTATGAAATATTTAAATACCGGTCTGGTCTGTGAGCAGTCAGGGCTTTCCTGTGTGGAGTTGCCGAAGATCTGTATACCAGTCTACAGAGAGGTTGTCAAGGAAATGGCAGAAGTGATAAAGGACTCTCAGATGCGGGATGTTTTTTACTCTCTTTCTACCGGGATAGATGTACAGACAGTTTCCAAGAAAACAGGTGTTGCCCCCAGGAATCTGGCATATATGTATAAAAAAGCGAGCAGGCAGGTTCATTTGGAATGGAAACCTTATTCTGAATGGAAACAAGAGTTGGACCGTGTATATATCAGATGCCGGAATTATGCGGCACTCCTGACACATTCCCAAGAGTGTGGCGGACAGAATTTCAAGAATGTAGTGATAGTTGTAAGGGAACAGGATATTCCGTCGGAATGTGTAGACCTGTTGATTACACCTTTAGGAAATTTGGATATAAATTTCAGGGTGTTACGTGCGCTTAGAAAATACAATATCTATCAGCTTGAGGATCTTTTACGCTTTATAAAATATAACGGATTTGATGCGCTGTGCCGAATACCCGGTATAGGAATGAAATCTGTTGAGCAGTTGTACAAGAATTTAAAAGAGAGGAAAATTCTGGAAGATAAGGAAACTTGTATGCTGTTCCGCTACCTTTTTGTGTAAAATACATAAAGAATACAGGAACTATATTCAGACATTTGAAATGACTATGGATATAATTGATATCTTGTCTTTATTTTTAAAACGAATAGATATACTGATAAAACGGGATAATTCCCCTATGTTTAATTAAAAACTAGAATTGATGAAAAAAAACATCTTGATTTTATGTATGCTTGGAGCATCTGCCCTGGCTGCAAATGGACAGACATTATTGAAAGGTATTAAATTTACGGACAACTGGTCTGTCGGAATTAATGGTGGTGTGACCACTCCGATGACACACTGCTCTTTTTGGAAGAACTCCCGCCCTGCTGTGGGCATTGAATTATCAAAACGGATAACACCAGTTCTGAGCCTGGGGACTTCAGTCATGGGGTATATCAATACAAGCAGTAGTAAAACGGCTTTTGACGCTTCGAATGTTGAGCTTTTAAGCAAGTTTAATATGATGAATCTTTTCGGTGGTTATCCTGGAACACCCCGGACATTTGAAATGGAAGCCGTAGTTGGAGTAGGCTGGCTTCATGGCTACGTCAACGGTACGGGGGATGATAATTCCTGGGGTACACGGCTGGGAATGGACTTCAACTTTAATATAGGGAAGGAAAAAGCGTGGGCAATCAGTCTGAAACCATCATTGGTATATGATATGGAAGGTGACTTTAACCGACACAAGAGCCGTTTCAATGCCAATAATGCACGTGTTGAACTGCTCGCAGGGATTACTTATTATATAAAGGGAAGTTCCGGCAGGCACCATGCCACCCTCGTAAAGGAATATAATCAGACAGAGGTGGACAACCTGAATGCAAGTGTAAACAGTCTGCGTGGCCAACTTTCGGACAGCCGTAAACAGACAGAGGAAGCAGTTGGCCGTGCGGACATGCTCCAGAAGCAGCTGGCTGAATGTCAGAACAAGAAACCGGTCATTGAAACTGTTATTGAAAAAGCCAAGACACTGGAGTCTATTGTAACTTTCCGCCAGGGTAGTTCCAAGGTTGACGTCTCACAACTCCCCAATGTGGAACGGATTGCCTCCTATATGAACAGGCATCCTGAATCCAAGGTTGTGATCAAAGGATACTCTTCACCGGAAGGAAGTATCGAGGTAAACGAAAGAATAGCCCGTGCCCGTGCGGAGTCAGTCAAATCCATTCTTACGAAGAAATACCGGATAGCCGCCTCACGCATTACTGCGGAAGGACAAGGCATAGGGGATATGTTCTCTGAACCTGACTGGAACAGGGTCAGTATCTGTACCTTGCAGGAAAATAAATAATATCCGGGACTATGGTTCCATACAATCCACAGCATCATCTGCAAGATGCATGAATGTTAAAGATTTCATATAAACCATGGATTGCGATGCGGATTATAGTCAGTCTGCAATGTAGCCAGTTGCCAATCGGTAACTGGCTTTTTGATTTCATCAAGCTTACGGAGAATTTGTGGGCTGAGCCGCAAGCGGACCGTATCGTTAAGCCATTTCATGCTGTCCTCATAATCCCGTATCCGTACAACACTTACATTATTGGGAACTATGAGTTTTGTAAGTTCATAAACAGCCAGTCTTACCATGTACCTCTTAAGGTTAGGATTACGTGGGTCATGTAACACAAAATGTTGTCCTGCTTGTGGAATATCTGCGTTTACGTCTGTTTCTGGACTGAACACCCGTCCTTTGTAGACTACATACTCGTGATCCGAAAGTTCATATGTGTTGTATGCCGGATCATAATCTGCGACGGCACCCCAATTGTCGGAAACTATTGGGTCGAGGTTGCTGTCAAAGCTGTCAAGTGTCGTCAACGTGTAAAACTCTCCGCTATATTCGACCACGCTCCATAATGGATATTCCACGGGCTGCCATGATGGCGTTTCTATTTCCTTCCAGCCATTGACTAGCGGGATACGTATGTCGTTGAACTTGTATCCATTCTCCAAAAGACAGGTATAGAAAACCCCATTATGACTTATCTTATCACCCAGATAGTAAGTACCAAACAGGGAGTAATTTACCACCTGTGTCACACTGATATTGGCATCGGAACACTCTTCCTAATAAATGGCTGTTGATGGTTTACGGTAACCGCTGATGGAGCGTGTCACTTCATGAATTTGTCCTTCAAAATAGATATGCCCCCCTGGAAAATATAAAGCCCGTTGACCCACTATTATATTCCCAATTGATCCATCAAAAAAACATTGGATTTATGAAAAGAAAAATGCATTTTAACCCGGGTCAGTTTTAGTTATAATTATCTACCACAGATGTTACTTCTTTTTGGCATTTATTTTTCTTACAGAATCTCCAGTAAGTTCAATCTTGTGTGCAGAGTGTACAATTCTGTCCAATATTGCGTCAGCTAGGGTAGGATCACCAATTGCATCATACTAGCTTTCGACAGGAAGTTGTGATGTTATTATGATTGATTACGTTTGATTGTACAGTCTATTTTCGAGGTATAGTACAGCTATTGGACTTTCACCATAAAACTATTACATAGAGATGAAATGCTCAATATTAATAGATTATGTAGTTTTTTTGCAGAAGTGGCAAGGAAGGAAATTTGCTCTGTATAGGGGGGGGATTTTCAAAAATAATTCATTTCTAACCTTTTAGAAGTTGTAAACTATATACATCCGTCTTTGCGAAAATTTGATTATTAATTGTATTCATGTAGGCTAATATGCGATTTTTCGACTCAGCTACCTTAGTTTGCATTTGATATTCAGAAAGTTATAGAGCAAAATAAGCTACCTGGGATAGATAGCCTTCTTTTTTTTGTACCTTTTTCTCCGATTACTAGTTCACCTATCCAATGAAAATATTATATTTGCATCTATTATCAACTATCAACGAGAAAGAGAAACACAAATTTAAAAAGTCATGAGTATAAAAGTTCGTTTGATTATTATGAACTTCCTGCAATTCTTTGTATGGGGGTCATGGTTAATATCATTAGGTGGTTATATGGGCAGAGAACTCCACTTCGAAGGAGGACAGATCGGCGCCATTTTCGCCACTATGGGAATCGCTTCTTTAGTAATGCCCGGTATCATCGGTATCATAGCCGATAAATGGTTTAATGCAGAACGGTTATACGGACTTTGCCATATCATAGGAGCCGCTTGCCTTTTCTACGCCTCTACAGCAACGGACTACGATCATATGTATTGGGCAATGTTACTTAATCTGCTGGTATATATGCCTACCCTATCACTCGCCAATACAGTTTCATACAATGCATTAGAGCAATATAAATGCGATCTGATCAAAGACTTCCCTCCTATCCGTGTATGGGGAACTATCGGTTTTATCTGTGCCATGTGGGCGGTAGACCTTACCGGTTTCAAGAATTCGAGCGCGCAGCTTTATGTAGGCGGTGCTTCCGCGCTATTGCTCGGCCTTTATTCATTCACCCTACCGGCTTGCCGACCTACCAAATCTGAAAACAAATCATGGCTTTCAGCTTTCGGACTGGATGCATTGGTGTTGTTCAAAAGAAAGAAAATGGCTATTTTCTTCCTATTCTCCATGCTCTTGGGGGCTGCACTACAGATCACCAACACTTATGGAGATCTCTTCCTGAGTAGTTTTGCCGGCATTCCGGAATTTGCCGACTCTTTTGGAGTGAAACATTCGGTTATATTGTTATCCATATCACAAATGTCCGAGACATTATTCATTCTCGCTATCCCCTTCTTCCTGAGACATTTCGGAATCAAACAGGTAATGCTGATCAGTATGTTCGCTTGGGTATTCCGGTTTGGACTGTTCGGGTTCGGAGATCCGGGTTCCGGACTTTGGATGCTCATCCTTTCTATGATTGTTTACGGTATGGCCTTTGATTTCTTCAACATTTCCGGTTCATTGTTTGTTGAACAAGAAACCAATTCTTCCATTCGTGCCAGCGCACAAGGACTGTTCTTTATGATGACCAACGGATTGGGAGCGATTATCGGCGGATATGCCAGCGGCGCTGTGGTGGACGCATTCTCCGTATATGCCGATGGCAGGCTGGTAAGCCGCGAGTGGACAGATATTTGGCTGATATTTGCAGCTTATGCACTCGTTATAGGTGTTTTGTTTGCTTTAGTATTCAAATACAAACACCAGCGAGAAAGTCAAAACTAATCAAGTAAGAAAAAACAATGGATAAAAAGGTAGAATTACAAGTTATAAATATTACAAACAGTCAGGCACAGATAGGCGCATTTGCCATGCTGTTAGGCGAAGTGGACGGTGAGCGGCAATTGCCTATCATCATCGGTCCGGCAGAAGCCCAAGCCACCGCTTTATACCTGAAAGGAGTGAAAACTCCCCGTCCGTTGACACACGATTTATTCATTACAAGCCTCACCGTACTAGGGGCAAGCTTGATACGTGTATTGATTTATAAAGCCAAAGACGGTATTTTCTACTCCTATATTTATCTTAAAAAAGACAACGAGATTATACGAATCGACGCACGTACTTCGGATGCGATAGCATTGGCTGTACGTGCCGATTGCCCGATTCTTATCTATGAATCCATTCTTGAACAAGAATGCCTGCACCTGTCGGGAGAAGAAAGAACTCGTTCCGGACAGATAAATGATGAGGGAATATCGGATGAAGAAGCATTGCAACAGGCTATTAAAGAGGAAAACTACGAGCTGGCTGCCCGGATACGGGACCAGATTAATTCAAGAAACAATAATCAGTAATTAACATTATGCACGTTTTTTATACTCCCGATATACAGAAAAGTAACGAACTGCCCGATGAGGAAGCACAACATTGCATCCGTGTTTTACGGTTGAATATCGGAGATGAAATCACCCTTACCGACGGTGAGGGAAACTTCTATAAAGCAGAAATTACGGCAGCGACCAACAAACGTTGTCTGGTGGCTATCAAGGAAACCATATTTCAGGAACCACTCTGGCCTTGTCATCTTCACATTGCCATGGCACCGACAAAGAATATGGACCGTAACGAATGGTTTGCAGAAAAAGCCACCGAGATAGGTTTTGACGAATTAACCTTCCTCAACTGCCGTTTCTCGGAACGTAAGGTTATCAAGACCGAACGAATCGAAAAGATTCTCATATCGGCCATCAAACAATCACTCAAAGCACGATTGCCGAAGCTGAATGAAATGACCGATTTTGACAAGTTCATTACCCGTGAGTTCAAAGGACAGAAGTTTATCGCACATTGCTATGAAGGCGACAAACCTTTATTGAAAAACATTCTCAAACCCGGAGAAGACGCGCTTGTCCTGATAGGTCCCGAAGGAGACTTCAGCGAAGAGGAAGTAAAGAAAGCCATTGAACAAGGATTTGTCCCAATCAGTCTGGGCAAATCACGGCTTCGTACGGAGACAGCCGCTTTGGCAGCCTGTCATATATTAAATCTTCAAAACCAATAACACAGCAATCGACTGAATAGATGATTATACAACTTTTAAATAACATAAGTATGGTAAAGAAAATGATTTCACGACTCTCGGTACTGGCAGTACTGATTGTTTTTCTGGCAGCATGTTCCAA
>ERZ791887.65-NODE-65-length-119230-cov-19.057680_pt1 | contig 119230 bp, 93 predicted proteins | sample MGYA00510157_ERZ791887 | MGnify/ENA primary metagenome ERZ791887 (study PRJEB30046, sample SAMN00792112) | human gut metagenome | study: EMG produced TPA metagenomics assembly of the A metagenome-wide association study of gut microbiota in type 2... | reverse complement strand
CAGCAGGGAAGAACTGATCACCATCGTTCTTATGATGCAGGGACAGCTGGATACCATAGATGGTCAGCTGTCCTTCTTTGATGAGGCAGAAAACTGCTGCACTCTGTCTGTCCCGGAGCCTGCTGCGGAGGAAGTACTTCCATTCCGACGTAACCATAAGAAAAAAGGAAGATTATTCAGCAACCTGCTGGAGCTACATGTGCTAGAACTGAACAAAGCCCTGATGGAAGAAAAATGACACTCAACCACCATAATTGTAGTTGTTGTAGTGAAATAGCCTAACTATAATTAAGGATTTAGAGGAGGTTCTTGGCTCAGTGCTTCCTCTTTTCCAATGCCAACCCAATCAATCGATCCGCCTGATCTGCCATGAACAGCGGGATATTCAGCACATCATCGTCCAGTTTCAGATTGTCCAATGAGAAACGGATGCGAAGCTTGACCTTATCAGGGAACAGTTCCTTGAACTTCTTCATACTCTTGCTGGTTGTGTTGGCTTCGGATTTGACTTCCACGGGGAAGATGTCATTCTCCCGCTGAACGAGGAAATCCACCTCGTAAGGTGGGTTGTTCTGGCTCCAATAACGGGGCATGACTTCAAACTGAGTAATTAAAGTCTGCAACACAAAGTTTTCGGTTAATGCACCTTTGAATTCAGTAAATAGGCGGTTTCCTTCGCCAAAGGCAGTGGGGGCCAACTGTGCCAGACGGCGGAGCAGTCCCACATCTACCAAATAAATCTTGAAAGCAGACAAGTCATCGTAAGCTGCAATCGGCAAGCCGGGAGCTGAGCTGCGATAAATTTTATGCACCAGACGGGCATCCACCAGCCATTGCAAAGCATCCTCGTACTCACGGGCCCGTGCGCCTTCCTTGACCACCTTATAGATAAACTTCTTGTTCTCCCTTGCCAGTTGAGAAGGAACAGACTTCCAAATCATTGAGATTTTCGGGAACTCGCTGAGATTAGGATGCTTGGCAAAATCACGCTCATAGGCTCCGATGATTCCGGACAATGCTTCCTGCATGGCAGAAACATCCCGTGCCTCCGTCCACATCAATACCGACTCCGGCATACCACCGGTGACATAGTACATCTTCAGCTTCTCATACAGCGGATTAAAGAAGGCGTCAGGGATAGGTTCAAGGGTATCCACCTGCTCCAGATACTGCGCCAGATTTTCATCACCGTTGGCGAGTAGAAACTCAGCGAAGGTCATTGGGTCAATCTGCATGAAGTTGACCTTGCCTACTGGAAAAGAGGAAGGCTTCGCCAAGGCGATACCTAACAGAGAACCGGCGCAGGCAACATGGTACTGTGGTGCGTTCTCGCAGAAATATTTCATGGAGTTAATGACTTTCGGGCAGTCCTGTACCTCGTCAAAGATGATGAGGGTCTTTTCTGGCAATATCTTTTGACCGCTTGCCAGCATAAGGTTTTGCAGAATCCGGTCCACATCCTTGGTTGTTTCAAAAAATTGTTTATATTCTTCGTTTTCGTCGAAGTTAAAGTAGGCTGTATTTTCATAACAGCGTCTGCCGAACTCTTTTAGAATCCAAGTCTTACCCACTTGACGTACGCCCTTCAAGATTAAAGGCTTGCGGTAGGGAGAATTCTTCCAATCCAGCAACTTTTTTAAGATAAATCGTTCCATAGAATCACTCCTCACATTTTTATTGGAGTTTTATGCTTTATAATCACACTTTTATTATATGCGAAATCTATAAAAATCACAACCGAAATCACAAAATTATTAAAAATTAATGCTTATCAATCACACTTTTATAAGGTAAGCGCCAAATAATCCTGCGGCTAGCCAACAACCGCCTCTAACTTCATAATCGTAGTTAGACTATTTTACTACAACAACTACAATTATGGAGGACAACATCATGGCAAACACCAGAAAATCCCGAGTTCCAAAAGAAAAACAGCTGAAACTTATCAATGAATGCCGGACCAGTGGCATGACAGATACTGACTGGTGCTGCGAGCACGGCATTGCTGTCAGCACCTTTTACTACTGGGTAAAGCAGCTTCGAAAGGAAGCTGCCCAGATACCGACACCTGCCTATGGTCATTCTGAGAATCCCCGCCCCAAACAGGACGTGGTTCCCATTGACATAGTACCGGAACGTTTCCCGGTACAGCATACTCCGTACCTTGACAATCCTCATACATTAGAGATCATTCTTGGATCTGCAACGATACGCGTCACCAATGAAACGGATCCACAGCTGCTTTCCAGAACGCTTCAGATTCTGAAAGGGTCTTTATGTTAGGCGATATTTCAGGGGTGGAACGGATCTACATTGTCTGCGGTTACACCGATATGCGCAAATCCATTGACGGACTTTGTGCAGTCGTGGAAGAACAGTTGAAGCTGGATCCTGCATCCGGTTCCCTGTTTCTGTTCTGTGGCAGACGCCGGGACCGGATCAAGGCATTGTACCGCGATGCAGATGGTTTTGTACTGATCTATAAAAAACTGACAGTGCATGGCGGATACCAGTGGCCGCGGAAACAGTCTGAGGTCAGAAATCTGACCTGGAGAGAGTTTGACTGGCTCATGTCCGGTATGGATATCGACCAGCCCAAAGCCCTGAAACAGGAATAAAAACATGCACAGAAAAACGCCTGCAAACCGCATATTTTCAGCATTTTTCAGGAGTGATTTTCCTTTAGGAAACCTGCTTTTTCTGGTATAATAAAGGTATCAAAACCAAGGAGAAAAAGCGTGGCTTCCAGTGCAAAGGACATTCAGCTGCGAGAGCTGAAGGATACCATTTCACAACTGAACATGATGATGTCTGAACAGACAGAACTGATCCGTTCCCTCAGAACGATCATTGAGGAAAAGACTGCCCATGAGATGGTGCTTCAGGAACAGGTGGACTTTCTGACGAAAAAACTTTTCGGCACTTCCAGCGAAAAGACACCGGCGGACATTCCTGGACAGCTGAATCTGTTTAATGAAGCTGAAGCTGAACAGGATCCGGAACTTCCGGAAGAAGACTGCAGCCGGGAGCTGCGTCCAAGGAAGAAAAAAGCTACCCATGCGGAACTTTTTAAAGGTCTCAAGGTTCATAAGGAAGTAATACCGCTGAACGAAGAAGATAAGGTCTGTCCGGTATGCGGTACCCCGATGGAACGTATCGGAGAAGAATACGTCCGCAGGGAACTCGTTTTTACTCCTGCCAAATGTGAAGTTTATGAATACTATACGGAAAGCTATGGCTGCCCTGACTGCAAGGAAGGAAAGGGCGATACGGAAAAGTCTGTGATCGTCAAATCCAAAGTACCTCCCGCACTTATTGGCAAGGGGCCGGCTTCTTCTTCCACGGTTGCATGGACGATCTATCAGAAGTAGGCAAACGGCATGCCCCTCTATCGTCAGGAAAAGGACTGGAAGGAATATGGCGCTGCTGTCAGCCGGACGACCCTGGCGAACTGGATCATCTACAGTGCTGAGCATTATTTCCGGCCACTGTATGATTACTTTCACCGCCAGCTTCTGCAGAGGAAATTTCTCATGGCGGATGAGACCCGGGTACAGGTACTGAAAGAACCCGGACGCAGTGCAGAAAGCCAGTCCTTCATGTGGCTGTACCGCACCGGGGAAGATGGCCTTCCGGTCATCCTGCTGTACGGATATACCCCGACAAGGAGCGGAGACAATGCAGCAGACTTTCTGGACGGCTTTCAGGGATATCTGGAAACCGATGGTTACCAGGGGTATAACAAGGTATCCGGCATCAAACGGTGCTCGTGCTGGGCACATATCCGCCGATACTTTGTAGATGCGATCCCGAAAGGAAAGTAGCTGGATTACAACCAGCCGGCAGTACAGGGAGTGCATTACTGCGACCGCCTGGCAAGACTGGAAAGCAGCATTTCCGGTAAGTGCGGAACGGATTATGAAAAAAGGAAACAAATGCGTCTCGAGAAAGAAAAACCGGTTCTCGAGGCCTTTTGGGCGTGGGTTGACAGCCAGAATCCAGTCCGCAACACCCGCCTGGATAAAGCACTGACCTATGTGAAGAACCGCAGGGAAACATCCATGACCTATCTGGAGGACGGGCGCTGCAGCTTCACCAATAACCTTAGTGAGAATGCCATCCGGCCTTTCACAGTAGGACGTAAGAACTGGCTGTTCAGTGATTCCGTAGAAAGTGCAGAAGCCAGTGCTATTGCCTACACGATGGTAGAGATGGCGAAGGCACACAACCTGAACATTTATCAATACCTCAGCTACGTTCTGGAACAAAGGCCGAATGAAAACTGGAGTGATGAACAGCTTGCAGAGCTGGCACCCTGGAGTGAAAAACTCCAAACTCTAAAAATATGAGAATAAATTTGTAGTAAAATACTCCAACCTGAAATGGGTTGGGGTAAATTTATAGGTACCGCCGGATTATTTGGCGCTTACTGATAAACTTTAGGAAAAGCCTGATTTTGAAAATAATAAGCGATAATGGTGTACAAGTGGGAGGAGTCAAATGTCTGATACGATAATTTTACATATGAGTGATTTACATTTTTCTTCAAACGAAGAGAAGAAAAGAGAGAAAGATGTAATTATGAATTCTCTTGTAGACGCATTAAAGGATTTGGAAGAAGAGTGGAAACCTAATATTATATGTGTTTCGGGTGATATAGTGGATCGGTATGACGTGGCGGCATATTCCATAGCCGGTGAATGGTTTAGAAAACTTGCGGAAATATTGAATATTTCCATGGATAATTTTATTTTAACACCGGGAAACCATGATTGTAGTCGTGACATTAAAAAGTATCCCAGATTGGATTCAAACGATGACGGGCTTGTAGATGAGGTTTTAAATTGCGATATACCAGCCTACTTAAGTGGGCGTTTTGAGGCATATGAAAAATTTTGTGAAGATCTCAAAATCACGCCGTATACATGGCAAAATGGTGATAATTACCTGGTTGGATATAGAGTAATGAATGATGTGATCTATTTAGGATGCAACACAGAATGGTTTGCGTATAGCGATGAATCGAAACTAAGACTAGGAAAAATGATTGTTGCGGAACTGCAACGGGCAAGCGATGAACTGGGAGATTTTAAGAAAGTCGCTATCATGCATCATGGGGGTGAGGTTGGATTTCACGAAAATGAAGTCCAATACCATAATGGTGTTTGCCCGGCATTACATTATTTATGGAGAATCTGTGATATGACATTATATGGTCATAGTCATGAGCAGGTTGGGGGCGAGCCGAACAAGATGGAAAACCATTGTTTTACCATCAGGGCAGGGGCCACCAGTATAAACAGAGAATATCCCAATAATATAAATATCATCAAAATAGTAGAGAATGCCATTGAATTAAAGCATATCAGTTATGATCAGCAAAGGGTAGAACAGCTGTGGAAAGTATCTGATGACTTTTCAACTTATACATGGGAAAACGTGAAGGATGATAAAAATATATCCGGACCTATGTCATGTGACATGGATCTTTTGCGCCAAAAGGAAAGACTATATGCCCGGGAGGTATTAAATGGTAAGTTACGACAGGTAAAAACAGGGGCGAAGTTGCCGGAGACTATTTTAAGGGATGTTGTAATAGACAGTGATCAAAAAAGGCATGAGCAGGAGAGGGGCAAGGAAAACAGCGAGAAGAACAGAGAAGTTCGCCTGTTAGATGTAGTATTGGCAGAAAGAAGAGTTGTGATATGCGGGGAGCTTGGTGCCGGTAAAAGTACTATTTTATCACAGGCAGTTTTAGAAATGCTGGATAATAATACGACGAGCCTTCCTATATTGATCTCTGCAAAAGAATTAGCAGAAGGAAATGACGGGAAGACAAGTTCTGTGCTGCAGCAAGTTTGTAATTTCATGCAACAGCAATTGCTGGTAACAGTTTCTTCCGTAGGTGAAATGTTGGATTGCGTGGATCAGTGCTATTTATTTGTGGATGGTCTGGATGAAGTGGATAAGAGACAGCAGGAGCCTTTGATGCGGGTATTGGAACAGATCTCTTTGATGGAAAACCGGATATCAATCATACTTTCCACCAGATCAACAGAAACCATAGAGTATCATAGGGATAATTGGACACAATGCAGTCTGGGCAGATTACATCAGCAGGAAATACTAAGAATCCTGGAAAACGAGGCTAAGACAGAGGAAGACGGTGAAGGGGCAACTACCCGGGCAAAACAATATTTTAATAAGATTAATAACAATCCAATGGTGCAGTTAGTGGCAACTACGCCGTTGGCAGTAAGGCTGTTGTATTATATTATGAGAAAAAACATCGAAATCGATGAATATACAATAGGAGACTTACTGAATACTCTGTTGGAGGAAAGAATTTCATATTGGGATGCAAAGAATATCAGCGAGGTCACAGGCGAAGAATTTGAAAGAAATTTTCCTACAGTAGATGCAAAGAAAAATTATATTGGATATTTGGCATATTGCGCTGAAAAAGAAAAGATTACAAGAAAAAAGCTTGAACTAATGCTCGAACAAGGGATGCATATTAAAAACGACTTGGGACTGGTAGCTGGGCAGACAATTTCAAAGTTGCAAAGAAACGGTATGACAACAGAGGTAGATGGAGGGATAGTGTTTACGTATCGCCCATTAGCACAAATTGCAATGGGAATCTATATGGCTGATGAAATAATTAAGGGAGAGTTACAGGCGAATAATTGTTCTCCTGAGTTATGGAGAGAAATTTCATTTGCTGCAGGTGAGCTTCGAAGGGCTGATTTGGTCGGAAAGTATAGAGGATGGCTTGAGACATACATAGATAATCTGAAAAAAGAGGCAGCAGGATTGATAAAGGCTTGCTATATCTGCTACGAAGCGAAAGATACAGTGCTGGCGAAAAAAATGATAGAGAACTTTAAAGAAAAGGATATTCGCCCATTATGGTATTATGAACCGGAAAAAAATGTGTCAGTGAGCATCGTGGCTCAGGTGATTGCTTTGGCAGGGGAATACGGAGTGGACTGGTTCATTGATTCCTATTTGACATTGACTTATCCGGTTATAAATGCAGGCAGTGCCTTTTTTAGAGCATTGCTTGTGGTCCTGCCGCCATTAATCAAAGACGCTTTGACAAGTACACAGAAAGAAAAATTGAAAAAATATATAGAACCTTTGGAATATATTTGCCCGATCGCATATAGCAGTCTGCCGGAAATTTTATGCTTTCTCATGCCGGATAGGTATCCGATAGAAAAACGATTGCAGCTGATAGCAAGAATTTCATTTTATGATGAGTATCAGGAGTGGGCTCAAAAAGAATATGAGGCTCTCAGCAAAGAACATAAGGAACTTTGTCAAAAGGTTTTAAAAAATGAAAAGACATTCGGAGCTGCAGTTCTGTGGATGAAAGTGTTTGATGATGCGCCGGATATTAATCTCACAGCTAAAATTATAGAGCATGGAGATGAGGAACTAATTGAGATGTGTCGTCATCGTCTGGGAGAGGAAACCTATATTCGTTATCTTAGATGGTTAGTGGCAGAATCCAGCTATAGTATTGCTGCGGCATCAGCACTGCAATTGTGTAATTATGGGCAGGATAAATTGCCGGAAGTAAGAGTTGCATTAGTTGGGGGAATGACTAATGCAGGTAAAAATAATCGTTATGAAAAAAAGATAATGGAGTTAATTGTGGCGGATGGTGGATTGAACAAACAATGGATCAGAATTTTGTTTGCCGGGGAGCACCATGTGTACGGAGCCAGTGAGGGAAGCTGGAGAATCTTTTTAAGATTCCTGTTAAAGGCAAAAGATGACTTCACACAGGATTTTATAGGAAATCTTAAATATATGGGACCTTTTTTGCTGGCAAGATGTGAGGAGACGAGGCTGTTATTGCAACGTCTGCTTATAATGCAGGAATATAAGAATGCACTCATTGCTGCTATGAATTCACTAGATCCTGAAATCAGGTGCGCTGCAAGTAAAATCGGGTTAATAGCATGTCAGGATTTGGAAGGTGAGTGCCTGCTTGCGGTAGTAAGTGAATGTGCCGGGGAGAAAACGGATAATTTTGAATGGCAGGATTATGTTGCGGAAAAGAAGTACCGTGAAGAAAGTATCAAAAAACTGTCTGGGAAAATGCCGGTTATGTTTCCACGAATGAAAGCATTGGCAGACAGGATAATAAAAAATAATATGGTACAGGAAATAGAAGAACCGGTACAAATGACGAAAAAAGAGCAAATAGATAAGGAGATTGAGGGTGTTGCTGAGTACGGAATACAATATTTACGCAGGTATCTTAATATTCTGAACCATGAGGTGGATTACAAAGACTATCTGCAGATGAGAGAAAAATATAAGAATAAACCGAATGCGGAGGTCTTATATTGCTTTCATTACGAAAATCAGCATTATGTGGTGGATTGGTATAGATTCCTGTGGTACCTGTTCATTGGTCGTAATACACTTTTTCATGAAGCGGATGTTATTATGCTGGAAGTGATTACATATGGGAAAAGCAATGCGGATGCCGCAAAGGCTATAGTGAATGCGGTGAAAGGAATTTGTGAAGATGAACGGCTGGAAAAAGAAAGATGGATTTCTAATTACCATTGGTTACTGTTGCTTAGGTATACGTTTGAAGGGATAGAAGACGCAACAATAAAAGATGCTTTTATACGAAAAGAAGAGTATATTGGGGAAGCCAGTCTGGCCCTGCTGGCAATATATTCCGGTGATCTGCAAGAGCTTAATATCAAAAAGAAGAAGGGTAAGACAGTAGAGACGGTTACGCTACATGATTGTCAGAACCAATTGCTCGAACTTGCAAAAGAATCTGAAAGAATTTCAAAACAGTTAGATGAGGCAATGCAGACTTTTGTCCAGGAAAATAGCAGTATAAACAAGGAATATATAGATCAACTAATCGGGTTAGGTGAAAATGGAGCGTTGGTTGCGGGAGCATTATGCTTTTGTTATGGGGAATCCGTTCGTCCGGAAAGTGGAATCGTTGCACATCAAATATATTTCTTTAAGAGCAAGATAGATTCGGAGATATTTCGGAAGTTATTACGCCTTACGAGAACGGTATTTGATGCACAATTGGGTGAGAAATCTAAATTGGAGGAATATAAAAGGTATCTTGAGGAATCAGAAGCTCACCTGGATGAGGTACGCTTAGATAAATGCTTCTATATGAGTGAATATCTATACTACATGAAAGATAAAATAACTGATGACAAAATTTTGAAATATCTTGATATTGTCATGAAGGAAATGCATTATTCAAAATATGCAATTTCGATTTGGGACATGCTGGCGGAGTGTATGAATTCGAATGAAATAGATCAGGCTAAGATGGCAGAAGTCCTGGAAATGGGGATTCATAGAATTATCGGAGCGTGTGAGGAGGACAGGTCGTTTTGGTATAATGAAGCCTATGGACAAATTGCGATTTCATGTATGTACTGGAAAGCAAAGAAGGAATATAGTAATCTTGCTCAGCCCGTTTTCGAAAGAGGCATAGTACAATTGATTCGCGCAAAGTACGATAAAAACTTATGGGATGAAGAAAATGAGCCTGTAAAGTTTCAGAAGATTAAAAAGTATTTGAATATGGTTACGAAGCCTATTATGTGTCAGGCTATTGAAGGGATGAAAAATAGCTGGCTGGAGGAAGCAAGGATATTGGGAGAATTGATAGGTATTTTAAATAAATCTAACATTTAAACAGGTCTGAACTGACGGAACAGAATGCACCGCTGTATATAAGCAATGATGCATTGTATGTTTTCTGCAATTTTTAAGAATATATAAAGTTTGGAGGAAAATATTGCAAGAGGAGATTGTCAGTGCTACAATCGACGATACGTTATAGGGAATATGAAGACGCAGATTGAAATTAACAGAATAGAGTATGAGGAAATGGGAACAAGAGAGATTATAGATTTTGATGCGTTCAAAAATTTTTCAATAAAATAAAATGGATCAATTTGTTTTTTATAATAACCGTTGTTGCAATGCACTGTGTAAGAGAATGGGAAACATGCTTTGGCAGATTTTTGAGTCCCTTTTTGAGCTGTTATTCATCTAAAGACGTTGGATATAACATAATATATAGAACGGACAAATAGAACCTTCTCCAGTGCCTCTCTGGCTTTCGATTCATCTGAAGCATGATAGATGGTTTTCCGGTCTGTGGCAAAAGCTTTCCTGTCTTTGTCAGGAACGTATTTCAGAGTGTTTCTTACCTGATGGACAATGCACCGCTGGTATTCTTTCTTGGGAGGTGGAAGGCTTACGAATAAGCTCGCTTTTCGCCTTCTTTTATATATGACGTAAACGTTGGAATTAACGGCACTTTTATGAGCAGCGGGATATTCACTGCTTTCAAGTAACACAAGACATCATTGCAAAGATAAAAGATCTTGCTGAAAATGATGACAGATCCTTTTCTCAATACATTAATATGGTACTTAAAGAAAAAAATAAATTTCTATTTTTATCTGTGGCATCATGCATTCCCCTGTTCTTACCGATACATATATTACTACAAAAATACAGAAAGAGAAAACAAAATGAATAACAAAAGAATAATAAAAACAATTTCTGCAATAGCCCTGTTACTATCTCTGTCATTAACTGCCTGCGGAACGCAGGACACTCAGCTATTGACAGTAACAGAGGAATCTATGCAGGAGACTGCTACACAGGAAACAGAAGCAAATACTGAGACTGCGACAGACACTGAAAGTCCTTTGGCACAGCGGGATGCCCTGGAGTGGGAGCAGCGTCTGGACTACAGTTCTGAGAGACAGGCGCAGCTGGCTGAGATCACGGTGGATCTGACACAGGATGCAGAAGAAGTACAGAGTAAGGCGCAGGTACTGTTGGAAGCCATGGCTGGAGGTGACGCAGAGACAGCAGTAGACAGTATTCTGACGGAAGACTGGTATACAGTAATGCTGTCAGATCTTCTGATCGGGCAGAGAAACTATACAGGAGCAGCGGACAACGGTGAGTGGAGAATGACGATTCTGGCGGATGAACTGGGACAGCATTGCACAGCAATTGAATATCCGCTTGCGGATGGCAGACAATTCTATGTGCAGGTAACGGATCCGGAAATTCGGTATTATGTATGCGCGGCAGAGCGGACAGGCTCTTTTGTCAGTGAAAGCCTGAATCTGACGGATGGCACTTACGTAGGATACGAGGGAACTTTGTCTTCGAATAACCGTCCGGAGGGAGCATTTACGGTACATATGGGCACCGCAGACCTGAGTAGCGGAGCAGCAGATGCTTTCCGTAACCGTAGCGCTCAGGCAGTCAGCTACGACGGAGATTTTACTGCGGAAGGAAGGCCCGAGACAGCAACCCCGGAATATCTGAGTAAAGAAGGACAGATGGCATATGCTTCCAGACAGGAAGGGAAAAATATCTATTACCTGGCTATGACTGCAGAAGATGGCAATGATGCATTTGCACCGGTCCGGATGGGAATCTGCAATATCTGGGAATAGGCACAGGGATATGTTTTTCAACAGGAGTTATTTATGACACATATGAAAAAAAGTTTATTGAGTATAGCATTATTTGTATGCGGCCTGCTGCTGTGGAAGCCTGTTCAGGCGGAGGCAGCAATACAGGTTGATAATCTGGTACTGATGGTGAATTTCAGCGAGGACGGTGCTAATACCTTCCAGACTGACTTTAGCAGATATCAGGAAATGTACACCGGTCCGGAATCAGAACCGAACCGGTCCTTGAGTCAATATATTTCAACCATATCGGATGGACAGGTGACGGTAAATACCTATTTCCCACAGGTGGTGAATAATGTATTCTTGCCGGTCACCATTCAAGGGTCGGCATCGGACTATCCGGATGCATCCTATGGTGAGCAATTTGTCCAGCAGGTGATTACAGCAGCACAAAATACGAGTGGACTGTCTTTCCCGTCGAAGCTGGACAGTATGCATGGTAACGGTTGTATCGATAATCTGACGATTATTGTCCAGGTAGACGAGAACAATACCAGTGGAGCGTTTGGTTCCCGAAAAGCAGACTGGGGAGATAACCAGACACTGTTGCATGGCTGGCATGTGGGTGCTTATAATGTTCTTCCGACCAATATGCTTCGCTTGGGATCTGATTTTGATCAGGGATATGCCTTGGCTTCGCACGAATTTTTGCATACGCTGGGAGCACCGGATCTGTATCGTACTGCGGGAGAGAATGGATACCCGGTAGGACGCTGGTGGGATCTGATGGCAGGAGCCAACTTTACTGCAAGTTATCCATTGGTGTATACACGCAGTAAGCTTGGTTGGATGCAGATCGAAACGTTGAAAGACAGTGGTACATATACCTTGTGGCCGGCGGAAGGAGCCTCCGGTTCCCGTGCGTATATTCTGAAGACACCCCGCAGCGATTCAGAGTTTTTTGTAGTGGAATACCGCAAAAAGCCGGAAAACAGGCAGGACTATGATTACTACATTCCAGAGAGCGGATTGATCGTCTATCGGGTGAACAATGCGGTCGATTATCATACAAATAAAGAAGGAAACAACTATATTTATGTGTTCCGTAAGGACACAAAGGATCCGGCTAAGGCACAAGAGGATGAATCTAAGGCTACAGTGGGCGGACAGTATCGTAAATCGCTGGGAAGTAGTGATCTGAATGCTCATTATACATCGGATACTATTTTTTATTCTGATGGCAGCAACAGTGGAATTGTGATTGACAATGTTGTTACTAAGGAAGATGGCAGCGTATCCTTTGATGTAAAGTTTCCGGTACTTTCGGCCGACAGTTACTGGCTGCCGAAGGGGGAGAGCATCAATGGGCTCACTTCTCCGACAATTACCGGGGATACGACAGGAAACAGCCTGTATCTGGCTGGTATTGTGAATGAAAATGGAAAAAATCAGTTGAAAATATATTCTTTGGGGGCTTCCGACAGCAGTTGGAAAGTAATGCAGGCTGCAGCAGATGTTGACGGGGGATCCCAGGTGGATATTCTGAGTGTGGCTGGCAAGGTCTATGTGGCTTATACGGATGCTTCGGGTTATCTGTGTGTGCTGCAGGTCTCAGCAGAAAATGTGCAGCCGATATACCGCTCTCAGACAGCAATCTATCCTCCGAGAATGGAATTGCTGTATGAGCAGGACAGCCTGTGGATAAGCTATGCAGTAGGAAATACGTTAGAGCTGATAAATGTATGGCAGCCGGATGATGGTTCACTTCCGCCATTGACAGTGTCGGGGACCTACATCTCCGGAACTAAACATTTCTTTTATGACAATAAGTGGTATGCGGTTTATTGTGATTATTTTGCACAGGGAACAGATGGTAATGGTTGTATTGCAGTGTTGCAAGATGGATACTGGCAGAAGCTTTATACGATGGACCGACTCGGAAAAGCCAGCTCTGTCGACGCATGTGTAGCAGGTGGCAAATTATATCTGGCAGCAGCGAACAATAGCAATGCCGCGACAGCAATGCTTACATATGATGGACAGCAATGGAATGAAAATATACTGACGGATATTCAGAGCAAGGATGTTCTAAGACTTGTGGTAAAGGACAGGATACCATATGTCTTCTGGACGTCAGGAAATGAGAAGACACTGCAGGCAGCATATCTGAAGGATGACAGCTGGCAGAAGCTTGCGTCCACTATAGGGACGGATATCAATGGCTTTGACATTTTTTGCGGAGACAATACGTTGTATGCTGTCGGAGCTACAACCAATGGTATTGCTTCTGTGAAGACAATGAAGACGGTGGAAGGAATCCCGGATCCGCCTGTGACCGAGCCAGAAGTGGGAAATGGCAATGTTGTCCTGGCTCTTCCGGCAGGTTATGACAGTAGTGCTAAGATTTATATTGATGGAGTGGAGGCTGCCAGCACAGCGTGGCAGAATGACGAATCCAGGCGGCTGGTGGCAATAAACAGCATTGTCCAGCCGGGAACAACGGCAAAGACCGCAGCCGCATATCAATATAATGCATCTGGTATCCCTACAGACATGTATGTCTGGAGACTTTCCTATAACGGAAGCTGTTATACGGCAACAGAAGTCCCGGAGTTCGAGAATCTGTTTTCCTATCATGGATTTTCCGTACGTTATACAGGAAATACCGGTTTGCGGTGCACCTTCGGTATTGATACGGCGAAAAAGTCACAATTGATCAGCGGCTCCGGCTTGGCAGGGTATCGTATCACGGAGATGGGAACGCTGATCATGCGGCCGGATCTTCATGCACAATATCCGATGGTCTATGGAAGCAACAAATTGGGAGGCGGAAAAACATACGGTATAATAAACGGCAAATTCAGTGATAAAGTGATCCGGAGAGTGAATGGGAGAGACCAGTTCGCAAACGTTCTGACAAAACTTCCTCCGGAACGCTATAACACGTCGTACATCTTCCGGGCCTATGCGGTGATGGAAAAGGATGGCAGCAGTGTGGTGATCTATGGACCGGAAATGTCCCGTAGTATGTATACTGTCTGCAAACAGATCCTGAACCGCGGAGATTTTAAACCGGGAACATCCGGATATAAATTTTTGAAAAATATTGTAGACAGCGTGGAAAAGTAAAGATAGGAGCTATTCTGGATGAAAAGTAAAAATAAGAAAAACACAGTGTGGATAGTATTCGCATGCATTTTTGCATTGACAACAGTAGTGTTGGCAATGGCATTGTATCGTTCCCACAGTACTCTGGAAGCTATGCGGGTACAGCTTGCAGAGGGACAGACCAATACGATAACCGCAGAAACGAATCAGAGCCGGCAACAACTTGCAGGTGCACACAATATGCAGGCGGTTCGTGTTATGAACGGCATACTTCAGCAACAGGATGAAAACGAACAGTGGGTGGATGTGGCACCTGTAGCGGATCTGCAGCAGGCAGATCCGGTATTAGCAGGAAGAAATAAGATGCAGGAACTGATCACACAGAATCGTGAGGCAGTACAGAATGGAACCGCTGGCGCAGAGCAGATTTCACCTTTGATGGCAAAGCAGGGCATATTGGCAGGGGCAATGCTGGCATCTGCGTCCCAGGTACAGAGTGCTGTCAATAAGACAGCAGCTCAGACAGCAAAACCGCAGACAACCGGCAACAATCCTCCGGCGGTAACGACTCCGGCAGCAACCCCTGCGCCAACGCAGCAGCCGGTAATCAATGATAATTCAGACGACGATGATGACGATGATGATTCTTCCAATAGTGGAAGCTCAGACAGTGGCAGCTCGGACAGTGGCAGCTCCGGAGATGACACCGGTGGAGACACCTCGGATAGTGGAGACGGTGAGGACATCGGATGGACGGATGAAGTGCTGTAGAAGAGAAGGGTGAAAATTATTGATATAGATAAGAATTGGCGGAAGGCTTTTGGGAAAGTCTTCCGCTATATTATTATAAAAAACTAAATATCTATAGAGACTTTTTTAGTAAGCGCCAAATATTCCCGCGGCTAGCCAAGAACCTCCTCTAAATCCATAATTATAGTTAGACTATTTCACTACAACAACTACAATTATGGAGGAAAACATCATGGCAAACATACGTAAACCCCGTGTTTTAAAAGAGGAACAGCTGAAACTTATCAATGAATGCCGTTCTAGCGGCATGACAGATAGTGACTGGTGTCGTGAGCATGGCATTGCTGTCAGTACCTTTTATTTCTGGGTAAAACAGCTTCGCAAGGAATCAGCTCAGATCCCGGAACCAGCTTATGGTCATCCTGAAAATCCTCGTCCCAGACAGGATGTGGTTCCCATTGATATCATACCGGAACACTTCCCACTGCAATACAACGATCCGTCCCCTGACACTTACCATACTTTAGAGATTATTCTTGGCTCTGCTACAATCCGGGTCTCTGATAAGACGGATCCGGAACTGCTGTCCCGAACCCTGCAGATCCTGAAGGCAGTTGTATGTTAGGCGATATCTCCGGACTGGAACGGATCTACATTGTCTGCGGCTATACAGATTATCCGAGAACTGGAATAATGTAGATCTGTGTAAAGGCTTTGACGTTTACGTAATAGCTGGTGTTGATATAAAAGGTAAAGAAGCACTATGGCTTATAAAAGATAAAAATACAGAAAGTGAAAATCAAGATGAATAACGAAAAATTATGAAAGTAACCATGGCACCGACTGCTTATGGAACGCAGGATTCTCAGCCATTGACAATGATAGAAGAGAAAATTGCCCAGACAGATAGAACCCGGAAAACGGATACGAATATAGAGACTGTGGCAGACACAGAAAGCCCTTTGACACAGCGGATGCCTTCCGTAACCGTAGTGCTCAGGCAGTTACTTGTAAAGGAGATTTTACAACAGAAGATGGCAATGACGTATTTGCCGCGGCGTAGATGGCTGCAATATTGGATAATTATATTCATGGGGCAGAAACACATGCTTTAACAGTGGGTGACAAGGAGAAATGCCTATAATGAACTGTAATGATTCGATAAATCGAAATAACATGAGGGAGAAAATTGTGATATTATATAATAAGATTGTAATTGTAAATACACAGTTTCATGGAAATATTAATAATAAATTAGAAATTTATCATATGAATTAATAGAATCTTTGCAGTATTACAAAGGGGAAAATATGAATAAGTGGGTTCCATTATGTGGAAATTTTGAACAAAGAGATGAGACTATTATTTTTAATGGACAGGAGTTGCAAGGTGTGGCAGGGGAAAGCCAACCATTGGTCGGCGAGGTTTTGTTTGGAGATAAAATATTAGCGGGTGATGTTTCCTTGGATATTGAATTCGAATCCTGCGATTTACATAGAGGAGAAGAAGCAGGTATAATTTTAAACTTTTTGAATCAAGATGATTTTATATGTGCTGGTATCTCGGGCAATGTGCTTAAATATGATGTGAAACATCTTACGAAGGGTTCTTGGCAACCTATGGGAGCAACAGGTTTGGTGCCTCAATTGCAAAAAGAGCAAATTCATATAGAAATCAAAATTAATCCATCCAGTTTGCAACTATTGGTTGATGGGATAGAGGTTGTGACAGCCCCTTTAGCATGTACATTGAAAAAAGCTCCTATTGGATTGTGGGTGTGTAGTAAAAGAAAAATAATATTCTCTAATTTAAAAGTTGAAACACAAAAGCCAGAATTGTTTGTAATCTCACAATACGGTGGTATATATGATCAACTATACAATGAAGTAATCAAACCAATTTGTGAAAAGAAAAATATTAATTTAAAGCGAGCTGACGAGGAGACAGGAACAACTCCTATCCTTGCTGATATAATAAATTCAATAAGAACAGCAAATATAATTATTGCAGACATAACACCGGATAATCCTAATGTTTTTTATGAGCTAGGTTATGCTCATGCAATTGGGAAAAGTGTAATATTGTTATGTGACACAGCGTTGCGACAAAAATTACCATTTGATATATCTGGATATAGAACAATTTTCTATGATAATACTATGAGTGGAAAAAACAAGTTTGAAACCAAGGTAAATGGTTATATCTCTACTATATTAAGTCAACAGAATATATAGAGAGAATGATGAAAAATAATATAAAAATACTATTGGAGACTGGAAAAATGAATATGAAAAAACCATATATGGAATGGAAAGTGACTACCACACCGTCTTCAAATGATAAAATATTTGAAGAATACAATTATCAATTATATATGGATGCAAAGAAAAAATATGAGAATTTATCAACAGTAGAAAAAGGTAAATACAAAGGTGCTGATGCATATATTGAAGAATTTACTGATATTAGACTTAGCCATGCACAAAAGAATTACAAAAGAATAATTGAAGAGAATAATGAACAGCTCTATAGAGGAATGTACCATGATGTGTTACCTATCGACTTGTATATGCAAGACAATGAAGTAATAGATTTATTATCCTCGCTTGAAAATGAAAAGTATATTAAGGATATTTATTGTAGAAAAAAACTTAAGGTATCAGGAGGTTTAAACACATTACAGACAACAATATTGATAGATTGCTTGAGGCAAGGGAGAAGCTTGCTTCAATCGGGAAGGACAGCTGAAATGTTATCAAAACCATTGATAGATTTTTATGCCGCCTCAGCATATGCTTATGCAATTATTGTGATAAACTCTCCATTACATAAATCTATAGACTCTTTAAAAGGATCCCATGGTCACACATATAATCATGAGAATGGCACAATAGATTTTGGCGGAGACATTCCAGCAGGAACGTTTTTGGATCTTTTATTATCCATGCCTATTATGGAGATTTGCTCAGGAGAAATATCGTTTAAATTGAACTTATTGAAATCATTAGAGTTTGTACAGGAGCATAAAATAAGTATATCATTAATAACATTATTATCTATGGTTCCGGAGCTTCAAGAACAATACCGAACAGTTGACAACGACCAGCAATATACTTATCCGTTGCAGATAAGCACTAAAATGGAGAATATGAAGGTAAAATATATTTTCAAAATTGGTGATGGAAAAAATATACCAGCGGATAAGGAAAAATTAAAAAAGTGCTTTAATCAAGCCAGTATACGTGAACAGGATGGAAAAATAGAAATCTCTGTAGCAAATGATGCAATATCGGAAATTATGCCGATGATATACCAGGATATATATGGAAAATTATGGTATATTGATTCGGCTGTGGAAGGGGTTGTTTTGCCTGAAATATGTTTGCATTTTTTGATTATTAGCGCATTATGTAATATAATGCGTTATTCACCAAATGAATGGAATGATATTTTGTTTAATAAAATATCTTCTGAATTTTCGTTACTAATTAGAAAATATTTACGGCTATTTGAACAGAAATTTCCGATGTTAGTAACACAATATTTGACAAACTATATACCTGTATTAAGTATGCCGCTAGGGAATAATACAAATAAAGGTGGAATTAATTAGTTTAAAACATAATAAAAGATTTGTAAAAGGGCGGAAGGCTTAAGAAGAAGCTTTCTGCCCTTTACACTACTAATAATATTCGGCATCTTTAACATGTACTTTCTTGAAAAAACTTTTGACAAAATAATTGACAGAAATTACATTTGATATATACTGAAATACAAATTTGTAATATAAAAATAAAGTACAGGAGGAATGGATAAATGAACAAAATTAGTGGTCTTAGACTATTTATAGAGGGATTATTTGAGCAAGGAAAAGAATTAACTACAAAAGAGGTTATTTCTGCAGTCAGAATGCAACTTCCAAATGAAAAGAGTACAGATACGCAAATTACGAATGCTGTATATAATATGCGAAGGGCAGAAATTCTTGGTAAAACAAAAGAAGGAAAATATTATAAAAAAAATGATCGGGAATGTGTGGATGATAATATGTATGTAACAGGAGAGGCAGCTGAAGATAACACACTAAAGAATTTAAACTTGGAGGCATATGTAAAAAGAATGGATGGGTTTTGTGCAGAAATTGAGCGTATTATGAGTGTCCCCAATATATTTAGCAAGATTGAAAGTGATGAACGCGCTTGTGAATTGTATAGACTTAGTTGCTTAAATAAGGCTATAAGGTCAGAATTGAAGAAATATGATAGAAAATATAAAGAGCAGTAAAATGTGAGGAAATACTGTTAAGGAGGACATGAGAATGAGATACAGCTATTCTCAAGTGGATAAAAGTAATCAAAAATGGTTTATGTTAGATATAGAGGCTAAGAGTCTGATAGACGTAGAATTACAGGTAGGTACATTAAGAGGATTACATCCATGCAAATTACATATGGAATATCCAATATCTGTGATTGCAGGGAAAAATGGTTCTGGAAAATCTACACTATTGGCAATGGCATGTTGTGCATTTCATAATGCTAAGACGGGATATGTTCCGAGCGACCGAAGAAAACCTTATTATACATTTAGCGATTTTTTTATTCAAACTGCTGATGAAATGAAGGTGGAGGGAGTAAAAATTCAATACGGGTGTATTGGTAAGTGGATTAGTAGAATTGGTAAAAAACGAGAAGGATTGGGGCATTATACAAAATATAAGAAAAAAGGTGGGAAATGGGATAAATATGATAAACGTCCCAATAGAAACGTAGTTTTTCTTGGAATTCAAAGAATTGTGCCTCCAAGTGAAAGAAAAACAGAACGTACGTATTCTGGGCGTTTTACCTCAACATCAATGCCAGTTGCCGCTAAAAAAGAAATTCTGGAAATTGCAAGTAGAGTAATGGGAAAAACGTATACATCCTTAGATTTAAGAACGGTAGATAAGAGACGGTTGTTTGTAGTAGATCGCAAAGAGAAACATTATTCCGGGTTCAATATGGGAGCAGGAGAAAATGCTGTATTTTCTTTATTGATTGAGCTCTTTTCATCCGGAAAAAATACATTACTTGTTGTAGATGAGATAGAATTAGGCCTGCATGAAGAGGCTCAAACAAGATTAATTGAGGAATTAAAGAAGCTATGTAACAAAATGCATTGTCAGATTATATGTTCTACACATTCAGCAACAGTGATGGATGCATTACCACCAGAAGGACGTTTTTTTGTAGATTCCAGTGAAGAAAAAACAGATATATATACAGGTGTATCTTCCGCATATGCTATGGGAAGATTGAATGGGGGTAGAAGTAGGGAGGTAGTTGTATTTACGGAAGACGAAGTAGGCGCAACAGTTGTAAAAAGTTTTCTTCCACAAAAAATAAGAGAAAGAATTAAAGTTGTACCAATTGGATCTGATCAAGCAATTTTGAAGCAGTTAGCGGCACGTTATAGAGAACAAAATGACAATTGTATTGCTTTTTTAGATGGGGATAAACGCCAAAATAGAAATGAGGAAAGAGAACAGATAAAGAAACATTTAGAGGGAAGAGTAAGAACTGATTATAATGAGTGGATAGACAAAAGATTATTTTATTTGCCCGGAAAGGAATGGCCTGAAAAATATTTAGTATCTTTGGCAGAAAATGAAGTAGTGATGAAATTAGCCGAGTTGTGGCAGGTTGATAAAAACCGACTGACAGAAATTATGGATGAAGCAATTGCTGCAGGAAAACATAACGAGTTTTATGTATTACAAGAAAAACTTGGTCAAAGCATAGATGTCATAAGAAATGATGTTGTTAGAGAGGTATCTACAAAAGCCAGAGAAGAGTTTATAATAATAGAAAATGCCATAGGGGAGTTACTGAATGAGATATGAGGCTCTTAAGTAGTTGGATGTTTTATAGAGATGTGATATATCTGTTAAAACGTCCTTTACCTCAGCTATGTTTTGGAGCAAAGGCCGGATGAAACCTGGAGTGATGAGCAGCTTGCAGAACTGGCACCCTGGAGCGAAAAACTCCAAACTCTAAAAATATGAGAATGAATTTGTAGTAAAGTGTTCCAACTCAAAACGAGTTGGGGCAAATTTATAGGCACCGTCGGATTATTTGGCGCTTACGAAATACATAAGTGATATAAAAAGTAAGGGAAGAAGAAAAAGATAGTGGTGTGGAAATGAAAAGCTTTGTATGTAGAAGTGAAAGAAAATGGAAATATAGATTACCATGTACATGATAAGAGAGAATCAGCCCAAGCCCTTTGGAGAAAAGGAGCTTGGGCTGTTCTGTTTCTTTTGCGATGCTACTTTTCCGTATAGCTATGGGAGGTGGCGTTTTGCAAATTTCGAGTATACCAAAGCTTCTTCAATGGCTGAATCGGTGCATTTTTCCATTGTATTTACAATTCCTGAGAACCAAACTCCAAGCAATTTAGATGCATATAAATATTTATATATAACATATCTTGAAAGATACTATCATCAATGATATAATATGAAATAACAAAGTAATCAGTAACATAGAAGAAGGGTATGAATTATGAAAGAAAACGATATAAGAGAAGATATGAATGGCATAAAATTTGAAATTTTGCAAGATGACGAGGAGCGGAAAAAAGATCAGCTAAAAAGATTGCAGGCATATGTGGAAGCAATACAGAAAAAAGTGTCGAGTCATACGGATGAAGTTGTCAAGGAATTGGTGGCAGAGAGACATCGACAGGGTTTGACACAGAGTGATATCGCGGATCGTACAGGGATGAAAGCGTCTAATATTGCCAGACTGGAGAATGGCTCGGGAATTCCTACATTGGTGGTTTTGGAAAAATATGCCAGTGCATTAGGGAAACATATTGAAGTAAAAATACTGTGAAAGAAAGTAAACATAAGATGAAATTATATCATGGAACCAATTATAGTTCAGCAATAAATATAGTTAATCATGGAATCGATCTGAAATATAGTAAACCCTATCTGGATTTTGGCCCGGGTTTTTATACAACGCCAAGCTATGATCATGCAGCGCTGGCAGCAATAAGAACTACTCAGAAATATAATGCGAAAAATAATAAAAACGAGGAACCATACATTGTAGAAGTAGATTATAAACCGATAAGTGCAATGGATTTAGTAATAGGTTCCTATCCACGACATTCGGAAAGATGGGGAAAATTTGTCCTAAATAATCGATTGAAACCACAGATGCTGTCTGCATACAATATACTAGAGCACAATCAGGATGGAAAATACGATATTTGCTGTGGAGAAATTGCGGATGGCAATATAATTAATATAGCGTATAAGGTTAACGGAGGCCAAGTCATACCGGAAGACATTAATTATAAGGAGTTTTTGAAAGATAATGGAGAGGTATATCCGCAACAGTATTCCTTTCATACTTTAAAAGCGATATCTTGCATAAAAGTATTATCTTGTGATATGATAAATAACAAGAAGAAATATTTGAACGCAAGGGGAAGAAGGTGAATGGTATGACAAATGCGGAAATCAGGGAATTTAAGAGTTATGTACGGGATACCTTGGTCAGGAAGTATCATTTGAATGAAGTGGAAGCAGCTCGTGCCGTTCGTGATTCTTATTTATCCAAGGCACTGGCAATGGACAAGGATTTTGTCGACCATGATACTGTTGAGGAATGGGCGGAATTTATTTATGATGAAATAAATCATGAAAGCCTGCTGATGATGTAAAACAGAAAATATTATAATACTTAAAAGATCTGCCGACAGGCAGGTCTTTTTGCTTCCTTTCTGCGGAACGCACACACCACACAAAAAAATTTTGTAAGAATCCGTCGATTTTTGTCATGTACTTTATAGAGACCTAAATAAATGACAAAGGCGGTAAAACAATATGTACGACACCAAAGAAAAATGCAGGGAACTTGCGGCAAAATTCAAACAGCTCTGTGCCGAAAGAGGCACGACACCTTATAAGATTGCAAGGCATTCGGGACTGTCATCCTCTACGGTAAGCTGTTTTCTGACCGGCAAGACAGTTCCCAGAATCGATACCATGATGATTCTTTGCAACCAGCTGGGAATCTCGATCACAGATATCTTCGATGAGCGGGAAATGGTGGAAGTACATGCACAGGAGGAAGAATTGATATTGCATACATATCGTAATCTTCCGGAGGATAAGAAGAAAGCGGTTTTGAAATATCTCAAAATGCTGGACCGGTATACGGAAGACTAGGGACAAATGCAACATTCTGTGGTATGATGTGATAGTGACAGGCCATATGCGGCGGAAAAAATGACGCGGGAAGCCTGAAAGAGAACATCGAAAGGTATCGTACGATTATGAATACTATGACACAGGATACTTCCACCGGTCTTTGGAACAGTAAAAACAGAAAAATTTTCTTCTGGAGCATCCTTGCGCTTGCCATGATCCTGCGTTGCATCCGTTTTGCCACAGTGCCGGACGGTATCAACCAGGACGAGGCCATGGGAGCGGTGGATGCCTGGGCATTATCAAAATACGGAACCGACAGATATGGTACTTTTCTGCCGGTTCATTTTACTGCCTGGAGATACAGTCAGATGAGCGTTCTCCTTGCTTATTGCATGGTCCCCTTTATCAAACTGTTCGGATTCAACACGGTAACGGTGCGTCTGCCGATGGTACTGATCTCCTCTGGCGCGGTGGCATTGGTATATCTTGTGGGCAGGAAATTATTCTCTGAACGGATCGCCCTGGTGGCAATGCTGCTGACCGCTGTGAATCCCTGGCAGTTTATGCAGAGCCGCTGGTCGCTGGATTGCAATCTCTTCCCGCATATTTTCCTGCTGGGATTTTATTTACTGCTTCTTGGATTGGAAAAACGACGCTATTTATACTTGTCCATGGTCTTTTTCGGACTGACATTTTACTGTTACGGTATCGCTGCCTATTCCGTAACTGCATTTCTTTTTGTATTCTTCATATGGTGCCTGTGGAAGCGCCGGCTGAAATTCCGCTTTTGAACTTTTCCTTTGCACAGTTGGGGAAAAATGCCTGGGCTCTGTTCAGCCATGTATTCCTGCAGCTGCCGGATATTTTCTTCAATTCGATTCCGGCTTTTGGCCCGTTGTATCATGTGTCGATCCCGTTTGTCTTTGCGGGGATCATTGTATTTACCATACAGCTCTTCCGGGAGAAAAACATTGAAAAACAGACACGGATGCTGGCATTATGGGGCTTCCTGGTCACCGGGATCTGGGTCGGCCTGATCACTTACGAAGTCAACATTAACCGTGTGAATATTATTTTCTATCCGATCATCCTGTTATGTGCCTACGGAATCGGTCTGGCGGTTCGAAAATGGAAAAAGCTGTGGCCGGTGGTCGCAGCTGCCTATGGAATCAGCAGTATTCTGTTCTTCGGGACTTATTTTACTACCTATGCGGAAGAAAGCAGAGAGTACTATAACAAAGATTTCATGGAGGCGGTGGCGGAAGCGGATTCTCTGGAGGAATACGAAAGTCTGTACATCACCGGCAATCTGGGCTGGCAGTTCAACCGGGATGCCACGGAGATCCTGACCCAGTATGTCTGTAAGATAGACGCACAGTATTATCAGGGGAAGAGTAATGTCTCCAACGGAAGAGAGCTTCCGGCTTATGCGGACCGGTATCACTACATCTATCCAGAGCAACAGGCCGCAGAACTGGTGGAGATGGTGGGAGACGGCCTGCTGGTATTGTATCAGGGAGATCTGCAATACATTGATTTTTCCTATGATGTAGTGGATACGGTAGGAGATTATCTGCTGCTTACCGTACAGAATTAAGAGAGGACGCTTATGAATATCATACTTTTATCGGGCGGTTCCGGACAGCGGCTTTGGCCCCTGTCCAACGAGATCCGTTCCAAGCAGTTTATCAAAATATTCCATACGGAAGACGGCGGCCTGGAGTCCATGGTGCAACGGGTATACCGGCAGATCCGGGAGGCGGATCCGGAGGCAAAGATCACGATTGCCACATCCAAGGCACAGATCTCTTCCATCCACAACCAGCTGGGAGAAAATGTCGGTATCAGCATGGAACCCTGCAGAAGAGACACCTTCCCGGCAATTGCACTGGCGGTGGCATATCTGCAGGATGTGCAGGGAGTGACGGGAGAAGAGCCGGTGATCGTATGTCCGGTGGATCCGTATGTGGAAAAGGATTATTTCGAAGCCTTGCACCGGCTGGAGGAGCGTGCGGCACAGAGTGCGGCACATCTGGTGCTGATGGGTATGGAACCGACGTATCCCAGCGAAAAATATGGCTATATCATTCCGAAAACAGCGGAGAATATCAGTCCGGTGGAAATGTTTAAAGAGAAACCGGACAAGGAGCAGGCAGCGGAATATATCAGACAGGGAGCGCTGTGGAACGGCGGAGTGTTTGCCTTCCGCCTGAATTATGTATTGCAGAAGGCTCATGAACTTATAGAGTTTACCGATTATGAAGATTTGCTGGCAAAATATGAAACCCTACAGAAGATCAGTTTCGACTATGCGGTAGTAGAGAAGGAACCTGAGATCGAGGTCATGCGTTTTGCCGGAACCTGGAAGGATCTGGGTACCTGGAACACCCTGACGGAAGCCATGGACAGTGCATGCGTCGGGGAGGCGGTGCTCAATGAGACCTGCCGGAATGTCCATGTGGTGAACGAACTGGATATGCCGGTGCTGTGCATGGGATTGCAGGATATTGTCGTGGCGGCCAGCCCTGAGGGAATTCTGGTATCCGACAAGGAGCAGTCCAGCTATATCAAACCATATGTGAGCAGTTTTACCCAGCAGGTTATGTTCGCAGAGAAATCCTGGGGTAGCTTCCGGATCATGGATGTGGAAAAGGAAAGTCTGACGATCAAAGTGACATTGAATCCCGGACATAAGATGAATTATCACAGCCATGAATTCCGGGATGAGGTATGGACGGTGATCTACGGAGAAGGCCGGGCAGTGATAGATGGTGAGGAACGCAGGGTAAAGGCCGGTGATGTACTGCGGATGCCGGCGGGATGCCGGCATATGCTTCTGGCAGACACGGAGCTCCAGGTGATCGAAGTACAGCTGGGAAAAGATATCAGTGTACAGGATAAGAAAAAATATCCTCCTCTAAAGCCTTTATAATTGCTGTGGCAAACAGAAAACGTCCCTCTTCGTTGGGATGAACGGCATCCACCAGATAGCAGGCAGCATTTTGGGGATTCCATTGCAATGCCTCGTTGGTATTGAGAAAGAAAACGTTCATGGCCGCCGCGGTTTCTTCGGCACCGGTCACATAATCGTTCAGAATTTCATCCAGATCATTGTTGAAAGCGGTACCGTTGTCGAACGCTGTAATGAAATTCGAGGAAGCGATCAGAATTTCAGCATCCGGGTAAGCATCCTGCAGAGATTGCACCCCTGCTTGCAGACCGTCACGGTATTGCTCCACAGTATATCCCGTAAAATAGTCATTCAATCCGTAATTGATTACGAAACAAAGTTTTTTCTCCCCGGAGATTTCGGCAGTATCTTCCGATAAAAAGCGCTGTACGGCACTGGGGAAGGATTTGTCATCGGGGGTCAATTGTGTGGCGGAGGAACCTCCGATGGCACGGTTGTGAACGGAGGCTTTCGTCAGGGCACCGATAACGCCGGGGATGGAGGCAAAATCCTGATAGTTTCCGAATACACTGTCACCGAAAAAGACGATGTCATAATCGGACAGATCGGAGTAGGAAGCAGGGGCATTAATGGCTGCCTGCACCAGGGTATCAAACTGTGTCAGACTGGAGTTATCGGCATCTATACCATGGTATTGCAAGGTGCCGCTCAATACCAGCAGCATGACGGATCGGGCAGCGACAGCATTTAATTCCAGAGGAGTGTCATAGGCATCAGGATTGGAGATCAGCCATTCTTCTCCGCCGGGGAAGAACAGAGAGACATTTTCCCGGACAGACAGGGGAGCTGCCAGAAACTGCACCAGATTTTCGTAGGTTTCGGTGTCACTGCTGTGGGCCTGCCAGTATTCCAGAGAAGGACAGGAGAATACTATGGTAAATTCAACACCGGAATAAGAATCGACATATGCCAAAAGGTCCTCATCGAAAGAGGCATAAAATCGACTGTTATTATGGAAATTGCTGTTCCACAGCAGTAAGGGGTCCAAAATGAGCAATACGTGAGTGACCTCATTTCCGGAGGAAAAAGCAGTTTCCAGATAATCGGAGATATCGGAAAAGGAAGTCAGGCGATGGGAACAGCTGACAGCATCGTAACCCATATAGGTAGAGTAAATGTCTTCCGGGAAAGCTTCCGGCGCATACATGGAGCAGAAGACTCCCTGATAGGATTCCTGCTGCAGGCGCCCAAGATCGGCGGAACGTTTTCCGGGTTCATATATTTTCACATAGAGAATTCCGGCGGCTGTTACGGCAAGCAGCAGAACTACAATAACGATACCGGAAAAGAGTTTCCATGATTTTATTTTCTTTTTCGTATTTGAACTCATAAGGCGAAGAGATCCTTTCTGTGAACAGTAAGTATGGATTTATAACGGTTTAATTATACCGCAGCAAAGCGATGGATGCCAACACCATTGTTGTTTTTCTTTCTTCAATATGATAAGATGAGTCAGTAAATAGGCAAAAAGTGACCAAAGGAGGCCCCTATGGAAGAATTAGCTATTTTTGGAGGAAAACCTGTACGAGAGAATAAAATTTTCTACGGACGGCAATATATTGACCAGGCAGATGTAGATGCAGTGGCAGCAGTAATGACCAGCGACTACATTACCTGTGGACCTAAGGTAAAGGAACTGGAAGAACATTTGTGTGAATTGACACATGCTAAATATGCAGTAGTAGTATGCAACGGAACTGCAGCCCTGCATCTGGCGGCTCTGGCAGCGGGTTTTGGCGAAGGGGATGAGGTTATCGTAAGCTCCATTACATTTGCAGCTTCTTCCAACTGTGTATTATATGCCGGTGCAAAGCCGGTCTTTGCGGATATTAACCCGGAGACTTATAATATTGATCCGGCATCCATTCGGAAGCTGATCACCCCCAGAACCAAGGCAATTGTCGCAGTGGATTTCACCGGACAGGCTGTGGAACTGGATGAGATCAGGAAAATCTGCAAAGAGCATAACCTGCTCCTGATCGAGGATGCGGCGCATGCCATTGGGACAACCTATAAGGGACAGCCGGTGGGAAGCCTGGCAGATATGACCTGCTTCAGCTTCCATCCGGTGAAGACAGTAACCGGTGGAGAAGGCGGAGCAATTACAACGAATGATGAGAAACTATATCGCCATCTGAGGAGATTGAGAACTCATGGTATTACGAGAGATCCGGAGGAAATGGTACATCCTACAGATGCTCTGTGGTACAACGAGCAGGTGGAACTGGGCTTTAACTATCGTATGACGGATTTTCAGGCAGCATTGTTACTTAGCCAGTTAAAGAAGCTTCCTGCTTTTGAGAAACGTAGAAAGGAAATCCGCAAACGCTACAACGAAGCCTTCGCAGACATGCCGGAACTGATCCTGCAGAAGGAGATCCCGGAGTCTGACACGACCTGGCATCTGTATGTACTGCATCTGAATCTGGAGAATCTGAACTGCGACAGACGGCAGTTCTTTGACGCGCTGTATGCAGAGAATACCTGCCCACAGGTACATTATCTGCCGGTATACTGGCACTCTTATTATGAAAAACTGGGTTATGAAAAAGGGCTGTGCCCGAATGCGGAGAAATACTACAACGAAGTCATGAGTATTCCTCTGTACTACGGATTGACCGACGAAGACGTGGAAGATGTGATCCATGCGGTGAAAAAAGTGGTAGCATATTACACGAAGCTGAAATAGGATCCGACTGTGAAACCTGGACGGATAGCGGGAAAAGGCGGCATGAGACAGAAAACAGCAGAAAATAGTACGGGAAAAAGAAATAATGTCGAAAATTTCATAGAGATCGTTGTGTTTGCCGTACTGGTGGGGATTGCTTCGGCGGTTACTCTCTGGCTGTTTTACCGGCAGTGCGTGGAAAGTATGTTGGGGACGGGATTGTATCATTCCGATATGAAGGCATACATTCTGGAAATGCAGGGACTGGACAGCGGTTACAGCTTTCCCTATCCGATCCTCTTCAAGCTGGCGGCAGTGATCCATCTGGTCACAGGCAGTCTGCCCACCGGAACGGAACTGGCCATGGCGCTGGCAGCGATGTTGCTGAACAGCGCAGCGATGATCGCCCTGAAAATAATGCTGGACAGGCACGTGGGGGCGGAGTTGCGTAAAGCCATGCCCGGGAAAGCCTGGCTTCCCGGCGTACTCACAGGAACGGTAGCGGTATCCCTGTTTTTCGTATCCATGGTATATCCGCCAATGGGAATCTATCTGCCGGGGATCAAGTACAAGTATCTGGGAGTATTTACGGCAAATCCTTTCCATAACGCTACTTATATGGCGGCACGACCCTTTGCAATCCTGGCATTTTTCAAGTATGCAGAGCTGATGCCTCTGTATGAACAGGACAATGCCCACAAGGAGTATGGAAGAGATTATATCCTCTTTTCTGTTTATCTGTTACTGGCAACGATGGCGAAGCCGAGCTTTACGATCGTACTGGTGGGGGCCGCGGGAATTCTGATGCTGTGGAGAATGTTCCACAGCAAATTCCGGAACTTCATGCCCACCATTTGGCTGGGAGTATGCTTCCTTCCTACTTTTGCGGATCTGTTGTACCAGTTCCGCGGTGTGTTCGTCCCGCAGGAGGGACAGGAAGGCGGCATCGGTTTTACGCTGGGACATGTGTGGCTGCAGTATTGCGGTAATCTTCCGCTGGCTATCGGTCTGGCTGTCGGTTTCCCGATCCTGGTGCTTCTGTTGAACTATAAGGAGTTGTGCAGAGACAGCATTTACCGCTTCTCCTGGCAGATTTACGGTATGAGTTTTCTGATGGCGTTTTGCCTGTACGAGAAGGGATTCCGGGAGATGGATTTTAACTTTTCCTGGGGATATATGTACGGTATCTTTTTTGCATTTGTGGGAGCACTGTTGGTATTGCTGCGGGCTACCGGAAAGGCGGATACGAAGAAGAAAAAGGGACTGGCTGCGATACAATGGCTGGCCTATCTGTGGCATCTGGTGTGTGGCCTGTATTACTTCTGGGGCTTTTTACAGGGGGCCATGTATTATTAGAAAATACTGTTTCCGTAGGATTTTCGTAAATAAGCCGTTTATAAGCATTCTCGTACAAAAAGTATGGTAAGATAGGATTTTTTGTACGAAATTTGTTCAAAATATTTTATTAACGAAAATAATAATTTTTTTAGGCTTGAAAAAACATATTTTTGTATTTTATTTGTGAATTTTGAGGTTTAAAATACAAACGAGAACTCCCGTGAACCGAATGGAATGTTATTTTATTCGATTCACGGGAGTTTTTTGCTTTTATGAATTTGAGTGACGTGTCAGCGTTCTGTTGCTGCGCCATGCTGCCAGACGCACGAGTCCATCATGGATCCCGGCGGCACAGTAAGGCATCAGCAGCAGGCTGTACACGAAAATATAGCGGGAATTGGCTTCCCAGATCGTGTGGAACAGGAAACCGCCCAGCACGGCGATCAGTCCCGTATAGGTGTAGAGGCAGAGGTTGCGGAAACGGAAATCGTCGTTGGCTGCGGCATTCGCGGAGCCATTGCCGGGACGGCGCTTCCTGACTGTAGCAATACAGAACAACAGCATGCCCAGATACAACACATTCTGCCAGGCATTGCCCCATTCGATATAAGCAGAGGCAAGAGAACCTTCATAGACTTCCTTCAAAAAGTCGCTTCGCCCACCGTAGGTGGCCAGAGTGGCCTGCCGGCTGGCATAAGTACCGTCTGCCCATTGAGACAGATGCTTGTGGAGATAGAAGTTCACGGCATAGCCGGGATGCTCCCGGAAATAGGCTATACGCTCGTTGATCGCCGCCCGGCTGATTGCATTGGCTGCGTCGGAATTCATCCCGGCAGCATCATAGGTATCGATATTGAAGCCGTTGTACCAGCCGCATCCCCGGGAAGATTCCTGCATCCCCATGGCAAAATAGGACATGGCGGTGACACCGGAACTTAAGGTATTGCCGGCTTTTTTCTCGTAGCACTTCTGCAACAGCGGCAGGACTCCCACGGAGGTAATGGTAAGACAGACTGCCATAGCCATCAGGCCGATGCACGCCCTGCCGCTGCGTCCCGGACGCAGCGCTTCGAAGAACAGCACCAGCAGCACAGCAATAATGAGGATCAGGGAGTTCTTGCGCAGCATCACACTTAAAGTAAGGAACAGGATACTGCCAAGGGCGGTAAAGACCGTAACTGCGGATAATGCGTGGGAAGTACCCACGACGCGGGTGTCGTCCGGGGAAGTGGTCTCCACGGAATGTGCCGGAATACAGTCTGCCAACAGCTTTAACAGAAGAAATAGTCCCACAGAAAGCATTGCGAAGGAAGGGATCTCGCCATAGACGAAGGAACTGTACAGGATCATAGGCAGGTTACAGCATACCAGAATCAGATAACAGCAGGAGACCGGTTCCCAATCATCCGGCCACAGATAGCGCAGGGAACGGTACTGGAACAGAACGGCCACGCACAGCAGGCAGACATAGACCAGCTTGACAAAATGCCAGGCGGGAACGCTCAGCCCGGTGAGATTCCACAGGCGGAGCAGCAGCTCCAGAAAGGCCATCAGGCCGATCTGCTGTGGATAATAGGACAGATAAGAGAAGGTGGGGTGGATAATATCTTTATTTCCAAGGATCCATTCAGCGGCAGCATTGTATACAGATAAGGCGTCCGCAGCAGGAACTGTGCGGCCGAAGACGATGAGCATCCCACCCAGAAGCAGGATCAGCCCCAGAGTAAAAACAAGCAGCCCGCGGCGGAATTTCACACCGGCCTTGCCGGACAGAGACAGACAACAGGCAAATAAAAGCCCGTATCCGGCAAGCTCCAGCAGATTCCACAAGGGATTGTCAAAGCGCAGAAGCACCTGCTGGGTCTCCATGTTTTCGGCATAACAGGTAGTGAGAAAGCTGCCAATAAACAGAAAAACTGCCAGCAGCAGTGTCAGGATCTTTACGATATTTACAGACAGACGATAAAACTTTTGCATGGGAAAAGTCCTTTCTTGCCCGCAAGCACCGGCGAGAGACAGGAAGTCTTCCGGAACTTTTGAGCGCTGCATTTTCACGCTTGATTATAGCATAAAAAAACAGTGGCTGTAAATCAATAAGCGTGGTACAATAGTTTTATATATGCAAAAGGAAAGACCGATTTATCAGGTGGTTTTGCAAATTTATGTGATGCTCTGAATGATAAAATGAAATACGAGGAATGGAAAATGGATAAAATTGCGGTATTGATTCCCTGCTATAACGAGGAAAAGACCATCGCCAAGGTGGTGTCGGATGTGAAAAAGTTCCTGCCCCAGGCAGTGGCCTATGTATATGATAACAATTCCACCGACCGCACTGTGGAGCTGGCTACGGAGGCAGGAGCAATCGTACGCTATGAATATGCACAGGGAAAGGGAAATGTAATACGCCGGATGTTCCGTGAGATCGATGCGGAATGTTACCTGATGATCGACGGAGATGACACATATCCGCTGGATTGCGCACAGGAGATGGTAGACAGGGTATTGCAGCACCAGGCGGATATGGTGGTGGGAGACCGGCTTTCCTCTACTTATTTTACGGAGAACAAGCGCCCGTTCCACAATTTCGGCAACAGTCTGATGCGGGCGGGGATCAACAGCCTGTTTCATGCCAACATTAAGGATATCATGACCGGTTATCGCGCTTTCAGCTATGAATTTGTAAAGACGTTCCCGGTATTTTCCAAGGGATTCGAGATCGAGACAGAGATGACGATCCACGCGGTGAACTACAACATGCAGGTGGAAAACGTAGTGGTGGAATACCGCGATCGTCCCCAGGGCAGTGAGTCCAAGCTGAATACCTACAGCGATGGCTTCCGTGTGATCCGTAAAATGATGCAGCTGTACAAAAATTACAAGCCGCTGCACTTTTTCGGTATGCTGGCCCTGTTATTGATCGCTGTTTCCGTGATCCTGTTCGTACCGGTCTTCCTGGAATATCTGAATACCGGTCTGGTGCCCAGATTCCCGACACTGATCGCCTGTGGCTTTATCCTGCTGGCGGGGATCCAGTCGTTTTTTGCCGGTATGATGCTGGAAGTCATGGCGGCCAAGGACCGGAAAGATTTTGAATATCGCCTGAATCGCGTCCATGGGGAGCATCAGGTGCGTAAAGGGTTGTAATATGCAGGAAAAGAAAATTCTTCCCAGACGCAAAGGCGTTGTATTGCTGAGTGTTCTGGGATGTCTGTTTGTATTTTTTGCAAAAACAGAAAAAGATCTGGCATCTGCTGGAAACATCCTGTGGACGGCAGGCTACATCGGAAGTACTTTGCTGTGGACGGTAGTGCTGGGGTGCCTTCTGGGATTTCTTGGAACCTGGGTGGTGCATCGACTTTGGAACCGGGCACAGACCGCCGAAGATACCGGGAAAAAGCAGGCTGCATGGTATGCCCGCCTTTCCGCCTGGCTGCAGCGCCGCTCCGGTGTGCAGATATTTTTCGGAAGTCTGTTGTTTCTGCTGTTGGCCTGGCTGCCGGTATATCTGGCATATTATCCCGGAATCTGTGCCTATGATGCACCGGTGCAGACGGGACAGATCATGGAACATTATTATTTCGATCATCACCCCATTGTGCACACTCTGTTTCTACAGGGGATGCTGTGGCTGGGAAGTCATATCTTCGGCAGTGTGAATGCCGGAATGGCATTCTATACGGCAGTACAGATGCTGTTGCTTTCGGGAAGCATGGCTTATGGAATGCTGGTACTGCATCACCGGAAAACTGCCGCAGGGTGGCAGCTGGCCATTCAGTTACTGGGGATGTTTTTCCCGTTTCACTGGTATATGAGTGTCAGCATGACCAAGGACACGGTATTCAGTGTATTTTTGCTGTTGCAGCTGGTCAGTCTCGCAGATCTGCTGTGGGAAGACCGCAATGCCTGGCGGCCCGGGATCCGGGATCTGCTGTTTGCCCTGGGAACCGTGGGGATGATCTTATTCCGTAACAACGGAAAATATGCAATGATCGTATTGTTGGCTTTTACATTCCTGACCTTTTGTTTCGGAAAAAAAGCGAGGAAGCTCTGGGGGAGACTGCTGGTGGTATGCGGAGCAGCTTTCTGCGTAGGGCTTTTTGTGCTGTCTGCGGTATTTTCCGTCACGCATGCGGAACAGGGAGACCGCCGGGAGATGCTGAGCATGCCGATCCAGCAGTTATCCCGCTGTATGATCTATCACGGGGGAGTCAGCGTCCTTGCGGAGGATGACAATACCATGGATGCGGCGGACAAAGCACTGATCAATGATTTTATTCTGGATGAGGCGTATCGGGATTATGATCCCGGAATTGCGGATCCTGTCAAAAGACATACCAACACTTATGTGGCACGCTACCGTTCCGGTGAATTTATCCGGGTATATCTGCACCTGCTGACGCAGTATCCGGGAGATATGATCAATGCGGCACTGGCTACCAATGCCGGGTTCCTGTCTCCGTTTGATACGACCCATGCGGATGTGAACCGTGTGGAGGGCAGAGCAGGATTAAGCTATGTGCAGACCAGATGGGAAGAAGACACGCTGAATGACAGAGGGATCTACAAGGACAGCAAATGGCCGTGGCTCTTTGAACAGCTGGAGAGCTGGGCGGAGAACAACAGTTATCTGCGGACTCCGGTATTGAAATATCTCTTCGTGCCGGGAAGCTATCTGTGGCTGTATCTGGCCCTGGCAGCAGTGCTGGTGATCGTAGACAGGAAGCGGTTCTGTCTGCCCCTTGCCATTGTGGCAGGCTATTACGGGACCATGTTGTTCGGGCCCACCGTACAGATGCGATATGTATATCCGGTGATGCTGGCGCTGCCTTATGTACTGGCACTTGTCACCGGCAGGAGGAAAAATGGATAAACTGATCATCGGTGCGGGACTGTATGGCTTGTACGCGGCCCTGTACTGTGGAAAAAAAGGACAACAGGTAGAGGTACTGGAGATTGAACAGGCTCCTTTTACCAGAGCCACATATATCAATCAGGCCAGAGTTCACATGGGCTACCATTATCCCAGATCTCTGTCCACCGCTATGAAATCAGCGGGGTATTTCAAGCGTTTTGTGGAGGACTATTCCTTCTGTATTCATACGAAGTTTGAGCAGATCTACGCGACTTCCAGCCATTTTTCCTGGACAGACGCAACTGAGTTCCGCAAATTCTGCAAGGATGCGGGGATCCCCTGCAAACCTCTTCCGGTGGAAGAGTATTTTCAGCCGGGCTTGTGTGACGGAGCGTTCCTGACGGAGGAATATACGTACGATGCCCATATTTTGCGGGATTACCTCATGGAGGAGATTGCAAAATATCCCGGCATAAAGCTGCATTTCGGACGGAAGATCACGGAGATCGAAAAGCAGACGGACTGTTATGAGGTGACGGCACTTCACGAAGGAAAACAGGAGGTCTACCGGGCGCCCTTTGTCCTGAATGCCACCTATGCTTCTGTGAATCAGATCCTGAGGAAAGTAAAGGGCGCAGAGACTCAGGATTTCGGACTGAAATATGAACTGTGCGAGATCATTCTCTGCAAAGCCAGCGATAAGATCCGGAATATCGGTTTTACGGTAATGGATGGCCCCTTTTTCTCCATTATGCCGTTTGGAAAGACCGGTTATCATTCCCTGACTTCGGTAACCTTTACTCCTCATAAGACCAGCTATGATGCGACACCACAGTTTCCCTGTGTGGGAGAGAATGGCAACTGCTGTCAGGGAGGTTTTCTGGGGAACTGTAACGATTGCCCCGGCAGACCGGAGAGCGCCTGGGAGTATATGTCCACACTGGCACGGAAATATATGCGGGAAGAGTATGCGTTCAGCTATGAGAAATCTTTGTTTTCCATGAAGCCCATTCTGAAGGCTTCGGAGATCGACGATTCGAGACCCACAGTAATCCGGGCTCTTTCCGAAGATCCTGTTTTTATCAGTGTATTATCGGGCAAGATCAATACCGTATATGATCTGGATCCGTTTTTAGATTAATCGCGAAGAAAAAGGAAACATTATGGAGAAAGAAGCAATACAGAATAAAGAGAAAAATTTCGTATCCTGCGTGCTGTATCTGCACAACGATGGAAAAAATATCAGAGAGTTCCTGAAGACTGTCTGCGGGACCATGGAACAGAATTTTGAAAAATATGAGATCGTCTGTGTGAATGACTGCTGCATGGATGATACCATTGAGGAGATCCACCGCTATCTGGAAGAAAGCAATACCCGCCATGTGGTGAGCCTGATCAATCTGAGCTTTTATCAGGGGGTGGAAATGGCCATGAACGCCGGAAGAGATCTGGCTGTTGGAGATTTTCTCTTTGAATTCGACCGTTGTCTGCTGGATTTTGAACCGTCCCTGATCATGGATATCTATCATAAGGCATTGGAAGGCTATGACGTGGTGGCTGCGGCACCGAAGCGGGATGTAGCATTTACCTCCAGACTTTTCTATGTGGTGTACAATTTGGGAAGCCGTAATACCCATAAGCTGCGTCAGGAACGTTTCCGCATTATTTCCAGACGGGCAGTGAACCGTGTGAACCAGATGAATGCGTATATTCCTTACCGCAAGGCCATGTATATGAACTGCGGACTGCGGGCGGAGACCATAGTCTATGACAATAAAGAGATGGCAAAGGGAACCAGGAACCGGGAAGAGCGGAATACCCGCAGCAGTCTGGCTCTGGATACGCTGATCATTTTCACGGATGTACTGGAGAAATTTTCCATGCTGATCAGTAGTATTCTGTTTGTAGTCATGGTGATCATGTTCGGGTGGATCGTTTATTCCATCTTCAGCACGGTACGCCCGGTGGAAGGCTGGATGAGCCTGATGACTCTGATTTCTTTTGGATTTTTCATGATGTCGGTGATGCTGACATTGATCTTCAAATACCTGTCCGTCATTCTGAATATGAGCTTTAAGAGACAGCGTTATGTAATAGAAGGAGTGGAAAAACTGACAAAATGATGTTTACGATAATTTTTCCGGTATTAAATGAGCGTCTGCGGCTGGAAAGCGGTGTGACACGGACGGTGGAGTATCTGCGTAAGATCGCATTTGAAGATTATGAGATCATTATTGTGGATAACGGTTCCGAGGACGAGACCCCGCAGATCGCGGAGATGCTCTGTCAGAAATATGAAACAGTAAGATATGAGAGAATCAATGTCCGCGGTGTCGGTGCGGCTTTCCGCAGAGGTGTGGAATTGAGCCACGGTGACGTGGTGGGATATATGGACATTGACCTGTCTACCAATATCAAACATCTGGGAGAGGCAATCCATCTTTTTGAAACACAGCCTCAGATCGAATACATTAACGGCAGCCGTTTCGCCAGAGAATCCGATACAAAGGGAAGAAAATGGTATCGCAGGATCACGTCCCAGGGACTGTTGATTCTGTTGAAACTGTTCCTGCGGATGAAGTCCACGGATGCCATCTGCGGCTTTACCTTTGTACGCAGACAGACTGCTCTTTCCCTGATTGAGGGCTGCAGTCAGGATAACGGCTGGTTCTATATGATCGAATTCCTGTTACGGGCGGAGAAGCGGGGCGTGAAGATTCTGGATTACCCGGTGGAGTGGCAGGAAGATTACAATACTACCGTTAAGGTATTTAAGACGATCTGTAATTATCTGGTACAGATTGCAAGATTGTTTAACGAGTTTTATATTAAGAAGCATATATAAGATGCCAGGGGAAAAAGGTCTAAGCCCACATGAACTCGCTCATAAGTGCGTAGCACGGAACAATCCGTAGGCATCAAGGTTGAGGGCTTTTGCCCCGGAAACGGAAGAAAGAAGGATAATACCATGGCACATATTAAAAGAATCGATCTGACAAGAGATGTGGAGGCACATGCGGAAGCCTACCGGAAAGCCATTGAGAACGTATGTAAAGAGACCGCTTTTTCCGGCGGAAAATATGCAGATGCCTTTGACAAAGAGTTTGCCGCCTATGTGGGAAGCAAATTTGCCAGTGGTGTCAACAACGGTACCTCCGCTTTGCATCTGGCAATGCTGGCATTGGGCGTAGGCCCCGGGGATGAAGTGATCGTTCCGGCCAATACTTATATAGCAACTGCATGGGGGGTAAGTTATACAGGAGCCACACCGGTGTTCGCAGACTGTACGCCGGATACCTGGGAGATCGATCCTTCCGTACTGGAGGCTAAGATCACGGAAAAGACGAAAGGCATTATCGGTGTTCACCTCTACGGTCAGCCTTTTGACTATGCGGGAGTCCGCAAGATCGCAGACCGTCACGGACTGTTTGTGGTGGAGGATTGTGCCCAGGCTCACGGAGCAAAGTTTGAGGACAGAAATGTGGGAACGCTGGGAGACCTGGCCTGCTTCAGCTTCTACCCGGGCAAGAACCTCTACGCCTTTGGTGAGGGCGGCAGTGTTACCTGTCAGGAAGAAAAATATTATAAGCATATCGACCGTCTGAAGAATCAAGGCTGTGATGTGCGGTATTATCATGATGAGATCGGTTACAACTACCGGCTGGAAGGTCTGCAGGGGGCAGTGTTGAGTGTCAGCCTGAAATATCTGCCGGAGTGGACGAAGAGACGGCAGGAGATCGGACATCGTTATCTGAAGGAGATCACAAATCCGTTGATCACCATGCAGAGACATCCGGAGAACACCACTCCGGTTTTCCATCTGTTTGTCATCACGGTGCCGGATCATGAGGACTTTATCCGGTATATGGCAGAAAATGATGTGGAATGTAACATGCATTATCCGGTACCCTGCCATTTACAGAAGGCTTATGCCAATCTGGGCTATCAGCCGGGAGACTGTCCCAATGCGGAATATCTGGCCGCACACTGCGTGACCCTGCCGCTGTTCCCGGAGATGCGGGAGGATGAGATCGCCAGAGTGATCGATCTGTGCAATGCCTACAGACAGGCATAAGGAGTGAATATTATGCAGGATACCATGCGGACAGAAATAAAAAAGCGGATAGCGCCGGAACGGATTCCCGGAGTTTACCGGGATACCGGAGCGGGAATCTATTTACGGCTGATGACCCGTGAGGATACCGACCGGATCGTGGCATGGCGCAACAGTGATGCCGTGCGGAAAAATTTTATCTATCAGGCTCTTTTTACCAGAGAGTCCCATGAGAACTGGATCCGGACCCATGTGGAGACCGGCGATGTGGTGCAGATGATCATCTGTGATCTGGCAAACGACAAGCCACTGGGATCCGTCTATATCCGGGATATTGACAGACATCATAACAAGGCGGAATACGGTATTTTCATCGGAGAGGCCGATGCCAGAGGCAGAGGTGTCGGTACGGCAGCGGCAAAGCTGATGCTCCGGTACTGCTTCGAGGAAGAACAGCTGCACAGAGTGTATCTGCGGGCTCTGTCGGAGAACGGGCAGGCGATCCGCAGCTATGAAAAAGCGGGATTTCGCAGAGAGGGCCTGTTGCGGGACGATGTGTGTATTGAGGGCGACTACCGGGACATCGTCTGGATGGCAGCAGTGAATTCCGGAAATGATCAGGAAAACGAGGAATAGAACACAATTATGAAAAAAGTAAGTTTTGTAATCCCCTGTTATCGCTCGGAACATACCTTACCCCATGTGGTGAAGGAGATCCGGGAAAAAATGCAGGAACTCACGCAGTATGAATACGATATTTTTCTGGTGAACGATGCTTCCCCGGACAATACCATGGGAACCATAAGGGATCTGTGTGATAAATATGACAATATCAAGGGAATCGGCTTTGCCCGGAATTTCGGACAGCATGCGGCACTGATGGCGGGACTTCGTCATTCCGACGGCGATTACGTGGTGTGTCTGGATGATGACGGACAGACACCGGCGGATGAAGTGGACAAGCTGCTGGGCAAGCTGGAAGAGGGTTTCGATGCCGTTTACGCCAGCTACGAACATAAACAGCATTCCGCATTCCGGAATATGGGAAGCAAGGTCAATGAGCTGATGACCCGGATGATGCTGGATAAACCGGCGGATCTGTATATTTCCAGCTATTTTGCAGTGAAGAGATTCGTGGTGGAGGATATGATCCGCTATGAGAATTCCTACCCCTATGTCATTGGACTGGTGCTCCGGGCCACCAAAAACATTACCAATGTGGCGGTGTGTCACAGGGAAAGAGAGGAAGGCAGTTCCGGATATACATTGAAAAAGCTGCTGGGCTTATGGTTCAACGGATTTACCGCATTCTCGGTGAAACCGCTGCGGATTGCCACTACACTGGGTGTGGGATGTGCCGGTATGGGCTTCCTCTATGGAATCTATACCATTATCAAGCGTCTGGTGAATCCTAATGTGCCAATGGGCTTTAGTGCCCTGATGGCAGCCGTGGTATTTTTCGGCGGCATGATCATGATCATGCTGGGACTGATCGGGGAATATGTGGGACGTATTTACATCAGCATGAATAATTCTCCCCAGTATGTGATCCGGGAAAAGATTCATCTGGGTGAGGAAGACCGGTAAATCGAAATAAAACAGAAGGGTAACAGGAAAACGGATGAAGAAAGAACGTTTTGTGGATTGGTGGAAACAGGACAAACGTTATATGACACTGCTGAAAGCGGTACTGATGGCACTGCTTCCCCTGCTCTGCTGTCTGGTACGGACGGCAGCGGAAGGAAGAAGCATCGGACAGGTGTATCTTCCCTCTTCGGAATGGAACGACGAATTATTCTATTTCAAGCAGGTGGAGGGAATCGTAAATTACGGTTTTCCCCGGGGATATTTCGGTTTTAACGAAAGTCATGCGTTGCAGTTGTCCTTTGCAGCATGGAGTCCGGTGCTGGTATTTCCCTGGATCCTGTGGGGACTGTTATTCGGCTGGAATCTGCTGTCTCCGGTGATCTGCAATATCGTGCTGCTGACGATCACCATGTTTGTATTTGTCTGGCTGGTGAAGCCCACCTGGAAACAGCTGGGGATCCTGACGGTATTGTTCAGCCTGTATTCCCTGTTTGTCAGATATATGCTGTCCGGTATGCCGGAGGTGATCTGCTTCAGCTTGCTGATCCTGTTCTACGGACTGGCCATGAGCTATCTGAAAAAGGAGAGCCGCGGGAAACTGATCGCCATGCTCGTGATCTCGGTACTGCTGACCCTGATGCGGCCTTATATGCTGCTGTTTCTGGCTCTGGCCTGCTATTTCTGGATCTGCCGTAATAAAAAGGCAGGGTGGATCGGCTCGATTCTGATAGTGGCGGCAACAGGAATTACCTATGCCCTGATCAAACATTATCTGGGAGCGGAATATTTTACACCGCTGTTTTATACGGACTGGATCACTACCTTTTTCACTGATGGGATCGGCGCGGGCTTCCGCAACCTTTTCGGAACACTTTACTGGAAAGGACTGGAATTCTACAGACATTGTATCGAAGGGGGACGGAATGGTCTGGCTTCCGGAGCCTTTTTTGACGGTTATCTGTTGGTGCTGCTGATCCTGTTGGTGCAGAGTTTTCTGGACATCCGCACACTGCGCCGGGCGAAGCGGGTGGAACGAATCGCGATGGAGCCGGAGGATAAGAATGTACGGGAGGCGTTGTTCGGACCGTACACACTGACAGAGGACAGAAAACGGGGACTGCACAACCAGCTGGTTATTGAAGTGCATTTTGCCCTGAGCCTCATCGCCATGCTGTTCGCACATTTGCTCATGTACAAAATGGTGGAAGGCAGCAAACATTTCCTGACCTTTATCGCAGCAGGCATTTTCATTGTCAGTATGCTGGAGACCAGATATTATAAGAAAGCGGTGCTTCTGGGAGCGGCTTTCCTGTATCTGTACAGCTTCAAAGCAGTGGAGCCTTATGACTATCAGATTCCCTATGTGACAGAGGAACGGCAGGCACAGGTGGAGTACTGGCGGGAAATCTTCTCGGAAAAACTGGCCATGGACACAGAACAGGTGCCGAATTATGAGAATGTAGTGATCTGGACCTTCGGAGATGAGACCCCGGAGGGCCATCAGAATCTGAAATGGCAGCTTTTGTACAGTGCACCGAAGGGCTTTGGCATCAGCTGCTGTGAACGGGAATATATTACGGAGCATCTGACAGAGCTGCAGAGTCGTTATCTGGCAACGGTGAGCGGTGGAGCCATCGATGAAATGTGCCGGACGGCAGGGTATGAAGAGCTCGGCAGGGATGCGGATATGGTGCTGTACCGGAGATACTGATAAAAGATCTGAAATCTGATATGTGAAATAAAGAAAGACAGAACGGGAAGAAACTATGGACGTAATGGAGACACAGAGAAGAAAACAGCATAATTTCACAGAGAACAATATGTGGGCACTGCTGTGGCATGGACTGCCGGTGGCGGCACTGCTTCTCTGGGGAGCTTTCTGCATTACCAACAGCCTCTGGTATGATGAGGCTTATTCGGCATCCATGGTATCCCTGCCCTGGAAGCGGCTGATCTATATTACAGCCACGGATGATCACTCACCGTTTTACTATGTGTTGTTAAAAATCTTCTATCATCTGTGCGGCGGAGGAACCCATTTCTGGGCACTGAAGCTGATGTCCGTGCTGTTCATGCTGGGATATATGCTGCTGGGAAAATATTATGTGGCAAAATTGTTTGATCGTAAGATTTCGGTGTATTTTATGCTGTTTTCCCTGCTGATGCCGATCTTCAGTGTACAGGCGGGAAATGTGAGAATGTATGCGGTGGCCCTGTTCTTTCTGACGTTGACGGGACTGTCTTCCTATGACATTTTCAGAGAGCCGACCCGGAAAAAATGGATCGTATTCTGCATCGCCAGTATCGGCACGGTATATTGTCATACCTTTGCATTGATCCAGACGTTCTTATTCTATCTGCTGTTTTTCGCGGTGATCCTGATCTGCCATAAGAAGGAGCTGATCAAGGGGTATTTTATCTCCGGATTTACGGTGGCGCTGGTGTTTTCTCCCTGGCTGGCGGTGACAATCCGGCAATTTGTCCTGCGGATGCGCTACGATGACGGTTCCACTGCGGAACTGGCAACGCTGTATTCCGTGATGGATTATTGTAAGGAATGGTTCTCAGCGGTGGAGACTCCCATCGGCATTGTCGTACTGTTGGGAATGGCATTATGTCTGGTACTCAGTTACGGAGCCGTGGACTGGGTGAGACAGAATCATAACATTGCACCGGCCATCGCGTTTGGCACATTTGCCCTGACGGGTATCGTGGGAGGCGTGATCTCCGCTACGGTCAATAACTGTTTTATGGGCCGTTATGCATTCCCGGGCATGGGCTTTGTCATGCTGTGGTATGCCGTGGGATTTGCACAGATCACGGAGAACACAAAAGGCAAAAGCAGGAAAATATGGGCTGCAGGCCTTCTGGGAACGGCAGGTCTCTGCTTCCTGTTACAGTATACCTCCGAGATCAGGCTGGAATATGATGACGGTCTGGAAACCTACGAGAATTTCGTGGAGGAATACATGACGGAGAATGATGCGATCATCGGACCGTATACGCATACGATCTTTTTGAATGTGTATCATCCTGAACTGCATTACTACACGATCGCATATAAGCTGTACAGTCTTCCTTTTGTGAATACGGAAGCACTGAGCAGTTACAGTCAGCTGGACGCTTATGATAATCTGTGGTATATCTGCTTCCAGGGGGGCTACCCCAATGAAATGGAAGATGAGTACAGCTATGAACAGGTATTGGAATTTCATTATATGTATTATGATTTTGCAATCTTCCGCCTGGAGAAGCTGGAGGAAGAGTAGCACAGTAATGGACGAATAAGAAAAAGGAATGGATGAAAAGCATGGAAAAAGTGATGCAGAAATGGAAGAGCTACGGGAAACACTTCCAGCAGAACCGCCTGTATATGGGGATCCTGTTACTGACAGCGGTGTGTGCCTACGGCTATAAGGTGACAAATGCAACCATCGGCATCGATGATACGCCATCCTTATATTATTTTGAAGAAGGACTGATCGCCATTGTGGGGCGGTGGGTTCTGTTTTTGCTGAATAAGGTGGTATCGCTGGCAGAGTTTGTTCCCTTCGTGACGGATTTTGCGGCAGTTGTGATACTGGTGCTGGCAGCGGTCGTCTGGTCTGCATTGTTTTATTCTGTATTGGGAGAGAAGGTTCCGACGGCAGGCTATGCTTTCTTCGGTGCTGTCTTTCTCTCCAGTCCCCTGATCAGTGAAGTCTTTACTTATTTCCTGCATAACGGTATCGCCATTGGCTACCTGTGCTGTGGCATCAGCCTGTGCTGTGTCAGGGAATGGCAGAGCAGTACCCGGAAAATGCAAAAAGGATCCGGTATCCGGCAGAAACTGGGATGCCTGGCAGTGGCTAAGATCCTGATGGCGGCAGTCTTTTTATGGATCGCCATGGGATGTTACGAGTCCTTTATGATCCTGTGGCTGGCGGGGCTGATGCTCTTGCTGCTGACGGAGCGGATCGCACGGGGACGTCAGGAGAAGGACATATTTGCCACACTGGTGGCCGGTGCGGTGGCGGCGCTTGTGGCCATTGTGCTGCGTAGTGTGATGATCGTGGTAGTGACGAAAGCATTTCACCTGGAATATCTGCGGGGAGAGGCGGTACAGCGTTCCGTGACGGAAATGCTGGGCTGGATGCTGCAGCCGGGGGCTTTCGGGGAGCTTGCCATGATCCTCAAGAGGACCTTTGTGCTGTATGGTGTGTTTGCCTATGCGTATCTGCCGATCCGGATTTTTATATTATCAGCGGCTGCGATCCTTGTGGTGACGCTGGTGCGGGTGATCCGCGGCAGAGATCTGTGGGCACTTCTGTTGTTGCCTGCCGCTTATTTGGCAGCGTTTTCTCTTCTGTTCATTGAAGGAAAAGCCACATTGTACCGTTCGGCACAGTTCCTGCCGGTCTTCTGTGGATACGGAGCGCTGCTTTTTGTGTATGGGATCTGGCAGCTGACGGGAACTTTGGCCCCAAAAGCGAAGAATACGGCTGGCAGAAAAATCTCTGTTGGTGTGAGGGCACTTGCAGTTCTGGTGCTGGCGGTGATCCTCTGGAACCAGTGTATGGATATGACCAGATGGTTCTATATTGACAAGAAAAAATATGATGCGGCAGTGAAGACCGTGGATCAGATTGCAATGGATCTGGAACGGGACTTTGATACTTCAAAACCGGTGATCTTCACGGGAAATTATGATATTCCCTATAGCATAGTTCAGGGTGCCTATGTGAGCTACAGCAGCCCTGTTTATTATAAGATGAAACGATTGGCGGATCTGGTGGACCCGGATCTGCTGGATAAATACAATCGTGGATCCAGAGGAGTGTGGGTGGCACAGACACCGGCACTGTCTGTTATCGACTGGGGACGCTATGCCTTTGATTCCGATGCGGAGCTGGTGAAATTTTTTGAAATGCACGGGCATCAGCTGGTGGCTCTGGAGGACATCAGCCTCTATGCGGCAGCGGAAGAAGAGTCGCTGGATCTGCCGGAATATCCGCAGGAGGGGTATATTGTAGATAAGGGGGACTATATTATTGTTCACTTCTGATGAAAAACCTGCAATAGGCAGACAGATCAACCGGTTCCTCCTGTGGCTGGACAGGATTCCTCTCTGGTGGACCGGAATTTTGATCGTGGTTGTATTTTTTTCCCCCTATTTTATTCTGGGGGATGGCTGCATCTTTGAGATCAACGATCAGCTGGATGAAAGCATTATGAACTATATGCTTCCCGCCAGACATTTATGGGACGGCAGTACGGTATATCCGGAGATGCTGGGCGGAGTCAATGCCAGCGGTATGCAGCCATCGGCCATTTTATTCCTGCCGCTGTATTGTCTGTTTTCTGCCAGGGTGGCGTTTCTTACACAATATATGATCTGCTTTGTGCTGGCGTTTCTGGGAATGTATCTGTTGGTAAAGGAGAGCACGGAGAGCAGTATTCTGGCGGTGATAGCCGGGGCATGTTTCTGTGTGCTGCCCTTATATCCGGTCTACGGTCTTTCGGAATTCGGCATTCCTTTGGTGGCATATGCCTTTCTGTGTCTGTGGAAACGGAAAAGAATCCTTCCCGCATTGATGTGTACGTTACTGTTCGGCCTGACCAGCCACCTGGTGTATACCGGTTATGTGGTGCTGGGATTGTGGCTTTTGGCACTCCTTGTTGCCTTCTTTCAAAAAAGAAAGAATAAATGGCCGGTTCTGGGATTTGCAGAATTGCTGGTGACTTATGTCATTGTCAACTGGTCACTGATCCTGGAGATTCTGGTGGGAGACAGCAGTTATGTCAGCCACCGGGAAGAAATGGTGTCTTCCGCAACTCCCTTTTTTGAGACTTTTTGGAGCCTCTTCCGGAACAGCGCACAACACGCACCGTCCTTACATAAATATTTGATCCTGCCGATTGTCATATTCCTGCTTCTGGGAGCATTTTGCAAAAAGGAAGAAACGGACAGAATGATATACAAGGCGGCTGTTATCAACTTTTTATTCCTGATCGGCATCGCATTGTTTTATGCATTTTGTCATATGACGGTGGTCGTTGATTTCAAAAACAGCGTCACGGGATTTTTACACTATTTTCAGATCCACCGGTTCTATTGGCTGTATCCTGCGGACTGGTATCTGGAGTTCGCACTGGCGGCAGCGGTATTGTGGAGAACGAAAGTGCCGCATACCGACAGCAGGATGCTGCCGGGAAAACTGGTGATCCTGGCAGTGTGTCTGTTGCCGACGCTTCAGCTGTTGAAAGTGAATTCCGGAATGTATCTCAATGTGAACCAGATCAATAACGGATCCGGAATCACGGGATATATCTCCTGGAAAAGCTGGTTTTCAGAGGATCTGATGCAGGAGATCGATGATGCGATTGGCCGGGACAAGAGCACCTATCGTGTGGCACATCTGGGAGTCAGTCCCGCACCGGCACTGATGCATGGTTTTTATACGGTGGACGGATATTCCAACAATTATCCTCTGGAGTACAAGCACAGATTCCGGGAAGTTATTGCACCGGAGATTGAGAAAAACGAAGAAGTGCGGGTATACTTTGATACGTGGGGGAACCGCTGTTATCTGTTCAACAGCATTACCGGCAATTACATGCGCCTGCAAAAGGAAAACACACTGGTCTATGAAGGCCTGGAATTTGACATGGAGGCATTGCGGGAACTGGGATGTGAGTACCTGTTCTCCGGAGCTGAGATCGGCGATGCCGACAGGATGGGCATGGAACTTGTGGGATACTTTGAAACAGAAGACTCTTACTGGGGGATCTGGGTGTATAGATTGTAAAGGTGCAGCCGTTGCAACAGTTCAGCGCAAGGCTAATTCATAAAAGCGTCTGCTTCGCAGCCGGCGCCGCATCGCGGCTCATCTTTTATTTCGTTGGCCTTGCGTTCTGCTCATAGAATGACAGAATCGTTGCCCCAACTTTCTTAAAATTTCATAAGATTTTTTACTGGAAGAGAAAAGTGTGCTATAGTGTAACTATTCATGGAATCCGCATTGCAGCGATTCTGCGGATGGGAAGTGAATAGTTACTAAATTATACAGCAATAAGCAATAATAGAGATTATATATGAAAGACAGAATCTATATCTGTCACACATACTATCATGTATATGTGACTTTTTTAAAAGAACTGAAATTAAGGGCGGAGGCAGATCCTGCGAAGAAAGCAGGGGCTGCTACTTTAGTGCTGTCCAAAATGTCCAATAATTTTGAGAACCTGAAATCCCGAGTGGAGAGCACGGGACTGTTCGAAGAGGTACTGGAATTCGATGAGAAGCGTGAAGATTTCTTCCCGGAACTGGAAAAATACCGGGAGGACACCGGAAGCTTTCTGGGGAATCTGAAGAACCGGATCCGCTTTACGAAGGAGTACGCCAGACTCGAGGCTTCTTATGTGCCGGTAGATCTTCGGACTTACAAGGACATTTATGTCTACTGCGATTCCGATCCCATCGGCTACTACCTGAATCAGAACCATATCCGCTATCATGCCGTGGAAGACGGCCTGAACTGTCTCAAGAATTTTGACGCAGCGCGATATGACAACCGTGGACATTTTAAGATCAAGGCATTCCTGTCCATGTATCTGAACCTGATCTTTGTTCAGAACGGCTACGGAAAATACTGCATGGATATGGAAGTAAATGACATTTCCGCCATCCGCTATCCCTGTCCCCGATATATTGAACTTCCCAGAAAGCCGCTGGAAGACCGGCTGACAGCGGAGGATAAGCAGCTGCTCCTGCAGGCATTCGTGAGAAATAAAGACGAACTGGAACACCAGATCGAAGAGAGCAATAAGGTGGGAGATAAAATATTGATCCTCACGGATCCGGTATGTGCACTGGATGTGAGAGAACAGATTTTCCGGGATATTATCAAAATGTATGAAAAAGAGGGCACCATATTTTTAAAGCCCCATCCCAGAGACCTGCTGGATTACCAGAAGCTTTTTGCGGAATATCCCCAGTTCGATGCATCCATGCCCATGGAGATGCTGAACTTTTTCCCGAATCTGCGTTTTAAAAAGGTGGTAACCATATTTACGGAGGTAAAGGGACTTCCTTTTGCGGATGAAGCGGTACGCCTCGGACCTGATTTTATGGATGCCTATGAGGATCCACTGATCCACAGACAGAATGAACAGATATAAGTTTGGAGACCGTCAATGATACAGATCATCAAGAAATTACGTGTCCTGCTGGACAAAAAACAGAAAAGAACCATGGTGGGACTCATTATCCTCATGGTGATCAGTGCCTTTTTGCAGACTGCCGGTGTGGGAATGCTGGTGGAGGTCATGCAGATCGTCATTGATCCCGAAGCGGTACAACACAGCCGGGTGGCGGAAGCCTGCTATGAGATCATGGGTGTGGAGAGCTATCGTACGTTCTCCATTATTGTCATGGTGCTGCTGATTCTGGTATTTGTGGTGAAGAACCTGTTTACTTATGTACAGCAGAAGCTGACTTTATCCTTTGTCTATACGAACCAGTTCCGCACTTCCGAGCGCATGATGCGTAATTACCTGCGCAGAGGTTATGAATTTTATCTGAATGCGGATACCGCTGTGGTACAGCGCAGTATCACTTCCGATGTCAACAATATGTATGCACTGATCCTGGCACTGTTACAGCTGTTATCCGACAGCGTGGTTTCCCTGTTTGTCATCAGTTATTGCTTTATTTCCAGCGGTACCATGACGATTCTGATGGCGGTGGTATTGCTTCTGTTGATGTGGCTGATCAAGAGAGTGCTGAAGCCCATCATGTACAAGGCCGGTAAGGATAATCAGGACTATTACAGCAGTCTGTTCAAATGGATCTCCCAGACGGTACAGGGTATCAAGGAAGTAAAGATTTCCGGCAAGGAGCAGTATTTCGTATCCGAGTACCGCAAATGCGGAAAAGGCTACGTGGATGCCGTACAGCGTTACAGCCTGTACAATCAAGTGCCGAAGCTGCTGATCGAGACAGCCTGCGTTGCCACTATGGTAGGATACATGATCTTTCTGGTGGCCACCGGTGTGCCTACAGAAAATATGCTGACAGTGTTCGGAACTCTGGCGGCAGCGGCACTGGTACTGTTGCCCTGCGTGAACCGTATCAACAACCAGATCAATTCCATCGCCTATTTTGAACCTTTCTTCATGGGTGTCAGCGATAATTTACAGGATGAGATCAACGGACAGAATATCGACATGTCCTTTGCTACCGATGAAGATGAAAAGCTGGATGTAAAAGAAAGCATCGAGATGAAAGATATTACTTATGCCTATCCCAATACGGAGCGTCTGATCTTCGACCATGCGGATCTGAAGATCCCAGTGGGTGCATCGGTAGGTATCGTGGGTACTTCCGGCGCGGGCAAGAGTACCGTGGTGGATATTCTGTTGGGACTGCTGGAGCCCAGTACGGGACATATCTATGCAGACAGCGTGGATGTAAAGGAACCGGGCAATTACCGGAAATGGCTGAAGAATATCGGCTACATCCCCCAGATGATCTTCATGCTGGATGACACCATCCGTAAAAATGTAGCCTTCGGTGTGCCGGAGGACAAGATTGATGAGGACAGACTGTGGGAAGTATTGAAAGAGGCACAGCTGGATGAATTTATCAAGACTCTGCCGGAAGGTCTGGAGACTGGCATCGGCGAGCGGGGTATCCGCCTCTCCGGAGGACAGAGACAGCGTATCGGTATTGCCAGAGCGCTGTATAATGATCCGGAGGTACTGATCCTGGATGAGGCCACTTCCGCACTGGATAATGATACGGAAGCAGCCATCATGGAGTCTATCAACCGACTGCACGGCCGCAAGACCTTGATCATTATCGCCCACAGATTGCAGACCATTGAAAAATGTGACATTGTCTATCGGGTAGAAGACGGCAGAGCAAAAATAGAACGGGGAAATCTGTAACGCCTATGAGTAAAAAACTGAGCATCATCGTGCCCGTCTATAATATGGCGACGGAGGGAAAACTGAATTATTGTCTGGACAGCCTGGTGGGACAGACCATCCGGGGACTGTACGATTATGAGATCCTCTGCGTGGATGATGCTTCTACAGACGATTCTCTGGAGATCCTGCTGGATTATCAGAAGCGTTATCCGGAGCTGGTCTGTGTCATTCCGAACCCTGTGAACTTAAGACAGGGCGGTGCCAAAAATGCCGGACTGCGGGTGGCGCAGGGGGAATGGATCGGTTTCATCGACAGTGATGACTGGGTGTCACCGGACTATTACGAGAAGCTTCTGAAAAAAGCGGAAGCAACCGGAGCGGATCTGGTGGGCTGCGATTACAGTCTGGTGGATCATCATACCTTTGAGGTCGGGAAGGTCATCGTCAACAATACACCGGATCAGACCGGGGATCTGACGAAGGAAAAGCATGAGAGACTGTTCATGCGTCCCGGCAGTATGGTGCTGAAAATTTACAAACATAGTGTGATCCGGGAGAATCATCTGGATTTTCCGGAGCATATTTTCTACGAAGACAACTGTGCAGGCCCCTTGTGGAGCCTGTACTTTCGACGTTTTGAGAGAGTGGAGGAACCTCTGTATTATTATTACCAGCATGCGGTGTCCACGGTACATCACATCACGGAGGAAAAATGCCGTGATCGTATGAAAGCAGCAGAACTTTTGTACACGGAATGCGAGAACAGAGGGTTCCTTGCGGAATACCGGGAGCAGATCGAATACCGTTTTACGGAGCTGTATTATGTGATCACTTTATTCTCCTATCTGTCGGGAGTGGAGAAGCCGAAGCTGTCTTTTGTAAAAGAACTACGGGAGGGGACAGAACGACATTTTCCGGAGTTCGACAGGAACAAATATTATCTGGAATATACCGGGCCGGAGGAACGCAAATTCATCGCCATGCAGAAAAAGAGCGATCTGCGGTTCTATCTCTATTACAGGATCCGGCAGTTTGTATGGAAGCTACGGGCCTGAAGGGCGGCCATGGGGCATGAGAAAGATGAGGTTAGGAAAATGAGCAGATTAGCGATTATCACCGCCAGAGGTGGGAGCAAGCGGATCCCGAAGAAAAATATCAGAGATTTTTGTGGAAAACCGATTCTGGCATATTCCATCGAGGCGGCATTGTCCAGCAGACTTTTTGACCATGTGATGGTATCCACGGACGATACGGAGATTGCGGAGATTGCGAAAAAGTACGGTGCAGAGGTGCCGTTTTTCCGCAGTGAGGCGACTTCCGGAGACTTTGCCACCACCAATGATGTGCTGGCGGAAGTGTTGGCGGAATATGAGAAGCGTGACATGCATTTTGATGTGGCATGCTGCATCTATCCCACAGCGCCTTTTGTGACAGCGGAAAAACTGAAAGCAGCGGTAGAACAGCTGGAAGCAAGCGATGCGGACACCCTGATTCCGGTGGTCAGCTTTTCCTACCCGCCCCAGCGGGCCATGGTAGTGGAGCAGGAACGGTTGGTATTTAAATATCCCGAATATCTGGACAGCAGATCCCAGGACCTGCAGCCCCATTATCATGATGTGGGACAGTTCTATGTCTTCCGTACGGACCGCTTTGCAGTGAATAAGAAGCTGATGGTGGGAAATATTCTGCCCCTGATCGTATCGGAACTGGAAGTGCAGGATATCGATAATCTGACGGACTGGAAGATCGCAGAGATGAAATACCGTCTGATGACGGAGGAAAAATAATCCCGGAGGAATCTGAGACTATGGCAACAGGCAGACTGGCAGTATTGTCCAATGTAAATATGAATATGGTGATCCGTATGTTACAGAAACAGGCGGAAGTCTACGATGCGGAAGGCTATGGAAATGAACTGGGAGTTTTGCTGAACCCGGCTTCCTCTTATCATGCGTTTCAGCCGGACATTACCTTTCTGATCATGGATCTGGCAGAACTGCTGGAACATGACTATGATCCGCAGACAGCAAAAGATCGGATCGGAAACTGGTTTCAGACGCTGGAAGGCTGTCTGCCGGAGCATGGTGTGTTCTATGTCTCCGATGCATATCTGTGGGCGGTGGAACTGGCTGTGCTGGCGGATCCGGAACGCAAACAGCAGCTGGAGAGTTTGTGGAGTGCTGCACTGCAGCAGCTGACGGAGAAACATTCCAATGTGCGGATATTTCCTTATCGCCGGATCATAGAGCATCAGGGCGAGGAGAAGGCGTTTTCCCTGAAAATGTGGTATATGGGAAAAGTGTTGCTGGGGATGGAGACCCAGTCTCTTCTGGCGGAAAAAATATTACAGCAGGCGGAACTGGAGGAACGCACCCCTAAAAAGGTGCTGGTCCTGGATCTGGACAATACCCTGTGGGGCGGCCTGGCCGGAGAGACGGATCACACACCGGTGCTTTTGTCGGAAGACCACAGCGGTCTGGCTTATAAAAATCTGCAACGGGTCATAAAGCTGATGCAGGAACAGGGTGTGCTGTTAGCCATAGCATCCAAAAATAATGAAGAGGATGCCATGGAGATCTTGGAACATCATCCCCATATGCTGCTTGGGCCGGAAGATTTCGCAGCCCGCAGGATCAACTGGGACCCGAAGCCGGACAATATCCGTAAGATGGCGGAAGAACTGAATCTGGGAACGGATTCCTTTGTCTTTTTTGATGACAGCGAAGCGGAACGGGAAATGGTACGGCAGATGCTGCCGGAGGTGACTGTGCCCGATTTCCCGGCAAGACCGGAGGAACTGGCGCCCTGCATGGCAAAGATTTATGAAGAATATTTTGCCCGGGCAGTGATCACGAAAGAGGACCGGGAGAAGACCGCACAGTACCGGGCCAATGCCGGCAGAAATGCCATGGCAGAGCAGGCGGTGAGCTTTGAAGACTATGTGAAAAAGCTGGAGATCTGTCTGATCCCTGTGGATCCGAAGGAACATCTGGATCGGCTGACACAGCTTTTGAATAAAACAAACCAGTTCAACCTGACCACCAGACGCTACACCAGAGAGCAGATGCAGCAGATCGTGGAAGATGCCGGAAAGAGAGTATTTCTGTATCAGGTGACGGATGCGTTTGGAGACAACGGAATCGTGGCAGCAGCCATCGTGGATACTGCCGGAGAACTGCCGGAGATCACGGATCTGGTCATGAGCTGCCGTGTCATGGGACGGAATATCGAGAATGCGGTGATCGACCGTATCGAGGAGCAGATGCAGGAGGAAGGATATACCGGACTCCGCGGCAGATATATCCCGACAGCCAAGAATAAGCCGGTGGAAGCTCTGTATGAAAAGCTGGGTTACCACAGGACGGAAAGTACACAGGAGGGCGGTACCTGCTATGAGATCACACTGGCAGAGAGACCGGAGAGGGCCTACTGGCTGAAGGAGACTTTATACGATTGACCTGGGGCTGGGTGACGGCTGCCGAACGGAAGACCGGACAGTGGTAAATGTTAGAAAAAATGAGGATAAGCAGAGGATAACCATATGAAAGAGAAGATCATAAAGCTGATTGAAGATGTATTAAAGGTTCCGGCGGGAACCATCACCGAGGATACCATGATCGAAGATGTGGAGCAGTGGGATTCCCTGGCGCATGTCATGATCATCGGACAGTTGGAGGAAGAGCTTGGTGTCAGCATTCCCTTAGACGAAGCCATTGATTTAAAAGGAATGCGTGAACTGTTGGAAAAGGCGGGCTGCGAATGAGTGTTACATTAAGAAAAGTGACAGAGGGAGACCTGGAACAGATCATGCGCTGGCGCATGGATCCGGAGATTACCCGCTATATGAATACGGATCCGAAGCTGACTCTGGAAGGGCAGAAGAAATGGTTTGCCAAAGTGCAGCAGGATCCGGATGTGAGCTACTGGATCATTGAGATCGACGGCACAGCAGCCGGCGTCATCAATTACACAGGGCTGACGAATCCCACAGGAGATCTGGGATGGGCCTATTACGTGGGCGAGAAAAAACTGCGCAGCATCCAGACGGCACTGGCGCTGGAGATGAGTATGTATGACCATGCGTTTCTGGATCTTGGGAAAAATGCGGTATACAGTGATGTATTCACCCTGAATCAGGGAGTCATCCAGCTCCATAAGATCTGCGGCTGTGAAGTCGTGGAAGAGAAAAAAGCCCACGTGGTGAAAAACGGAGCTGCTTATGACGTGACATATATGCGCATGACAGCGGAACACTGGAAAGGGATCCGGGACAGCAAGAAGTACGAACATATTGTATTTCCTTAAGGAGGCACTATTATGAACAAAGAGATCATGATCGGGAATCATAAAATCAGTGAAGATTCTCCCACTTTTGTAATTGCAGAGATGTCTGCGAATCATCTGATGGATTTTGACAGAGCAGTGGCTATCATGCAGGCGGCAAAGGATGCCGGTGCGGATGCCATTAAAATACAGACTTACACCCCGGATACCATCACACTGGACTGTGATGATCCCTGCTTCCAGATCACACAGGGAACCATCTGGGACGGAACCACACTGCACAAGTTGTATGAGACCGCCTATACTCCCTGGGAGTGGCAGCCAAAGCTGAAAAAGATCGCAGAGGAGATGGGACTGGTATTCTTTTCTTCTCCCTTTGATCTGACCAGCATTGATTTTCTGGAAGAGATGGAGGTACCGGTATACAAGGTGGCATCCTTCGAGATTAACGACATTCCTTTCATCCGCAAGATCGCCCGTACCGGCAAGCCGATTATCATGTCTACCGGAATTGCCTATCTGGCGGATATCGAGCTGGCACTGCGTACCTGTAAGGAAGAGGGCAACGAGAATGTGATCCTGTTGAAATGTACCTCCGCTTATCCGGCACCCTATGAGGATATTAATCTGAAGACGATTCCTTCCATAAAGGAAGTCTTTGACTGTGTGGTAGGTCTTTCTGATCATACCATGGGCTGTGCCGTGGCCGGCGCCGGTGTGGCGCTGGGAGCCAAGGTGGTGGAGAAACATCTGACACTGCGCAGAGCAGACGGCGGTGCGGATGCGGCATTCTCCATGGAACCGGAAGAATTTAAAGAGATGGTGGATCACATCCGCATGATCGAGAAAGCAGTAGGAAAGGTGACCTACGATCTGACACCGAAGCAGAAAAAGAGCAGAGAACATTCCCGTTCCCTGTTCGTGGCACAGGATATGAAGGCCGGGGATGTGTTTACTCCGGAGAATCTGCGGTCTGTGAGACCTTCCTGCGGACTGCATACCAGATATTATGAGGAACTGTTGGGCAAACGGATCACCAGAGATGCCAGGCTGGGAACCCCTATGGACTGGTCTCTTGTGGATTTCACAGAGAAGGAACAGCAGTAAGGAGCGGAAATGTATTATTTTCGTGCGGACGGCAGTGCTGTTACGGGGGCAGGGCATCTGATGCGTTGCCTCACGGTGGCACAGGAATTACAAAAAAGAATAGAGCATCCGGAAGAACTCTGCTTTTTGTGCGCGGAGCAGGCATCTGCGGAACTGTTGCAGAGCTGGAACATGCCGGTGAAGATCCTTGGGACGGATCCTGCCGACCTGGAAGGAGAGCTTTCGGCGCTGGAAGGACTGATCCGGGGAAGCGGTCATGTTTTTCTGGTGGACAGCTATGCGGTGACGGATGCTTATTTGCAGGCATTGCACCGGTTTGGCAGGGTGTATCTGCTGGATGATATGCAGCAGCATGCATTTCCGGTGGACGGTGTGATCAATTACAATCTGTTTGCTTCCCGGGAAAAGTATCGGGAACTGTATGGCAGCAGTACCGCACAGTATCTCGGAGCTGCTTATGTGCCGGTGCGGCAGCAGTTCTGTGAGGCGGCAGCACAGTATATTTTGCAGGATGATGTAACGGATATCCTGATCACCACCGGTGGCGGAGACAAAGACAACATTGCGGGAGAAATCCTGCGGGAACTGTGTGAGCACAGTCTGGCGGGAAAAAATATAAGGTATCATCTGGTGGTGGGAAGGTTTAATCCGAACCGGGAAAAATTGGAGCAATATGCATCGGAGCAAAACAACGTGGTTCTGCATTGCGATGTGAAAGACATGGCGGGACTGATGACGGCCTGTCAGCTGGCGGTGACTGCCGGTGGAACGACAATCTATGAATTGTCAGTTCTGGGAGTGCCTTTTGTCTGTTTTTCTTACGCAGAGAACCAGGAAGGGCTGACGGAATGGCTGGGAAAGCAGGAAATTGCCGGATATGCCGGAAAATGGCATTACACACCGGAAGAGACAAGAAAAGCTATCGGCAGCTGGTGTCGGAATGTCTGTGAGAACAGGGAACTGCGGCAGAGAACCTATGAAGCGGAGAGAACCCTGATCGACGGGCAGGGAGCTGCCCGGATCGCAGAGATCCTGCAGACGGCGGGAATAGAAGAATAGAAGGATAATATCTGAGGTTTATGAAGAAAAACGGCAGCTGGAAGAAAAAAATTTTATATAGTGTGACAGCAGCTGTTTTGTTCGTGCTGCTTTTGGTACTGTTTTTTCCGGGGGACCGGGAATATCAGAGGATTCCTTATGATGTAGTGTTTCTGGGAGACAGTGTATATGGTCTGTGCCGTGATGAGACATCCATCGCGGCAAAGCTTCAGGAGAAGACAGGTTTAAAATGCTACAACGGTGGGCTGGGAGGAACGGTTCTTGGCAGAGCGGATGCGGAGAGAAGGCTGGGATATACCAAGGATTCCATTTCTGCGGCCGGACTGGTACGTTCCTTTGTGGTGAAGGATTTCGGTGTCCAGAGGACCGTGCACATCCGAGAAGCGGCCACGGACTATTTTGCAGATACTTTGGGAGATCTGGGACAGATCGATTTTGACCAGGTGAAGATCCTGTTTATCGGTTCCGGACTGAATGATTATCACTCCGGCACTCCCATCGAATCCACGGCAGATCCGTATGATGAATATACCTACTGTGGAGCTATCCGCAGTATTGTGAAGGAGTTGCGGGAAGCCTATCCGGAGCTGCGCATTATCTTCATCACCCCGCCCTATACCTGGTATACGGATCCGGAACTGACCTGTGAGGAATATGATCTGGGCGGTGGTGTGCTGGAGGATTATGTCAATGCGGAAATCGGGCTGTGTGAGGCTTTGAATGTAGAAGTCATAGACATCTATCATGACTATTATCCACATGATACCTGGGATGATCTGTATCTCTATACCGATGACGGCCTGCATCCCAATGAGGCCGGCAGAGAGAAGATCGCACAGACGATCGCGGAAAGACTAAATAAGGAGTGACAGACGGATGAAGACCCCGTGGGATTTTTTTCAATCTAGCAGAACAAAAATAAAAAATACATGGAAGATCGCCTTTCTCTCAGCGTTTGTACTGGGGATTCTGATCCATCTGCCGGTGATGCTTTCGGATATTCCGAATCATGACGGCCTGAGCAGTATGTATTTTGATCAGAATATGATCACTTCCGGACGATGGTTTCTGTCTGTGGCATGCGGCTTTTCTTCGTATTTTACCATTCCGTGGATCATTGGTCTGATCGGTCTGCTCTGGCTGGCGCTGGCGGCGGTGGCATTGACGGAACTGCTGGAACTTGCAGACCCGTTGGTAATCATGGCAGTGAGCGGATTGCTGGTTTCTTTTCCGGCACTGGCATCCACTTTTGCCTATGTGTTTACCATGGATGGTTATATGATGGCACTGTTCCTCGCAATTCTGGCAGTGCTTTTTACGAAAAAACAGAAAAAAGGCTGGCTGGCCGGGGCGGTATGTCTTGCGTTCAGTATGGGGATCTATCAGGCATATCTGCCCTTTGCCATTCTGCTGTGCGTATATGTGATCCTGCTCTTTTTTATGGAAGAGAAGGGCTGGAAGACGAAAGCGTTCTATGTACTTCGTTACCTGGGCATGGGAGTTGCCGGAGCCGCATTGTATTACGTAATCCTGCAGATTCTGTTGAAATTACAGGGAAAGGTGCTGGATACCTATCAGGGGATCAATTCCATGGAGCAGGGAGGTTCCGGTCTGGGGCTGTTTGCAACGATCCGGGGAATGTATGTTGATTTTCTGGCATTTACGGTGCATGGAAATGTGCTGGTGAACAATATTTTCTCTTTTACGGCCTGTGCGGCACTGGTGCTTCTGGTGGCTTATCTGCTGGTGAGAAGCATGCTGCGAAGAAAATGGTGGAAGAATCCGGCATTTTTCGTTATAATAATTCTGTTGGCGGCGGGACTTCCGCTTTTGACCAATGTGATTCTGGTGATTTCTCCGAATCTGACCTATCATTTGCTGATGCGGTATCAGTGGGTATTATATCTGATCCTGATGCTGGCATTTGTGGACAGATATGCGTCGGAGGACGGAAAAACAGATATCGGGATCCAGTGGGTGGCATTACTGGCAGCCGGAATCCTGGTATTCAATTATGGAGTATCGGATAATATCGGATATTCCAATCTGGAGAAAAAATACGAGAAGACCTATGCGTACTGTGTACGTCTGCTGGACAGGATCGAGCAGACGGAAGGGTACTATCAGGGAATTCCCATTGCATTGGTGGGTGTCATCGGGTATGATGAATTCCCCACTACGGATATTACCGGAAAAGTCACGGACGGTATGATCGGTCTCAGCGGAGACTATCTGATCTATAAGGGAGCGGATTATCAGGCATTTATGCAGAACTATCTGGGCGCAACCCTGAATTTTCTGGATCCGGATACTGTGGGTGAGATTTATATGACGCAGGAATACATTGACATGGATACTTTTCCGGGAGCGAATTCCACCAGGGTTGTGGATGGAATCCTGTATGTCAAGACCGAGAACTGCGGAAGGGATTAGAGGATGTCATTATTATCGATTGTTTTACCGGCATATAACGAAGAACAGAATATTGCCAATACCGCAAAAGTACTGGGGGAACTGCTGGAACAGCACGGGATCGATTATGAGCTGGTATTTATCAGTGATGGTTCGAAGGACGGAACCTTTGAACGTATTAAGGAAGAATCGGCCAGGAATCCGAGAGTACGGGGAGCGGAGTTTTCCCGGAATTTCGGAAAGGAAGCGGGAATTTTTGCAGGCCTGGAGCTGACTACGGGGGATGCGGTGATCGTTATGGACTGTGATCTGCAGCATCCGCCTGAGGTGATTCCACAGATGTGGGAAAAATGGCAGCAGGGTGCCGAGATCGTGGAAGGTATCAAGGCCGACCGCGGTAAGGAGAGTCTGGGATATAAGTTGTCTGCCGGACTTTTTTACAAGATCATGAGCAAACTGATCAAGATGGACATGAATGCTTCTTCCGATTTCAAACTTCTGGACAGAAAAGTAGTACAGGTCCTGTTGGAACTGCCGGAACGCAATACCTTTTTCCGGGCGTTGACCTTCTGGGCGGGGTTCCGTACGGAGACTGTGGAATATGAAGTACAGGAGCGGAAATACGGACAGAGCAAGTGGTCCTTCTGGAGTCTGATGAAATATGCCATTACCAATGCCACTTCCTTCAGCACACTGCCATTGCAGCTGGTGACGATCATGGGCGGGGTATCCATTCTGTTCAGTGTGATCCTGGCGATTCAGACCCTGGTGCGCTATCTGATGGGAACGGCGGTGGAAGGTTTTACCACGGTGATCCTGCTGATCCTCATTATTGGCGGATTTATTATGTTAAGCCTTGGTGTGATTGGCCATTATATTGCCAGAATCTATGAAGAAGTCAAGGGAAGACCGAAATATATTATCAGTCATGTGACGGAAAATGTGCCTGGGACAGCCGTAGGAAGCTGGAAGCGGGAACATAGAGAAAGCTAACAGACAGTAGAAAAGAGGATGTGTTATGAGAGAGATTGATATTAAGTTTAACGTCCCGCCTTATGTGGATAAAGCAGCAGATTACATTCAGGAATGTGTAAAAAATCAGAAGATCTGCGGAGATGGAGAATATACGAAAAAATGTAATGCCTGGATCGAGGAGAGGACCGGAGCCGGAAAATGTCTGCTGACGACCTCCTGCACCCATGCGACAGAACTGGCAGCACTTTTGTGTAACATTCGGCCCGGGGACGAAGTGATCATGCCTGCTTACACCTTCGTATCCACCGCAGATGCCTTTGTACTGCGCGGTGCGGTTCCTGTGTTCGTGGATATCCGCCCGGATACCATGAACATTGACGAGACACTGATCGAGGATGCCATCACGGAGAAGACGAAAGCCATCGTTCCGGTGCACTATGCCGGTGTGGCCTGCGAGATGGACACCATTATGGACATCGCAAAAAGACATAACTTAAAGGTAGTAGAGGATGCCGCACAGGGTGTACTGGCATCTTACAAGGGAAAAGCACTGGGAACCATCGGTGACTTCGGTGCCTACAGCTTCCATGAGACCAAAAACTACAGCATGGGTGAGGGCGGAGCACTGCTGATCCGTGATAAGAAGGATGTGGAAGAAGCGGAGATCATGAGGGAGAAGGGAACCAACCGCAGCAAGTTCTTCCGGGGCCAGATCGATAAATATACCTGGGTAAATTACGGATCTTCCTATCTTCCCAGTGATATGAATGCGGCTTATCTCTATGCACAGCTGGAGATCGCTGATGAGATCAATGAGGCAAGACTTGCCTGTTGGAACCGCTATTATGAGCAGCTGCTTCCCTTAAAGAAAGCGGGAAAGATCGACCTGCCCACCGTACCGGAGGGCTGTGTGCATAATGCGCATATGTTCTACATTAAGGCAAGAGATCTGGAACAGAGAACAAGATTTATCAGCTATATGAAGGAGAACGGTGTGCTTACGGTATTCCATTATATCCCGTTGCATACTTCTCCCGCAGGACAGAAGTTCGGCCGGTTCCACGGCGAGGACCGTTATACTACCAGAGAGAGCGAGCGCCTGGTAAGACTTCCCATGTACTATGGGCTGACACTGGATCAGGTGGATTTCATCTGTGGACTGGTGAAAAACTTTTTTGAATTAGAGGAGCAGTAACATGCAAAAAATTGGCAGAGCGTCTGCACAGGTTGCAGGCAGATTTCTGTTCCTGGGTGTCTCCGTGCAGATTCTTCTGGGAATCTGCTGGGGCGTCAGATCCTTTGGAATTTTTCCGGAATTCGGCGATAGCTACACATGGCTGAAAGCGTCAGAGACACTTGTGTGTGATGACTACATGGGGATCGGCTACCCTCTTTTTCTGATGCTTGTAAAAGGGATAGAATCCATAAGTTCTATCCCTTATACTTTTTTTGTATATACGGTACAGATCCTGATTGCATTTTATGCCGGTGTAGTATTTTTACGGGCATGCGGAGTGACAGGGAAAAAGATATTTTTGTGCTGGGGAAGCCTGGCGCTTCTGACCTTTCCCTGTGCCATGCAAAGTCATCTGGCCGTATTGCCGAATTCCCCGGGATATTCCCTTTTACTGCTGGAACTGTCGGCGGTGATCCGGACCCTGCGGCAGGATGCTGTGGCGGAGGATGGTGAGACGACAGCGCCGGCCAGACCGTTACATGGTCTGTTCGAAGCCGGAATCTGGTGGGCGCTCAGTACACTGTGTGTGGTGGAGAATCTGTATCTGGGGCTGGTACCGCTTATTGTTCTGTGGCTGATACATCTGTGGCAGCTACGGAGCAGAAAGACGGAGAAAAAGAGAGTAGGCCGGGAACTTTTGCTCCTTCTGGCAATGGCGGGAATTTTATTCACGCTGGTGCCCATGTGGCAGACACCGGGCAGCTATGGGAAGGCGGAGAATACGGTGAGCGCCGCCATGATGCGCCGGTTCAGCTGGACGCATATGAGAGAGGAAGAAGAATACGATGAATGGCCGGAACAGCTACGTACCTGGATGACCTGGAAAGAGATGAGGAATGCCGGGTATTATGCGGGAACCATGGAGTCCGGCATACAAAAGACGCTGGAGGATCGTTTCGGCAAGGCGGAAGCACAGAAGATATTCAGAGAGTATGCCGAGTATCACCTGAAGACGTATACTTCAGACAATATCCATCAGATCGCCTGGGATTGCCTCGGATATGCCATGCCTACGGTACTGTTGCAGCTGCTGTTGGACGGCAGGGGATATGACTCCTTTTCTGGCAGAAATGTAGACATTATGATGACGGGAGATCCAAGGCTGACAGAGCTTTTGCTAAAATACAGCAGCTGGTGGTTCCTGTCGGGAATCGCTGTTGTGGTCGTGAGCTGCATGATATGCGGGATCATTGCCATGCGCCGACAGAAAAAAGAAAAAACAGTACCGGACAGAAGCCTGTTCTGGAAGATCTCAGGAGTCTGTGTGATCACTGCGGCAGGCATGATCCTGTGGTATACCATGCGGGATGCCGGATGCCTGGATTACAAGAACGGATTGCTGCCGGGTTCTCTGTGGCTTGTGGGAATGATCCTCTGGACCGATAGGACCATAAGCGCCGGAGATACAGAAGACAACCCGGAGAAATAATAGAATTGTGACAGCAGAAACGCGGGAAGGAGGAACCATGACGAAGATGACAACAAAAGTGAAAACGCAGAAATCAGAAAAAGCCTGGTTCTTTCTGGGAGCGTTGGCAGTATTTTTTATGGGAGTTCCGTATCTTGTATTAGGGAAGGACTCTGTGTTCGTGTATCACGATCAGCTGGACGGTGAGGTGATCGCCTATCTTCTGCAGGCAAGACATCTGTGGGATGGCAGCGGTGTATTGCCGGAATTCATGAACGGTGCAGCAAAAACAGCGCTTACCATGCCGGCCCCCGCCTGTGTGCTGTTATACCGGTGGCTGCCTGCGGAACTGGCACTGGCCTGTATGCAGGTGGCTGGCAGCTTTGCCGGATATCTGGGAATGTTCTGCCTGCTTGGATGGGCCGGAGAAACATCGGAAACACTGCGGAGAAGAAAAGGACTTGTCGGTTTCATAGCCATGCTGACCGGATGTATGTATGCGTATCTGCCGTTTTTGCCGGTGTACGGGCTGTCCCAGTATGGATTGCCGCTGTTAATGTATTGTGTACTGCGACTGGGGGAAAAGGACAGACCGAAGAATTTCCGGATTCTCTGTTATTTTTATGTACTGCTTTTCGGATGTAATTCTTCCCTGGTGTTATCCGGTTTTGCTGTGCTGGGAATCTGGGCGGTATGGGAGATCGTCACACTGGTGGACAAAAGGAAACAGTTCTCCGCCGGACAGGCTGCAGCCTGGGGGATTTTGCTGCTTACGTATATCGTTGAGAACGGTTCGCTATTGCTTCAGCTGTCCGGGGGACAGGGAGAAGAGATTTCTCACAAATCGGAATATCTGCTCAGCCCGGTGGACTTTTTCAGTCAGTTGAAAACAAACCTCCTGCAGGGAGGACAGCACAGTGTGGATTATCATGGACTGATCCTCGTGGTGCTGTTGATGACAACAGTTGTTTTATTTTTCCTAAATCGGGCAACGAAGAAGGACATAGCGGATAAAAAGAATGTACCTGAGGGCGGAGAAAAACGGTTATGGAAAGCCGTGGGCCTGTCACTGGCCGTTATTGCAGGCTTTGCGGCAGTGGCCGTACTGTGGGACAGCAGTATCGGAATCGCTATCCGTTCCAGTCTGGGTGCTCTGAAGGGCTTTCAGGCCAACAGAGTCCTGTGGCTGAGTCCCTGCCTGTGGTATTTTATTCTGGGGTGCAGCCTGTTATTGCTGACGGAACAGCTCCCGGAAAGAGACACAGGAGCGGAGAAAACAGGGAACGGACGCAGGAACGGTGTGATCCCGGGGATCATCGTAATGGCCGCAATGCTTCTTACCGTGGCAACAGCCGGGAAGATTTTGCTGGAGAGCAATCTGAAGCCCAATCTGCAAAAACTGGTGAACCGGAATTATGCAGCCATGAGCTTCCGGGATTATTATGCCGTGGATGTGCTGGATCAGGTACAGGAGTACCTGCGGGAGAATACCGGGGAAGAACCACAGGATTACCGGGTCGTAAGTCTGGGGATCGATCCCGCTGCGGCATTGTATCATGGATTTTACTGTCTGGACGGCTATTCAAATAACTATTCTCTGGAGTACAAGCACCGTTTCCGGGAGATCATTGCACCGGAGCTGGACAAGAGTGAATATCTGGAAGACAGCTTTGACCATTGGGGGAATCGTTGCTATTTGTTCAGCGCGGAATGCCCCGGCTATTATACGATCGAAAAAGGTGGCTTTTATTTTCAGGACTATACGATCGATGCGGAAAGTCTGAGGCAGCTGGGCGGAAGCTATCTGTTGTCAGCAGCCTATATCGATCACAGTGAGGATACCGGTCTGGAACTGATGAGGCCGGAGGCCTTTGAGACAGAGAACAGCTATTACCGCATTTATCTCTATCGGGTAATGGATAATGAATAATAACGGAGATGGGAAGATCCTATGATTGGACAGGAAAAACGGGATAAATGGAAAAAAATCCTGCCGGAACTGCTGGCAGTTATATTGTGCCTGGTATTGATGGGTGCGGGAGTCAGCCGGAAGGAAGGCTATCACATGGACGAACTTCTGAGCTTTGAACTGGCAAATGCCAGGTATAATCCCTGGATCGTACCTACCCAGCCGGAAGGGCGTCTGGCCAAATTCGTGAACGAGGAGATCGAGGGGGACAGTGCGGGAGAGGTTCTGGAGAATCTGAAAAATACAGTAACAGATGTGCTTAGGAACCGGGGAAACAGCAAGCTGTTGTCTTATAAAGCAGATGTCTATGAGGAACCGGTCTGGATCACGGACCGGCAGTTTCAGGATTATGTTACGGTGGATCAGAAAGATGCCTTTGATTACCTGTCGGTTTATTTTAATGTAAAAGATGACAATCATCCGCCGGTACATTTTATGCTGCTGCATACCATGAGTTCTGTCTTTCGGGGAACATTGTCACCGTGGCTTGGATGCAGCATCAATCTGGTCTGTCTGGGAATTACATTGTGGCTTTTACTGCGGCTGGGGAGACAGCTGGCAGATGTGTTTTCCCTGGAAGGAAAGGGAAGACAGCTGGGGATCCTGGCGGTGCTTCTCTATGGAATGAGTACCGGAGCACTGGCTACGGTGCTGCTGATCCGTATGTATGGACTGCTTTCCTGTCTGTGTGTCGCCCTGTTTTCCGTCCATGTGGAAAAATGGAAGAATAACGGGTTTGACAAGAAAAACAAGGGCCTTATCGCTATTACGGTGCTGGGTTTCCTGACACAGTATTTTTTCCTGTTTTACTGCCTTCTGCTGGCGGCGGTTACCGCAGTGATCCTGCTGTACCGGCACAGGAACAAAGAATTATGGTGCTATATCCGGTCCATGGTGATCGCTGCAGTGATCGGACTGGTATTGTTCCCTTTTGCAATTTCGGATGTGTTCTCCAGCGGAAGAGGGACGGAAGCTCTCGGCAATCTGGCCTCCGGATTTGCCGGTTACGGACAGAGACTGGCTGCATTTGGCAGAATTCTGGCGGATCGGACAGTGGGAGCGCCTCTTCTGACCTGCGGATGTGCCGCCGGCACAATCCTGCTTCTGGGAAAGCTGTATCTGAGCTTCCGGGCCGGGAAACAGGAACAGAAAGGTGAAAATTCCGGAAGAGATGCGGCCTGGATGCTGATGGTGCCGGTGGCCGGATATTTTCTGCTGGCATCCCGCATGTCACCGTATCTGGTGGACCGCTATATTATGCCTTTGTTTCCGTTTGTGGCATTGCTGCTTGCTTTGCTATTGTGTCTCCTTGGAAAAAAACTGACAGAGATCTCCGGATGGAAAGAACAGATCGTGGGAGGCATGCTGGTGCTGTTGCTCGTGGTGGTACAGGGGCTGCGGCTTGCGGCCTATGATGGGGAATACCTCTATCAGGGATATGCCAGACAGGAAGCATTGGCGGAAGAATATGAGGAGTTCCCATGCATCTGCGTTTATGCGGGAGTGGGCTATTATCAGAACCTGCCGGAATTTATGCATTACACCAAAACTTTGCTGGTAACGGCAGAGGAACTGAAGGAACGTAAGGATACGGAATCCGTGGAGGCACTGGACCGGGTGATCGTATTGATTAAACCGGGTGTGGATAAAGAAGCAACAGTGTCTGTGCTCCGGGATAAGTATGGTTATACGTCGGAGGAACTTCTGCTTTCGGAAGGCGTGCACGGAGATATGATATATATGTTTTCCAGATAAGGAATGAAATGATAAGAAGACAGAAATGAGGTTGAAACATGATCGCAGTTCGTTTGCTGTGGCTTGCCGTTCTGCTGGTAGCGATACCGGCATGGGTGGGAAATTGTTTTTTAAATGTGGATAAACCCTGTAGAAATCCGGTATTTCTGTGGATTAGTGGTCAGATGCTGCTATGGGCGGGATTTCAGGTGATCTGTGTGCCGGTGATCCTGTTGGAAGGCCGTATGTGGATGGTGACCGTAGCTTATTGCGGCTACATCCTGGTGCTGCTGGCAGCGGCAACGGTCCGGTATTTCCGGCAGTCCCGTACTCTGCGGGCAGTCCGGGAAGCAAAGCCGGAGAAAGCAGAGATTATTTTGTGGGTGCTGGCTGGTGTGCTTTTGCTGGTGCAGCTGGTATTGGCAGTGCTGATGGTCTACGGTGATGGTGACGATGCCTATTATGTGGCAATCTCCGCAGCGGCAGAGGAATCCGGCAGGATGTATCAGAAGATCCCTTATACGGGAATGCATACGGAACTGGATGTGAGACACGGGCTGGCACCTTTTCCTATCTGGATCGCATGGCTGGCCCAGATGACCGGCATCACTACGGTGATCGTGGCGAAGACTCTGGTGCCGGTCGCTCTGATCTCCATGACTTACGGAGTATTCTATCTTCTGGGAAGCAGGGTATTATTCGCAGGAGAGGGCGCATACCGGAAGAAATGGGCGTTGCCTGCATTTTTACTCTGTACGGAAGTGCTGGTGCTTTTCGGAGATTATTCTTATTATACTGTAGAGAATTTTATGATTGCCAGGAGCAGACAGGGGAAGGCTGCATTGGGAAGTATCCTGATCCCCATGATATTTTTCCTGCTGCTGACACTGCTTCGAAAAATACAGGAAGAACAGAAGATCACTGTCGGTTTCTGGGTGCTGTTGGGATCTGTGATGACGGCCTGCTGTCTGGCCAGTACCATGGGAGCATTGCTGGCATGCATGCTGGTGGGAACGGCCGGGCTCTGTGGTGCGGTCAGTTACAGAAAATGGAAACTCATACTGCCATTGATCGGCTGTTGTATTCCCTGCATTGTGTATGCCGGAATGTATTTGCTGTTGGGATGATAGGACCGGAGGAGAAGAATGGATGCTTTAAAGCTGTTTCAGGAATATATGGGGACCGGACTGATCGTTCTGTGGTTCCTGGTGAGTCTGCTGTATCTGTGGCTCACAGAGAAAAGAAAATATATCCGGGTGATGTTTCTTTATGTGCCGTTAGTATTGCTGCTTGTCTTTTTTAATCCGCTGGTGGCGAAGATCGTCTCTCAGATGGCGGATGGGGAAATCTATTACCGGATCCTGTGGTTGTTGCCTGTGACACCGGTGATTGCTTTCGGTACGGTGCAGCTTTGTGGAAAACTCGCCGGTAGAAAAAGATATGTGGGGATAACGTTGGCTATTGTGCTGTTTACGATATCCGGCAGTCTGATCTACAGGAATCCCAATTTTCAGAAGGCGGAAAATGCGTATCATGTACCCCAGAGCGTTGTGGATATCTGTGATACCATTGAGGTTCCGGGCAGAGAAGTCATGGCGGCATTCCCGGGAGAACTGCTGCAGTATGTGAGACAGTATTCCAATGTGATTTGTATGCCCTACGGCAGGGACATTATGGTGAGCAAGTGGACGGTGCAGAATGATCTTTATGATGTTATGGAGCAGGAGGTCATTGATGCACAGGAGCTGGCAGAACTGGCCAGAGAAGAGGCCTGCGCCTATGTGATCCTGTCGGAAGATAAAAAACTGGTGGGGAAGATGCAGGATCAGGAATTTGAAGAATTCGGAAGAATGCACGGATATGTGATCTACAAAGATTCCACAGTGGATCTGTATTACTTTATGAAGGAATGAGATTTCAGGGAAAAACAAGTGGCTCCCGGAGCAGCAAAGTAACTGGCTGCTTCGGGAGCCTTTTTTGACCGGAATTATTTTTCCTGGGATGCATAATCCTTGGAATAGTAATTCAGGAAGTATTCAAAACGTTTGGCGATGAGCTTACGTCCTTTTACATTCAGGTGCAGATTGTCGACAAGATATTCATCGGCATTGTCTTCGGTAATGCTGCCGTACAGGTTATCCATGAAGGATACGCTGTGGATATTGGCGGAGTAACATTCCTTGATCACATAAGTGGATAAGACATCACGGCCGTTGTAAATATACATATCGGAGCTTACATAGTCGCCGTTCTCATCCACAGCATATGCATAGGTCGGAGACATGACGATAATGCGGATCTGGGGGTAATAGTTCTGCAATACTTCAATGCTGGCCTCCAGATTGCCGGTAAACTGCGTGGGATCCGTGGGATTCTCATCACTGTACATGGCATTGCCGGACAGATAATCGGTAGCATCATACATAATGGCAACGGTGTCGATCGTGTTGAAATCCAGAGTTTTCAGTGTGTTGATTACTTCCTCTGCTTCGGCCGGTGTCTTGTCGCCCAGAGCATTGGCTGCATCGGTGTAGTAGCCATCCAGAGGAACCCCAACGGCCAGGTTCACCAGCCAGTAGAGACAGTAAGCATCCATGGGGGCAACGGTGGGGTCGTAGTTTAACTGCTGTGCAGCAAGGTAACTTCCGCTGATGGAACAGTTATAAACGGTGGTATCGGTCTCTTTGGCGATCAGATTGGCCAGATTGTCGGAAGAGTCCCTGTCATCTGCGAAGGGAGCATTTCCGAAGACAACGATATTGGAAGCATCATTAATGATCATCTGACCGTTTTCGTCGGTCAGGGGAAGGATGGAATCCCAACTGTCGTCGTAGGAACCCTGTCCGTCCTTGAAGATGTCGGACTGGCTGATCCTCTGTCCCCAGTGTGTGACGCGGTATCCTACCACGCCGACAACAATAAGAAGCACGAGAGCAAACAGTACGTGAAAATTCAGAAAGCGCCGGATACCGGCAGGGGCCACAGACTCTTCGCCCTCAGGGATTTCTTCATCGGCATCTACGTAAAGGTCTTCTATGTCGTCATCGGAATCGGTATGGAAATTGTGCACAGAACCGGAACGAGTATTCCCGGAATGGAAATTACCAGAATCTGTGTCTTGCATTGTGTCGTTTTCCAGATCTACAATCTCAATATCCGGCATGTCATTCACAGAAGATGCGTGGATATTATGGTTGTTATTGTTTCGTTTCATGTATTCTCTCCGTTTCAGGTAATTCAATAATGTAGTGGTAAAAAGAGTTATATTGATTTTACTATTATACGAAAAGAAAGTCCATAATATTAGAAAGATTTAAGAAATTCTGAAGAAATGGATGAATGCCTTGATGTGGGGAAAATACAATGCTATAATGTTACGGAATTGTTACACCGAGAATTATGAGCAGAAGGGATAGATCAGATGAAAAAATTATTTAACCATACAAAACGTCCGGACCGTAACTGGGAAGAAGACGTACAGGATGGTTACGATTGGGACGAGGAAGAATATACCGGAGAAGACGACGGCGAGGAATACTATGCCGATGAGGAAGAGTACACCGGAGAAGAAGACGACGAAGAGTACTATGCTGATGAGGAAGAGTACACCGGAGAAGAAGACGGCGAAGAGTACTATGCTGATGAGGAAGAGTACACCGGAGAAGAAGACGGCGAAGAGTACTATGCTGATGAGGAAGAGTACACCGGAGAAGAAGACGGTGAGGAGTACTACGCCGATGAGGAAGAGCACACCGGAGAAGAAGACGGTGAGGAGTACTACGCCGATGAGGAAGAGCACACCGGAGAAGAAGACGGTGAGGAGTACTATGCCGATGATGTGGAGTACATCGAAGAGAGTGACGATGAAGAGTATTATGCCGACGAGGATTACGAGGAAGAGCCGGCTCCCACGGGCAGGAGAAAGACCGGGGGCAAAAAGCAGGGCGGAATCGCTGTAATCTGGACAAAATTCCTGAACCTGAGTACCATGGACCGGATCATGGCAGCTACCGGAGTGGCGGTACTGATTCTGGCTATCGTGACCGGAAGTGTCTATGCCAGTGCCCGGGCAGTGGATGGACAGGTATCGGAGTTCGTCAGCGTGGGAACACAGCTAGACGGCATCCAGATGATCGGTGAGCAGGGACTTCTGGCAGTGGCAGACGCACAGATGGCAAAGATCGCGGCAGCCAATGCGGTAGAAGAAGATCCGGAAGAACAGAAGGAATATGAAGAGGCAGAGTACACCAACGGCGGTACGGTAGAACTGGAGCTGGTCTCTGTACAGAAGGATCTGAAGATCAAATTTAACAATAAAAAGACCGGCAAGCTGATCTCCAACGTACCCTTCAGCGTAACCATCACAGATCCCAACGGCAAGACCGAGACCTGGACTGATGACGATATGGACGGTATTATCTATAAAAAGGGTATTACGCCGGGGAATTACTCCGTAGCGGTAAACGCACTGACGGATGATAAATACAAGGACTATGTTCTGCCGACAGCAGCACAGAAAGTAGAAGTAAAGAAAGATATCGCCTATAAAAAGGTCGATGTCTCCAATGAGATCAAGAAAGAATCTGAGATCAATGCTGCAAAAGAGGATACACAGATCAAGGATACTACTGTAGAGTCCACACTGCAGGATACTGTGCAGTGGGTGGCAAGTACCGCAACTGCCAATACTTATAAAGAAGTATCCAAGGATACCATTACCGATCCGGAGACCGTAACGGTGGCTTACAGCGGTAAGTTCCTGCGGATGGCAGAAGTGTCTCCTACAGCAGAACCAACAGCGGAACCTACAGCAGAACCTACAACAGAGCCCACAGCAGAACCTACAAAAGAACCGACAGTATCCCCGACTGCAGAGCCCACAGCGACTCCGACAGTAACCCCGACGGCAACAGCAACCCCGACGGCAACAGCAACCCCGGCGGCAACAGCAACCCCGACAGCGGCCCCTACGGCAACTCCTACAGCGACTCCTACGGCAACCCCTACAGCGACTCCGGCGGCGACAATTACTCTGGATAAAACGGCAGTGACGACTTATCAGAAAGCAACGGATACAGTTACCGCAAAAGTCAGCGGAAGTGGAACCGTAAGTGCGGCTTCCAGCGATACCGGTATAGCAACTGTGGCTGTAAGCGGCAAGACCATTACTATCACCGGTGTGAAAGCGGGAAGTGCTACGGTAACGGTAACGTATACAGAAGGCAGCAACAAGGTGGAAGCCAAGTGCACAGTAACAGTAAAGGCTTCCAATGCGAGAGAAGATAAAACTACCAAGCTGAAAGACAAGAGCGGTGTACAGCTGTATGTACAGGATGGTGACAGCTATCGTGAAGCAGTCTATGCGGATTACTTTACTGCCTCTAAGTTCTTTATCAAAGGTGATGTGAAATACACCGGATGGCAGACACTGGACGGAAAGCTTTATTTCTTTACAGCGGATGGCAACAAGGTTACCGGAGAACAGGTCATTCAGGGCGCAAAATACAATTTTGCCAGTGACGGATCTCTGGTAGTTGGTTCCGGCACCATGGGAATCGATGTGTCCAAGTGGAATGGAAAAATTGACTGGAACGCCGTGAAGAATTCCGGTGTCAGCTATGTGATCATCCGTGTGGGTTATCGCGGTTCCTCTCAGGGAGCACTGATCGATGACCCTACCTTCAAGACCAACATCAAGGGAGCTACGGCAGCAGGACTGAAAGTGGGTGTATACTTCTTTACCCAGGCAGTGGATGAGGTCGAGGCAGTACAGGAAGCCTCCATGGTACTGGACCGTATCAGCGGTTACAAGATTTCCTATCCGGTATTCCTGGATGTGGAAGGAAGCGGCGGAAGAGGTGATAAGATCGATTCCGCTACCAGAACGGCAGTATGTAAGGCATTCTGCAATACCATTCAGAATGCAGGATACACCGCAGGTGTGTATGCCAACAAGACCTGGCTCAGCCAGAAGATGGATGCAAGTGCACTGAGTGGCTACAAGATCTGGCTGGCCCAGTATGCAGCAGCACCCACCTACACCGGACGCTATGATCTGTGGCAATACAAATCCACAGGAAAAGTCAGCGGCATCAGCGGCAATGTGGATCTGAACCTCAGCTACCTGGGATATTAACATCAGCAATGACCAGCCGGTGAGACTGCTTGCAGGCGGAACCGGCTGGCCATTAGCTGATGAAACACACATGAGCATGTAGGACGATAGTCCGGAATGCGAATGTGTGTCACGGATCCGAGAGCACGAAGTGCGGAGGAGCCGTGTTAATACCCGGCGCTAAGAATGTCGATAGTCCGGAATGCGAATGTGTGTCACGGATCCGAGAGCACGAAGTGCGGAGGAGCCGTGTTAATACCCGGCGCTAAGAATGCCAATAGTCCGGAATGCGAATGTGTGTCACGGATCCGAGAGCACGAAGTGCGGAGGAGCCGTGTTAATACCCGGCGCTAAGAATGCCGATAGTCCGGAATGCGAATGGGTGTCACGGATCCGAGAGCACGAAGTGCGGAGGAGCCGTGTTAATACCCGGCGCTAAGAATGCCGATAGTCCGGAATGCGAATGGGTGTCACGGATCCGAGAGCACGAAGTGCGAAGGAGCCGTGTTAATACCCAGAGCTGCGAATGCCAATAGTCCGGAATGCGAATGGGTGTCACGGATCCGATAGCACGAAGTGCGGAGGAGCCGTGTTGATATCCTGCTTGTTTTATGGTAAAATATCCCTATCTATAACAAAAAATGTGCGCTGCGCGCAGAACGGAGAAAAAATGAGAACTTATCTGGTAACAGGAGGGGCCGGTTTTATCGGTTCCAACTATATTCATTACATGTTTAAAAAATACGATAATAAAATCCGTATCATCAACGTGGATGCACTGACCTATGCAGGCAATCTTGAGAATCTCAAGGACGTGGAGAAGCGTGAGAACTACACCTTTGTAAAGGCTAATATCTGTGACAAGGATGCCATCAGCAAAATTTTCGCAGAGAATGATATCGACCGTGTGGTACATTTTGCGGCAGAAAGCCATGTAGACAGAAGTATCCGCAACCCGGAGATCTTCGTACAGACCAATGTCCTGGGTACTGCAGTGATGCTGAACTGTGCCAAGGCAGCCTGGGAGCTTCCCGATGGCAGCTTCAAAGAAGGCAAGAAGTTCCTGCATGTATCTACAGATGAGGTCTACGGATCTCTTCCCGATGATGACAATGCATTCTTCTATGAGACCACTCCGTATGATCCCCACAGCCCTTACTCCGCAAGTAAGGCAAGCTCGGACATGCTGGTGAAGGCATATATGGATACCTATCATTTCCCTGCCAACATTACCAACTGCTCCAACAATTACGGTCCTTTCCAGTTCCCTGAGAAGCTGATCCCTCTGATCATCAATAATGCATTGCATGGCAAAAAGCTTCCAGTCTACGGTGACGGTAAGAACGTCCGTGACTGGCTGTATGTGGAAGACCATGCTAAGGCTATCGATATGGTACAGGAACAGGGAAGACTGTTCGAAACCTACAATGTGGGCGGACATAATGAGAAGCAGAATATCGAGATCATCCACATTATCATTGAGACTCTGCAGGAGATGCTTCCGGATTCCGATCCCCGCAAGGCACATATTAACAACGACCTGATCACTTACGTGGAGGATCGTAAGGGACATGACAGAAGATATGCCATTGCACCGGACAAGATCAAGGCAGAGATCGGCTGGTATCCCGAGACCATGTTCAAGGAAGGCATCCGCAAGACCATCGCCTGGTACTTCGAGCATGAAGACTGGATGAATAATGTGACCAGCGGTGATTACCAGAAGTACTACAATGAGATGTACGAAGAAAAGTAAAGAATACCTGTTAAATGGGAACGATGAACGTCGTTCCCATTCGGTGTGTTAAAAAACAAGTAAAATGAAGCCCGAAAAGGGCGGATCGGAGGACGAAATGAAAGGAATTATACTGGCGGGAGGTTCCGGAACCAGACTGTATCCCCTGACAAAAGCGATTTCCAAGCAGATCATGCCGGTGTACGATAAACCCATGATCTATTATCCCCTGTCAACACTGATGCTGGCAGATATCAGAGAGGTATTGATCATCTCCACCCCAAGAGACCTTCCGGTATTTCAGGAATTACTGGGAGACGGCAGACAGCTGGGCATGCGCCTGGAATATGCGGTGCAGGATCAGCCCCGCGGGCTGGCAGATGCCTTTATCATCGGTGCGGATTTCATCGGTAATGACAGAGTGGCACTGGTACTGGGAGATAATATTTTCTACGGACAGAGCTTTTCCGCAGTATTGCGCAGAGTAGCTGCCAGAGAAAAGGGCGCAACTATTTTCGGCTATTATGTGCGTGATCCCAGAGAATACGGTGTAGTGGAATTTGATGAGAACGGCAAGGCACTTTCCATCGAGGAGAAGCCGGAGCATCCCAAGAGCAATTATGCGGTTCCCGGACTGTATTTCTATGACAATGCTGTAGTGGAGATCGCAAAGAATGTAAAGCCCTCTGCAAGAGGAGAGATTGAGATCACCAGCATCAACAACGAGTACCTGAACAGAGGCAGTTTACAGGTAGAGACACTGGGAAGAGGTTTTGCATGGCTGGATACCGGCAATCATGATGCCCTTCTGGATGCGGCAGATTTTGTGGCGGCTTTCCAGAAGAGACAGGGTCTGTACATTTCCTGTATTGAAGAGATCGCTTTCAAGCGAGGATTCATTGACAAAGAGCAGCTGCTTGCTCTGGCAGAGCCGCTGCTTAAGACGAACTACGGAAAATATCTGGTAGAGGTAGCAAATGGACTCTAAGCTGCGGAAAATGGCGATTCTGGCCTCCATGGCGGTGATCCTGCTGGTGGCACTGCTGGTCATGTATGTCAACAGGGAACAGTTTACGGCAGCTTCCGGACCGCCGGCATCCGGCACTCAGAATGCCGGAGCGGGTGACAGTGCATCTACGGCGGAAAATGGCGATCAGGCAGAAGAGACGGTCTCACCGGATGGTCAGATCGGCAATGATCTGAAGGCATTTTTAAAAGATAATACGTTTTTTGATCAGGAAGTAAATCCAATTCTGGAAGCTGCAAAGGATAACAGCAACCGACTCTCTCTGGTAGCCACCTCCATAGAAAAGGATCTGCGGATCCAGATCGTGGACAACGAGGGAAGTCCGGTGACCGGGGAGAGCTTCTACGTACGACTGGACGGATTGGGAGATTACAAGGATCTGGATCAGGACGGTATCATTTACATTGGAGATCTGGATTCCGGAGACTATTATATTGAGCTCCTTCCCATTGAAGGATATAAGGTTCCGGTCAGTGAGACAAGAGTTCACGTCAAGGATAAAGTGGAGTATCTGGCCATTGACGATATTTCCCTGTTGATCAAGACGGAGGATGAAGTGGATGCAGAAGCCGAGGACAGCGCCGTGGCAGATGCTCTGGCAGATGCGGACAAGACAGAGATCCAGAAGCTGCAGACCACGTCCGGTAATGCAAAGGTCGGTATCGATGTCTCCAAATGGAACAAGGAGATCGACTGGGATAAGGTGAAAAATGCAGGAGTGCAGTTTGCCATTATCCGTGCCGGATACCGCGGTTCAGTAACCGGAAGCCTGGTGGAAGATCCCATGTTCGTGACGAACATGAAGGGTGCACAGGCCGCAGGAATTCCGGTGGGCGTATACTTTTTCACCCAGGCTGTGGATGAGAAGGAAGCTGTGGAAGAGGCTTCCGCGGTGATCGAACTGATCCGGGATTACCGGCTGAACTATCCGGTATTTATCGATACCGAAGGTGCGGGCGGTAACGGCCGTGCGGACAGTCTGGATGCGGAGACCAGAACACTGGTATGTGAAGCGTTCTGCAGGACCATAGAAAATGCCGGATACACGGCGGGTGTCTATGCCAGCCGTAACTGGTACAACAATAATCTGCAGACAGCAAGACTGGAAAACTATCATATCTGGCTGGCAGAGTATCGCAGTGTTCCGTTATATCAGGGATATTATAAGACCTGGCAGTATACCTCCAAGGGAAAAGTGGACGGCATCGAAGGTCGTGTGGACATGAATATCACCTACGAATAGTCAATAAAAATAAAGAGTGAGGACGAAATAAATGGGTAAAATAACAGTAGAAACCTGTGAAATTGAAGGATTAAAGATCATTACTCCTACGGTATTCGGAGATGCCAGAGGATATTTTATGGAGACTTACAATTATAACGATTTCAAGGCTGCGGGGATTCCTGAGGTGTTCGTACAGGACAATCAGTCCGCTTCCAAGAAGGGTGTATTGCGTGGACTGCATTTCCAGAAACATTTTCCTCAGGACAAGCTGGTGCGCGTGATCCGCGGAGAAGTCTATGACGTGGCAGTGGATCTGCGGGAAGGTTCCAGGACTTTCGGCCAGTGGTACGGAGTGCTTTTGTCTGAAGAGAACAAGAAGCAGTTCTTTATCCCGAAGAATTTTGCACATGGTTTTCTGGTACTGTCGGATTATGCGGAATTCTGCTATAAATGTACGGATTTTTATCATCCCGATGATGAGGGCGGTATTGCTTACAATACCCCGGATATCGGTGTAAAATGGCCGATTCCCGAAGGTATGGAACTGACGCTTTCCGAGAAGGATACCAAGTGGGGCACACTGGAACAGTACGTGAAGGAAAAAGAGAATGAAGGTAAGTAAGAAAACGGGTATTGCCCTGTTTGTGACAGCGGCAGTGATCATGGCGGTGCTCATTGTATTCCATAAGAATCCGGGACCTGCGGTAGATCCGGGACAGGAACTGGCCAAGAAGATCATTTCCTGTGTGGTGATTGCAGCGGCATGCTTTGCTTTTATTCACTGGTATGATAAATTCACCGGACTGCCGGTGGAGCTGTTCCAGAACCGGCATCTGATCTGGAAACTGGCCAAAAATGATTTCAAAAAAAGATATGCGGGATCTTATCTGGGTGCGGTATGGGCTATGGCACAGCCGGTGGTCACGGTGGCTATGTATTACGTTGTTTTTGATAAGATCATGGGTAATACGAGTACTCCCCTGCGGGAGGGTGTGGAAGTACCCTTTGTATTGTTCCTGACGGCGGGACTGGTACCTTGGTTCTATTTCAGTGAGGCATTAAACAATGGAACCAATGCGCTGCTGGAATATAACTATCTGGTGAAAAAAGTAGTATTTAAGATCAGTATCCTGCCTATCATCAAGATTATTGCAGCCACTTTTATTCATGTATTTTTTGTGTGTCTGCTGTTGATTGTGGCAGCAATTTACGGGTATTATCCTACCATATATACGATACAGATCGTATACTATAGCTTCTGCCTGTTCATTTTTGTACTGGCACTCAGCTATACGACTTGTGCAGTAGTAGTATTTTTCCGGGATCTGTCTCAGATCATCAGTATCGGATTGCAGATCGGCATGTGGGCCACTCCTATTTTGTGGAATCTGGATTCCCTGTCCGGCAATTGGATCACGATTCTGAAGCTGAATCCGCTGGTGTATATTGTAAACGGTTATCGAAGTGCTATTTATGAGAAGGAATGGTTTTTCCAGGATTTCTTTTCCACCATGTATTTCTGGATCGTAACGGTAGTACTGTTCGGGTTGGGAGCCGTTATTTTCAAACGATTGAAGGTACATTTCGCAGACGTGCTATAATACGAATGATTGTTACGATTTCGAGAGTTCGAAGAACGGAGAAATCGTATTATAAAAAACAGAGCATAGCAAAACTTTTATAGATGAAGAACCTTGTGGGGAGGAGCTGCATTACAAAACTGTTGTGGGGAAAACAGAAAGGGTGAAAGTAATTGAAGGGTGCTCGTGAAAAATTTAGAAAATTTTGGTTATGGAAGCCGGGAAAGATCCTGCTGGCCGTGGGATGCTGCGGACTGCTGCTGTTGACGCTGATTCCATTGTTTCGTCTGACAGTCTATGCGGTTCCGTATTATGATGATTACAATTTCGGAAGATTTGCCAGAGCTGCCATGGAGCAGGAACAGTCAAAATGGGCTGCCATCTCCGGTGCACTGGATTGCTCCAGAACGCAGTGGTATGCGTGGCAGGGAACCTATTCTTCTATTTTCTTTATGGCATTGATGCCGGCAATCTGGGGAGAACAGTATTATTTCCTCGGTCCAGTGTTCATCCTGCTGCTATTGCTGGCGGGTACCATGACATTTACCCATGTGATCCTGCGGAAAGTACTGGGCATGGAAAAGTGGACCGGCCTGGCAGCACAGGCAGTGATTACAGTGGCAGTCTTTATGTTTATTTATTCCGCACAGAGTGGCTTCTACTGGTATAACGGCGGAGTTCATTACGTGGGAATGCACGGCTTTGGATTGTTGATGTTGTCTGTGGCAATCTGCCTGGAGAGAGCAGAAGGAAGAACTGCTACCGGGCTGCTATTTACGGCCTCGGTACTGCTTTCCATGATCACGGCCGGAAGCAATTTTGTCACGGCATTGCAGGGACTCTTATCGCTGTTGACGATTCTGTTTATAAGTGTGGTAGTGGAACACCGGAAAAAGGGACTGTGGCTGTTGCCTGCTACGCTGGTATACATTATAGGATTTGGGCTGAATGTAGCGGCACCGGGCAATTCCGTGCGGGCCCGCAGCTATGTCGGCTGGGGATACAGTCCCCTGGGGTCCATCGGCAGATCTTTTCTGGAAGGAGTAAAACATCTTCCAGAGTTTACGGGATCTATTGTTCTTATGGTAATGGTGATGCTGTTACCCCTGATCTGGCAGGCACTTAAGGAGACGGAGTATCGTTTCCAGTATCCGGGAGTCGTACTTCTGTGGTCCTTCTGCCTGTATGCCACCGGTTACACCCCAAGCCTGTATTCCCTCGGACATGCCGGATTGTCCAGAACTCTGAATGCGGTGAAGATCACATATTTATTGCTGTTGTTCCTGAACGAAATATACTGGTGTGGCTGGCTGCAGCAAAAACTGCAGAAGAAGGCATCAGGCAGCGCGGCAAGATGGCTGGCGAACTGGAACGGAGCCGCAGTGTGGTGGTTTTATGCGATTATGGGTCTGGAATTTATCATGATCTTTCAGGTGTCACCCAATCAGGCAGGACATTATTCGGCTTATGGGGCCTATTACTATGTGCATACCGGAGAAGCGTATAATTTCCATCAGGAATATCTGGAACGGGTGGAGAAGCTATTGGGAGATGAGGATGATGTACAGCTGCAACCTTATCACTACAAGCCTTGGTTTTTGTGCATGGGAGACCTCTCGGAGGATGAAAATAACGAGGCCAACCGTTCTCTGGCCATATGGTATGACAAAGACAGTGTAACGCTGATAAGCGAGGATTAAAATTGATGCAGGAAAAGAAAAAGCTGGCCATTGAAGTCGATAATGTCCAGAAGATCTATAAACTATATGATAAGCCCTCAGATCGGATGAAGGAGGCTTTCGGCTTCGGAAAAAAGACGAAGCATAAGCTTCACTATGCCCTGAAGGGTGTGGACATGAAGATCTATCAGGGAGAAACGGTGGGTATTATCGGTACCAACGGTTCCGGTAAATCCACGATCCTGAAGATCATCACCGGTGTATTGAATCCCACTTCGGGAAGAGTGCTGGTAAATGGCCGTATTTCCGCTCTGCTGGAGCTGGGTGCCGGATTCAATATGGAATATAACGGCATTGAAAATGTGTATCTGAACGGGACGATGATGGGATTTTCCGAGAAGGAGATTGAGGCAAAGCTTCCGGAGATCTTAAGTTTTGCGGATATCGGAGATTACGTCTATCAGCCGGTGAAGACTTATTCCAGCGGTATGTTCGTCCGGCTGGCCTTTGCGGTGGCCATCAATATCGAGCCGGAGATCCTGATCGTGGATGAGGCTCTGAGTGTCGGTGACGTATTTTTCCAGGCAAAATGTTATCATAAATTCGAAGAATTCAAGAAGATGGGCAAGACCATTGTGTTCGTCAGTCATGATCTGAGCAGTATCAGCAAATATTGTGACCGTGTATATCTGCTGAATCAGGGAAATATCCTGGGCGAAGGCAGTCCCAAGGCTATGATCGACACCTACAAGAGGGTATTGGTGGGACAGTATGACGGCCCGGAGAGTGTGGGAGAAGAGACTGCCAGTCTGCTGGATGATGAAGACCTGCAGAGAGCAGCTGCCCAAAAAGCAGATGAGAAGGGGACCGATGCTTCCCAGGCTTCCATGGAGGCCAAGGGGCAGAATCCCAATGCCCTGGAATACGGTACGAAGCAGGCACAGATTGAGGAATTTTACATTACGGATGACAGAGGGGTTCCCACCAATGCGATCCTGAAGGGCAGTATGTTTACCATCCATATGCGGGTTCGTTTTATGGATCATATTCCGGCCCCCATTTTTGCATTTTCTGTAAAAAACGTCATCGGTGTGGAGATCACCGGTACAAATACCATGATTGAAAAGGCTTTTCTGGACAGCGTGGAGCCGGGAGAGGTGAAAAATGTGACTTTTACCCAGAAGATGAACTTACAGGGTGGTGAGTATCTGCTGTCTCTGGGAGTGACCGGCTACAATCAGGATACCTTCGAGGTATATCACAGACTGTATGATGCCTTGAATATTACGGTGGTATCGGACAAGAACACCGTAGGATATTATGATATGGATTCCGAAACAAAAGTATGGGATGCGGAGGAGAAGTAAGGAATGACAGAGACCATCGGGAAGATCACACTGAATCTGGATAAATATCCCGGCGAGGATTATTATTGCGACGGCAGTGTGGAGGACGAGATCTTAGACATTGTAAAAAAATACAGTACGGTGGAATATGACAGGATCATTGCGGAGCGAAAGAGCTGGCCGATCCTGTATCATTTGTCTGCTCTCCGGGAAAATATCGTGGATTTCCTTCCCATACAGAAAACAGAGAAAGTGCTGGAAGTGGGCAGTGGATGCGGAGCCATCACGGGTGCACTGGCAAGAAAAGCCGGGGAAGTGACCTGTGTGGATCTCTCGAAGAAGCGCAGCCTGATCAACGCCTACCGCCACAGCGAATGTGAAAATGTGACGATCCATGTGGGCAATTTCACGGATGTGGAACCGGAACTTCCCGCAGACTATGACTATATCTGTCTGATCGGTGTTTTTGAGTACGGACAGGCTTACATAGGCGGCAAGACGCCTTACGGGGATTTCCTTAAGATCCTGCAGAAGCATCTGGCACCGGACGGCAGGATCGTGATTGCCATTGAGAACAAATACGGATTGAAATATTTTGCCGGATGCAAGGAAGATCATCTGGGCAGCTGGTTTTCCGGCATTGAAAATTATCCGGAGGGCGGTGTGGTACGCACGTTTTCCCGGAAAAAGCTGGAGCGCATTTTCGATGCCTGCGGTGTGAGAGAACGCAGTTTTTATTATCCGTATCCCGATTATAAATTTATGACCACAGTCTATTCCGATGCTTATCTTCCAGGACGTGGAGAGCTGTCCAACAATCTGCGGAATTTTGACCGGGACAGAATGCTGTTGTTCGATGAGAAGAGTGCTTTTGACGGAATTGTGGAGGAAGGATTGTTTTCCGTTTTTTCCAATTCCTATATGGCGGTGATCGGAGCACCTCTGGATCTGAAATATGCCAGATATTCCAATGACCGTGCGGAAAGCTTCCGGATCCGCACCGAGATCCTGCGGGACAAGGAAGGCTGTAAGACGGTCCGAAAATATCCGCTGACAAAAGAAGCGGAAGCCCATGTGCGTCATATGCCGGAGGCTTATGAAAAATTGAAGGAACGGTATGCGGGAAGCAGTCTGGATGTCAATGTCTGCCATCTGGGAGAAGAGAACGGCATACCTTATGCGGAATTTGAGTTCGTGCCGGGCAGACCGCTGTCGGAACTGATGGACGAATGCCTGGACAGACAGGATGTGGAGGGATTTCACAACCTGTTCGCAGAATATCTGGAGAGAGTGGGCTACGGGGAGGATGTGCCGGTGGCGGACTTTGATCTGATCTTTGCCAATATTCTGGTGGATGGTGACCACTGGACACTGATTGATTATGAATGGACTTTTGACCGTCCCATAGAGACCAGAGCTCTGGCCTTTCGGGCTGTATACTGTTATGTACTGGAAGATGAAAGACGTAATGCACTGGAACTGGATCGTATTCTGGATCGTCTGGGCATCACGGAAAACGAAGCCAGACAGTACAGAGAGCAGGAGATGGAATTTCAGAAATATGTGACCGGACAGAAATTGTCCATGGGTGAGATCCGCAATCTCTTAGGCGGCGAAATTTATAAGCCCACGGAATGGATCGGACGGTTCCGTCAGACGGAGGGAGAACTCAGGGTACAGATCTATGAGGACAAGGGACAGGGATTTTCCGAAGAAAATTCTTATTTCCCGGAGAATGTCTATGCAGAGGAAAAACAGGCGGAATTTACGGTGAATTTCGATGGAAATGTCCATTATTTACGGCTGGATCCGGCCATGTGCGCCTGCGTGTGTAAAATCCGGGAGCTTACCATGAACGGACAGCCGGTTCCTGTGCAGGACAAAAAGATCGTTACCACCAATGGAAAAATCTTAAAGTCCGCAGACGGTGCGGAGCATCCCAGCGTGGTATTTCCCACGGAGGATCCGAATCTGACGATCCGGGTGGATGCATTGGGCAGAAAGGCAGAGAACATCCTGACTGTGAAAATGGAGATCGTGCAGATTCCCCTTGCTGTGGCAAGTGACATGGCGGGAGCGGTGAAAAAATTTTTCTAAGGAGACAGGAAACTTGAGCATTCGGACGTCAGTAAAGCAGATGCTTGTCAGACAACAGGATAAAAAGTATGAAGCAGAACTGGCAAAGCTGCGGGTGACCTACGCGCAATGGGCTGTGGAGCAGGAAAAAAAGATTGCGGAAACAGTGGTCACAGAGATCGGGGAAAGAGCCGGTCTTGCGGAATTCGTGATCTACAGGCAGCAGAAAGGACAGCTGGCGGAAAATGCTGTGGAGCGGATCAATGCGTATTTTGTGAAGCATCCGGAGGCAGAGATCGTCTATGGAGATGAAGATCTGCTGTCAGAGAACGGAGAGCGTGTGATCCCCTGGTTCAAGCCTTGCTGGGCTCCGGATACCTACCGGGCTTTCTTCTATGTGGGAAGCGTCGTGGCAGTGCGGAGCAGACTGCTGCAGAAACTGGGGGAGCCCGGGGCTGTGACAGAAGGAGAGAGCACCGGCAGGGAAATAGTATTTTCGAAAGCGGAAGAGATCCGTCCCCTGATGGACCGGCTGTTTCTGGCGGCCGGTGGATTTGAGAGAGGCTGTCATACCATTGGACATCTGGAAGAAGTGCTGTTTCACGGCACTTTTGGTACTGCGGGAATCGGACTGCAGGGACCGGCAGAAACCAGCCGGGAGAAAGCGGAAGATGAGCAGAACCCCTGGGAAGAGTACCGGACGGCAGCGGAATCCGCAAAACTGTCCGTGGAACTGGCGGCCAAAGCGGCAGAGGAAGCCAGAGAACTGTTCGCCAGAGAGCTTAGGGTCTCTGTGATCATTCCTTCCAAAGATAATCCTTCCGTACTGGGAAAATGTCTGCGGTCGCTGACGCAACGCCCGGAGGGCAGTGTTCCGGTGGAAATCCTGCTGATAGATAACGGAAGTAACGAGGAAAACAGGAAAAAAACAGAACAGCTGGTGGAAGAAATCCGGACAGCCGGAACACCGATCCGGTATGTATATGAGCCTGCGGAGTTCAATTTTTCCACCATGTGTAATCGTGGCGCAGAACTGGCAGATGGCAAGCTGCTGCTGTTCTTAAATGATGATATTGAATTATGTGAGAATGACTGGCTGGATAAAATGGTGTCCAGAGCCTTGCAGCCTTATGTGGGCAGTGTGGGACTGAAACTTTATTATCCGGATTCCGTGAAGATCCAGCATGACGGCATTGTCAATCTGCCGGTGGGACCGGTGCATAAGCTACAGTTTATGGAGGATGACAGAAGCTACTATTTTGGACGGAACCGTTTTACACAGGATTGTGTGGCCGTGACGGGAGCCTGTCTCCTGATCCGGACAGAGGTGTTCCGGGAGGCCGGAGGATTCCGGGAAGTGTTGCGGGTAGCCTATAATGATGTGGAACTGGGCTTCCGGCTTCTGGAAATGGGATACTACAATGTGGTGTGGAACGACCGCTTTGCATATCACCATGAATCTCTCAGCCGGGGAAGCGATGAAAGTCCTGAGAAAATGCAGCGTCTGGTACAGGAGAGAGAACTGCTCTACCAGATGCATCCACAGTTCCGGGGAGAGGATCCTTTTTACCCGAAGGGGCTGAACCGAGAGGGACTGGACAGCCGTGTGGTTCCGGCATATCTGACAGATCGGAATGTTTTACAGGAGCCTTTCTGGAAAAGGGGACTTCCTGGCGGAGAGGAATTACAGAGGATCCGCAGGGATAACTGCCTGATGGCCAGAGTAGAGTCAGCGGGACCGGAGCGGATCCAGGGATACAGTGTAATTCTGGGAGACGATAATGCCTGCTATGAAAAACATCTGTTGCTGATTCCCTGTGGGGAAACAGAAGGACAGGATGTGTGGTCCATGCAGTTGATGCCTGCCTACCGACAGGAACTGGAGGAAAATCTTCCGGATCAGAAAAATGTGGCATTGGGCGGCTTTTGTGTCCTCAGAGAAGGAGAACAACTGCCGGCGGGAAACTATACGATCGCTGTTCTTGCGGTGAATCGTGTCAGCAAGCTGAAACTTTGGAATACTACGGGAAAATATCTGACCGTAGAGCTTCCGGCAGCAAAAGAATAAAACAGATGCATGATCCGCTAAAATGCGGTGAAAGCATCACGGAGGAGACATATGTCAGAGAGCAACACCGAGATCAATTATAAGGAAGCCTACGAGAGAGAGCATGAAAAATGTGCGGATCTGGCGGACAAGATCGTAGTACTGGAATCGGAGAAGGAAGATCTGCAGTTCAAACTGGACCGAATCAAGAAAAATAAATTCTGGAAGGCTACAGGACCTGCCAGAAGTGTGATCCATTTTGCCCAGAGACAGAAGGAACGGCTGTCTCATTGCGGTGGTCCCAAAGATATTCTGCGGAAGATCCGTAACAAGAGTCACCAGAAGAGCCTGATGGAATCCTACGGTACCGGAAGCTTTCCCGATGCGGAGCAGAGGAAGAAAGAGGAAGAAACGGTATTCCCCTATATGCCGAAGATCAGTATTCTCGTGCCGTTGTGGAATAACAAGAGAGAGTTCCAGATACAGATGCTGGACTGCGTCATGAACCAGACCTATCAGAACTGGGAACTGTGTCTGGCGGACGGTTCCGATGCGGAACATGCTTACATCGAAGAACTCTGCAAGGAGTACGCGGCGAAATCAGATGGCCGTATTGTATATAAGCACCTGGACCATAACGGAGGTATTTCCTACAACACCAATGAGTGTTACAAGCTGGCCACCGGAGACTATATCGGACTGTTCGATCAGGATGACATTCTGCATCCTTCCGTATTGTATGCCTATGTGAAGGAAATCAATGAACAGGGTGCGGATTATCTGTACTGTGATGAGACCACCTTCCAGGAGGACAATATTAATAAAATGCTGACCATGCATTTTAAGCCGGATTATGCACCGGATAATCTGCGGGCCAACAATTATATCTGTCATTTCAGCGTCTTTTCCAGAAAACTTCTGGAAGGCGAGGAACTGTTCCGTACGGCTTTTGACGGTGCGCAGGACCACGATATGATCCTGCGTCTGACGGACAGAGCACAAAAGATCGTACATGTGCCCAGACTGATGTATTACTGGAGAAGCCATGCGGGCAGTACCGCCGCCAGTATTGACGCAAAGCCCTATGCCATCGAGGCGGCAAAGGGTGCCGTGGCGGATCATCTGAAAAAGCATGGATTCAAACATTTTCAGATCACCAGTACCAGAGCCTGTGCCACAATTTTCCGGATCCGCTATCAGATTCTGGGAGATCCGAAGATCTCCATCGTGATCGCCAACAAGGATCACGTGGAAGATCTGAAGAGATGTATTACTTCTATTCAGAAGAACAGCACCTGGAGCAACTACGAGATCATCGTGGTGGAGAACAACAGCACCACACCGGAAATCCGGGATTACTATTCCCAGCTGCTGGGATTGTCCGGCAATGATTCCTACGCAGAGAGATGCAAGCTGCATACCGTCTGCGGTCATGACGGCGGGATTCTGCACAGCGAGGACGGCCGGATCTCTGTGGTGACCTATCATGGTGACTTTAATTATTCTGCTGTAAATAATCTGGGAGTATCCTATGCCACCGGAGATTATATCCTTTTGCTGAACAATGATACGGAAGTGATCACTGCCAACTGGATGGAAGAGATGCTGATGTATGCACAGCGGGAAGATGTGGGTGCCGTAGGTGCAAAGCTGTATTATGCGGACAAGACGATCCAGCATGCCGGTGTAGTCATCGGACTGGGGGCACATCGCACCGCAGGACATACCCATTATCGTATTCCGGTACAGAACCTCGGCTACATGGGACGCCTGTGTTATACCCAGAATGCCACGGCAGTGACCGGAGCATGTCTGTTGGTGAAAAAGAGTCTGTATGAGCAGGTGGGAGGACTGGACGAGAGCTTTGTGATCTCTCTGAATGACGTGGATTTCTGCCTGAAACTGCGCAAACTGGGACTGCTGAATGTATGGACCCCTTTTGCGGAACTGTATCATTATGAATCTATTTCCAGAGGTCTGGATGATCAGGGAGAGAAGGCGGAGCGTTACAACAAAGAATCCGAGCATTTCCGTGAAAAATGGAAGGCAGAGCTGGAAGCAGGAGACCCCTATTACAACCCGAATTTCTCTCTGGATCGCAGTGACTATGCGCTGAGAGATCCGGTTAGCGGACGTTAAATTGCTCTTTTCAGTAAAGGTAATCTATGGTAGAATAATGGCGGAGAGCGTTTACTGAAGAAAGATAAAGATAGCGATAAAACAGGAGGATAGGAAAATGAGTTATATGGACGAACTGAATTTCTGGTTGAATGATGATTATTTTGACCAGAAGACCAAGGATGAACTTCTGGCAATCCGCAACAACGAGGCAGAAGTGGAAGATCGTTTTTACAAGGAACTGGAATTCGGTACCGGCGGTTTACGTGGCGTGATCGGTGCAGGAACCAACCGCATGAACGTATATACCGTTCGTAAGGCAACTCAGGGTCTTGCTAATTATATCATTAAGCGCGGCACCCAGAGCAAGGGTGTGGCTATCGCATTTGACTCCCGCCGCATGTCTCCCGAGTTTTCCGATGAGGCAGCAAGATGTCTGGCAGCCAATGGCATCAAGGCATACATTTTTGAATCTTTAAGACCTACCCCGGAACTGTCCTTTGCCCTTCGTACGCTGGGATGTACCGCAGGTATCGTAGTGACTGCAAGCCACAACCCTCCTGAGTACAACGGCTACAAAGTATACTGGGAGGACGGCGCACAGGTAACCGCTCCTATCGATAAGGACATCATCACCGAAGTACAGGCCATCAAGGATTATCATACCGTGAAGACCATGAGCAGAGAAGATGCGGAAAAAGCAGGCCTCTATCAGGTGATCGGTAAAGAGATCGATGACAAGTACATGGCTGAGCTGAAGAAGCAGATCATTCATCCCGATGTTATTCAGGAAATGGCTGATGACATCAAGATCGTATATACTCCGTTATGCGGTACCGGTAACAAGCCGGTAAGACGTATCCTGTCCGAGCTGGGATTTAAGCACGTCTATGTAGTTCCCGAACAGGAGAATCCGGATCCAAACTTCACCACACTGGATTACCCGAACCCTGAGGATCCCAAGGCATTTACATACGCACTGCGTCTGGCCAAGGAGAAGGATGCGGACATCGTTCTGGCAACCGATCCCGATGCAGACCGTCTGGGTGTGTATGCCAAGGATACCAAGACCGGCGAGTATGTGGCATTTACCGGTAACATGTCCGGTATGCTGATCGCAGAATATATCCTGAGAGAGAAGACTGCTACCGGCACTATGCCCGAGAATCCCGCACTCGTAACCACCATCGTTACCACCAATATGACCAAGCCCATCACCGAAGCTTATGGTGTAAAGCTGATCGAAGTACTGACCGGCTTCAAGTTCATCGGTGAGCAGATCAAGTTCTTCGAGCAGACCGGCAGCAACAATTATGTATTCGGTCTGGAAGAGAGCTACGGCTGTCTGGCAGGTACTCATGCAAGAGATAAGGATGCAGTTGTAGCAGTTATGTGTCTGTGTGAAGTGGCGGCTTACTGCAAGAAGCACAACATGACTCTGTGGGATATGATGGTATCCATGTATGAGAAATACGGTTACTTCAAGGAGACCCAGTACACCATTACCATGAAGGGTATCGACGGTGCAAGACAGATCGCCGAGATCATGGATAAGCTTCGTAAGAATCCGCCCAAGGCATTCGGTGACCTGAAAGTGGAGAAATTCCGTGACTATCTGAACGATGTAGTCATCGACATGGAGAGCGGCGAGAAGAGCACTACCGGACTTCCCAAGTCTAATGTCCTGTATTTTGAGCTTCCCGACAATGCATGGTGCTGCGCCCGTCCTTCCGGAACCGAGCCCAAGATCAAGTTCTACATGGGTGTTAAAGGTAACAGCATAGAGGATGCACAGGCTAAGGTAGAGAAGCTGACCGAGGATGTAAAGGCTGTACTGTAACCACCATGAGCAAATAGCATGCAAGTATGTTATTCAGGAAAGCTCTGGAAGAGCGATTTTGCGAATGGGGTTCTGAATAGTTAATGTTATTTTTAAGAGCGAATCGCCCGGGAAGGGCGATTTGCTCTTTTATAAAAGTGGAGGTATCCGTGGCAAAGCTGAACATAGCAAACCTTAAGAAAACTCTATATTATTTGCAACGCAACGGCCTGAGGGAAACCTGGATCTCTGTAAGGGAACGCCTGACAGAGACAGACCGCTATTTTTATGTGCCCTGTCCGGAAGAGGAACTGGAAAGGCAAAGTTGCAGAAAATGGGATAATCCGGTTACACTCAGCATTGTGGTGCCGTTGTACCGTACCCCGGAAATCTATCTGAACAGAATGATAACAAGCGTTATGCAACAGAGCTATCCTCACTGGGAACTGATTCTGGCGGATGCCACAGAGGATCACAGTGTGGAGGAGACGTTGACAAATCAGGGATTCCTGACAGAACGGCTCCTGGAAAATGCGGAAACTATTGCAGCGGATGCAAGGATCCACTATATACACCTTACGGAAAATGCCGGAATTGCGGCGAATACCAATCAGGCATTACCCTATGCAAGGGGAGAATATATCGGCCTGCTGGATCATGATGATGTATTGACACCGGATGCTCTGTATGAGATGGCAGATGCTATTACCAAAGCAAATGACAGAGGTGTCAGAGTCGCATTCGCTTATTCGGATGAAGACAAATGCAACGGGGATGAGACAAAATATTACGATCCCAACCATAAAGAAGACTTTAATTACGATTTAATCCTGAGTAATAACTATATCTGCCATTTTCTGGTGATGGATGCAGATCTGATGAAGAAACTGGCATTCCGGCCAGAATGCGACGGTGCCCAGGACTATGATCTGGTGCTGCGGGCAGTGTCAGAGGTGCTGGCTGCAGATGGCCGCTCCGGGGAGGAGAGAATTCTTCATATTCCCAGAGTGCTGTATCACTGGAGATGCCATGAAGCATCTACAGCAGCCAATCCCCACAGCAAGAAATATGCTTACGAAGCGGGGCTGCGTGCACTGCAGGATTATGCGGCAGAACGTGGGATCCCGGCAAAGGCAGAGGAGACCAGACATGTAGGATTTTATCGGTTACAATATACAGAGGTATTACAGGAGAGACCGGATGTGGCTGCCGTAGGTGGCAGAGTGCTGTCTGGGAAAAACCGCGGCAGGATCGCCGGCGGCAGAATGACTGCGGACGGAAAGGTGTTCTACGAGGGACTGCCGAAGGACTTTGGCGGTTATCTTCATCGGGCGGAGCTGTCCCAGGATGCAGAAGCGTTAGACCTTCGCTGCATCAGGATCCGGTCAGCTGACAGGGAATTGTTTGAAAAAATCGTGGGAGTGCCTTATACGGAAGTAGTAAGAGGTCCGAAACAACAGCCGGTATTTGACAGCTCCACACTGCCTGCCGGGGCAGATATCCGGCTTTTAAGTCTGCAATTATCGGAAGCATTACGAAAACGGGGAAGACTGCTGTATCTGCCGGAGTATCCGGAGAAATGGGAGAGACTATGAAGGAAGTAACCGTCGTTATACCCAATTACAACGGAATGAAATATTTACCGGAATGCATGGCCTCCCTGTGTCAGGGACAGGAAAATGCACCGGAATATGAAGTGCTGATCATAGACAATGGTTCTGCTGACGGGAGCGTGGAATATCTGGACAGCGAATGGTGTCGCAAAAAAGAGGCACCGGCAGAAGAGGGGGGAAAACCGCAGGTGCGTCTGATCGCCCTGCCGGAGAACACCGGCTTCTGTCATGCGGTGAATCTGGGAATCCGGGAGGCACGAAGCTCCTATGTGATCCTGTTGAACAACGATACCAGAGTAGAAGCTGGATTTGTGAAAGGACTGTATGATGCCATTCGGAAAGATGAAAAGATCTTTTCCGTCAGCGCCAAAATGCTTATGTGGGATAAGCCAGAGCTGCTGGATGATGCGGGAGACCGCTACTGCGTTCTGGGATGGGCATATTCCCGGGGAAAAGGCCGGCCTGCTGTGGATTATGACAAGAATGTCAGCATATTCTCAGCCTGTGGCGGAGCGGCAATTTACAGACGTCAGGTATTTGAGGAGATCGGCTATTTTGACGAAGCGCATTTTGCTTATCTGGAAGATCTGGATATCGGTTACCGTGCCCGGATCTACGGCTATGAGAACCGGTACGAGCCGACGGCATCCGTTCTGCATTACGGCAGTGCTTCTACGGGATCCCGCTACAATTCCCGGAAAACGGAACTTTCTTCTTCCAATAATATCTATGTCATCGGCAAAAATATGCCGCTACTACAGTGGATCCTGAATCTGCCGTTCTTTTTGCTTGGATTTGGCATAAAATTTCTGTTTTTTTGTAAGAAGAGAATGGGAAAACTATATTTAAAGGGATTGGCCGAAGGGTGGAAACGTACCGTGGGTCCTGTGGGAAAGCAGGCAAAGGTGCACTTTCAATGGAGCCATCTATGGAATTATGTGAAGATTCAGTGGCAATTATACCTGAATGTTTTTCGAATTCTTATGAAATCTTAAGAAATTGCTTCATAAATTCTTAAGTTGAGAAAAAACCACCGTTATTGTAGAATGAAATCGTTGAAAAGAAGCTTTTCGGACTTAAAGATTGGGTGACCCGTATGATAAAAGACAACCAGAAAGTCTTTAACAGGCTTCTTGTGATAATAGATGCGCTGATCACGGCAGCATCTTTTGTCCTTGCCTATTATATCAAATTTTATATCTTAAATGACGGTCCGGGGATCGGTGTCCTGCCGGTGCAGGATTATTATATGCTGCTTCCCTTTATTGTACCCGGTTATATGTTCCTGTATTACCGGTGCAGTGTGTATTCCCCGAAGCGTACGGTTCGCCGCAGACATGAGATATACAGTATCCTGCAGGCGAATACCATTGGCCTGGCGGCTTTGATCATTATTTTGTATATGATCATCCGTGAGATCAATTTTTCACGATCCGTCATGGCAATTTTTTACGTCCTGAATGTTTTTCTGACTTCCGTATTCCGTATCATCATGCGCAAGGCATTGCGTTCCATACGGAAAAAAGGATACAATCTGAAGCATATTTTGCTGGTAGGTTATTCCCGGGCGGCGGAGGAATATATTGACAGAATCCTCAGCAATCCCCAATGGGGATATGTAGTGTGTGGTATTCTGGATGAGCACATCCCGGGCGGCACGACCTATAAGGGAGTGAAAGTACTGGGAACGCTTGGTAATCTGGAATACATCCTTCCGGAGAACAAGCTGGATGAAATCGCAATCACACTTTCCCTGAAGGATTATGATTATCTGGAAGGTGTGGTGGATATCTGTGAGAAATCCGGGGTGCACACCAAATTCATTCCGGATTACAGCAGTCTGATCCCCAGCAGACCCTATACGGAGGATCTGATGGGATTACCGGTGATCAATATCCGGTATGTACCGCTGACGAACACAGGCAATATGGTGATCAAGCGGGCAATGGATATCGTTGGTTCCATTTTCGGTATCATTATTACCTCACCGATCATGCTCATATCAGCAATTCTGGTAAAGCTGTCCAGCCCGGGACCGGTGATCTTTAAGCAGGAACGGGTAGGACTTCATAATAAGCCGTTTTATATGTACAAATTCCGCAGCATGGCAATGCAGACGGCGGCGGAAGAGAAAAAGGGATGGACGGTACGCAATGACCCCAGAGTCACCGGTATCGGTAAGGTTCTCAGACGTACCAGTATCGATGAACTTCCCCAGCTGTTCAATATCTTAAAAGGAGATATGAGTCTGGTCGGTCCCAGACCGGAAAGACCGCAGTTTGTGGAAAAGTTCAAGGAAGAGATTCCCCGTTACATGGTAAAACATCAGGTACGGCCGGGACTGACCGGATGGGCACAGGTGAATGGCTTGCGCGGTGATTCCTCCATCAAGAAGAGAATCGAATATGATATTTACTATATTGAGAACTGGACCATTGGATTTGATATCAAGATTATTCTTATGACGTTCTTTACAGGATTTATCAATAAAAATGCTTATTAGTACAAGGAGAAGACAAGATGGCAACAAATTCTAACAACAATGGCGGCAATGGTCAGAGACCTGCCGGAAGCGGAAGAAAACCTTCCGGAAGCGCACAGAGACCTACAGGACAGAGACCCGCCGGAAGCGGTCAGAGACCTGCCGGCAGTGGACAGAGAACCGGAGCTGCGAACGGACAGAAGAGAATGTCTGCCAAACAGCGTGCAGCCAAGAAGAGAAAAAAGGTTATCATCTTTGGCATAGAGATCGTAGTGATCCTGTTCATGGTAGCATTATTGTATCTGGTAATGACTCATACCAGCAATGAGGGCCCCAAGGTAACCGTTCTGGAGACAGAAGAACTTCAGATTCCCGAGGAGGTGCAGCAGGATGAAACTATGAAGGGCTATATGAACATTGCCCTGTTCGGTGTGGATGCCACCAAGGAAAGCCTGTTGTACAAGGGCAGCCGAAGCGATAGTATCATGATCGCCAGCATCAACATGGATACCGGTGATATCAAACTGGTCAGCGTATATCGTGATACGTACCTGAATATCGGTACGGATTCCTACCAGAAATGCAATGCCGCTTATTCCTATGGCGGAGCAGAGCAGGCGGTTAAGATGCTGAACATGAATCTGGATATGGATATTACGAACTTTGTGACCGTAGGCTATAAAGGACTGAGCGAAGTGATCGACGGTCTGGGCGGTATCTATATTGATGTGGACTCTGAGGAGATCAAGCATATCAACAACTATCAGATCGGTATTGCAGAAGTTTTGAAATGCGATTATACACCGGTAACTGAGACCGGTATGCAGCTGTTGAATGGTCTGCAGGCTACTGCTTACTGCCGTATCCGTTATACCGCTGGTAACGACTTTAAGCGTGCTGCCCGTCAGCGTGAAGTCATTCAGGCAATCGAAGATCAGGCAAAGAAAGCAGATTATGCAACATTGTCCAAGGTATTCAACAGTGCCATCGACGACATTTACACCAGTCTGGATTCCAAGGACATCCTGGATCTGCTGGGCAATATTTCAAATTATCGCATAGTGGACGAAGGAGGTTTCCCCGAAGAGACCATGCGTGACACCGGCAATATCGGTGCAAAGGGAAGCTGTGTTATTCCGGTAAATCTCGAAAGCAATGTAGTATGGCTGCATCAGTTCCTGTTTGATGATGCCAACTATTCCGTAACCAGCAACGTGAAGGAATACAGCAATAAGATTGAATCTGACACATCACCTTATATGAATAAGTAAGAAACAGTGTATAGAGTAAAGCAACAGGAATACAAGGGAGTCTTCCGGAATCTGCCGGGGCTCCCTTGTGCATTACCCAGAAGGTTATAATCCTCTTGGACAGTAGGAAAAGGCTTGTGCCGCAATAAGAGTTAAAGTATAATGAACCAGAGATTGGAAAAGTGAGGAGCGCTCTGACATGGAGATAGATGTGATCATTCCCCTGTATAAGCCGGGAAAAGAATTATTTACATTATTGGATAAACTGGGCAGTCAGAGCGTACCGGTACATCAGGTGATTCTTCTGAATACGGAAGAAAAATATTTTGAACAGCTGATCTACGGAATCAGATTTCTGGAAACCTATCAGAATGTCAAGGTATACCATGTATCCAAAAGAGAGTTCGATCATGGCGGTACGAGACGGATGGGAGTAAAAAAGTCTTCTGCGGATGTCTTCGTGATGATGACACAGGATGCCATGCCGAAAGATGACAGGCTGATCGAAAAACTGGTGGAACCCCTGCAGGGGGAAGTGGCGGTGGCCTATGCGAGACAGCTGCCCAGAGAGGATTCGACATCGGTGGAGAGCTATACCAGAGAATTTAACTATCCGGCAAAGTCCCGGATCAAATCGGCAGCAGACCTGGACAGCCTGGGGATCAAGACCTTTTTCTGCTCCAATGTCTGTGCAGCCTATCGCCGGGAGATCTATGAGGAACTGGGCGGGTTCGTCAGACATACGATATTTAATGAAGATATGATCTATGCGGCAAAGGCGGTGGAAGCAGGATACTCTGTGGCTTATGCGGCGGATGCGCAGGTGGTGCATTCTCATAATTATACCAACGGGCAGCAGTTTCACAGAAACTTTGACCTGGGAGTATCGCAGGCAGAGCATCCCGAGATTTTTGCAGCATATCCTTCGGAGTCCGAGGGAAAACGAATGGTGAAAGATGTGACGGTATATTTGCGCAGCAACCATATGTCTGCCGGATTGCCCCATTTTTATATGCAATGCGCCTGTAAATATGCAGGTTATTTACTGGGAAAGAACTATCGCAGGCTCCCCAAAAAATGGGTACTTGCTTTTACTTCCAACAAGGAATACTGGAAACAGAACAGAAAGGATGTATGACTATGTGTGGTATTGTAGGTTATATTGGAACAGAACAGGCAGCGCCGATCATTCTGGACGGTCTGTCCAAGCTGGAATATCGTGGATATGATTCCGCAGGTATGGCGATTTTTGACGGTGAGAAGATCAACACCAGAAAAGCAGTGGGAAGACTTAAGGTTCTGGAGAACCTGACCCACGGCGGAGAGAATATGAAAGGAACCTCCGGTATCGGACATACCCGTTGGGCAACTCACGGAGCTCCCAGCGATATCAATTCCCATCCGCATATGAACAATGCGGGAACCATTGCCGTGGTACACAACGGCATTATCGAGAACTATATTCCCCTAAAGAAAAAGATGCAGGATAAGGGGTATCAGTTCGTATCCGAGACTGATACCGAGGTATTGGCACATCTGTTAGACTATTATTACAAGGGAAATCCTCTGGAAGCCATCACGAAGGTGCTTCATCGTGTGGAAGGCTCTTATGCGCTGGGAATCATGTTTGCAGATCAGCCGGATAAGATTTTTGCAGCCCGCAAGGACAGCCCGCTGATCGTAGGAAAGAGCGACAACGGCAGCTTTATCGCTTCCGATGTTCCTGCGATATTGAAATATACCAGAACCGTATATTATGTAGACAATCAGGAAGTTGTGGAATTACAGCAGGGTAGTCTGCGTTTCTTCTCCGTGGATGAGGAAGAGATCGAGAAGCAGCCGGTGACCATTGACTGGGATGCCAATGCGGCAGAAAAGGCTGGATATGAGCACTTCATGCTGAAAGAGATCTATGAGCAGCCGAAGACCATCAACGATACCATCTCTCCGAGAATCAAGGATAATGATATTGTGATCGAAGAGCTGAACATGAGTGATGAAGAGATCAAAGAGATCACGAAGATCCATATTGTGGCCTGCGGCTCCGCATATCATACCGGAGTTACCGCAAAATATGTGATCGAGGGTCTGGCAAGAATCCCGGTAGAAGTGGATGTGGCCAGTGAATTCCGTTATCGTGATCCGATTCTTCAGAAGGGTAATATGGTCATTGTTATCAGCCAGTCCGGTGAGACGGCAGATACTCTGGCAGCACTGAGAGAGTCCAGGGAAAGGGGCTTCAAGGTACTGGGCATTGTCAATGTGGTGGGAAGCTCCATTGCCAGAGAGGCAGACAGTGTTATGTATACCTGGGCAGGTCCCGAGATCGCAGTGGCTACCACTAAGGCTTACAGTGCACAGCTGACAGCACTTTACATGTTGGCTATGAAATTCGCCAGGGTACGTGGTACTATTGATCAGGAGAAGTTCGCCGGTATGCTGACAGATTTAAGATGCCTGCCGGATCAGATCGAACTGCTTCTGGGACAGAAGGAGAAGATCCAGCATTTTGCCAACCGTTACGTGGGAGCAAGAGATATCTTCTTCATTGGACGCGGTATTGACTATGCAATCTCGCTGGAAGGATCCCTGAAACTGAAGGAGATCTCCTATATTCATTCCGAGGCTTATGCAGCTGGAGAACTGAAGCATGGTACGATTTCTCTGATCGAAGATGGTACGCTGGTAGTGGCTTTGGCAACCCAGCCGGATCTGTTCCAGAAGACCATCAGTAATATGGTAGAAGTAAAAGCAAGAGGAGCCTTTGTTATGGCAGTCACCATTGAAGGCAACAAGGCCATTGAGAAAGCGTCGGATTATGTAATATACATCCCCGAGACCAATCCGTACTTTACCAATTCTCTGGCAATCATTCCTTTGCAGTTGTTCTCCTACTATGTGGCAGTGGGACGCGGCTGTGACGTGGATAAACCCAGAAACCTGGCAAAATCCGTTACTGTTGAGTAGAGTGTAATAACTTACCCATAGAGAGACTGCTTGCAGGCAGAACAGACTCTCTGTTTTTTCAGGATTCATAATTGCTTCAGAAAGTTATCACAATTCGGACACAATTGACGGATATACTGTGTTCATAAGGTGAGAGGAAGAAATGAAACAGGTAATGGTAAAAAGAGTTTCTCACTTGCAACAGGATAGGAGGAAGCAATATGTACGAGAATGATAATTTTTCCGGTTACGGAACCGGCAATGAAAATACAACCGGTACATTCAGTGGAGCAGATCTGAATGAGACAAGAACAGAAAACAGTTATGGCTATGAAAATCATAGTACTACCCAGAGTGCAGCAGGAAGCACGAATGGTTACACCACTTATCAGATGGGCGGAACCACAGGCAGCAACAATACGGAGCCTAAGAAAACCCAAAAACATGGCGGTTACTTCCGGAAGGCAATGGTAAGTGTCAGCCTGGGATTGTTCTTCGGACTGTTCGCAGGAATCGGTTTCTATGCAGTACAGCAGGGAACCGGGATGTTTACGACCAGCACAGATACCGCAGTGGTAGATGAGATCGCTTCTGAGGCAACGACAGAAAGTACCCAGAGTGCACAGCTGGCTACCAATGTTACTTATGTAGAGTCCGATGTATCCAATGTGGTAGAAAAAGTAATGCCTGCCATGGTATCCATCGTAAATAACTTTACCGAGACAGCCAATGTCTTCGGACAGCAGTATACACAGGAAGAAGCAGCCAGTGGTTCCGGTATCATTGTAGGTAAGACCGATGATGAACTGCTGATCGTATCCAATAATCATGTAGTAGAGAGTGCAGATACTCTGACCGTTACTTTTATCGATGGCAGTGAAGCACAGGCACAGGTCAAAGGACTGGATTCCGATATGGATCTGGCAGTGATCGCAGTATCTTTAAATGATCTGAGTGATGATACCAAGAATGCTATTACAGTAGCAACACTTGGCAGCAGTGATGATCTGAAGCTTGGTGAGCCGGTCATCGCTATCGGTAATGCCCTTGGCTATGGTCAGTCTGTTACCAACGGTATTGTAAGTGCCCTGAATCGTGAGATCACTCTGGAGAACGGCTCTACCGGTACTTTCATCCAGACTAACGCAGCCATCAACCCCGGTAACTCCGGCGGTGCACTGCTGAACATGAATGGTGAGGTTATCGGTATCAACTCCAACAAGATCGGTGGTACTGCCGTAGAAGGTATGGGATATGCTATCCCTATTACTTCGGCAAGTCCTATCATTGCAGATCTGATGGAGCGTCAGACCAGAACCAAGGTAGCTGAGGATGAAGTCGGTTACATCGGCATCTCCCTGCAGGAAGTAACTTCCCAGATCTCCCAGATGTACAACATGCCGGAAGGTATCTATGTAGTATCTGTAGAGGAAGGCAGCGCAGCAGCCAATGCCGGTATCATGAAAGGTGATATCATTACCAAATTTGACGGCAGCAGTATCTCTTCCTACTCTGATCTGCAGAAAACGTTACAGTATTATGCGGCCGGTGATTCCGTAACCGTAACGGTACAGAGACCTCAGAACGGTGAATATGTATCCATCGAGCTGAATCTGACACTGGGCAGCAGACCTGCAAGCCAGAAATAAAGAAATAACAGGTAAATAAAAGGAAATGGAAAGAGACCCGGGCGAGACATATGGTTTTGCCCGGGTCTTGTAATATTTACCAAAATATGAATAGTTATAAATGGTTTAGAAAAACTTAACTTGTGCCCCGCTACTTCATTGAGTATAATAAGCGTAGGCAATGAGAAGTGTCAGACACGGGTATTATGCAATATGACTGCTTGCAGGCATTATTGCGTAATGGCCGGGGATGATAGGGCGAAGCCCGGATATCGAGGGAACACGAAGTGTTGCCGAGATACACTGCGAAGATGCTTTGGAGCCGGGGATGATAGGGCGAAGCCCGGATATCGAGGGAACACGAAGTGTTACCGAGATACACTGCGGAATAGTGGTAGGAAACAAAGAGGAGAATAACATGACAGATAATTATAATGATGATTATAGAGAAGTGATCCCTGAGGAGGAAAAAACAGAGACCAATGTGAGTGAAACTCAGGATAACGAAAAAAATAATGGAAACACACAGGTGGCGGATACTGCAAAAGAAAATTCCACCGAAAAAAAGTCAGAGGACAAAAAGGACAGCAGCGAATACGAAGATGTCTGCTTTATCTGCCGCAGACCGGAGAGCAAAGCCGGCAGAATGTTCAAGCTGCCCAACCATATCTGCATCTGCGATGATTGCATGCACAAGACCATGGAGACTGTGAGCCAGTTCGATTATCAGGGAATGTTGAACAATCCCAATGATTTCAACCAGTTTAACGGACAGAACGGATTCCCCAACATCAGTTTTGTGAATCTGGCGGATCTTCAGGGAGACGGCGGTATTCCCAACAAGCAGAAACTCAAGAAGAAAAAGAAGGCGGAAGGTCCCAAACCGGTATTCAATATCAAGGACATTCCGGCACCTCATAAGATCAAGGCCAGTCTGGATGAATACGTGGTAGGACAGGAAAAAGCCAAGAAGGTCATCTCCGTAGCAGTATACAACCATTACAAGAGAGTGGCCACTGACACTATGGATGAGATTGAGATCGAAAAGTCCAACATCCTCATGATCGGCCCCACCGGTTCCGGTAAGACCTATCTGGTAAAGACACTGGCAAAACTTCTGGATGTGCCTCTGGCTATTGCTGATGCCACCTCTCTGACTGAGGCCGGTTATATCGGTGATGATATCGAGAGCGTGGTATCCAAATTGCTGGCAGCGGCGGGCAATGACGTAGAAAAGGCGGAAAAAGGTATCATCTTCATCGATGAGATCGACAAGATCGCCAAGAAGAAAAACACCAACTCCCGGGATGTCAGCGGAGAGAGTGTACAGCAGGGTATGTTGAAGCTTCTGGAAGGTGCGGAAGTGGAGGTGCCGGTAGGTGCCAACAGCAAAAATGCCATGGTACCTCTGGCAACGGTGAACACCCGTAACATTCTGTTTATTTGCGGTGGTGCGTTCCCGGATCTGGACGAGATCATCAAGGAGCGCCTGACCAAGACCGCATCCATCGGTTTCAACTCGGAACTGAAGGATAAATACGATAAAGATACCGATATTTTATCCAAGGTGACTGTGGAGGATATCCGCAAGTTTGGTATGATTCCGGAATTTATCGGTCGTCTGCCGATCATTTGTACTTTACAGGGATTGTCAAAGGATATGCTGGTGAAGATCCTGAAAGAGCCGAAGAATGCGATTCTTAAGCAGTACCAGAAGCTGTTGGAGCTGGATGAGGTAAAACTGGAGTTCACAGACGATGCCCTGGATGCCATTGCCGAGAAGGCAATGAAGCGCGATACCGGTGCCAGAGCCCTGCGCTCCATCATCGAGGACTTCATGCTGGATATCATGTATGAGATCCCGAAGGATGATAACATCGGAAGGGTTACCATTACCAGAGAGTACATTGAAGGAACCGGCGGCCCCATCATCGACATCCGCAGCAATGAGATCCTGGAACCCGTGGAGAATCTGAAGCAGATTCCGGTGAACGATAAATAATGAAATATCCCCGTAGCCCGGGTGGGGTACAAGAAACGCGACACGCTCGCGCTCTGTCGCAGAGCGTAGCGGTACATAAGCGGTCATAGTATGACTGCTAAGTACCGACGTCTGCTTATTCTTATACCCCGCCGGGGCTACTGTTTTCTTGAAAGCTTTCCAAAACATTAAAAAAGACTATTGACTTTTTGATGGCATGTGGTAATATAAACATATGAACAGTGGTTCATATGAATGAATATTAAAACTAAATGCAAATCATTAGCAACTAAACAAAAAATGCGAATGGAGAAAGAGGAGGATATTACCATGAAGAAAACTTACAAGATCGAAGTAGACTGTGCAGCTTGTGCTCTGAAGATGGAGGATGCAGCGAAGAAGGTAGAGGGCGTTACCGATGCAACCGTCAGCTTCATGACCCAGAAGATGAAGGTGGAATTTGCCGATGGCAGCGATGAGAAGGCCGTTATGGAGAACGTGGTAAAAGCCTGCAAGAGAGTAGAGGATGACTGCGAGATCTATTTATAGGATGCTCTCGGAAAAGAGGAAGCTATGACTAAGAAACAGAAAAAAGTACTGGTCCGCATCATTGTGGCGGCAGTACTGTTAATTATTTTGCATTTTGTACCTCTGGAAGGGATCTGGCTGGGACTGCTGTACCTGATTCCTTATGCGGTGATCGGCTATGATATTCTCAGAAAAGCCGTTCTGGGCATTATGCACGGTGAAGTGTTTGATGAGAATTTCCTGATGGCGGTAGCTACCGTAGGTGCCATGGGACTGGGAGAGTATTCCGAAGGCGTGGCCGTTATGCTGTTCTACCAGATCGGTGAACTGTTCCAGGCGGTAGCTGTGGGCAAGAGCCGTCAGAACATCAGCGCCCTGATGGATATCCGCCCGGATTATGCCAACATTGAGGCAGAGGACGGCAGCTTAGAGCAGGTAGATCCCGATGATGTAGAGATCGGAACCGTGATTGTGGTACGTCCCGGTGAAAAGGTTCCTATCGATGGTGTGGTAGTGGAAGGTACATCCACACTGAATACCAGTGCCCTGACCGGTGAAAGCGTCCCCAGAGAGATCACAGTGGATCAGGATGTGATCAGCGGCTGTGTGAACCTGACCGGATTACTTAAGATCCGTACCACCAAGGAATTTGGAGAATCCACCGTATCCAAGATTCTGGATCTGGTAGAGAATTCCAGTATGAAGAAGTCCAAGTCTGAGAACTTTATTACGAAGTTCGCAAGATATTATACCCCGGCAGTCTGCTACAGTGCTCTGGCACTGGCCATCCTGCCTCCTGTGATCAACCTGATCATGGGCAATCCGGCAGCCTGGAGCACGTGGATCATTCGTGCCCTGACTTTCCTGGTAATCAGCTGCCCTTGTGCACTGGTCATTTCCATTCCCCTTTCTTTCTTCGGAGGAATCGGAGCAGCAAGTGCCTGTGGTATTCTGGTGAAGGGGTCCAATTATCTGGAAGCGCTGTCTGAGACCAAATATGTGGTATTTGACAAGACCGGTACTCTGACCAAGGGTGTATTCGATGTGACGGGTATTTACCCCGGCAGAGATTTCACAGAGGATGAACTGCTTGAGTATGCTGCATATGCGGAGAGCTATTCCAACCATCCCATCAGCAAGAGCCTGAAGATTTCTTACGGCAAGGAGCTGGAGGCGTCCAACGTCAGTGATGTGGAAGAAATCAGCGGACACGGCGTTACTGCCAAAGTAAATGGCAAGCAGGTAGCGGCCGGTAATGCGAAACTGATGAAGAGCCTGAATCTGTCCTATACGGAAAATACCGGTGTCGGTACAGTGGTACATGTAGCGGTAGACGGAAAATATGCCGGATACATCCTGATCTCTGATGTGATCAAGGATGGTGCGAAGGAAGCCATTGCATCTCTGAAGAATTCCGGTGTGAAGAAATGCGTTATGCTGACCGGTGACAGCAAAACAGTTGCAGAACATGTGGCCGGTGAGTTAAAATTGGATGAGGTACACAGTGAACTGCTTCCCGCAGACAAGGTAAGCTGCGTGGAGAAGCTGTTGCAGGACAAGAGCGAGAAGGAAAAACTGGCATTCGTGGGTGACGGTATCAACGATGCACCGGTACTTTCCCGTGCGGATATCGGTATCGCCATGGGAGCCCTTGGCTCAGATGCGGCCATTGAGGCAGCGGATGTGGTTCTGATGGATGACAATCCTGCCAAGATCGCTCTGGCTATGCGGATTTCCCGGAAATGTCTGCGCATCGTTTACGAGAACATCGTATTTGCGCTGGCAGTTAAGGCCATCTGCCTGATCCTGGGTGCGCTGGGTATCGCCAACATGTGGGTTGCTATCTTCGCAGACGTAGGAGTTATGGTACTGGCTGTGCTCAATGCCATCAGATGCCTGCGCATTAAAAACAATTAACCGGATGCAGGCAAAATATGCCTGCGTCATGAGATCACCGGTATTCCGGGAGAACAGGTGGACATGCAGACTTTTTTTTCAGAAATTACAGCACTGTGCAGGAACGAACAATTTCTGCACAGTGTGATGGAAAAATATCATTATGATCCGGAAGAATACCCCAATCTGAAGAGGCTGGCAGGTGAGATGATCCCCTGCCTGGAGACAGAAGCGGGATGGCAGGACAGAGAAATCCAAGAGACTTTTCCCGGGAGGGATCAGTCTTTTTTGACTGTAGGCATTACTCTGGGAAAAGGGATCGATGAACTGCAGGAAAAGTATTTGCAGAACGGATTTCTGACAGAGAGTTATATGATCGAAGTACTGTCCAGTGAATTATTATTAGAAAGCTACCGGGCTTATACAGAGTGGGTGGTTGTGCATCGGAATCTGCATGTTGCCAGACTGCATTTTTTAGGTGGGGAGATTTCTGAGACTTCAGAACAAAAAATAAGCAGTATGCTGCGGCTGGCGAACCTTCCCATGCTTCTGCAGGAGCTTGCATTGCCGGTTACCTGTAATGCAGCGTATTGTATGATCCCGAAAAAAAGTGTGGTATTTTATGCGGAGTTGACGAAGGATCCTTTTACCAAATGTGCCGGAATCTGTCTGGGATGTGGTAGGAGAGACTGCCCGAACCGCATGGAGGAAAAGGAGAATTTCCCTCTGCGATTTGCGGATATGACGGACCGCCCGTTGTCCTATGGATATGCCAGGATTTTTTCCAAAGCGGATGTAAAATAGGCTTATAGCGTACAAATCGGCAGAAAGTATTGTCCGAAATATTAAAATTCTGATAAGATTTATCAGACGACTTGTAAGTATAGAAAGAATATGGTATGATGCAATCACTTTCAAAGAGGAAAGATATCGTGTGTACGGTGTCTTTCCTCTTTTTATGTATACAATGAGTCAAACACGGATTTGTGCCTGCACGGGAGGCTGTATTTGACGAAGATACATCATCAAGCGTTTTTTATTCGGTGATCAAGTAAAAGATTTGAGAAGAGAGGTGGCTTATGGAGGTATTTTTAGAGGTAACGGTACAGCATAAAAAATATTATGCGGGATTTATGGAAAGAATGCGACAGCAACCGGAAGTCACATCCTGCTATCAGGTAGAGGGGGAATATGATTTCCTCGTAAAAGCGGATGTGACCTCGGAAAAGGAACTGGAAAAACTGGAGCGCGGCGTGCGTAAGATTAACGGTGTCTGCAGTGTGCAGCCGGTCTATGCCCTGCAGGAGATCATATAGTCATACCCGGAGCAGGGCATTGAAGGTCTCCTCTAAATTCAGCCTGCCGTAGCCCCATTCCCGGTTGGGGTAGTTCAGACCCTGTGTACGCACGGCACCGCGTATGAAATAACTGCGGATCTCCCGGCTTTCCGCCAGCCGGTTATTGCCTTCAATGACTGACCATTGGAAAAACTGAGCCACGGCTCCGGCAGTGATAGCGGCAGCCATGCTGCTTCCCGTACGGCGTCCGTCAATGGTGGAGATATTGACTCCGGGAGCGGATAAGTCCGGACGGATCTGCCCGGTGCGCCCAAAGCCTCTGCCGGATTCTGCGTAAAAACTGTTGTTTTCCGCGTTGTAAGTAGAAACGCTCAGAACCTCCGGAGCCATCGAGGGCTCCGTCAGAGTCATGTCGGGATCCGGATTGAGAAAATATACCGGAGTAGACAGAAATTCTGTGATAGGCAGCCACATGTGAAAATTGCCGTTATATAAACTACCGGAAGCAGAGACATGAAAGGTCCAGATACCGGGGGTAGGATCCTGGATGCGTACAAGGATCAGTTCTTCACCGGAATTTTCTTCCACAAGAGCAGAGTCGATAGTGACTCTGCTTTTTTCGTAGATAAAGGAATAGGTCACGCTTTGCTGCAACCCAAGGCGCAGTTCGGGAATATTTTCCCCACCGGGAGTGCGGATGCTCAGATTAAAAGCATCCGGCAGAGCGCCCCAAAGCTCCAGCCAGAAACCGATACAGCCTTCACTGACCCGGATCTCCACATCCCGGGCGGTTCCCTCCGGAGTCTGGCTGCTTAACATGCCATGATAATGGTGGGAGGCATTTCCTTCATTTCCCCCACAGACGATGGCGGCGCGGCTCCTGCGGACGGCGAGGGAGGAGAGATACCGGGACAGAGCGGAGCTTCCTGCGTGATCCCCCTGATTCGTGCCCAACCCCAGACAGATGACTACCGGACGCTCGAAGAGCTGCACGAAGGATTCCGCGTATTTGATGCCCAGCATAATATCATTTTCCTGATAGGCGGGAACACCCTCGGGCACCAGATAAAAGCTGCGCAGATATTGCTTACATTCCTTGAGCTTCACCACGACGATGTCGGCACCCGGTGCAGCACCGATATAAGGATTGCCTTGTCTGACGACACTGCCGGCTGCGACTCCGGCGAGGATACTGCCGTGTCCGTTTTCGTCCCTGGAGGGAACGATGGAATAAGGATCCTCGGAACGCAACGCCAGGTTAATATCCTCTCTGCGGTATTCAGAACCATATTTTAACCCATCAGGGGGCGCACCGGTCTGAACCGTCTGATCCCAGATCGCCAGGATGCGGCTATTGCCGTTCTCGTCCAGAAACACAGGATTTTGGTAATCAATCCCGGTATCGATAAAACACAGGATCACACCCTGCCCCGTGAGACTTAGGGGCGGACGCTGTACCTGGGTGATCCCACTGGCGATCAGGTCTGCCGGATCAAAGGGAGCGGCACCGGGTGGCGTCTCACCGGAGGGAGATAGCTGCATGAGCCCATAAAGCTTCGGCATATTGTGATAGGGGAAAAAATCAATTTTCGGATTGCGGATTCCCAGATTGCCCAGATACAAAATCAAAAAATCTTCTCCGATGCGTTCATAACAATTATTGTCATCTCCCAGAAATTCCGATGCGGAAAAGTCTGTGATAATGTCATAGGTGTCCTCTGACAGGATCATTTCCTTGCAGTCCATGGGCGGTGCTCCGAAGAATTCATTTTTATAATATATACAACAGGTGATCTCTCCGTGCATTTCCGCAGAACTGATCCGTGGCATAAGGGAAAAGCTGTATCACATAGAATATTGTGAATATCAGGAAAAAGAAGGTAGAAATACCGGCAGGGGATCGTACGATGTGGGAACAGTCTATTTTCACAAAAGTATGGGAATTCGGAAAAGATGGAGCGGCAATGGTGAAGAAGCATTGTAAGAATGGGTTGATGCTGTGTGTTTTTTTGCTGGCAATGTTTTTCCTCGGGAGAAGCATTGGGGCCATTGCTTTCGGACTGCATCTTCAGCGGGAGATGAGCATCCGGGAGACGGCGGGGAGTGCATTGGAGAATACTCAGGCACTGCTCTCCGCGGAGAACTGGGGACTGGGATTCGGCTCGGAAGGAATGCAGCCCAGCGGTACGGCTTCCTCGGACAAATTAAAGGAATATAATGCCTATTATGTAGGAGATGCCGGGGAGAAAAAGATATATCTCACGTTTGATTGCGGATATGAAAATGGTAATACAAGCCAAATATTGGATGCATTGAAAAAACATGACGCACCGGCTACTTTTTTCGTGGTGGGACATTTTCTGGAGTCAGCACCGGAGATGGTGAAACGCATGGTGGAGGAGGGGCATACTGTAGGAAATCATACCTACCATCATTATGATATGTCAAAGATTTCAGATCCGGCAGTTTTTCAGAAAGAGATGGATGACGTGAGAACTCTTTTTCAGGAGACCACCGGCACGGAAATGGCCATGTATTACCGCCCTCCTCAGGGAAAATACAGTGAGACCAATCTGCAGATGGCAAAAGATCTGGGGTATTCCACCTTTTTCTGGAGTCTTGCTTATGTGGACTGGAATGTGGATGCCCAGCCCAGCCACGAGGAAGCTTTTTCCAAGCTGACAGGCAGGATCCACCCCGGAGCGGTGGTGCTGTTACATAATACCTCGAAGACCAATGGGGAGATTCTGGATGAACTGCTCACAAAATGGGAAGAAATGGGTTATACCTTCGGAAAATTGGAAGAACTGGTGCAGTAGGGTTTGACTTCCCCTGCACCATACCCTATAATAGAGGACAGAAAAATATACTGGAGGACAACCATGGAAAAAGAACTGGTAGTTGTCATTGATTTTGGCGGACAGTACAATCAGCTGGTCGCCAGAAGAGTCAGAGAATGCAATGTATATTGCGAGATCTACTCTTACAAGACAGACTTGAATAAGATAAAAGCGATGAATCCTAAGGGAATCATCCTGACCGGCGGCCCCGCAAGCTGCTATGAACCCGGTGCAGCTACCTGCTCCGAGGATCTGTTTCACTTAGGAGTTCCCGTGCTGGGACTCTGTTACGGCGCACAGCTGATGACCCATGTGTTGGGTGGTAAGGTAGAACGTGCAGCCGTTCGGGAATATGGCAAGACTGAGGTGAAGGTAGACCGCAGTTCCAAGCTGTTTTCCGATGTATCCGAGAATACGATCTGCTGGATGAGCCATTTCGACTATATTTCGAAACTGGCACCCGGCTTCCGTGCCGTAGCTACCACCGCCAACTGCCCCGTGGCAGCAGCAGAGTGTGTAGAGCGCGGACTGTATGCAATCCAGTTCCATCCGGAAGTACTTCACACCGTGGAAGGCTCCAAGATGCTGTATAATTTCGTACGCAACATCTGTGGATGCTGCGGTGACTGGAAGATGGATTCCTTCGTGGAAGAGTCCATCAAGGCGATCCGCGAGAAGGTTGGTAATGGTAAAGTCCTCTGTGCATTGTCCGGCGGTGTGGATTCCTCCGTGGCAGCAGTACTGTTATCCAAGGCAGTCGGCGAGCAGTTGACCTGTGTCTTTGTAGATCACGGCCTGCTCCGTAAGAACGAGGGCGACGAGGTAGAAGTAGTCTTCGGTCCCAACGGTAATTATGACCTGCACTTTATCCGTGTGAATGCGCAGGAGCGTTTCTACAGCAAGCTGGCAGGTGTATCCGAGCCGGAGCATAAGAGAAAGATCATCGGCGAAGAGTTCATCCGTGTATTCGAGGAAGAGGCGAAGAAGATCGGTGCCGTAGATTTCCTGGTACAGGGAACCATCTATCCCGATGTGGTAGAGAGCGGACTGGGCGGTGAATCCGCAGTGATCAAGTCCCACCACAACGTAGGCGGCCTGCCCGACTATGTAGATTTCAAGGAGATCATCGAGCCTCTGCGCAACCTGTTCAAGGATGAGGTCCGTAAGGTAGGACTGGAGCTTGGTATCCCGGAGCACCTGGTATTCCGTCAGCCGTTCCCCGGCCCCGGACTGGGTATCCGTATCATCGGCGAAGTGACCGCTGAGAAGGTCAAGATCGTACAGGATGCAGATGCCATCTACCGCGAGGAGATCGCCAACGCAGGTCTGGACCGCGAGATCAACCAGTACTTCGCAGCCCTGACCAATATGAGATCCGTAGGCGTTATGGGGGATGAGAGAACCTATGATTACGCCATCGCACTGAGAGCCGTGAAGACCATCGACTTCATGACCGCAGAGAGCGCACAGATCCCTTATGAAGTATTACAGAAGGTGACCAGCAGAATTATTAACGAGGTGAGCCATGTGAACAGGGTAATGTATGACATTACCAGTAAGCCGCCCGGAACGATTGAGTTCGAATAAATCGAGTTGCTTAAAAAAGCCAGTGTTTATGCGGGTTTCAGCGATTTCGATTAGTCTTTTGATAACAAATTGATAACAGTCATAGCAAGTGCCATTATTCTTGTTATCCAGTGGTTTATGGGTAACGGAACAATTAACAGGTGGCTTGCAGACTAAAGTTCGGAGCTTGGCTCTGAACAAATTCCATATTATAAACTAAGCCCTTAGCTGTGGTTAATAACCATAGTTAAGGGCTTTTTTGTCGTTGCCAAAGCATCTGTAGGGAGCTGCCAGTGGCAGGTCCTGTAGGTGCTTATTTATCTTTCAAGTGGTCTTTGAATGCTTCCACGAGAGCGTCACTTAATTCCTGTGATGGAACTTTTGCCCAACGCTGTGTGGTGTCGAACTCTGGATAATGGTAACGCCAGTTATCGTATTCTTCTCTGTTGATTTCTTCGGAAGATAGCTTGTCTGCCTGTTCTTTCCAAGCATACAGCATTTTGAGGAGTTCATATGCTTCTCTGCCTTTGTCCTTGTTGACCTTTAAGCATACCTCTCCGTCTGCTTCACTGACAGTAAGACCGTAAATATCTTCAAGGGTAAACAGAGTGTGCATAAGACCGATATAGCTGTCTATGTCAGGAACATCAAGAGCCTGTGGAGAAACATCAAGCACCTGTGCCAATGCATTTGTAAGGTCTGCTTTCGGTTTGCGTGTACCAGTTTCGTACTGTGCCAAACGCACATCAGCACTCTTTTCTGGAAAACCGATTGCTGTACCGAGATACTTTTGTGTCATACCACGCATTAGTCTGAAAAAATGTATTCTTTCGCTGATAGCCATAATGATACGCTCCTTTTATATTTAGTGAAATAAGTATAGCAGAAATGTTTAGTGGAAGTCAAGAAAAACCGAAACAAAAATGTTTAATATTTTCTTTGCAACCACTTGACAATAGCAAATATGTTTAGTAAAATAAATTACGAATTAAACAAATATGCTTAATGCGACAACTGAATGACCGTCCGAAAAGCCAAACCGCCAAGACCTCGTCGGAGCAAGTTCCGTATCGTTCGCTTGTGTGCAAGCACAAAAGCTCATTCGCTGCACTGCTCCTCCTCTTCCCCAAAAGTCTCCGACTTTTCGGGAACCCCTATACGAGCGAGCGCCTGATGTACTGCGGTGCATTGGGACAGCACAGCGCCTGCCGACAAGCAGGAGTGCCTGTTGGAACTTTAACACGGAGAAAGCGGCAAGCAAAAAATTATTTTAAGAAAGGAAGAAAAAGGATATGGAAAACAGATTTATCCGAGCCGAAGATGTGGCTCAGGAACTAAACGTATCAAAACCTTATGCATATAAACTCATCAGACAATTAAATGAGGAATTGAAAGCAAAGGGCTTTATTACGATTGCAGGGCGTGTAAATCGCCAGTATTTTTACGAAAGGCTCTACGGAGCAGGAAAGGGGGAAATGTAAATGCCGGTATTTAAGAATGAAGATAACGGTACTTGGTATGTGATGGCAAGGTATGTGAACTGGAAAGGGGAACGCAAGCAGAAATGCAAGCGTGGCTTTGCTACCAAACGAGAAGCACAGGAATGGGAAAGAATGTTCAAATTGCAGACTTCTTCAGACCTTGATATGAGTTTTGAAGCCTTTACGGAGCTTTATATCAATGATGTGAAGAACCGTTTGAAGGAAAACACGTGGCTTACCAAAGAGCATATCATACGCACAAAGATACTTCCGTATTTCGGGAAACTGAAAATCAGCGAGATTTCCACAAAGGAGATTATTACTTGGCAGAATGAAATGCTTGCCTATCGTGATGAGAAGAAAAAGCCTTATTCACAGACGTATCTGAAAACGCTGCACAATCAGTTGTCCGCCATTTTCAATCACGCTGTCCGCTACTATGAACTGCGTTCCAATCCTGCGGCAAAGGTGGGAAATATGGGACGTGAGGAACACAAGGAAATGCTGTTCTGGACAAAGGAAGAATACAAGAAATTCTCTTTTGAGATGATGGACAAGCCTGTTTCCTTTTATGCGTTTGAAATGCTTTACTGGTGCGGTATCCGAGAGGGCGAGCTGTTAGCTTTGACTCCGGCAGATTTCAACTTTGATAAGGAAACAGTCACAATCAATAAATCCTATCAGCGTTTGAAAGGGCAGGATGTGATTACTTCTCCGAAAACGAAAAAGAGCAACCGCACGATTAAAATGCCGAAGTTTCTGTGTGAGGAAATGAAAGAATATCTCGGTATGCTTTACGGATTGAAGAAGAAAGACCGTATCTTTACGGTGACGAAAAGCTATCTTCATCACGAGATGGACAGAGGGGCAAAGGCGGCAGGCGTGAAGCGTATCCGCATTCACGATCTCCGTCACAGCCACATTTCACTCTTGATTGATATGGGCTTTTCTGCGGTGGCGATTGCTGACCGAGTTGGTCACGAAAGTATTGATATTACTTATCAGTACGCACACCTCTTTCCGTCAAAGCAGATTGAGATGGCAGAAAAATTAGATGATTTAGGGAAAGGAGATTTTGAAAATGTCAGCTAAGAACAGAGATAACAAAAATCGTTGGAGGAATATCACAGTAGGGTTTCGAGTATCGCCCGAAGAAAACGAACTCATTAACAGAGCTGTAGCTCTATCAGGATTGCCAAAACAGGAGTATTGTTACCGCCGTTGCTTAAATCAGGATGTGGTGGTACAGGGCAATCCGAGAGTGTATAAGGCGTTGAAAACGGAATTTGCCACAGTCCTTGCGGAACTGAAAAGGATTGAAGCAGGAAAAGGTGTGGATGATGAACTGCTGAGTGTAATAGAACTGATTTCCATTATTCTCGGCGGTTTGAAAGGAGAGGATGCGAATGGAGAATAAAAAAGAAATGACTATTCCAAATGTATCTGCGGCAACAGATGCGGAACAGTCACTTTCCAAATGTACTGACAATAGTATAGTCAATCAGGATACGGATTTCAAGGGGTACGAGCAATCTTTTGAAGAAATGCAAAGGGAAATACTCAGACAGTTAGACCCTTCCTATCTGAAAACAGTATCAATGACAACGCTGTATGATACGGTGTTTGAGGTTCAGACACCACTTATCGACGGTCTGCTCCAAAGGGGAACTTACCTTTTCGTAGGTTCCCCGAAAGTGGGAAAGAGCTTTATGATGGCACAGCTTGCCTATCATATCAGCACAGGCACACCGCTTTGGGAGTATAAGGTGCGTAAGGCAACGGTGCTTTATTTTGCCCTTGAAGATGATTACCCACGTTTGCAGAAGCGATTGTTTCAGATGTTCGGTGCAAAGGAGACAGGCAATCTGTATTTCGCAACGGAATGTAAAACGGTCAATGGCGGACTGGAAGAACAGATAAGAGGGTTTATGAGGGAACACCCAGACACAGGCTTGATTATCATAGACACCTTAAAGCGTGTGCGTGAAGCAGGCGGAGCAGATTACAGCTACGCAAGTGATTATGATGTTGTGGCAAGGCTGAAAGCGTTGGCAGACAGTTACAAGGTTTCAATGCTTATTGTTCATCATACACGCAAACAAAAATCGGAAGATATATTCGATATGATTTCAGGCACGAATGGTCTGATGGGTGCGGCAGACGGTGCATTTGTTCTCAGTAAGGACAAGCGTACTTCCAACAATGCCACACTTGATGTTGCTGGCAGAGACCAGCAGGATATGAAAATCCATCTTGTAAGGGACAGCGAGCGATTGGTGTGGAACTTTGCAAAATCGGAAACGGAGATGTGGAAAGAACCGCCCGAACCTCTGCTTGAGAAGATAGCGGATACGCTCTTTTCGGAAAGTGACAGATGGGAAGGAACTGCTTCGGAACTTTGCGAAAGGCTTGCGGTGGATATAAAGCCGAATGTACTTTCTTTAAGGCTCAGTATCAACGCAAGCAGGCTGTTTCGTGATTACGGTATCCGTTATCAGAACAGCCGCACACACGACGGAAGAAAGGTTTCACTTTGGAAAGAAACCGAGCAGACGGCGTGACAAACGGTGTCAAAGGTGTCAATGTTTTTGAGAGCAGCACGCTGTGAAAAACATTGTCACCATCGTCACACTTTGACACCGGATAAAGTTTAGGGGAGTGTGCAGAGAGTGCCTTTTCAAAGGCGGCTCTTTGGTCTCGCCTGCTGGCTCGGTCGGTTCGCAGGCGTGTGTGCCACCGGCACACGCTCACCCCTCGGAGAGCCTTCGGAGAACGCAAAACCTGTTTACAGGTCGCATTTTTGATGGGTGTACCCGTCAAAAGTGCTTTTGCGTTACTTTTGACAAAAGTAACAAAACCTGAGAATGTTGAAATTTACAGATGGGAGATGAAAAAATGCAGAGAACGATAAGTGCAATGGTCGGTAAAGGCTCGGTCAATCACAATAGCCGAAAGTTCCGAGCAGAAAATGTAGACGGAACTCGTACTCATCTCAATATCGACTACTGCAATGAAAATATAAAGACAGTTTATCACGAATTGTTTGATGAAGCATTGGAAAGATACAATGCCAAGCAGATAAGGTCAGACCGAAAGATAAAAGATTATTATGAAAAAATCCGAAGTTCCAAGCAGGAAAAACCGTTCCACGAAATCATTTTACAGGTGGGCGGTAAGGGAAATATGAACGCCGATACGGAAAACGGAGAACTGGCAAAGCAGATTTTAGATGAATACTATCAGGGTTTTCAGGAGCGAAATCCACAGCTTCGGGTGTTCTCGGCTCATCTGCATATGGATGAAGCTACACCACATCTGCACATAGATTTTGTACCTTTTACCACAGGCAGCAAGCGTGGACTTGATACAAGAGTGTCACTAAAGCAGGCTCTTGCAACGCAAGGTTTTAAGGGCGGCAGTCGTGGCGATACGGAGTGGTCGCAATGGATACAGTCCGAAAAAGAACAGCTTGCGGCGGTGATGGAACGTTATGGGATTGAGTGGGAACATTTAGGCACACACGAAAAACATCTTTCTGTTTTGGATTATAAAAAGCAGGAAAGAGAAAAAGAAGTGGCGGCATTAGGTGCGAAAATCGAGCAGAAACAGATTGAATTTGATGTGTTGTCGGAACGAGTATTGAACTATGATAAGGCAAAAGACGAGCTGTCAAATCTTGAAATAGAGCTTGATACTGCACCGAAATATCAGTTGCCAGAACCAGAGAAATTTATGACTGCAAAGGCATATAAAACCAAAATGGCAGAGCCGGTTGTAAGGAAATTGAAGCAACTTGTCAAAACGGTGCTTGCCCGCTGCTTTGAGGGGTGGGACAACTATCATAGGCTGAATACAGCGAATGCACAGTTATACCGCACCAATCAGCGTTTGGAGAAAGTCAATGAAAGATTGACCGAAGAAAACAAAATCCTAAAAGCAGAAAATAAAGATTACAGCCTGCTCCGTAAGGTTTTTGGTCGCAAACAGATAGATGATTTGTTGGAGCAGGCAAGAACAGTTAAAGGTCGCAAGCGTGATAATACACGATCACGATAGACAAAAATCACAGGAGGAAAAGGAAAATGACAAAGACAATTTTTGAAGAAATGGGCGGAACTTATAGACAGGTGGGTGATTATTTATTGCCGAACATCACAGTACCAGCCGAAGAAGAAATAGAGCCGATTGGTTTATGGGGGAAACGACATGCAAGGCATTTAAAGGAACACTATAAAGTGTTATATATGAACCTGCTGACAAGCGGAAAGCTGCATAGTTATCTTGCAGAAGTCGATAAGCAAGCAGAGGATATGTTTCTTCGACTGGTAAAGGAATATGCCGACAGACAAGATGTGACGGAACAATTAAAGAAAGATAATCCCTACGAATGGATTGGAAGAATGAATAATATTCAGGCTTGTGTGAGGGAAGTTGTAGGAACGGAGTTGATTTACACATAAGCGTTTTACGGTATGGTGCTCCTGCGTTTGCTGGAGTGCTGTGGTTGTGGTTGTAAAGAGGTTGTGAAAGATTGAATTTCGTAATGGTTGGATGTATAATTAGGAAGTGAAAATTTTAATTTGCACTTCCATAAGGTGAAATGTATTGACACAAAAAATACAGTATGATAGTATTGCCATTAGAAGAAAGAAAGGCACATTTTGTGTAAGGTGAGGAAATGATTAATAGATAATTTGATTTAAGTAAGACACATATAGTTATTGAGCCTGTAGAGAATAGGTTTGTTTTGTGTACGCTTAAGTTGGATTATCGCAAGAGGCATTTCCTTTGTTTTCCTTTTGGAAAAGAAATAAGGGTCTATTTAGCGAGTCTATTTTTGCGTATGCAAAAAAGACTCGTTTTTGTGTGTTCAAAATAATAATTGGCTCAGACTTCGAAAAGGAGAAACTTTAATGTTGCAGATAAAAAAATTAAATTTAACACATAAAAAAGACCTGAGAATAATTCTTAATGATTTCAACCTTGTGCTAAATGATGGAGATAAGGCAGTTATTATTGGAGAAGAGGGAAATGGGAAATCGACATTAATGAAGTGGATATACAATCCGTCGCTTGTAGAAAACTATATAGAAGCAGATGGGGAAAGGATAATGGGACACGAACGTCTTGGTTATCTTCCGCAGGAGATGCTCGATGAAGATAAGGAAAAAACAATATACGAATATTTTTCTGAAGAGGAAATATTCTGGGAGAAAACGCCTAAAGAATTGTCTGTTATTGCGGGAAAATTTGGAATGAAAAATGATTTTTTCTACAGTAACCAGACAATGGGTAGTCTTTCAGGAGGCGAAAAAGTCAAGACACAACTTATGAGGCTTTTCATTCGCGATGTTTCTGTGCTGTTGTTGGACGAACCTTCCAATGACATCGACATTGCGACGCTTACATTACTGGAAAAAATCATAAATGACTGGAAGCACATTGTGCTTTTTATTTCACACGATGAAACGCTGATAGAGCGTACTGCCAACATGGTGATACATATCGAGCAGATTATACGAAAAACAAAGGCGAGATATACCGTGGCAAAGCTTCCCTATAGACGCTATGTGGAAGAACGGCTTCATAAATTTGAAATCCAAAAACAGCGGGCACTGAGTGACCGTAGGGAGAAAAAGATTCGCGATGAAAAATATCAAAGAGTTATGCAGAGTGTACAAGGTGCATTAAGAAGTTGTACCAGACAAGCACCGTCTGTTGCCAAAAACTTAAAGGACAAAATGCATACGGTTAAGGCAATGGAACGAAGATTTGAAAAAGAAGATGAAAATATGACTCAGATGCCGGAACAGGAAGAAGCAATCTTTGTCAAATTAGGGGATGAAAACTCACACATTCCCGCAGGAAAAACGGTCATAGAATATGAACTTTCAAAGCTTGTGACTCCGGATGGCAAAAGAATTTTAGCAGAAGGAATTCATTTAAAAATAAAAGGTTCAGAAAAAATCTGTATGATAGGAGCCAACGGGGCAGGAAAAACGACTCTTCTAAAAAAGATAGCGGAAGAACTCCTAAATCGGAATGACATTAAAGCAGAATATATGCCTCAAACTTATGAAGACCTGCTGGATTTGGATGTTACACCGGTTGATTACCTTGATAAAACAGGAGATAAAGAAGAGCGTACAAGAATTAGAACATACCTTGGTTCACTTAAATACACACCAGATGAAATGGAGCATCCGATTCGGGAGTTATCAGGCGGACAAAAGGCGAAAGTGCTTCTCTTGAGGATGAGCTTAAGTGGTGCAAATGTTCTTATTCTGGATGAACCGACAAGAAATTTTTCACCATTGTCCGGTCCGGTAATAAGAAAAATGCTCCGAGAATTTCCGGGGGCTGTCATTAGCATTTCTCACGATAGAAAGTATATTGAAGAGGTGTGCGATAAAATATATCAGCTAAATCCTAATGGATTACAGCTAATTGGTGATTGATAACAAAAAGGATGAAAGACTGACAAATTTCAGGCTTTTAGTGAGTTGGAAAGCATACAAAGATTTGAATTTGGAGGATAGATTATGGTACGTACAGAAGATGCATGTGAAATTATAAAATATGCTTTGCAAAACGAAATTAAAGTATATTTAGATGGCGGATGGGGTGTTGATGCACTTCTTAAAAGAGAATCAAGAATACACAATGATATTGATTTGTTTGTTGAACTGAAACATTATCATGATTATATTTATGTGATTAAGCAGCATGGATTTGAGGAAGTAAATACTGATTATACAACGGATGGTCATACTGTCTGGAAAGATGATAAACAAAGAATCATTGATTTACATTGTTTTGAATTTACAGATGACGGAATTGTTTATGAGGGAGATATATTTCCATCAAAAACTTTTTCCGGTATTGGAAAAGTTGGAGATATAACTGTTTCTTGTATTGAACCATTGAGTCAGGTAATGCTTCATTTGGGATATGAACACGATAAAAATGATGTGCATGATGTGATGCTGTTGTGTGAAACATTTCAAATAGCAATACCAGATGAATATAAGGAAAAGTAAAATTTCAGTTTTGTGTTGAATCTCTAAGCAAAATAGCTTATAATTTGACATGCTACATATAGTTATTATCCACAGTTATCGAGTAGGTGTTATCAATGCCGATAACAAAATGATAACATTAGCTCGTATAGGCAGGATAATATGGATATATCAAATAATCAAAAGAACGAGAAACATTACAGAGAATAATTCCTAAACAAAAAGCGTTAGTCTTTGTAGAGTTTGAATAAGGGGTTGAAATGCCGAAAGCCTGTATTTATGCGGGCTTCCGGCATTTGTTTTATCAAATGGCTCTAGTTTGGCTCTATTCGTGGGGAGAGTAATGACTTTCATAAATCAATATATTGCGTTGCTAGGTTGATTAGGAGAAAAGATGACAGATAATGAAAAGAGATTTATAAAAAGTATATTTTCGGGAGACAGTAGTGGTCATGACTATTATCATACGATACGAGTATATAAACTGGCTACTAAAATCGCAAAACAGGAAAATGCAGATGTTAAAACAGTGCAGTTGGCGGCTCTGTTACATGATGTGGACGATATTAAGCTTTCTCCGGACACTTATGCTACCAAGAAAAATGCAGTTGATTTTATGACAATTAACAAAATAGATGGTAAAAGGATAGAGGCGGTATGCAAAATTATAGATGAGGTTTCATTTGCAGGAACTGATTCAGTCGTACCTGATACCATAGAAGGAAAATGTGTGCAGGATGCAGACAGGCTGGATGCCATAGGAGCTATTGGAATTGCCAGAACATTTGCATATGATTAGCGCCTATTAGGAAAACACACTGTCAAAGGGGTTTGTAGCGGGGGTT